>Ga0247844_1008222_pt1 | contig 11444 bp, 11 predicted proteins | sample LaCtaG_FD_192421 | JGI IMG/M metagenome (GOLD analysis project Ga0247844, IMG submission 192421) | Freshwater microbial communities from meromictic Lake La Cruz, Castile-La Mancha, Spain - LaCruzMarch201714.5m_1 | ecosystem: Environmental > Aquatic > Freshwater > Lake | place: Spain: Castile-La...
CTTAGCCGAAAGTCAAAAAGGCTTGGCTTTGGCTGCCGTCGGCAAATTGATTTCGCCATTGATGCTGAACATTCCCGGCATCATCGGCGTGCATTTATACGCGACCTTAGACAACAGCGCCGAGGTGTTCCCGCGTTTAGCCGCCGAAGTGCTGCCCCAGGCCCTCACCGGTTTGATTGCTGCCGTGATTTTGGGCGCCACTGTTACGAGTTTTAATGCCGGCCTAAGCAGTGTGAGTACCTTATTCGTCCTGAATTTGTACAAACCATTTAAAGAAAAGCGCGGCGCTCCCCTCGACGATCGCTCCCTGATCCGCATTGGGAAACGATTTCAGCTGTTTGCGGCCTTATGCGCTATGCTCATCGCGCCTTTTATTGCCTTTGCCGACCATGGGTTTTACAGTTGGCTGCAAAAAGTGGGCGGGGCCTTCAGCGTGCCCATTTTTACCGTGTTGTTCATCGGATTTGTGACGCGGCGCGTACCGCCCATCGCCGCCAAAATCGGGCTGTTTTTTTTCGTGGGCGCCTACCTGTTTACGCAGTTAATTTGGGACACCGGCTTGCATTTTTTACATATTTTAGCCATTCTTTTTGTCGTCACTACCGCGCTTATGCTGCTGATTGGTCGGCTTTGGCCCTTAGAAACACCTTGGCAACAAATTGACCGCAGCGTGGTAGATATACAGCCCTGGCGCGGTAGATGGCTGGCTTATGGGTTGTTGCTGGCGGCGACGGTGGGGGTGTATGTGGTGTTTTCAGGTTGGGGGCTGCTGCGTTAGCGGTTTTTTGTTGCTGAAGTAAAGAAGCGCTCTTAGCTGAATTAATCTATTCATGGTCCCGTTGATAAAGTTAAAATTTTTAGAGATCTGGAGTTTTAGTGCTTTTGTTTTATCTTTACTAGACAGATGCGGCAAGTAGGTATATTTACGTGTTGGCGGTTATGGTGTGACAACCGTCCATCAAACGAAAAATGACAAGGCAATGGATAAAGCAATTTTGTATTCGGAAAGACAACGGTTTGCAAAATGAATTTAACAACATTCTTATTTTTTACCATGCTGACCATTTTGACGTCTTGCAATGGTCACACAAAAAATAACGCATCAAATGCTGACGTTTTAAGCGTTCATATTGCACAAGGCGACACCGTAAATAAACTTGGAGACCATTTATGGTATGTGTTTCAAGACAAAAAGGACAACTATTGGTTTGGGAGTAATGGAGAAGGAGTGTATCGTTATGACGGGAAAACGATTGTCAATTTTACCACAAAAAACGGACTTTGCAACGACAGTATAAGACAAATTCAAGAAGATAAATTTGGTAATATATTTTTCTCAACACTTAGCGGGATCAACAAATTTGACGGAAAACAATTCACGACGTTACAACCTGTAAAAAGTAAAGACTGGAAATTAGAACCCAATGATTTATGGTTTAGCATTTTGGGTAAAAGAGGCGAAAACGGACCTTATCGTTATGACGGAAAAAACCTGTTTCAATTGGAGTTTCCAAAACATTACCTACATGATGAAATTTATGCAAAAGGCATAAATCCGTTTTTTAGTCCTTATGAAGTTTATTGTATCTACAAAGACCGAAAAGGTGCAATGTGGTTTGGCACTTCTGTATTTGGTGCTTGCCGTTTTGACGGACAATCTATCAAGTGGATGTATGAAGAAGATTTGACGATCGCCCCATCTGGTGGCACTTTTGGTATTCGTTCCATTTTTGAGGACAAAAAAGGTCATTTTTGGTTCTGTAACACTTGGCATCGTTATATTTTCGACTTTGACAAAACAACAAAAAGTGACAGACTTCAATATCAAAAAGCAAACGGAATTGGAAACGCAAATATATTTGACGGAGACGAATACGTTTACTATTCATATATCGTAGAGGACAAGCATAGCAATATTTGGCTGACCACCTGGGACAAAGGCGTATATAAATATGACGGGGAAATCATTACAAATTATGCAGTTAAAGACGGGACGAAAGACGTTAATTTAGTTTCAATGTATAAGGACAATCAAGGCGACTTATGGCTTGGGACGCTTGAAAACGGGATATCTAAGTTCAACGGAAATACATTTGAAAGATTTAAGAAATGACAATAGAAAGAAGAACTGCCACTAACACGAGTTTGGCAAAATGTTGTGTGCAACTTTGTGAAAAACCCTAATTTTGTATTATTGCTAAAGTCACAAAGCGCTATATCCTTTAACCAATTTATTCACGACCCCGTTGATAAAGTTAAAAAATTGCAGATATCTGGAGGTTTGATGCTGCTGGTTTTTATCTTTGCTAGACAGACGTGACAGGTACGTATAACTACACGTTATCGGTCATACTATGACGACACAGCATGAACAGTAGCACTAAAATAGAAATCTTTGAAGGCGACATCACAAAAGTGACGGTGGACGCAATCGTAAATGCTGCGAATACTTCCCTTTTAGGCGGTGGCGGAGTGAACGGTGCAATTCATAGGAGCTTTTTCTTTTGCTACTTTAACGTGAGGTTCGGTTGTTAAAAGTTGATTTTGAGGAAGTTACAACAAAAAAGGCTAAAATTTGATATGTTTGAGTGTCGAAATCAAACGTCTACCAAAATTTTAGCCCAATGAAGAGCAAAAATAGTGAAGAAAAACTGATTGAAATCTTTCTTTTTGCAGATGATCTTTGCCTTGAGATTGAAAAGATTGCCCGCCAAGAAGGGCGCGAGTTGAAACTTCCACGTCGATGTGGGCTGTGTATGAGCGAGATGTTGACAATTTTGGTTTTCTACCATCATTCGGGTTACAAGTGTTTTCAATATTATTATGAACAGATGGTTATGGGGGAACTTCGATCTTCTTTTCCAGGAGTCATGACATACAAACGATTTTTGAATTATATCCCTGGTTGTTTGCCCCATCTTTTTTTGATGGCACAAATGCGCTGTGCGCAAGCCAAACGCACGGGTATTTATTTTGTAGATTCAAAAAAATTACCTGTTTGCGATAATCGTCGAATACATTCCAATAAGGTTTTTGAAGGAATTGCCGGTCGTGGAAAATCATCAACAGGATGGTTTTATGGCTTGAAGTTACATCTGGTTATCAATAACTTAGGCCAAGTAATTCAATTTTTTATTACTCCGGCAAACGTTGCTGATAATAATCTAAAAGTACTCGAAAAATTATTTAATAAACTCCAAGGTTTTTGTTTAGGAGATAAAGGCTATTTGACCAAACATTTCGAACAATTCTTTCAATTAGGGCTACAAATTGTAACCAAAATTCGAAATAATATGAAAAATCAAATTGTCAAATTATGTCACAAACTCTACCTCATGAAACGAGGAGTTATCGAATCCGTTAATGATATCCTGATGACCGTGTTTGATATTGATCACACCCGGCATAGAAGTCCAATAAATGCAATTTGTCACCTCATCGGAGGGCTTGTGGCTTATGATTTCTATCCAGACAAACCCGCAGTAGTCCTGCCTTACCTTGAAAATTGAAATTTTAACCGAACCTCACGTTACTTTAGCAATTGGACATTACTCACTAGGCATAAAATTTAAAAGTTGAATATTTTATTTATTTGTAGCAGAAATAAGTGGAGAAGCGCAACCGCTGAGACAATTTATAGGGATTGTCAAGACCACAATGTTAAATCAGCTGGAACTGAACCTTCTGCTGTTGTAAGAGTTTCAGCAAAAAATATTTTATGGGCTGACATCATTTTTACAATGGAAAAAAAGCACAAACAACGACTACTCGAAAAGTTTCCAGACGAAACAAGCGAAAAGAAAATTATAATTCTTGACATAGAAGATAACTATAAATATATGGACACAGAACTCGTTGAGATTATTAAGACTTCTGTTGAACCATATTTATTGGACTTGAGCGAATAGACTAAAACTGTAAAACTGTAACCAACATTAGGTTTGGCATTATTAGGGCTTTTGTTCAACAAAACGCTGGCTGTTAACAACAACGTGGGTGGTCATCCTGTGCAAAAATGTTCGGAAGCCGTTTCGGCCCCTCTGCCACGTCGGAAGCGTCGAAAAAACGCTTCCGACGTGGCAGAGGGGCCGAAACGAGGAGCACCGCGAAAACAAAACGTGAGACACAGTCTAGCATTTTTAGTTGGAGCCATTATTTTGAGATTTCTGCCACACGTGATCTTCACTCCCGAAGCTCTATCACGTTCCATGATAGAGATTCAGGAGTGAAAATCACGCGCGGCGGAAATAAGCAGACCTAAAGCTCGCTATAAGAATAGCCATCATCGACTAACTTAAGTTTTTGTCTATTGGATTCCGTGTTTTCGAGCGTCGTATTCCTGTGACCTGGTTGATAGATTACAATAATATTAGAAGCATCGTCGATAAGGCGCTTTGCCTCATCTTTGTTGCTAAATTTATATTCTGTGTGGGTGCCAGCAGAATTGGTCACTCCTGCCGTATGACCATCATATGTAAGTTTGTACATGTTTAAAGGTTTTAAAGGTTTTAAAATTTTTAATATTCAACATTAGCCCCTCCCAAAAAGTTCCTTCAAAAAAATCTGGGAGAAAATTTATACTGCACCACGCCTCAGTATTGTAAAACTAAGGCTCCAGTGGCATGATGGGCTTGTAATCATTTTTCAGCCGCGCGTGGTCTCCACTTTCGAAACGCATGATAGCTCGCAGCGCTCAATCCTTGTTTTTTTACAACCGATGCGCGGAGGAAGGGTGAGCGTGGGAAGAACGAAGATCACGCTCCGCGATGAAGCATCGAGCACTTTGGGAGTGAAGACTACTCGCGGAGGAAAGAGTCGGAATTTAGGCATGCATTTTGTACTGTTGCTAAAAATCACGAAGTGCTACATCTTTAATCAATCTATTCATGATCAGGTTGATAAAGTTGAAAATTGGAGATATCTGGAGGATTGGTGCTTCTAGTTTATCTTTGACAGACGAACGCGACAAGTACGCATATTTACGTGTTATCGGTCATGCTATGGCGACCTCATGTAACCAAACAGACAGATATAAAATGAACAAAATTGCAACTTTCGGACAAGTTGTGTTTGTCATACTTTGCAAAAGCAAAAGAGACGCAACGCCTCCCACAAGCCTTAGGACAATTACTCAATTTCATAATTAACAGAAAATGCAGTTCAAAGCAGGTTACATTGTTGACACCATTGCAAAAGTTGTAACAGACTTTAAAGCGACTTTGGACAAGCACAAGCCAGCCGACCAAACCCAACTTGACCAAATCAACGGACTACTTCAACAAGCAAGTTCTTTTGATGTAGAGTTTGCACACAAGCACAATCCCGACTTTAAAAAACTCAATCCAGTTTTAGCAACGCTAAACAATATTATCACAAGAGGTTTGCCGACAAGAGCACCAATTCTTTTGGAAAACTTATTTTCAGAAATTGGTTTAACCGAACAAAGCAAAGAAGAGTATGAAATCAATTTTCCCAGTTCAGTAAATCCAATTAGCTACGAAAGCGTTTTTGAGTTGCTTCATATTATTGAGCCGCAATTAGAAATCAGCAAAACAAACTACGGAGGAAATTTAGGAAGTGAAGGTGAATGGAAATTTTTAAATACCGATTTAAAAGAGTTCCCTTATGCAAAACAAATACTCCAATCACAAAGAGATTTCGTAACCATCAATAGAAACTTAGGAGGAGGAAGAAGTTTAGATTTCTCCTATGAATTTCCTTACTTGAATTCACAAAACTCCTATCTGAAAAAGAAAGGAGTAATCTTTGAGTATGATGGCTCACATCACAAAATAAATTCTTATAAATACTATGATGCCTATAGGGATGATGCAGCAGACCAAAAGGATTTTGACACTTTAAGACAACCCTCTGATAAAGTAGAGTTAGACCAATCAATAATTGACCAATTCAAGAAAGATATTTTCAAAATTCTAAAAAATAATTTTGAAAAGAATATCAAAGAACATCTTGCCGAATATTCTTTGCTTTTTATTCCTCTTGCTATCGCAAGAGTTCAAAAAACTATCCTTGAATTTCTTTTGACTCACCCTGAACTATTCAAGAAAGAGAAAATTGAAATTGCAATTATTGAAAGAGATTTGCCTTGCGGTGCAATTGCAATTAAATCTTTGCAAGAATTATTTTTCAATATCAATGCAATCTTAGACGACAAAGACAAATTGCATTTACCTGAAATCTCATTAACCATTTTTGAAAATTCAAAATGGGTTATTGATAGCAAGCTACACTTGCAAGCAAGTGTGAAAGACGAAAGTTTTTTTAAGCAGAATAAGTTTGACATCATACTTGACCATTCTATTTTAAGACGGTCAAACATTTATAAGGAAACAGATTTTCAAAACGACAAGTCAATTAAAATCCGTTCCACTCATTTCTTTGATACAGCATTTGGAAAAGCAAGACGAGTTTATTGTGCGGACTTGCTTCACTACAAATCATTAGTTAAGAAAAAAGACGATGGTTCATATATTCCAGTAAGCAAATACGAAAGCAACATAAATTTTTTTATTCAAACTATTTTTAGAAAGGTCAGTTTTAGAGAAGGACAACTTCCTATAATTTCAAGAGCATTGCAACAAAAACCTGTTATCGGTTTGCTTCCAACCGGAGGAGGTAAATCTTTAACCTTCCAGCTACCTACATTTTTACAAGCAGGTTTGTGTTTAGTTGTTGACCCGATAAAATCTTTAATGGAAGACCAAGTAAGAGTTTTAAAACAAAATTGGATTGACCATTGTGATTTTATAAACTCAAACTTAAAACGAGAAGAAAAAGTAAAAAAGCTAATTGACTTTCGTTATGGTGAAACAATGTTTCTCTTTATTTCTCCAGAAAGATTTGTGATGCAAGATTTCAGAAACATCATTCAGACAATTGATGTTTCAAAATTTGGGTTAGCTTTTTCTTATTGCGTAATTGATGAAGTGCATTGTGTTTCCGAGTGGGGACATGATTTTCGTTCAACATACTTAATGCTTGGCAAGAACTCACAGCGGTTTGCTAAAACTAAAAATGAAAAAGCAGTTTCACTTATCGGGCTAACAGCAACAGCTTCATTTGATGTTTTGGCAGACATTGAAAGAGAATTGCAAATTCAACACAATGATGTTGCTGATGCAATCATTATGATTGAAAATACAATCAGACCTGAACTGTTTTTTAGAGTTACAGATGTTACAGGCAGAGACAGAATGAATGCGTTAAACAACAACTTTTCAAACTTCGGTTCTAATCTTCAAAAGCTAAACGACCCAGCACTAATTAAGAAATCCCAAAAACACCACTACGATAATTTTAATAATGCGGAGCAATTCAATCAAAATATTCTATTCAAAAATCAATCAGGTGAATTGATTGATTTAAGTACTAAAAATCAAAATGACTTTTATGCAATCGTATTTTGTCCAGTGAAGGGACAGGGCGGGCATGAAAGTGGAGTTGATTTTGTTTATCAAAATCTTAATTCAAGTTCAACGGGTTTTTTCTATTCAAGCGAAACAGAGGAAGAAAGCAAAGAGGTTCAAGAACATTTTGAAAACTTCACATCAGACAGAACGCAACACATAGTTTGCACAAAAGCGTTTGGAATGGGAATTGACAAAAAAGATATTCGTTCAACCTATCACTATGTTTATTCAGGTTCACTTGAAAGTTTGGTGCAAGAAGCAGGAAGGTCAGGCAGAGACAAAAAAATATCCGAAGCCAATATTTTAATTTCTAAAAGCAAGTATGTAAAACTTGATGTTTACAAATTCTTCAGCGAAAATAAAGAATACAAACTTATTCAAAACAAGTATACAAGAAAAGCGATACGTCAGGCATTTGAGAAAAAGTGGAACGAAAAAGCAAAAGTGTTTACCAATATTTCATTCTCAACTTTGGATGAGGCAATAAATGAAATTGCCTTAACCGATTTTAGTTTACTTAAAAGAGACGGAACGAAATACAATGTTCTTCCACCAGCAAGCGAACGTGAATTAAGAGATAAATTAAAAGAGAAGGACGGCAACAACCATTACAAATTTATTATTGAAAAACACAACGACAGAAATATTCACGATTTCTTTCACGAACTTTCTTTTAAAGGAGTTGATACAGAGAAAAGCCAATTCCAAAATCTTTTCAAGGTCAAAGAATTTCAACTTATCAATGGTGATATTATTGATATTGAAAAGCAAGATACCTTATTAAACACTTTTAATAATTGTGAGGATGAAAATTTCCAATTCATAATTACAGCAACAAAGACGTATCCTGACTCAACTGAAATTATCTGCAATCTATTAGGAGTAAAACCAAAAGCCCCAATCAATCCGCCTGCATTTATGAAATCATTTGAAGAGGTTGTTAAGAATGCTTATGATTGGTCACATGACTTCAATGATTTTCTTTTCATATTAGAAGAAAACAGTGTTAAAGAACTTTCTAAAATCACAGAGGAAATAAAATCTGAACTACTTTTTGTTTACAGCAGAGACAGAGACACAGCGAATGACACAGGCAGATTGATTTACAGGATGCACAGCATGGGATTTTTAGAAGATTACTTGATTGACTTCAACAGGAACAATCTTTACAGTTGCACATTCAGAAAATTCAAAACCATTAACAAATACACGGAGACGATTGAAAAATATTTGAGAAGGTACTTGTCAGAGAATACGGCAATGGAAAATATTGAAGCCCTTAAAAGCCGACTTGTAAAGCCAACGATTGTAGAAAATATTATTGAGTGTCTTTACTTCTTATCCGAGTTTTCCTACAAAGAAATTGCAAGCAAACGAAAGAGAGCAACAGACGAAATTGAAAGTATTCTGAATACCAGTATAACAGAACCGAATTATGTTGCCGATTGGTTTCAGCAAAACCTTTACATCAAAGAGCAAATTTATTTCTACTTCAATGCGAAGTATGCAAGAATAGGGTTCAAGATAAACGGCAAACCATTTTCTCTTTTAGACGACTATCAAAAGCAGTTAATGAGTAAGCAAGAAATTCTTGATAAATATCTTGAAGTTTACCGAGAAGATGGAACGGAACAAAACAACTACAAACACATGATGGGTTCATGCAAAAAAATCCTACGTTCATTGAGTGAAACAGATTTGAATAATGAATGGCTACTTCGTTTGCTTAAAGCATTTTCAATGTATTCAGTAAACAATGCCTCATACATTTCAGAAGCAAACGCAGAACTTGAATTGGGTTTTGACAATTTGTATAAAGACGAAAGTTTTCACGAAAACAATTTTGATATTATTGAACCTATTTTTGAAAGTTACTTTACAAAGTTGCAAAGCAACATTCAAGAAGATAATCCTTCATTCAAAGACATTAAACTTATCCGAGCAAAACTTTTATTAAAAATGCAGACCTTGGGCATTGAGAACCTCATAAATAAAAGCAAACAACTAACAGAAGAATTGTATGCCTGATTACGAAGAAATAATAAAGCAGTCGCAAGCCAATGTAAAATCTTTAAGTGAAAAACTTAAAGACCTTGATAAGTTGCATCAAGACATTAAAGCGTTGAAAGTAGCAGCGGAAGGAATTCCTGAAATTTTTAACAAGAAGTTTCAAGAACTTGTGAAGCTATCAGAGATTTACACAAATACTTTAGGGGCAGCGACCAAAAACTATTTGGACGGCAACAACACTTTGTTTACAACAAAGTTGAGTGAACTATCAACCAAAATAAAAGAGTTTGAAAAAGAAATTACACGACTTGTAAATACTGACTTTACCAAGCTGTTCAAAGACTTGCAAAAAGTTTTCATTGACCAGACAAGAGCAGATTTAGCAACGGAGTTAAAACGGTTTGAGGATAAATCAAAAGACCTGCAAACTAAGATTGATGAACTGAAAAAGCAAATAGAACGAATTGAGAAGATTGATTTAGAAAAGCATTTTGACAAACTTCAAAAAACTCTTGCTGAAATTTTTGGAGCTATCAATGCAATCAATCTAACTCTGACAAATATTATTCCAACGCTGACAGGTATTGTTCAATCTTTAGGAAATATTCAAACAACGCTTGACACAAACCACAAGGAAGCAAAGCAACTCTTAAACAGTTTCAATGAAAGAACTGAAAAACATTTATCCGACCAAGATAAACAGGCAACGAAGAATTTGGAATTGTTAGAGAGCAACATGAAATCTCTATTCGAACAAAACGAGTTGCTAAAAAAGGAAGTTAAGACAAATAGAATAATTCAGATTGTAGGACTAACAATAATTTTAATCATTCTCATTTATGTTGCATATAAGCAGTAACACCAACACATTTGCAAAGCACATTTTATTTTTTATCAACGCACAATGCAACCGCAGAAAAGATAAAAAGAGCTTACAAGCCACCGCAACCTATAATGCAAAAATTTGTGCTTGTTTGACACGCCGCAACATCGGACATACAGAAGCGCTCAATCTGTGTTCTTACAACCACGCACAGCATTAAAATCACCTTACGATACCGCATACCCCAACAAAGACCGAATCGCAGGCTTTTGAAACCCAATTACAATGTCCGTTTTGGGAATATTGCGATCCACCAATTCCTGGGCAATATCTCCTTCTGTGTTATTTTGCTGGATCCACACTTTGCCATCAATAATATCTATGTGGAAAATGACCTCATGCACAAAGCGGCCATTTTCCCATCCTAAGGTTAACAGTTGGTAATGGTTGCGTTGTGTATCCGCAATAATCTCATCCTTCAAGGTAGTTGGATAAGAGGAAGGAATTGCCGCATATTCCTCAAGCAACTCCAGGATAATTCGCTGGTATACTGTTACTTTATCCATTTTGTAATGCTTATTTTTTCAGGGTCATACACTAATAGTGCCATCCCCTTTATTTTCAAAATAACTTGAGCAAACTCAGTAGAGAAAAAGTCATCATAAGTGCTCTGCGGAATTGCGAGTACTACTTTTCTTTCGGGATCAAGTTCCGACAGCGCTGCTACATAAATGTCATATTGACCAATTGCTTCGTAAAAAGAATTCATCAATGCGGTAGTCGTAAAACTTTTGATTTCGACTGCTATTTGCTCTGTTCCTTTATCGGCAGCAATAACTTTTTCCAACCCCAAATCTGGCCAAATGGTTCGTCCACGCCATCGAAAACGCATTGGGTCATGGGTAATTACCCAGCCATCTTTTTCCAGGGCTAGCCGAACAAGATCATGATACAGGTCTTTCTTAGGCATCTTACATGCAAATATATGGGAAATTCAAGTTCGGAACAAGCCAAAATCCATCTTTTGTGCTTTGGGATTTAGGGCGTGGTCGTTTACTCCCCCACCACATCAATCCCCAACTCCTTCAACTGCTCCGCTTTGATTCCGCTCGGCGCATCGATCATCATATCGCGGCCCTGGTTGTTTTTTGGGAAAGCAATGAAGTCGCGGATGGAGCCTG
>Ga0247844_1008224_pt1 | contig 11442 bp, 9 predicted proteins | sample LaCtaG_FD_192421 | JGI IMG/M metagenome (GOLD analysis project Ga0247844, IMG submission 192421) | Freshwater microbial communities from meromictic Lake La Cruz, Castile-La Mancha, Spain - LaCruzMarch201714.5m_1 | ecosystem: Environmental > Aquatic > Freshwater > Lake | place: Spain: Castile-La...
GTGGAGTGCTCTTTCTTGATAGTCGCGTAGTGGTAGATTGGCATCCTGTAGAACGACCTGCTTCTTGGGCTCCAATCGTTTGTCAGGCGGCGCCCATGGAAAGAGGACGTGGCGAATCGGATACTGTGGGTGAGCCATAAATCCCGCCAGATCCACTTGAAGCCGCGAAGACGTGTAGAGATGGCCTTTGGACGTCGGATGGCTCAGCTGGAGACTGAGGAGCGACACGGCGAAGGTTCCAATGTCCCCCGCAGTCACACGATTGCTTTTGTAGTATTTCGCTTGGAGCAGATCGTAGGTGCCATCGGATGATCGGGCCATCGCGTCGGCCCCATAGTCCTTAAGGCGATTGACTCCGTCGGCGGGCTCTTGTTTCGCCATGAGCCGTTTCAGACGATGTTCATTGTAGCTCGTGATGTATCCCGCCTCTTCCAGCCATTCCTCGGGCACATGGGACCAATGGTGAACCTGGGATGTGGGGTGATCGGCCGCGTGTTTCACGACCATGGCATGTTCATACGCCGTAGCGTAGAGTTGCTCCATGGATTTCTCATGGGATTTCTTGGAGGCGGCGTTGTTTCGTTCACGGAAGGACATGTTTATTGTGTGGATGACTGACCGTCTAATCTATTAGATAGATGGTCAATTTTCTTTAGGTTGGTATTAGATCATCGCACATGTGGTGGATCCATATGACGTGTAGACGCGTCATCACATAAAAAACAGGAGAGCCCTCGTTTTTTATGCGTGTTGAGTCATTGGATTGCCTAGGATGTCTTGGAGGTGTTATGTGGATTCGGATGCATCTGATGAGGAGATGTGATCTATTTGGCGGACCAGGTCCATCCAGGTATCGCTTCCAGTTCTGCAATACGCTCTTCTAATAATATCCCCTTTTTGTATGCGGTCCGCTGTTTGCTCTGCCACTTTCCCGCTCGCTTTTCCTCTGGATCTGTGGTCCATGTTGAGGGAGCCTTTTGTATCGTGGTATATTGTGTGATCCAGTTCTGTTTCTGCTCTTCCCACGTGTATATTTTTTCTCTTTGAGTTCCCCAATCCCATCCAGGAATCCCCTCCAGTTCTGCAATATGCTCTTTGGAATGCGTTTTTTTATGATAGGACATTCGCATGTGGATCCGCCATACTCCCGCTCGCTTTTCCTCTGGATCTTTGGATTTTTCAGAGGGATTCTTTTGAAGTAGTGTATATTGTGTGATCCAATTCTGTTTCTGCTCATCCCATGTATATTCTCTTTCTGAACCCCATTCCCACTCAGAGATCGCTTCCAGTTCTGCAATACGCTCTTCGGGAAGTTTCTTTTTATGGTAGGCCTTCCGTTGCCGGTTTTGCCAATTTCCCGCTCGCTTTTCATCTTTCTCTTTGGATTTTTCAGAGGGATTCTTTTGAAGTAGTGTATATTGTGTGATCCAATTCTGTTTCTGCTCATCCCATGTATATTCTCTTTCTGAATCCCATTCCCATCCAGGGATCGCCTCCAAATCCGCGATCTGCATTTCAGAGAGGGTCCCTTTCTTCTTTGCTTGTCGTATGTAACTCTGCCACTTTCCCACTCGCTTTTCCTCTAGATCTTTGGATTTTGTGTAAGGCGTCTTTTGTCGCTTCGTATATTGTGCGATCCATCGCATCTTATTTCTCTCCCAGAGTGATATACAAGACACTACTACATACTCGCGCATCTCTTGTTCCTGTTGTTCCACTGCCTCCATGATTTCCTGTGTGATTCCTTGTCGATCATATGTAGTCGACACATGAATCTTTTTGTGAAACTCAGGATCCGCCGCACGAATACCGTCGAGTGAGTTGATACACTGTTCCCATCCGTTCGCCCACAGAATGATCTGATTGTGTTTGGACGGATTGGAAGGGTCCACTGTAGAGCCACGCATGGTCCGTTGCATCATCCGAATGTCGCTACTGTGCTCTCCCACCATCGTCACAAAGACGGAATCGCATTTCGGGATGTCCACTGCCTCATCCAAGATGCGGACAGATGTCAGCAAATAGAATTGGGCATCCAGATCCGATTGGAAGTCTCGTAGACGTGTGGCGCGATCCGCTGCAGACACCGTGCCATCAATCTTGTTGGTCCACATGGTAAGTCCATGGTATTCTTCAAACACCTTGGAGGCATGTGTCATGAACCGCTCACAGTCTTCTTGACGTGTCAGATAGACGATACAGCGTCGAGCGTCCGTTTTCAACATGACCGTGGCGAGATACAATGCTTGCGCAATCAGTGTTTGATCATCCCTTTGAAACGTATGGGGAATGTCCACTGCGACCGACGTTTCGCCCTCTTGATTCCGTGTCAGAAACGGGAGCCAGATATTGTAATCCGTCAAATATCCCTCACGTATTCCCTGGGCGAATGGAACTTTCACAATGTTTTGGATGTTCAGTTCCTCTTCCAGCTCTTCAGGAAGCGTAGCGGACATCACAAGGCCGTTCGAGAACCGTTTGATGAATTCACAGTCTGCAGCGGTGACATTGTGGACTTCGTCCACAAGCAAATAGGCCTTTTCGATGCCAGGAATCGTCGCCACAATGTGGAGGGCCGACTCATACGTCGTGTAGATCACGTGAGGGCCCTTTGTGCGGAGAAAGGCAATGACCGTGTTACGGTCCGTTGTTCCCTCTGCATCTGAATCCACCAGAAGGCTCTTGTAAGTGGAAAGGAAAGACGGGAGACGATGGGTGTCGCGCAAGTTCTGGACGCTGATCTTGAGAGGCGCCATGACTACGAGGAGGCGTGGCTGTCTAGATCGGATGACGTGTCCCGCAATAAGCGTCTTTCCCATGCGGCACGGGATGTGAAGCGCGTTGATTCCGTCTTGTTCATGGAGTTCATGGATGGCGTTCTCTTGGTAGTCACGTAACATGAGATCGCAGTCCTTTACGATGTGGTTCTTGGAGTCGTATGGGTTGTCATGGAGCAGATGAGAGGAGCCATCAGATGACAGAGCCATCGCGTCGGCTTCATCGGTCGGCTCTTGCTTCATCAGACGTTTCGGACGGTGTTCGTTGCTCTCTTCTTTGGGTAGGGACTTGTGGAGTAACTCGAGGTGAGCGATGGCGTGTTCATATACCGTCGCATCTTCCATGGATGTTTCATAGGATCTCTTGGAGGCCATGCTGTTTCGTTCGCAGGAAGTGGTTGGTTATCTAATTGGGCCGATTACGTTTCAATTTTTTCCTTAGGGTTTTCTTTAGGTTCGTATTAAATCATCGGATCATGTGCCCATTGTAGCAGGGCTTGGCGCTGCACAGGACGACACGTGACATCTCCCTTGCGGCAATTGGCTTTTATCTGGCCCGCATGGCGCGTGAAGGCTTTCCATCGTTTGATTTGGACGGTGTCCAGCTCGGGAATGCGTCGACCCATATAGTAACGGCAATACCATTGGAACCATCCACGTTCGTCTGGATTCTGTTGGCTGGAAAGGATCGGATAGCGTCCTGAGACGGCACGATGACGATTCGGAACCCAACCATATTCTTCCCATGCCTGAAGAGACAAACGGGAATCCACACCAAACTGATTAATGGATGCGTCATGTCCTTGTGGAGAGAGCTTCTTTTTTCGGAGGGCGGTCATAAACCATTCTTTTGGAAATTCAAGGATGCAGTCATTCAGATACTTTCCAGAGAAGACACCTGCTTCCAGCATTTCTTTTGGTGAGAACGCAGGCTGAAAGTCAGGCGCAAAGCCCTTTCCAGGATCTTCCGCCAATAGATAGTGTTCCTTCTGACGCATCTTATTGTGAACGTGGATGACGGTCCCTTTTTTATAATCCCGTTGAGAATTCCCTTTCTCCTCTAAAATACGAAGCATGTCCTCTGGCGTTTGAATGGTGAGAACCCTTTTGTCCTTGAAGCGCATCCTATTACAAGGTGCAAAGAAAGGAAACGGAGACACATCTGCTCACGGATTCAACCATTATTCGCAATCATCTGAATCCTCGTCCCCGTCGAAACGTGCTGGTTCCGAAATGCCAGGGATGCCAGGGATGCCAGGAGGGCCATAGGGTCCCATGGCGCCCACAGGACCCGCAGGACCAGGAGTGCCCGCAGGACCCGCAGGACCAGGAGTGCCCGCAGGACCCGCAGGACCAGGAGTGCCCGATAGGGTAGGAAACTTACAGCAAGTGTATTGATACTGATAGGTATTGTTTCCACTACGAACAAGGCGCATTTGTGAAAGAGACTCGTCCGCGCGACATGACAGTTGATGACGATCAAGATACACCGCATTACCACCACCTTCATCATTGAGTGCTGTGGTGACCGCTCGGCATCGGGGGCCGCGGCAGCCCTTGACGTGGGTTTCGCCCATCAGACTCGCCCATGACGCCATATCACGTTTTATCTCTCCCACATTTCCAGCACCACAATTGGGCCATTTGTTTGCCCCGTTGTCGCAATAGACGGTCGTTGCTCCTTGAGGAGAGCTATTATACCATATTTTCTCACCCGTTTTGGGATAGGTAGTGCCCTCTGTACTACACCCCGCATCCAACCACATTTTTTGCATGCATGCGTCGGAGACAGCACTTGCCAGAGTAGAATCGGTCACTCCTTGGCATGGATCCACCGCAAACCCATCCACTTGCAGCACGTGTCGATAGGTGGTGATCGCAATCAATATGAGAAATAACACGATGAGGTAATAGAGCATTCTAATAATGTGTGCACTTTTAAATGCCTAACGGCGTGTAAAAATGGATGGACCCACGTATCCGTAAAGCGCATGCTCTATGAAGAAAGAGAAGACGTCCTCATAAAAAATAGAGGACACTCCTTGATTAAGAGAGGATCTTCCACGGCTCATTGGCAAGTCCATCCCACTCATCATAATACAGATAGATCGCCGAGAGGAGTGTGGCGGGAAGAAGGATGCGTCCTTGTATCAGGTCACGAATTAGGTCGCCTACAAGTTTGTATCGTTTCGTAATGGATTCAGGGAGTTTCTTCTCTTGCGCAGGAGAATAGTCATCAGGATTCCATCGGATGAAAGACACTGGAATACCTCCATATCCTTGGGAGATATTGACCATTCGCGTTTGCTCACAGACACACACACGATCACGGTGTTGGTTCTCGTCACACTCGAGGATGATGACACGATCGGGGAGCTCATAGACCCGATCAGGACGCTCTTTTCCACAATCTCCTTGATTGACAATTGTGTCAGTGGAGGAGCCTTTCAGGTCTCTCTGATCCAGATAAGCCATGAGAGCATTCTGTTTGGCCAAACGGGCTGTCTGGAACGTTTCAGGATGACAATATTCGCATCGCTGATCTTCTCCTAGCACCATGACCAGATGACAGGATGCACATTCTTGCTCCACGAGGTTTTGGTCCTCTTCGGTCCGATGAGTTTCACAGTGACGAGGAATGAAATGAGTGCCATAGAGGGCAGGCTGTTTGCAGACGGTGCACTTTCCATTGGGACGACGGATCATTCCTGGTAGGCGATGGGGGTGGCAACGGGTGACGGGGTGTCCTGGGGAGCCATAAGAAGCGCGTGTATGGCATTCATTTGATTCACATCGTTTGTGTCTGACATCCACCATTTCTATAGCGCAGTGTGTTTTGCAGAATTTCCCTTTGCCTCCTGGGAGGTCAAATGCGGGCTGTGAGCCACATCCGTGTGATGCACAACGTTTGCTTTTGACATCTATCATCTCTGCGGTGCTATGTGCTTTACAGAATCTTCTTTGTCCGCCAGAAACATTAAAGACAGGATGAGAGTTACACCCCTGTGAGGCACATCGTTTATTTACGACATCCACCATCTCCACCGTTTTGTGTTTTTTACAGAAGCACCCTGTGCCTCCTGGGAGATCAAATACAGGATATAATACACATCCTTGTGACGCACATTTATTATGCATTATATTAATCATTTCAGCAATCCTATGCTTACTACAAAAGTGTCCTTTTCCTCCAGGGAAGTCAAAGGAGGGTTGTGAGCCACATCCTTGCGATGCACAACGTTTACTTCTGACATCAACCATTTCGGACGTGCTATGTGCTTTACAGAATCGTCCTTTCTCTCCTGGAAAGTTAAAGATGGGTTGGGAGTTACATCCTTGTGAAGCACATCTTTTATTTTTCACATCTACCATCTCATCTGTTTTGTGTGTTTTACAGAATCGTCCTCTCTCTCCTGGAAGGGCGAATCCAGGGTTGATGGAGTTACACCCCTGTGAGGCACATCGTTTATTTACAACATCCACCATCTCTGCCGTTTTGTGTTTTTTACAGAATCGCCCTTTCTCTCCTTGGAGATCAAATGAAGCACGTTTTCCACATGTTTCACACTTTACCATTTTTCTATCTTCTATTTCTGATCGATAGGCTGAATCAAATTTTTAGGTAATAAAAATTGAAGTCAGACGTGCCCTACAAAGGAGTCAAACCATGGCATCTCCTATCCATTATATCCCTCCTAAGGCAGCCCCATTGCCACCCGATGCAGATGAGTATTTCGCCTCATTAACTCCATCCGAAATGGAACTCCACGATTTAGCCACGGAACTATTGGGATCCAGTTACTTTATCATTTGGACCCCCATGTATACAAAGTGGAAGAAAGCACAGGCACAAAAAGCACAGAAGGAGGCACAGAGCCCTTAACGAGACATATGCCTCTCCATCGTCTCTTGGTCTAAGAAGAGGGAAGGAGGAGCATGTAGGGTGCGCCACGCGATCTCACCGATATGATCCAGAGGATTCACGAAATTCATCGGAATGCCCTCTTTTTCTTTGATCGCTGCATAGGACTGAATCGAATCATACCGCATCAGTTGAACCCACGCCTCCTTCCATTGTAAGAGCCATTTACAGCCAGGGAGAGCCGCAAGAAACGCCGTATCCACACAGCCATCTCGTAGGAACCCCATGATCTTCTCTTCTTTCGGATGGATTCGATGGGTCGGATGGGGTTGAAAGAGCCAATCGTCCAGAGGTTTGTGAAGGAGCACATTGGAATCCAACCAGACCCCTCCATTTTCGGCGAGAACCGTGATGCGCACAATGTCTTCCAGGAACTGAGAGAGAATCGGGTGACGGGAGACCTCCATAGGGACACGTGCGTAGTTCTGGAAGGTGTGGGGGGTAAGGATGTGAATCGTGTGATCGGGATTCCACCGTTTCCAACTGTCACGACAATGGAGATGATGGGGTTGGTCTTTTGTCCGCCATGTCCAAATGATCCGTGGCGCCCCATGTTGGTGAGGAGCAGGATAGAAGGCACATACCAAGAGCGTCACGAGGACAGCTCCCATGACATACCATGCATCCATCTATTCATGGGGTGCGATTGTTCCATGAGGGGAATCTCTCGAAAAAATTGAAAAGCGGCGGCGCGATAGAAAGAGGCACCCACTTCCAAGAAACTCCAAGAAACTCCAAGAAACTCCAAGAAACTCCAAATACATGAACACCTTTGCCTTCCCCATTCCCTCTCATTCCGAGTGGTCCATGATTCGCATTCAGGCGACTGAGGCTCTCCCTGCCGCCTTTGTGCGCCCCCCGCTCCACCTGTGCCTGCTGCTGGACGTCTCCGCCTCCATGGACGACGAGGGGCGTCTCGAGAACGTCAAGCACTCTCTCCATCATCTCCTTGGACTTCTCACGCCCACCGATCGCGTGTCCCTTGTGACCTTCAGCAGCCGCGCGACCACGATTCTTCGCCAGGCGTTTCTGACCGATGTGGAGGCGCTCCGCGTGACGCTCTCCTGCATTCGGTCGGAATCCAATACGAATCTCAGTGCGGGACTCGTCGAGGCGCGACAGTCGCTGTTCCGTGATCCAGGGTGTCAATGCGTGCTCCTGCTGACCGATGGCTTTGCGACCTCTGGCATCATGGACGCAGATGCGCTACTGGCCTTGGCGCAGCCCCTGACGGAGAATTCCGTCCTCCACGTCATCGGATATGGCGAGGGTCATCAGGCGGATCTCCTGTCCCGCATGGCGACCGTGGGCGGTGGAAGCTACCATGTGGTCTGCAACAAGGAGGATGTGGCCGTGGTGATTGGCGACGTTGTGGGCGGCCTCGTGTCCTGCGCGTTCCAACAAGTGACCCTGACTCTTCCTGTGTGTGAGATCAAGACGCGCTACCAAGTCCTACACTCGGATACGAGTGTCGTCATCAAGATCGGCGATCTGATGGAGAACGGAGAGGCGATCGTGTTGGCGCGGCTGCCCATTGGATCCTCCTTCCATGTGGATGCGCTGAACCGTGTGACGGGTGCGGTGGACACCACGTGGGCGATGGTCTATGCGACGGAAGAGCCGCGTCTCCACGCCATGGGAGCCGCCCATTGGCTTCGTTGGGAGGTCGTCACGATCATGGAGGACGTCGCTGTGCATGTGGAGACGTTCGGATTCATGCCATCGTTGTCATTCTTTGCGCTGCAGACCCGTATCACGGAATGCCTCACGGCGATTCGAGACACGCGTCTGCTCTGCTCGGACTACGAGGGTGCGCTGTGGGACCTTCTGACCCATGAGCTCACGATCTGCCAGAGCATGATGGCAGGCGGTGTGTCCACGGTTCACTTGCGTCAGCATGGAGCGACCCTGAGCCTGATGCGAGGCGTGTCGTCACGCATGGACTCTGTGAATTCTACGGGGTCTGCGAACTCATTGCCACCTCTCTCGCTGTCCCGTGCCTTCTCTAATGCGACCCAGCGGAGCTGGAGTGACAATATGTCCCAACAGGTTTCTACGGAGATGTCTATGCCACCCCCTTTGTCACTCATGGGAGCGAGAGGAAACGCGAGAGCCTATGCGCTCTTCCCTCCTGCGGCTTCTGCTGCGGCTGCGACTTCAGCTGTGATTCAAGAGACACAAGATATGTTTTACACCTTTTCTCATTTCAAACGCCCATTATTCATCTATCAACATTAGCGCCATTGCTGCATAGTTATGTAAATCTATCAATGTATCGCGAATGCTCTCGTCATTTATTAAATTTACTCCATTTTTTGTTATAGACAAAGAGCGTTGTATTTTATCTTCTATTCGCATTAAAACACCTATAACTCCATATTTTGCAAAAGCATCACCATAGTCTATATTTTTTTTGGTAAATAATTCTAATGCTTCATTTTGAATTTTTTTCATTTGTTCTACTCTATTCATTTTATTATATAGTATGAAATTGTGTTTATATTCATTTTTATTTATAATGGGCGTTTGAAATAAGAAAAGGTGTAAAGTGTCATCTGTCTATTGAATGGCATTGGCGATCAGTGGAGAAGCTACCAGTCTTTTCCTCTTTTTTTAGTTTGCTTATTGGATCGATGAGGTGTCTTCGACGTCTTGGATTTTCTCGTATGCGTCTTTCTTTTCAAAAAGCGATCCACATCCCATTTCCTGATGTCATTGTATCCCCTGTCACGATGATGAAAATATTGGCGCTCATAACGTGGGCTACGATTCCCACCCTGTTTCTTTTTTGGATTGACTTCGTAATAATGAATCTTTGGAATGGGTTTGAGATCGATCTTCCAATTTCTTCCAACATATAGCTCATCACCACCATTCTCTTTAAAAATATGTGAGATAGCACCTTCTATCCATGGATACATAAGGGCACATTTATCACGAGGATAGTGTTTCTCAATCAGCATAAAAAACTCCTTCCATGTGGTAGAAGAGGTATATAGCGGCGACAAGATTTCTGTCAAGCGATCATTGATAAATTCAAATCGCCCTGGTTTAGGATCCGTGTGCATGGCACGAATACATGCGCGATAGATCTGATACTCTTCTGGTCGCATCATCGTTGCATTGAATTTGTCTTCATACCATGTTTTATCATGGAACGCAATATGAAATGGTGGTAGAGATACTTTCTTTTTTCCTTCTGGTGTATCACACATGAAGAAGCTCATGTCTCGTAAGGATAGAAAGGTGGTATAAGGGGCAATCTCTTGTAGGATCGTGCATGCCAAATGAACCATTTTTATAGTGGCATCTCCTTTAATGGCCTGACTATCCGTCGTGCAAGATTTCTCTATTACTTCTGTCCAACTAAGAATGGCCTCCGTGCTACGAGGAGAGTCCTCGGGATGGTAGGTAATGTTGACACATTTATCAAATCCTCCTCCTACGTTCAAGACAGAGTATTCTATTTTCGTTTTATCATAAAAATTGTAATAAGGTGTGACCGATACTTTGAATTGGCCGATCGTAGGAATGACGTAGAACTCTTGTGTCATATAGGGGACAGAGAAAATCCTTTTAGACCACAGGCCTGAAGATGCAGCGTCCGCTCCATGGGAGAGGGGTGTGGGGACAGAATGTCCCCACCACAGTATAAAGCCGTGGAAGATCCCTTACGTTAAGATGTTACACCTCGTAACGCATGGGACCGATTCATCAAAAATGGCGTATCTGAACGCCCCCGTCAAGAATCTGGCGACTCGTCCCTGGAGCGGATTCAAAGACAAACTGGTTGCCATGCGCGAGTTCCTGGCCACCCTTCCGCCTGATGATATTGTCTGCTTTGTAGACGGTTACGATGTGACGTGTTTTTTTGACAACACAGAGGTGTTAGAGAAGTTCAAGGCATATGGTGTGGACGTCCTCTTCAGCGCAGAAACGAGCTGCTATCCATGGCCCCATGTGCAGCAACTCTACCCCTCCACGAGTTCTATCTATCGCTATCTGAATTCAGGGGGCTACATGGGCTATGTTGCCGCACTCCAAAAGGTCCTGTCCTGCGACATGAGTGCGTCCCCATGCGATCAGGGGTATATGACCTATTACTATTTGAATCATGTTCATGATAAGAATGCCACATTCAAGATGGAACTCGACAGGGGATGTGTGATCTTTCAATCCGCCTATGCGATTCCATGGTCCCATTTTCTGATCAAGGAAGGGCGACTGTATAACAAGGTGACTCGAACCTATCCGTGTTTTCTCCATTACAATGGACAGCAACATCTCATGAAAGGTGGGGGCTCCCTCATGCCGATCGTGTATGCATTGGCCAAAGAGGGGGGGACGAAGGAGCTAGGGGACTATGAGAAACTTCATGACGTTTGTGACGCGCAGGGTTCTGTAGGTGCTCTTGGTTCTTTAGGCCCTTTGGCTGCGCCCTCAGGCCGTCGTGACGCAGACATCGTGGCCCTTGCGACCGAGAGAGCGCGCCGCTATGTGGCACCCGATCAGGAGCGAATCGCTGCGAGGGACCAAGTGAATTACCATGCCATCATGAAAGGGTCTCATTTCATACAGGGCGTCGTGGGAACGGAGAACGCGGCGTTCACAGAGACCAACCGCGCCATCATTGGGGCCTTCTTCCAACAGGTCAAGATGCCTGATCAGCTCATCGACATCTCCCTACACGACTATGTAGGATCACAGATGAATACACGTGAGTGGCCACATTCCATTCTCAGT
>Ga0247844_1008231_pt1 | contig 11432 bp, 10 predicted proteins | sample LaCtaG_FD_192421 | JGI IMG/M metagenome (GOLD analysis project Ga0247844, IMG submission 192421) | Freshwater microbial communities from meromictic Lake La Cruz, Castile-La Mancha, Spain - LaCruzMarch201714.5m_1 | ecosystem: Environmental > Aquatic > Freshwater > Lake | place: Spain: Castile-La...
TTCGCGATGACGTCGCCCAGATGACGGAGAGTTTCCGGCAAGCCCGCGGTGTCATGGCGATGGACGTCAAGGCCGCCGGCCAGTCCTTCGTCTCCGGGATCGTGCATGCCGTCGCCGACATCCAGCAACAGACGCAGCAGTTGGTCGGCGACTTCGCCGGCGAGCGCAGTGCTGCCCGTCAAGCCTGGCGCGGCGCACCCGCGAAGCCGGCGGCCGCGCCGGCCCCCGCTGTCAGCCCGAAGGCCGCGGCCAAGCCCGCACCCAAGGCCCAGCACAAGGCCGCTGCCCCCAAGGAAGCAATGCCGAAACCGGTGGAACCGGTGGTTGTCAACGATCCGTCGCCGCCACGGAATGCGGCAGATGAGTTCACTCCCGATCTGTAGTGGGTGATCGCTAGCGACGGATCACGGCGCTGACCCTCGATGTCCGGGCACTGGCTGCGCCCCGCGCGCACCCCAGAGGTTGTCCGGGCCCTCGGTGTCGGCGCCGCTCTCCGGGGGGCCAGGGAGAGGGCCCCCGGCCTCGGCACAACGAGGACCAACGGTGACAGGGTATCCAACCGTTGCACGGATCCGGAATCGCGTCATCCCGCATACCCATTTGTTCCTGTGATCTCTGTGTCCTCTGTGGTGGAAAATTCCGGACTAAGTAGCACACGATCATGTCAGTTCAACGCGCCGCACTCACGCACTCCACCAACAGCACCAGCGTCGCCGACTTGCTCGAGCGGGTCCTCGACAAAGGGATCGTCATCGCCGGCGACATCCGCATCAAACTCGTCGACATCGAGTTGCTCACCATTCAATTGCGCCTGGTCGTGTGCTCGGTAGACAAGGCTCGCGAAATGGGAATCGACTGGTGGTCCGATAACGCCATGTTCACCGGGCTGGCGGCGCCGGCGCAGACCCCGCGGCTGCTCGCCGATGCCCAGCCACTCGCCATCGAGGACCGCCTGAGCCGTATCGAGTCCTTGTTGATCAAGCACGAGGCTGTCGCTCAATCACGTTAGCCAGGCGGCTCTGTCATCGCAGCAGTGCCGAAGTTGGAATCGATTGCTCGCTCTCTACGGGAGACAGCTTGGCATGCGCTGGACATTGATCGCCCTGATCGCACTGATCGCCCTTGTCCCTCTGGCCGGTTGCGACAAGCCGGCGCCGAAGCCGCAGGAACGCCCGCCGGCACCGGTGACGGTACAGCGCATCGTCCCGCGCGACATCCCCGTCGCTTTCGAATATGTGGGCCAGACCGAGAGCACGCGACAGGTGCAGATCAGGGCGCGGGTCGACGGTTTCCTGAACGAGCGCGTCTATACCGAGGGCAGCCTGGTCAAGGCCGGCGATGTGATGTTCCGGCAGGACCCGAAGCCGTTTCAGGCGTCACTGGATGCGGCCAAGGGCGCCCTTGGTCAACAACTGGCGCGACTCCAGACAGCCAACGACAACCTCGCCCGGGTTCGCCCCCTCACGGCGCAGAAAGCCCTGAGCCAGAAAGACCTGGATGATGCCACCGGTCAGCAGCAGGCGGCGGCGGCCTCCGTCGAGACGGCCCGGGCCGATGTGCGGCAGGCCGAGCTCAACCTGGGCTACACCACCATCACCACCCCGGTAACCGGACTGTCGAGCTATGCGCAGGTTCAGGACGGTTCCTACATCTCGTCGGCCAACAGCCTGCTCACCTACGTGGCGCAGGTCGACACCCTCTGGGTCAATTTCAGCGTGTCCGAAAACGACATGCTCCGGTTTCGCGATCAGCAGGCGAGCGGCCGGCTGCGCGTGCCGGAGCAGGACGGCTATGTGATCGAGGTCGTATTGTCGGATGGCTCCCTCTTCCCGCAGCAAGGTCGCATCACTTTCGCCAATGCCGACTACAACGTGCAGACCGGCACCTTTCTGTTGCGCGCGACGGTGCCGAATCCGGATGCCACCCTGCGGCCGGGGCAGTTCGTCCGGGTGCGGATCGCAGGCGCGGTGCGCCCGAACGCGATCCTCATCCCGCAGGAGGCGGTCCTGCAGGGTGCCAAAGGGCATTTCGTGATCGTGCTCGACCAAGACAACAAGGCGCAGGTCCGCCCGGTACAAGTCGGTCCCTGGCAGGGAAATGATTGGTTCATCGACAGTGGACTGACGGCCGGCGACACCGTGGTGGTGGACGGGGTGGCCAAAATCGTGCCGGGGGCGGCGGTGAAGATCGTGTCCGAGACCCCACCGGACGCGGGACCGACACCTGCCGCACCGCACCGGCCCATCGGTGTGATCAGCGACCAGAAGAAGTAGCCCGGAGCCACCCATGTTCTCCCACTTCTTCATCGACCGACCCATCTTCTCGGTGGTGATCGCCCTCATCATCACCATCGCGGGCCTGGTGGCGATGGTGCAGTTGCCGATTGCTCAGTATCCGCAGATCACCCCGATCCAAATCCAGGTAACCGCCAACTATCCGGGTGCCAATGGCACCCTGGTGGCCCAGAACGTCGGCGCGCCCATCGAGCAGCAGGTGAACGGCGCCAACAACATGATCTACATGTCGTCCACCAGTTCATCGACCGGCAACTATACGCTGACGGTCTATTTCACCATCGATACGGACCCCGAACTGGCCCAGGTCGACGTGCAGAACCGGGTGAGTCAGGCGATGGCTCAGTTGCCGCAGTCGGTCCAGGCCGAGGGTGTCGACGTCCAGCAAAAGACCTCGACCTTCCTGATGGTGCTGGCGCTCTTCTCTCCCGACGGCAGTCTCGACACGGACAGGATTTCCAACTACGCCAACGTCCAGGTGCTCAGCACCATCAACCGGATCAATGGCGCCAATCAGGCTTCGATCTTCGGTGTCCCAGAATACGCGATGCGCATCTGGCTCAAGCCGGACCGGATGGCGCAACTCGGCATTACGGCGAACGAGATCGCCGATGTCGTGAAACAGCAGAACCAGCAGTTCGCGGTCGGCCGCATCGGCGATACACCCACCCCCTATCCGGTGCCCCAGACCTTTCCGGTCACCACCGGCAGCATTACCGAACCCGCGCAGTTCGACAATATGATCCTGCGCGCCCAGAACCAGGATGCCGCCCTGGTGCGCATCAAGGACGTGGGTTACACCCAGCTCGGCGCGCAGAGCTATGTTCTGAACACCGAATATGAAGGCAAGTCGGCGACCCTGATCGCCATCTATCAGCAGCCCGGCGCCAATGCGCTCCAGGTCTCCAAAGATGTGCGGGCCACCCTGGCGGAACTGTCCAAGAGTTTTCCCCAGGGCCTCGATTACGCGGTCGCACTGGACACGACCAAGTTCGTACAAGCCTCCATCGACGAGGTCGTCAAGACCTTCTTCGAGGCCGTCATCCTCGTGGTGCTGGTGGTCTTTATCTTCCTGCACAGCCTGCGGCTCACCATCATCCCGACTCTGGCCGTGCCGGTGTCGATCCTCGGCGCATTGATCGGCATGCTGCTCATCGGCTTCTCGATCAACATGCTGACCCTGTTCGGCATGATCCTGGCTATCGGCCTGGTGGTGGATGACGCCATCGTGGTGGTCGAAAACACCGAGCGCAACATGGTCCAGTTTGGTCTGACACCCAATGCCGCCGCCAAGCGGGCGATGGACGAGGTCAGCGGACCCGTGATCGCCGTCGTCCTGGTATTGAACGCCGTCTTCGTGCCGGTGGCTTTCCTCGGCGGCATCACCGGCGCACTCTACAAACAATTCGCCGTCACCATCGCCATCTCCGTGGTGTTCTCCGGCATCATCGCGCTGACCCTCTCGCCCGCCTTGGCGGCACTCCTCGTCAAGGCCAAGCAGGGCGAGCAGAAAGGCTTCTTCAAATGGTTCGATGACGGGTTCGACCGGTTGACCGGCGGTTATGTCAGCGGCGTCAAATGGATCATGCGCCACTGGGTGCTGGGAATGCTGGTCTTCGGGCTTGTCGTCGCCGCAACGGTCTGGATGTTCCGTACCCTGCCCACCTCATTCGTACCGCAGGAGGACCAGGGCTATATCTTTGTACCCTATTTCCTCCCGGACTCCGCCAGCCTGAGCCGGACCAATGCGGTCGGCACCCAGGCGGCAGCCGTGATGCGCGCGCATCCGGCCGTGGACAACGTCTCCCAGGTGGACGGCTACAGTCTGATCGACTCCCAGATGCAGACCAATTTCGGTGTATTGTTTGTCGCACTGAAGGACTATGCGGATCGCCAATCACCGGCGCTGTCCGCCAACGCCGTCATCGCCGACGGCATGCGCGGCTTCTATCCCATCCAGGGTGGATTGGTGATCCCGGTCAACCCGCCCGCCATCCCCGGACTCGGCGTCACCGCGGGCTTCCAGATCTGGATCGAACAGAAGGGCTCAGGCACCTTCGGACAACTGTCCGGCCTGGTCGATGAGATTATCGCCAAAGCCAAGACCCGACCTGAATTGACGGGGATCAATACCACCATTCGCGCCAATGGCCAACAGTTGCTGGCCGACGTGGATCGGGAAAAGGCGGAAGTCCTGGGGGTCCCCATCCAGGATGTCTACGACACCTTGCCGACCATGTTCGGCTCGCTCTATGTTAGCCAGTTCCCCAAGGATTCGCGTCTCTACCAGGTCGTCCTGCAGGCTGAGCCGAGTTATCGCATGGCCCCGGAAGACATCGGCAAGTTCTATGTCAAGAACAAGGAGGGCAAGATGATCCCACTCTCGGCCTTGGTCACCACCCGCTATGTGATCGGCCCGAGCCTAGTGACCCGCTTCAACAACTATCCGGCCATTGCCGTCAACGGCGGCCCGGCCGCCGGGGTCTCCTCCGGCACCGCCCTGGCGGCCATGGCCGAGGTGGTCGGGGAGGTGCTGCCCGCGGGCTATGGCTACGAGTGGGCCGGTGAGGCGCGCGAAGAAGTCAGCTCCGGTTCGACCTCGGCCGTCGCCTTCGTCTTTGGTCTGATCTTCGTCTTCCTGATCCTGGCGGCCCAGTACGAAAGCTGGTCACTGCCGGTCGGGGTCATGATGGCCGTGCCCTTTGCGATCCTCGGCGCCCTGGTCGCCATCGCCCTGCGCGGCCAGGACAACGACCTCTACTTCCAGATCGGACTGCTGACCCTGGTCGGACTGGCCGCCAAGAACGCCATCCTGATCGTCGAATTCGCGGTGGAACTAAACCGCAAGGAGGGTAAATCCTTCTTCGACGCGGCGGCCGAGGCGGCGCGACTGCGGTTGCGGCCCATCATCATGACCTCCTTCGCCTTCGTGCTCGGCACCCTGCCGCTCGCCATCGCCACCGGGGCCTCGGCCAACAGCCGTCACTCCATCGGCACCGGCGTCATCGGCGGCACCCTGGCCGCCACCCTGATCGCCATCTTCTTTATCCCGATGTTCTACTGGCTGCTGTCGACCGCCGGCGGCCGGCTGTTCGGCAGCGCAAAGGGCGGCACGCCAGCGGTGCCCGACGCGGATCGGCTGATCGAGGGCGGCGTGGCGCCCGCCACCCAGACACCTCAGGCGCGGCGCGAAGAGGTCTGACGTGCGCCGTCCCCTGATCGCCTGTCTGATCACAACCCTGATCGCAACCCTGATCGCCCCCCTGGTCACCGGCTGCATGGTCGGACCCGACTATACCCGTCCACTGGTCGATACCCCGGACGCCTACCGCTTCGCGTTCAGCGACGCCCAGGACACGGCCAACACCCGCTGGTGGCGCCGGTTCCGTGACCCGGTGCTTGACGACCTGATCCTGATCGCCCTGGCCAATAACTGGAGCGCCAAGATCGCCGCGGCCAACGTCGAGGCCGCCGCCGCCGTGCTGACCCAGGCGCGGGCGCCGCTGTTCCCCCAGGTGAATTACAGTGGTGAAGGAATCCGGGAGCGAGTCTCCGGGGCGACCGCCACCCCGGTTCCGAGCGGGATCGCCAACCCCCAAAACAACTTCACGGTGCTGGCCGGCGCTTCCTGGGAGATCGACCTGTGGGGCCGCATCCGCCGCCAGACCGAGGCCGCGCGCGCCGATCTTCTGGCCACCGAGGAAGCACGGCGCGGTGTCATCCTGTCGCTGGTCGGCACCCTCGCGAGCAGCTATATCCAACTGCGTGGGCTGGACGAGCAACTGGCGACCGCGAAACGGACCCAGGCCGCCTATGCGGAGTCGCTGCGACTGTTCGAACTCCAGTTCAAATACGGTCAGGTCTCGGAGATGGAGGTCGCCCAGGCCAGGTCCCAATACGAGACCGCCAGCGCGCAAATCCCGGTCATCGAACAGCAGATCGGGCAACTCGAAAATGGCCTCTCGATCCTGCTCGGGCGCAATCCCGGACCCATCCAACGTGGGCTGACGGTCGAGACCATGGGCCGGCCCGCGGTGCCGTCCGGGGTCCCGTCCCAACTCCTGGAGCGGCGCCCGGACATTCTCCAGGCCGAGCAACAACTGATCGCCGCCAATGCCCAGATCGGGGCGGCCAAGGCCCTGTATTTCCCGAGCATCTCGTTCACCGCGGCACTGGGCGGGTCGAGTTCCGAACTGTCCGATCTGTTCAGCGGCCCAGCCAACACCTGGAACTTCGCCGGTTCAGTGATCGGCCCCCTCTTCACCGCCGGGTCGGTCAGCGGCCAGGTGGCCCAGGCCCAAGCCCAGCAACGGGCGGCAGCAGAGAACTACCAACAGGTCATCCAAACCGCCTTCGCCGATGTTTCCAATGCGCTGATCGCCCGTCAGAAGCTCGGCGAGCAGGTCGGAGCGCAAACGCGATTGGTGCAGGCCCTGCGCGACTACTCGCGGCTAGCCCGAATCCAGTTCGACGGCGGCTATGTTCCTTACTCCACGGTCCTCCAGGCCGAGCAGCAACTCTTTCCGGCGGAACTGAATCTGGCCGCCACCCGCGCCGCCGACCTGTCGGCCCTGGTCAGTGTTTACCAAGCTATGGGCGGCGGCTGGGTCGACGAGGCGGCGCGCACGGCGCCGGCTCCGGTAAAGGTAAGGGGCCGTTCGCACCGGCCCTGCCGCAGCCGCCGGGGAGCGTGGAACAATAGCCGATTCCGAGACAGCGGCGGAGACCATTTACTCTATCTACACTTTATGGATTGCACGGTCTGGTGAGGCGATTGACTGAAATCGTCTAAGGCCGTGATCTGTCGGGTCCGCTGTGCGGACAGTTCGCTACCGGCTGGAACGATACTCAAGACTGAGCATTCGTCGGCAAAACGTGAGCGCCATCACGATTCGCAAATCGGCTCTAACTGTACTTCTGTCTGTCGCTGGCGGCGCTTTTGTGGGCTTCGGAAGGGGCAGGTGAGTCTGGTGCTTGACATTGCGACCATGCCTGATGCTGCTGCCAGCCGCCGGACACGGCCCCGGTAACTTGGGCGGCAGGCCGTGTGGCGATCTGTGACATGCGGCTTGGGTAAGATGTTTGGGTGTCAGGCTGCATGCACCCTGACACCTAAGCGTCCTAGGGCAATCTAAGTTCTTAACGTCCTAATCCAATCTAGAACGAATTAGGGCCATAAATCAGGTAGAGAAGAGACTATGGACACATTGCTGAGCATCTTGGTGATAGTTATTGCTATTCCTGTTTTTATCGGTGCTTTCTACCTCCTAAGCATGCTTTTCTTTCTCCTGGTAGGGACGGGAGGAGCGGCAGTTAAGGGAGTACAACAGACGATAAGGACGATAAATAATCCCGAGATAAATGAGCGTGGACAGCCCATGATAAATCGAGATGAACTATTGCTAGCAGTGAAAATAACTTTATTCTGCGCGGGCCTTTTTTCCATAATCGTTTACTCCGTTTTTTTCCGTGACTAAGATATGAACTGGGATTGTAAGGGGCTGGTTTCATATGAGATCAAGAACATTTTAGACCACCGTAGCTTCGTTGGCTCGCGAGAGGAGATGCGATGATTGCCGATCGGTTTTCGCTGCGATTTAAAGAACTAATGGCGCAATCCGACGCATTGCCGATTAATCAACGCGATGGTAATAATTGGTGTCCTGCTCTCGAATGGAATAAATGGGGAACGAGTTGCCAAAATCTGATAAGAGCCGTATTTACTGAGAATTCGCCGCATTATAACAACTTCGCAAAAGCACTAGCTCAATGTAATGGCCACGAAGACGGCATCCATGCTCTTCAAGGGGTGTTTCATAGCGCAAAAGAAGACTATGAAGGCGGATATGTATTCAACATAGAGCTGCTCATTTCTGGCGAAATCTTCGGTGATTTCCTGATTCTTGCGAAACAATCGCTTTCTGAAGGGCATAAAAACGTGGCAGCAGTTCTTGCTTCCGCAGCGCTAGAAGATGCGCTAAAGCGGTTTGCGATAGCCAATGGCCTCACCGTAGATAATAATCCAAGCATGCAGGAAGTGATTAATTTATTAAAATCTAAGAGACTCGTTTCCGGCGTTCAGAAAAAACTGTTGGATACAATGCCGCAGATTCGCAATCAAGCTATGCACGCGGACTGGGAAAATCTTACACTGCCAGATGTAAATAGCGTTATTAGTTTAGCTGAACAGTTTCTAGTTTCCCATTTTAGTCAAGGCTAGGGAAAGCTGAAGTGTCCTGTTTTCAATTACGCCACGAACCGCATAACTTCGGCAATAAGGGGTCAGGCTCCATTAAATTCTCTTCAACGCGACTCGCAATACGATTCGGCGGGATATTTATGGGCGTTCGATTTATTTTTTTCGGCGGGACTCGGGAGAGAAACCAGAATGGTAGCGTGCGGCCGCTCGGCATCGCACACAACGGAGCCTTTTTCGCTGCCGCACGCAATGTCGAAAGGGACTACAAAAGCGAGAATTCCGGAGACGAGATCAAGCTCGTCAAAATCTCGACTGCCGCGAACATGGTAGGCCAGATCAATGCGAGCAAGGCTAGCACGATAACTTCGCTAGACGTGCTTTGCCATGGTACGCCATATTCCCTGAATTTTTCCGTCAAAGAGAACGAGAATTGCGGCGTCGTCACCGGACTTGTCGCGGAAGGCTTGTTGATGATCTACTATTCGTCCTGGGAGGATGGTATTTACAGCTTCTCCAGTGACTCCCGATATGTGTCCGATATCGATTTTTCAGTATTCGTCGCGGACGCGCGCATACAGATTCACGGCTGTAACACTGCAAGAAGCGGGATGCCTGGAGACACCCTGACAGAGGCATTGTCGAAAGATCTATACAAGGCGGGTAAGAAGCGTTCTTATGTAATTGGCCATACAGACAAGTCGAGCCCGAACATCAGGGGCGGCAAGACCACGATCAGCGAACAAGACTATCGCCACGGCAACCGAGCGATTTTGCATAATGGACAAGTGGTGGGGTCTACAACAAAGAAGGGACTCTTACCGCATCAGGATATGCTTAATCTCATTCCCGAGTCCAAGCCATGAGGCTGCGTAAGCCGCTCGCATTGTTTGTTTTATTTCCGGTCACGGTTGCAGCCTTGACGGTGATTTTTCGCCTTGAAGACAGCGAGCAGATCGTGCGAGCGCGATTTCTCATGCTTGCATGCGAAAACTGTTATCACATGGAGGTCCAGAAGTCTTCGGACGGACGGCGTATCGGCGTCACCATTATCCCAATTTCTAACGACCTTGATGTTCAGGTTCTAGTGGGCGAGCGACTGCTGCGACACGAGAGCGTGTTTTGCCTTCGCGGGCGAGCAAAGCTCTTTAATATCGATTTCCTGGGAATCGATCCGTCAGGCGTCGCATTCCGTATCGAAGAGGATTTGCCAATGGTGGAATGTGCGGGACTTGAAAGCGCAAGATGAGAGGCTCTAGGGTCAGGTCTTGCAATCACGCATATGTGATTGCAGAATCCGACCCCAGTTCTTGCACTGGTGGAGTCATCGCGAAGTCAGTAAACACGAGGATTTTCTATGAGCAACCGAAAGGAAGATCCCAACTGGAATCCGCGTCTGCGTAACCAGGAAAACCCGCATGCATGTGTCGATACCCGCCCAGCGATCGGGCGGAACAATGTCATGCCGACGCAGGGCAAGTCGGTTCCTTCCCCCAAGTTCTTCGGTGCCAGATATCGTCTGGGCACTGCGGCAAGACCCATCTCGATTGTCTTTGACAACGGATTCCTCGACAAATTCCCCCCAAGAAAGCCGACGGCTGCCGACTATGTCGCGCTGACTAAATGGAAGGCGATCCTCAGCGGCGCCGAGTCTTTACAGCCGGATTTACAAGATGCCTGCCAGGCGTATCGGCATTTTCTCGCCGGCATGGGACTTCCGCGCGCGTTCCCGTATGAGTCGTATATCATGAACGACAAGTCGGCAGAAACCACGCTCGCTAACGCGATGCTCGACATCCAAGACGGTGTTGAAGTCATTTGGGAGAGTGATAAAGCCATTAAGCGGTTCAGCTTGACCGGCGATGGGATCTCTTGCGGCAGCAATTCCCTGTTCCCCTACCCTGAGACGGAAAACTGGCAAAAAGCGATCGGCGGGCATGTAATCTGGCTGAGCGGCGATGCGGAAGTCGTCCCCTTGGCGATGAGCCTATTCCATTCCTCGCCCCTGACGGAGATCTCATGTATACGCGTAGAGCGTGTGTCGTCAGACTGCTTATGCTCCCGCTACTGATGGTCGGCTGTAGCGACGATTTCGATAACTCCCAGATGTACTCGAGCAACGGTATGAAAACGGATATCGACAGCTTAAAGCGATTGATCCATTTGCCGGCCAATGTGGAGCGCTGCGAGTGGCAGACCGGTACAAGGTCTCCTCACGGAGACGACTGGTGGCTTGCCGCGGTACTCGAAGTCAACAGCGATCAACTCCCCGCTTTTCTTCCTGGAACGGGCACGCGAGAGTTCTTTGAGACTCCGCCGGGTCTCGAGCTAGTTTCGTCCTTTGCGGCACTGCGACTGCTTCCGGACGCGCACCCAAGCGAGTCGGGCGGGATAGCGCTGATTGTCGATACCTATGGCGTGAGCCCTTACACAAGCTCTCCCCTGCTTGACGGGAGGGCAATCAAGTTATCTGCAAACCAGGTTTTCGTGACGCTCTGGACCAATTGAGAGCTACAAACTCGGCAATAAGGGGCCAGTGCGGCTTGGCAATGTCGCGTAGTCTAGTGGGTGCAAATCCCACCTGGGTCATCGTGAGCCGCGAGCCCAGTATCGAGCCTTGCGGCACGCACGGTAACCGGAATATGTCAATCAGAATGAGACACCCGGATACGGATTTTAAGCTTGCTCGGAAGACTCCTGGGGTTGTTCGGCGGCCGCAGCGGTGGCGGCCGGCGGGTTGATCCAGACCGCCTCAGGCGGCGGCTGCGGGGTTGGGCAGCGGCCCTTGAAGCGGTTCGGGTTGGCGTCGAAAGCGACCGCCAAGGTGCGCGTGCGGGTCTCCAGGATCGCCGCGACCTGTCCGCTATGCACTGCCGCGGGCGTCATGAAGGCGATGCCGGCGTGCCGGTGCGCGTGGTTGTACCAGTCGAAGAAGGCCCGGC
>Ga0247844_1008232_pt1 | contig 11432 bp, 11 predicted proteins | sample LaCtaG_FD_192421 | JGI IMG/M metagenome (GOLD analysis project Ga0247844, IMG submission 192421) | Freshwater microbial communities from meromictic Lake La Cruz, Castile-La Mancha, Spain - LaCruzMarch201714.5m_1 | ecosystem: Environmental > Aquatic > Freshwater > Lake | place: Spain: Castile-La...
GACGAAGGCCGGCGTCACGGTCTCGCTGAGGCAGAACCCCGGGGCCGCGGCGCTGGTCCGGGTGACCTTCAGCAGTCTCGACGCCGAAGGCTATTAGGCGGCTTCCAGCTGGCCACAGACAAAGGCGACCTCGCCCGCTTCCAGCAGCGCGGCCAGCACCGGCTCGGCATTCTCCGGCGCCACGATCAGGATGAAGCCGATGCCGCAGTTGAAGGTGCGGCGCAGTTCGTGAGCCGAGATGCCGCCGACCTCGCCCAGCCACTGGAAGACGTGCGGGACAGGCCAGGCGTTCCAGTCGAACGCGGCCTGCAGTCCCTCGGCGATACAGCGCGGCGGGTTCTCGATCAGGCCGCCGCCGGTGATGTGGGCCGCGCCCTTGACCAGACCGGCCTTCATCAGCGGCAGGACCGGCTTCACATAGATGCGGGTCGGTTCCATCAGGGCCTGGGCCAGGGTCCGGTCACGGGCGAAGGGCGCATCATCGCCCCACGACAGGCCCGACTTTTCGACCACCTTGCGGATCAGGGAATAGCCGTTCGAGTGGGGACCCGATGAGGCGAGGCCGATGATGATGTCACCGGCGGCCTGACGGTCCAGATACGGCAGGGCATGGCCGCGCTCTACGGCGCCCAGCGAAAAGCCCGCCAGATCATAGTCACCGCCCTGGTACATGCCCGGCATTTCGGCGGTCTCGCCACCGACGAGAGCGCAGCCGGCCTGACGGCAGCCCTCGGCGATACCGGCCACGACGCGTTTCGCGGCGTCGATCTCGAGCTTGCCGGTAGCGTAATAGTCGAGGAACAGCAGCGGCTCGGCGCCCTGGGCCAGAAGATCATTGACGCACATGGCGACCAGATCGATGCCGACTCCGTCATGCCGTCCGGTCTCGATGGCGATCTTAAGCTTGGTGCCGACGCCGTCCGTGGTGGCGACGATCAGCGGGTCTTCGAATCCGGCCGCCTTGAGATCGAAGAGGGCCCCGAATCCCCCGAGCGAGGCCTCCGCACCGGGGCGGCGGGTGGATTTCGCCAGAGGCTTGATGGCGTCCACCAGCATCTCGCCGGCGTCGATATCCACCCCCGCATCGGCATAGGTGAGGCCGTTGCGCAGGCTGTCGGAGGTGTCGCTCATCGGTCACGGGCCTGAATCAGTGGGCGGAATTGTGCGGCGGGTCTTGCCACAACCACGTCGCGCGGGGCTATAGCATCCGAATGACGCCTATCACCACCACCGAGGCGCTTCGCGCATTCTGTCAGCGCCTGGCCGACCAGCCCTTCATCACCGTCGATACCGAGTTCATGCGGGAGACGACCTACTGGCCGCGGCTGTGCCTGATACAGGCCGCGTCGGCCACGGACGCCGCCATCATCGATCCGATGGCGGAAGGGCTGGATCTGGAGCCCTTCCTCGACCTGCTGCGCGATCCGAAGATCATCAAGGTCTTCCACGCCGCGCGTCAGGACACCGAAATCTTCGTCAAGCTCGGTGCCATGCCCAGACCGATGTTCGACACCCAGGTGGCGGCCATGGCCGCCGGCTTCGGCGATCAGGTCTCCTATGAGGCGCTGGTGCGCCAGATGCTGAAGCAGGAGGTCGACAAGGGCAGCCGGTTCACCGACTGGGCCCGTCGTCCGCTGTCGGAGGCCCAGCTGGTCTATGCGCTCGGCGACGTCACCCATCTGGCCGCCCTCTATCCCAGGCTGCGCGACCGGCTTCAGAAGGAGGGCCGTCTGGACTGGGTCATGTCCGAGATGGAGAGCCTGACAGATCCGGACCTCTATGACACCGATCCGGAAAAGGCCTGGAAGCGACTCAAGCCGAAGAAGTTCAGCGCCAGATACCTTTCAGCCTTCGTCGCCACGGCGGTCTGGCGCGAGCGCACCGCCCAGGAACGCGACCAGCCGCGCGGCCGCATCCTCAAGGACGAGGCCATCGACGAGATCGCGGCCCAGGGGCCGACCGATCCCGACGCCTTCAACCGCCTGCGCTCCGTGCCCAAGGGTTTCGGTGCCTCGCGACTGGGGCTGGAGCTGTCGGCTGAACTGAAGCGGGTCCTGGCCGATCCCGAGGCCCATGCGCCCCGGCTGGACCGCCCGGCCCACAACCAGCCGGCTCCGCCGTCAGTGGTCGAACTGCTCAAGGTGCTGCTCAAGGCCAAGAGCGACAATGCGGGCGTCGCCACCAAGCTGCTCGCCAATGTCGCCGACCTCGAGAAGATCGCCCTCGACGACGAGGCCGACGTCGACGCCCTCAAGGGCTGGCGCCGCCAGCTGTTCGGCGAGGACGCGCTCAAGCTCAAACGCGGCGAGATCGCCCTGGTGCTGAATGGTGCCCGGGTCGAGGTCGTGGAGATCGAGTAGGGACCGGGGCTTGGGGCTTAGGGCTTAGGTCCCAGCGAGGCCTCGCCAAGCCCTAAGCCCTACAACCTAAGACCTTCCGTCAGCCCACCGTCGCCTTGACGATCTTGCCCGGCGAGCGCGGCGGCTCGCCCTTGGGCAGGGCGTCGACGTGGTCCATGCCTTCGATGACCTCGCCCCAGACGGTGTACTGGCCGTCGAGGAAGGAGGCGTCGTCCAGGCAGATGAAGAACTGGCTGTTGGCGCTGTTGGGGTCCGAGGTGCGGGCCATGGAGCAGACGCCGCGGGCGTGGCGCTCTTTCGAGAACTCGGCCTTCAGGTTCGGCTTCTTCGAGCCCGAGGTGCCCGTGCCGGTCGGATCGCCGCCTTGGGCCATGAAGCCGGCGATGACGCGGTGGAAGACCACGCCGTCATAGAAGCCTTCGCTCGCCAGCTCGGTGATGCGGGCGACATGGCCGGGGGCCAGGTCGGGACGAAGCTTGATGATCACGTCGCGGTCGGCGCCGTCGCCGGTGTCGAGTGAAAAGGTCAGGGTTTGATCGGCCATCGGCGCGCTCCTTTTTGAATTGTCGCGGGTCCATAGCCCGCAAACCCGCTGACGGCTATGTGGATGCGATGACTGACGAAGAAAAGCCCGCCGAACGCAGACGGATGGTGCGCCCGCCCTCGGGCGGCACCGCCGCCGGCCGCGGCATGGGCACCAAGATGAAGACGGCGGACACCAAGTCGATGTCCAGCCAGCAATGGATCAAGCGCCAGCTGTCCGACAAATGGTCCGAGCGCGCCCGCGCCGAGGGCTGGCGCAGCCGGGCCGCCTTCAAACTGCTGGAGATCGACGACCGGTTTCACCTGATCCGGCAGGGCAGCCGGGTCATCGACCTGGGCGCCGCGCCGGGCGGCTGGGCCCAGGTGGCGGTCAAACGGGGCGCGATCTCCGTGGTCGGGGTCGACCTGCTGCCGGTCGAGCCGGTGCCGGGCGCGATCATGATCCAGGCCGACTTCACCCATCCCGGGGTCGATCAGCAGATGATGGACCTGCTGGGCGGCGCGCCCGATCTGGTCCTGTCCGACATGGCCCACAACACGGTCGGGCACCGCCAGACGGACCACCTGAAGATCATCGCCCTGATCGAGATCGCCGCCGATTTCGCCATCCGCACGCTGAAGCCCGGCGGGCATTTCGTGTCGAAGAATTTCCAGGGCGGCGACGCCGGCGGGGTGCTGGCCCGGCTGCGCGCCGAGTTCGAGACGGTCAAATACGTCAAGCCGGAGTCGAGTCGGAAGGACAGTGCCGAGGTGTTTCTCGTTGCGATGAACCGGCGCTAGGCCGAGGCCATCTCCGCCGCCCGGGCGGCCCTGCGAGCCTCGATACGGTTCCAGATCCGGTCGTGAACGGTGAAGAACACCGTCTGCACCAGCGGCTCGATGAGGCCGATGGCGAGGGACACGCGCCAGTCGCGGGTCAGGGCGAAAGCGACGGTTACAGCGACCACGAAATGCATCAGGCCATAGGTGACGGACTTGGCTGCGACCTGTTTCAGAGAGCGGGGCAGGGCATGGCTGTGGCCGGCGTGGCCATGGGCGCGGGTCTGTTCCTCGGGGGCCATGATCTGCAGGCGGGCGGTGAAGGCCTCGGACGCCTCTTCCAGCCCCGACAGCATCCGACGGTGTTCGATCCGGTGCCAGACGCGGTCGTGGATGGAATAGGCAATGGTCTGGAAGAAGGGCTCCACCAGCCCCACCGCCAGGGCCACCCGCCAGTCGCGCGTGATGGCGAAGGCCACCAGGACGGCGACCACCAGGTGCATCACGCCATAGCTCGCGATCTTGAGCGCGAGGCGGCGGGCCGTGTGGATGAAAAGTCGGACCATGGGTTGCCCAGATGTGGGGCCGCTGCCGCATCCGGCAAGCCAATTGTTCTTATCACGACGATAAGGGCGGGCAGCCCTTGCGGTTCCCCGCCGGTGACCGCTATACGCGGCCCGCAAAACGGAGACTCCTCATGGAGATACGCGAAGGGCTCACCTTCGACGATGTTTTGCTGGAACCCGGCCCGTCAGAGATCATGCCCGCAGACGCGGATGTCTCGACGCAGCTGACCCGCGACATCAGGTTGAACATCCCGCTGACCTCGTCCGCCATGGACACGGTCACCGAAAGCCGGCTGGCCATCGCCATGGCCCAGGCCGGCGGTCTGGGCATCCTCCACCGCAATATGACGGTCGAGGAACAGGCCGACATGGTCCGCGAGGTCAAACGCTATGAAAGCGGGATGGTCATCAATCCGGTGACCATCACGCCGCAGACGACGCTGGGCGAAATCCGCGCAATCGTGGCCAAGCGAAAGATTTCGGGCTTTCCGGTGGTCGATCCGAAGACCGGGAAGCTGGTCGGCATCCTGACCAACCGCGACATGCGGTTCGACACCGACCCGAATCGCAAGGCCATCGAGCTGATGACCACGGGCGATCTGGTCACCGTGCGCGAAGGGGCCGGACGCGACGAGGCGCGGGCCCTGCTGCGCGACCGCAAGATCGAGCGGGTCATCGTCGTCGACGAGGACTATCGCGCCACCGGCCTGATCACGATGAAGGACATCGAGAAGGCCCAGGCCCACCCCCACGCCGCCAAGGACGATCAGGGCCGGCTGCTGGTCGGGGCCGCCTCGACGGTCGGCGATGCCGGCTATGAACGGGCCATGGCCCTGGCCGAGGCCGGTGTGGACGTGGTCGTGATCGACACCGCCCACGGACACTCTATCCAGGTCAGCCGCGTGGTCGAGCGGATCAAACGCGAGTCCAACCGCATCCAGATCATCGCCGGCAATGTCGCGACCCATGACGCGGCGCGGGCCCTGATCGACGCCGGCGCGGACGCCGTGAAGGTCGGTATCGGGCCCGGCAGCATCTGCACCACCCGCATCGTCGCGGGTGTCGGTGTACCCCAGTTGACCGCGATCATGGAGGCGGTCCGGGCGGCCAAGGCGTCGGGCGCGCCGGTGATCGCTGACGGCGGCATCAAATATTCGGGCGATCTGGCCAAGGCCATCGCGGCCGGGGCCTCCTGCGCCATGATGGGTTCGATGTTCGCCGGCACGGACGAAAGCCCGGGCGAGGTCTTCCTGTATCAGGGCCGGTCCTACAAGTCGTACCGCGGCATGGGCTCGGTTGGAGCCATGGGGGCCGGCTCGGCCGACCGCTATTTCCAGAAGGAAGTCGAGGACACCCAGAAGCTGGTGCCCGAGGGCATCGAGGGCCAGACACCTTACAAGGGGCCCATTGCACCGGTGTTGCACCAGATGGTCGGCGGTCTGCGTGCCGCCATGGGCTATGTCGGTGCGGCGACCATTGCGGACCTTCAGGAACGCGCCCGTTTCGTGCGCATTACCGGTGCCGGGCTGCGGGAGAGCCACGTTCATGACGTGATGATCACGCGCGAGGCACCCAACTATCGTCAGGGATCAGCAGGGAGGCTCACGCCATGGATATGACACCGGAATTCATCGCTCTTGCCGGCGTGCTGGTGCTGGCCATCGTTCAGATTTTGTGGTCGGCCAGTGCCCGGACCGCTGAACGGGGCCTCAAATGGAATGCCGGTGCGCGCGACGGGGACGTTCCGCCGCCCGGCAAATTGGCCGGACGGCTGGACCGCGCCCAGGCCAATCTCTACGAGACCCTTCCGCTGTTCGCCGCCGCCGTCATTATGGCGCATGTCGCGGGCAAGGATGGCGGCTCCCTGACTCTTTGGGGGACGCACCTCTATCTGTTTGGTCGCCTGATCTATCTGCCGGTCTACGCCATGGGCATCCCCTATGTCCGATCCCTCGTCTGGGTGGCATCGCTGGCGGGCCTGATCATGGTCATCGCCGCCCTGTTAGTCTGAAAGCCCGCATTGACCCCAGCTGCCCGTCTCGCCGCCGCCGCCTCTGTTCTGGACAGTATCGCCCAGGGCCGCGCCTCCGCCGAGGTCGTGATCAAGGCCTGGGGCGCTGCCAACCGCTATGCGGGCTCCGGTGACCGCCGCGCCGTCGCGGAGCGGGTCTATCAGGTGCTGCGGGCCCGCGGCCGCCTGGTCGCGGCGATGGGCGGGCGTGAGGACGGCAGGGCACTGGTGGTCGGCTCGCTGGCCTTCCTCGACAAGCTGTCGCTGGAAGAGATCGAGGCCCTGCACTCGGGCGACGGCTATGGGCCCCGCCCATTGTCGAAACAGGAGCGGGCCCGGATCGCGGCGGGGGAGGGCGACCGGTCCGTAACCGCCGCCGACCTGCCGGCCTTTGTGGTCGACGACCTCAAGGCCTCCTTTGGCGACCGCTGGAGCGAGGAAGCCGCCGGCCTGATGGCGCGGGCGCCGGTCGATCTGCGGGTCAATACGGCCAAAACCACGGTCGAGGCTGCCCGGGCCGAGCTGAAGGCGACAGGTCTGACGCCTGAACGGACCCCATGGTCGGCCGTCGGCCTGCGACTGCCGTCGGAGCCTGCGCCGAATGTCCAGGCCCTGGAGGCTTTCAACGCCGGCCGCGTCGAGATCCAGGACGAGGGCAGCCAGCTGACGGCCTGGGTGGCCGGTGCCGGGCTGTTGTTCACGCCGGACAGTATCGTCATCGACTATTGCGCAGGTGGCGGCGGCAAGACGCTGGCGCTCGCGGTGCAGGGCCTGCCTGCAGCCGATCCGACGCGGGTCGCAGCACCAAGCCCCGCCGGCTGGTCACCGACCGGTGCCGATGAACTGGCGGTGGCGAAATCTGCGCCTGCGGCCGCGCCGATGCGGCTGATCGCCTGCGATGTTGTGCAGAAGCGGCTCGATAACATCCGCCCCCGCCTTGCCCGGGCAGGCGTCGCCGCCGACCTGCGACTGATCGGCCAGAACGGTGGCGGGGTCGAGGAGTTCAACGGCAAGGCCGATCTGGTGTTCGTCGACGCGCCCTGTAGCGGTTCGGGTGCCTGGCGCCGCCGCCCCGAGGATGCCTGGCGGCTCAAGGCCGACGAGATCGAGCGGCTGCACGCGCTGCAGCTGCGTATCCTCGCCCAGGCCGCTGCCCTGGTGAAGCCGGGCGGGCGACTGGTTTATGTCACCTGCTCGGTTCTCCGTCGCGAGAACGAGGCGGTCGCCGACGCCTTCGAAGCCACCCACAAGGGCTTCCACCCGCTGCCCGTCGCCGAGGTGCTCGCTGCCCCGGCGCTCACCGACGCCGCGCAGACGCGTCTGGCGGGGGCTGCGACGGGCGGGCGTCTGCGCCTGTCGCCGACCTCGACCGGCACCGACGGCTTCTTCGTGGCCCTCTATGAGCGGCGGGCGTGAGCCGGGACTGGACCCTTGCCCGTTTCGGTCCGAAGACCGCCCTCTGCGTCATGGCGGCCGAGCCTGAGTACGGCCCGGCCCTTCGCGCCCGCATCCGTCCGCTGATCACCGGCGTCGGCCCGGTCGAGGCGGCGGCCGGGGTCGCCCATGCCCTCGCGGGCCTGGAGGCGGAAGGCAACCTGCCTGATGTTGTGGTTTCGCTCGGCTCGGCCGGCTCCCGTACCCTTGATCATGGGCGTGTCTATCGCATTGCCGAGGTCAGCTACCGCGACATGGATGCCAGTGCGCTTGGCTTTCCGAAGGGCGAGACGCCGTATCCGCGCCTGCCGGCCGTCCTGCCGCTGGCGGATGGGCCGTCGGTCCTGCCGACGGCCCGACTGGCCACGGGCGGGAGTGTCGTCTCGGGGGCCGGCTATGATGCCGTGGACGCCGACATGGTCGATATGGAGACTTTCGCCGTCGTCCGCGCCGCGGCCCGGTTCGGCTTGCCGGTGATTGGATTGCGCGGCGTTTCGGACGGCCGCACGGACCTGTCCCGCCTCGAGCACTGGACCGACGCCCTGGCCGGGATCGATCTCCGGCTGGCCGGGGCCCTCGACCTGTTGCATGACCATTTGACGCCTGTTCTCACGGAGCCCGCATGACCGCCCCCGCTGATCACCAGAAGGTCCTGATCGTCGATTTCGGCAGCCAGGTGACCCAGTTGATCGCCCGGCGCCTGCGCGAGGCGCGGGTCTATTGCGAGATCCACCCCTATGCAAAGGCCGAGGCCGCGCTCCAGGCCATGAAGCCGCAGGCGATCATCCTGTCGGGCGGGCCGGAGAGCGTGCACGAGGAGGGCAGTCCGCGGGCCCCGCAGGCCGTCTTTGAGGCCGGGGTGCCGGTCCTGGGCATCTGCTACGGCGAGATGACGATGTGTGAGCAGCTCGGCGGCAAGGTCGAGGGCGGCCATCACCGCGAGTTCGGCCGGGCGGAAATCACCGTCGAGCGGGCTTCGCCCCTGCTGGCCGACCTTGCTGCCGTCGGCGAGGAAGAGACGGTCTGGATGAGCCATGGGGACAAGATCGTCGCCATTCCCGAGGGGTTCGAGGTGGTCGCGACCTCGGCCGGTTCGCCCTATGCGGTGATCGCTGACGAGACGCGCCGTTTCTATGGTGTGCAGTTCCATCCGGAGGTCATGCACACGCCGCGCGGTGCCACCATGCTGCGAAACTTCACCCATGGCATCGCGGGGCTGAAGGGTGACTGGACCATGGCCGCCTATCGCGACGAGCAGATTGCGAAGATCCGCGAACAGGTCGGATCGGCCAGGGTGGTCTGCGGCCTGTCGGGCGGCGTCGACAGTTCGGTGGCCGCTGTCCTGATCCATGAGGCGATCGGCGACCAGCTGACCTGCGTGTTCGTGGACACCGGCCTGCTGCGCAAGGACGAGGCGACCCAGGTCACGACGCTCTTCCGGGAGCACTACAACATCCCCCTGATCCACGTTGATGCATCGAAGGAATTCCTCGGCGCACTGGCCGGGCAGTCGGACCCCGAGACCAAGCGCAAGACCATCGGCCGGGTCTTCATCGAGATCTTCGACCGCGAGGCCGGCAAGATCGAGGGGGCCGAATTCCTGGCCCAGGGCACCCTCTATCCCGACGTGATCGAGAGCGTCTCGTCCTCGAGCGGCAAGGCCCATGTGATCAAGAGCCACCACAATGTCGGTGGCCTGCCGGACTTCATGAAGCTGAAGCTGGTCGAGCCGCTGCGTGAGCTGTTCAAGGACGAGGTCCGGTCGCTCGGTCGCGAGCTGGGCCTGACCGATGCCTTCGTGGGACGCCATCCCTTTCCCGGGCCGGGCCTTGCGATCCGCATCCCCGGCGAGATCACGCCGGAGGCCGTCGCGACCCTGCAGCAGGCCGACGCCATCTATCTCGACGAGATACGCAAGGCCGGCCTCTACGACAGCATCTGGCAGGCGTTCGCCGTCCTGTTGCCGGTCAAGACCGTTGGCGTCATGGGCGACGCCCGGACCTATGAGAAGGTGCTGGCCCTGCGCGCTGTCACCTCGACCGACGGCATGACCGCCGACTTCTTCGAGTTCCCGTGGGATGTCCTGGGCCGCTGCGCCACGCGGATCGTCAATGAGGTCCGGGGCGTGAACCGTGTCGTCTATGATGTGACGTCGAAACCGCCGGGGACGATCGAGTGGGAATAAAAAACAATAGCTAACTCATTGAAATATATGACATCATGAGTTACAAAGTGGCAGCAAAGTGTGCTGAATTTTCAAGCATTTACGGTTGTGGGCAACAAGGAAAGTTGCAAGTTTTACGTTCTATTGCAAACAATAGGATGGGCGCGTGCCACGAACGAAGAGAAAATCGAAGCAAGCCACTATGAAAGATGAGCATCAGATCTTCGAAGGTGCTGCAAAAATCTACCGCAATGAGGCGTCTGGCGATGTCTGGCAGTTTCGAATGTGGGTTTCTGAAGAAAAGAAATACGTTCGAAGGACACTGAAAACACGAGACCGCGAATCAGCTATTGAACTCGCGCGAACGATGTATTTGGAAATTTACAGCGACATAAAGACGGGACGGAAGATATTCGGAATTACCATTGGAGAGTTAGTCGAGAAATACATTGAATGGCGAAAGGAAGACGCGGCCATCGGAAACATAACGCATGAGCGCGTTAGCACCATCCGATCGCATCTCAGCCATCTCTCTGAAATCAAAGACAAACGACTCAAGGTGTCGGAGTTGGAACGAACGTCGCTATATGATTATGCGAATTTTCGAAAACTCACGAATCCGACCGTCCGCGACAGCACAATCGTGAACGAGCAGAGCACCATCAACCATTTGATGAAGTTCGGGTTTCGTAAGGGTTTGACGCATTTCGAAACGTTTGATTTCCGAAAGCGCAAGATCGATCGAGACGCGGTCATTCGCCGCGATACGTTCTCACTCGATGAGTACGACAAGCTGGTCAATTACATGCGTCAGTACGCATCGAAAAAGGCGTCAAAAAGTGACGAAGTTTGTAACGAACGGCTTCTGATCCGCGATTGCGTTTTGATCGCGAGCAACACGATGCTGCGGGTCGGCGAGCTGTGGCAGCTGCGGTGGGGAGACATTCAGAGCATCGAGCAGATCGGTGACGATGACGGCTCCAAAATGACCCTCGTGACGATCTGGGTGCGGGCTGAAATTTCCAAAACACGACGTTCACGCAAGGTGATCAGCAGGGGCGGGGAGTATTTCATGCGGCTGCGTAAGCGGTCGGGTGAAGTCAGCGACGATGACTATGTGTTTGGCCCCATTTCTGGGAGTTCACACAGTGCGAACGAGAAGAGGTATGGTCATTGGAAGGCCATCATGGCGGGTCTCGGGATTGACTACAAAAAGCGCAATTTGACGTGGTATTCGCTGCGCCATTTCGGAATTACGTGTCGGATCAGGGCAGGGGTCAATCTGTCCGAAATTGCCAAGATCGCGGGCACAAGCACGACGTATATCGAAAGCCACTACGGGCACATTGACGATCAGATGCTGAAGTCAGCCGCTCTGAAAAACTTCAAAATCACCAAGGACGGGCTGAGGATCACCACCTCGACGCATTAGCCAGGCGGCATTTGGAAATGTCGGAAATCGAAATGCGTGGCTCTGATCGGTCTGAAGAGGGCTGAGGCTGCTAAGCGGATCGGGCCACGTTTGTGTTCCAATTGGAACAGATGCAGGGGTGCTGCAGATATCCTCGCTGTCAGACGCCCATCAAACCCACCGT
>Ga0247844_1008235_pt1 | contig 11431 bp, 8 predicted proteins | sample LaCtaG_FD_192421 | JGI IMG/M metagenome (GOLD analysis project Ga0247844, IMG submission 192421) | Freshwater microbial communities from meromictic Lake La Cruz, Castile-La Mancha, Spain - LaCruzMarch201714.5m_1 | ecosystem: Environmental > Aquatic > Freshwater > Lake | place: Spain: Castile-La...
ATTTGTATTTAACTCATAAAGGTTTGAAGAGATGACAGCAGAAAACACACCTTTTGAAGTTCTAAGGAATGAAGCTATAAATTCAGTTAGGGAACGATGTAATTCAAAGAAACAAATATTTGAGTTTGCGGATGCTTACAAGTTAAAAGACCAAACGAAATACGCTACAAATCGAGATAAAACAATTCTTGAAACCATTAAATTTTTATCAAAGAATCCACTACAAAAAAACGATTATTTCAAGTATGTTAATGCGTATTATTCGACTGGAATCAAACTAAATGAAAAGTATTTTCGACATAACATTGAAAAGCTAAATTCCTACTATAAAAAGATTGATGAAGCGAAGCGTAACAAAAGAAATTTTAATCCATTCAATCGGACTAATTACGAAAGTTATGTTTTGTTTATGGCTCTTAAATTACAAGGCTGCTACATTGACAGCGATAACGATTTATTTCACTTAGAATTTAAAGACCATAGAGAATACAATCCACTATCTAAAATTCCAAGTGTTTTGCGTGGATGCCTAGCTTTTGCAGTTAAAGAATACGACATAAAACGTGCTTTTCCCTCATTCATTGATATTGAATTAAAAACTGATTTCAGACACATAATTTATGATAATATCAAAAAGTCAGATTTTGCGATGTACTTAAATTCAAATAATGAATCCAAAGTAACCATTGAACAAGCTAGAAAAGGATTAGAGCCTATTTACAGCGATTTAACGAATGAAGTTATAACAAGTGTTCGCTACAATGAAAAAGGACGTGCATTTAAAGATTTTACTAAATACGAAAGTGAATACATTCAAAATTTTGTTGATGCAAATGAGTTAAAAAATTATGCAAGGTTGCACGATGGCTTATTTGTACTGGAATCGACACAATGCGAAAACCTGGTTTTTGGCAAAGTTGAATTTTCAATCAAAGAAAGTATTGCACCCGAAATTTTAACGGATATTGTTTCTTTTTATCAATTCAATGATTTTGGCGAAGTTGAAACGTGTCCGACTATGTACGCCGACTTTTTAAAACAAGAAAACTTCATTCGTATTTCGACACCAGATGACAAAATTCAACTACTTAAGAATACAAATAATGTAGTTGATTTCTTTAATCATAAAACGGATTTAGTTTCATTTTTAGAGGGGGAAATTAACGAAACAGGCAGCGAAGCAGACGCAGTAAGAAATAAAATTGCAAGGGATAATACAAATATCATTCAATCTTCATTTTTGTTATTAGAGCCTAATCCACTGATATTTTACAAGGACACAAAAACAAGTTTTGGACTACCTTTTAAGAATGGATTTTACTTTTTTGATGAGGTCGAAAAATTGGAAATTAAGCGAAAAGAATATTCAGATGTAAATGGATTTTTCATAAAACATAAAATTCAAGAACAATCGTTTGAATACACAACAGAAAAGGGGGATTTTGAACTATTCATTCAACGTATTTCGACTGGTAAAAAACACCATACCGACTTTGTTCAAAGCGATTTTGATACAATCAATGCTTTTTATTCTATGTTTGGTTACTTGTGTCATAATCAAAAAAGAAGAGATACAAGCAAAGCAATAGTTTTAACGGATGAGGGAGCGGATGACGAAACAAGAAATGGCAGACGTGGTAAAAGTTTAGTGGGCGAATCAATTAAACAAATCACAAAAACTTTACAAAAGGCTGGGGATGAGTTTAGAGGGGATTACATTCACAATTACGCCGAACTTGACAAAAGTTATAATTGCTACTTAGTGGATGACGTACCCGCAAAATTTAACTTTAATCATTTATACACACCAATTACACAAGGTATAAACGTGCAACCAAAGGGAAAACAAGCCGTTCAAATCGAGTTTGAAGATAGTCCGAAATTTCTCATTACTACAAACTGGTTAATTCGTTATGATGAGAATGAAGCGTCAACAAATGCAAGGTTTGTTGAGTATAAAATTAAACCTTACTACAATCAATTTTTCACGCCTTTTGATGAGTTTGGAAAATTGTTTTTTGATGACTGGGACGGCGTGGAATGGAACAAGTTTTTTTCTTTTGTTTTTAGATGCGTTCACTTGTATTTGAATCGTGGACTAATTACAATAAAATACGATAAAACACTGGATAATTACAAGGCTTCATTTGGAAATTCAGTTACAGAATCTGAAATGGCTCGAATAATTGATGAGTTAATCAATATCAAAAAACAAAGTGCATTTAACGTTTCAGATTTCTTGACTATTTACAATAAATTCGATAATCCTTTGAGAAATGATAAGTTATTTCACGTCAACAACTCTAAAAATTTAATAAATCACTATTTGAGATACCTAAAGAATAATCAATTCACTTATTGTAAAACTACTCGACACTGGGAAAAAATCTAATAATTTACACCTAAAATTACACCTAGTTTACACCTAAAATTACACCCTATAAAATTCTATAATTATGATTATCAAATCATTACATTACTTATTACAACCTTTACACCTAATTAGACACTTGTTATTTATTATTCAAATACATAGTACATTTTATAAGGTTTTGCACTCTCATTTTTTCTTATGCGTAGAACTTAAAAATAGATGTAAAGGATGTAATATTTATTGTAACTACCTAAAATACAAATGTTTATACGATTTCAAGGATGTAATAGAGGATGTAAAGGATGTAAAGGATGTAAATTTCATTAACCTATCATTATGAATGAAGATAAAACACCGCATTTTTCGGACGAAATCGGACGAGATACCAAAGGACGTTTTTCAATTGGAAATACTGGAAAACCAAAAGGAGCGACCAATAAAACCACTAAGGATTTACAGAAATTTATTACTAACTTTCTAAATGAAAAATCTTTTGAAATTCCTTTAATTTGGGACACTTTAGAAGATAAAGACAAAGCAACGTTATTTCTACATTTGTCCAAATTGGTTATGCCTAAAAACTTGAATGAATCCATAGAGCAAACAGAACAGCCACTATTTCCAACTATCATAAATTTAGGTAGTGGAATAAACCCCAACTTAATGACATTGGAACAAGCAAGGGAACTGGCAAAGAAATTAGAAGATGAGTATTAAACTAAAGTAGTTTCAAATAGTTTGAATTATGAATAACACAAAACAAAAATTTGGAGGTCGTACCAAAGGAACACCAAACAAAGCGACAGCAGAATTAAGGGAGCGTTTCTCTTCATTACTGGAATCGAACTTTGACACTATACAAAGCGACCTCAACAACTTAGAACCCAAAGACAGAATTAAAACTTTGCTCGAAATATCAAAATTTGTTATTCCAACTTTAAAGGCAGTTGAAAATAAAATTGAAACCGATTTAAATAACTTGAAATTTGAATTTGAACAAGAAGTTATAAGAATCGAAATAGTGCCACCAAATGAAGAAGATTAACCACAGCCGAAAATGTGAAATTTGAGGGGAAAAATAGCAGTTTTTTAATGTTTTGGGGAAATAGTGGGGAAACAAAAAAGCCAACTAACTGAAAATCAATTAACTGGCTTTTAAAAAAGAGGTCTCGTCCGGATTCGAACCGGAGTAGACGGTTTTGCAGACCGGTGCCTAACCGCTCGGCCACGAGACCTTAGTGAGCGCGAAGATAGTGAATTATTCTAATAGTATCTTTTCAATACTTGAAGATTTTTCAGTCGTTAACAAAATCACATACTGTCCCTTTGCAAAATCACTGCAATCAATTATACTTGTTCCTGCAGTAAGCGCTTGTTTATCAATTAATTTTCTACCGTCTAAAGAAAAAACAGAAACAGCAACCTCAACACTTGATTTAACAGTAAAAATAGCTGTCGAAGGATTCGGATAGATGGAATAACTAAGTGTTTGTTCTTCTAAACTGTTACAATTTTCAACAATAATGGATTGAGTTGCTGAACCTGTACAACCATTTTGAGTGACAGCATAAACAATTGGGTGCATTCCAATTCCTGCAACTGAAGCAGTGAATAAGTTCGGAGCACTGATTCCATTTCCAGAGAAAGTTCCGCCTGCTGGCGTTACTTCCGTAATCGCAAATTGAGCTGTCGTATCACAAATTGGATCAATAGCATCAAAAGTAACCATTGGTGCAGCGTTTACAACAATTGTAATTTGCGCACTTCCAGAACATCCATTTTCAGTAATAGTGTATGTTATAGGATGTGAACCATCGCCTGCAACAGTAGGGTTGAAACTATTTGTTCCTGTAATCCCAGTGCCTGAGAATGTTCCTCCAACTGGTGTAACTTGTGTAAGTGAGATAGGTGTCGCGTTTTCACAAATTGGTGACACAACATCAAAAGTTACAGTTGGAACTGCATTGACAGTAATTGTTCCAAGTGCATTTCCTGTACATCCATTTGGTGAAACGTAGTTATAAACGGCATTGTTTACTCCAATTAAACTAGTGGAAGGTGTAAATTGGTTGTTTCCAATTCCTGCACCAATGTAAGTTCCTCCAGCTGGTAAACCATTGTTCAAATTAATTAATGCCGCGTTTGCACATAATGGATTGTAAGTTCCAAAAGTCACTAGAGGATTTGCTTCCACATTAATTGTTTGTGTTGCCGAGTTCACACAATTATTTCCATCGATAAATTGGTAGGTAATTGTATTTGCTCCAACTGCAATTGAAGGGTTAAAAAGCGTTCCATTTTCGACTCCTGTTCCTGCAAACGAACCACCAGCTGGTGTTGCATTTAAACCAAAGGAGTTAGCACTTTGACAAACCGTAGCAATTGCTGGAAAATCGACTGTTGTTCCATTGATTGTAACACCAAAAGTTGCACTCGCCTGTGGACAAACTCCAGATGCTGCAATAGTATTCGTAACCTGATAAGAACCAACCGTTGATAAACTTGGATTAATTGCTCCAGTTTGAGGATTTAAACTTAGTCCATTGGATGAACTAAAAACACCAATTCCACCACCGTTTAATAAGGTAACTTGCTGATTGGCGTCATTCAAACAAAAAGCTGAACTAGCATAGCTAAAGTCAGCAACCAAAGAACTAGAAATTGTTAATTGTTGGGTGGATGTAGTTGGGCAAGTTCCATTTGTTAAAAAAGTAATCGTATAAGTTCCAGCTAATGAACTTGGAACGTTTACTTCTCCGGTAGAAGTATTTGCAAAAACTAAATTGCTGCTATTTGCACTGAAGGTACCTGTTGAACTCGCCGTTGGCGTTGTATTTTGACCACCCAGACAAACCGTTCCCGATGGAAAGCTAAACGTTGCATTATCCAACGGAATTGTACTTAAAGTTACGCCTTGTGTTAAAGGAGCAACACAGCCATTTGTATTGGTATAAAGTAAAGTATAAGTTCCGCCTTGAGTTGCTGTTAAATTGGAAGTGATCTGAGTTGGCAATAAATTCCCATTTAAAAACCATTGAAATCCACCTGTTGTTGTAGCAGCTGAAATTGTTGAACTAGCATTCGTACAAAAACTTGTGGGTCCTTGTGTGGAAATGGATGTTACAGTACTTGGCAGATTTAATGTTACAATATAATCGTTGTTTGTATTACACGCATAGCCTGAAAAAACAGAAGGTAAAATCACCGCTGCATAATTCCCAGTTGCTGTGAAATCAAAATTAATGGAACCATTTTGACAAGCATTAAAAGACGCTGAAGCAAGAATAGTTGGAGTTGCACAATTGGTAATATCAACTAGTAATAAAGTATAAGGAAACTCTGCCGACGCTGACCAAGAAACATTTCCTGGTACACCTAATTGAAAACGGTACCAATCTGTATCTCTATTGCTATTTTCTGCCCAAGCACTGCCAAAAACAGTTTGTCCACAGCTAATATTATAGTAAACAGGATTTGTTGCATTACAGCCACCATTGTTATCTGTTCCGCAAGTTTCGTTTTCAAGTAACGCATTTGCTGGTTGAGTTAAGGCACATTGTGTAAATTGTTGGACACAAATGTCAAAGGTCATGGTGTTTGGAATATCATCTAAGTAATCGTGAACCCTAATAAAGTAAGTTTGCCCAATGGTTAAATTACTTATAACAGATGATTCTACCTCGCCTTCAGAATTAACATCGGTACAATTTAAGGAAGTTAAACTTGCACAAGAATTTCCAGAAAATAGTTGAAAAACACCATCGAATTCAGGTGAACCATCAAGGTTAATTGAAGCTCCTGTTGCGGTTGCTATAAATTTATACCAAACATCTTCATTTGCAGTTCCTGCACAAGCAACTTGAGATTCTGTTGCATAAGCCACAGTTCCAGCGGTGTTCACACAATTTGCACCTTGAATAAGATTTAATGCACCCATACACTCATCGTTTACTGGAGCTGTTGCAACAGACGTATAAGTGTAACTATCAATTCCAATATAATCTGAATTCGCTCCACCTGGACCAGCGTTCGTAACAAAATATCTAAACGCTACTCGACCATTTGTTGGAGCTGATAAACCAGAAATTGTAGCTGAATAAAGCGTCCATGTATTTGGATAACCTGTAGTTGATAGGTTTGGATTTACTGTTAATAACAAAGTTGTGTAGGTTCCAACTGATGTTTCTGTAGAGCCAACATTAATTCCATTTCCAGCTGTACTTAAACGTACTTCCAATCGATCTGGATAAACTGGACTTGCGCCACTAACACGCGTGTAAAATGTGATTACATCGCCGTTATTGTAGGTTTGTGTTGGTGTAAATAGCCAATTGCTAATTGTAGTTCCTGTTGAACTTGTTGTACTATTGAAACCACATGTAAGATAAGAAGCTTGAGTTCCAGATTCAGCAGCAAAAACAGTTGGATTTCCGGCTCCCCAGCCAGAATTTGGATTGGGAAGAACACTGTTGTTTCTCACAATCCAATCAGTAAGTGAATTAAAATCTTCAAATCCTTCTGCGTACGATTGAGCCCAAAGTGAAGTTGAAAGACAAACAACACTAAAGAAAACGATTAAACTATTTTTCATCTTCTTTCTTTTTTTCGATTTTTAATTCTCTAACGACTGTTGTTTTTATTTTCTTCGGTTGATTTCTTGAAACATTAACCGTTTGGTTTTTAGAAGTTTCACTCAACGGTTTAGCACTTGATTCAGCGGTTTTTGTTTGTTTTTCTTTGCTTGGTTTCGAACTCAAAGTTTGACCAAAGATACAAGTTCCCAAAAGCAGGAAGAAGCCTAAAAAAAGGTGTTTTTTCATGGTTAATTGTGTTGATTTATGAAAATAAAAAAGCCAAGTTTAAAATTAAACCCTTTTCATTGATTAACCTTAAACTTGGCCAATAAATTATTAAACTTAATTATTTAATAACGAGCTTCTGTGTTCCTTTTAAGTTTGATTTTTCATCAGAGATAACTACGAAATAGTTTCCGCTTTTCAATTTATCAAGATTCAAAATAGTTCCAGAGGTAATTGATTTATTCGCAAAAATAGTTCTTCCCATTAAGTCAATTATTTGAACTGAAAAATTTCCTGCTGCGTTAAATTCAACTGTTAATTTATCTTCTGTTGGGTTTGGATAAATAGAAAAATCAACAGATTTAATTTCGTCAAAACTTACGATTTCGCAAGCTTCATCCACTGGACTTCCATCGCAATAATTTGTTGGGTATAAAGTTGCTGCTTGTAATGGACTATTTTCTGGTTGAATAATTGCTTGCGTGCAACCTAATTGACGAACCAAGAAATCTCTAACGAAGTTTACAGTTGTGTCCATATATGCTAAAGCAGAAGCGGAAGTTCCAGCATAAGGAACATGTGGCGCACCTGAGAATGTATAAAATTGGTTATCTAAACCAACTGCACAAGCTCTTTTGTGAATCATTCTACTTCCGTCCAAATACATCAAAGGTGTTCCAGGATTCACAACTCCACGGTTGTATTTAACAGTCCCATCATTCGTTCCATGAATAGAACACAAAGGAATATCTCCAGCTTCTAACCAACTATAGCGTGCCAAAGCTCCACATCCATTGATTACAGCTTTAACATCCATAGAATATCCTGGGTTTCCGCTTGCTCCTTCTAAACCACCAAGTGATGCAATTGTGTTAGCATTCAAATAATCAACAATTTCACATTCATTATCTAAATAACCAACATGTAAAGCCGTAATTGCACCAGCTGAACTTCCTCCAATGTAAATTTTTGTCGTATCAATTTTATAAGTGTCAGTTGTTTGTCTGTCTTTGTAGAAGAAACGAATCGCAGATCTTAAATCTTGCGTTGCTCTTACAACTGCTTTAACTGCATTCGCTGAGTCAAAAGGAAAAAAACCTAAACGGTAATCAATAGAAGCACATGCGTACCCTTTTTTTGCGAAACGCTCAGACCAAGTTTTTACATCAATGTCAGTTTTTGAACCACCAATAAAACTTCCACCATGAACCCAAATAATTAGGGGACGAGCAGTTTCAGTATCACCAGTAGGTTCATAAAAATCCATTTTTAAAACAGTTGTTGCGTTGTTCCAAGATGTATTTTGCCCATAAGTAATATTGCTTGTAACAGTTAAATCTGCAAACACATCGTCAGCGTATCGACCCGTTTCACATGGTGTTTGTGCGAAAAAATTTGCAAAAGAAAAAATTGCAAGTAGTAAAGTAAAGTTTCTCATTTTTTATTGTTTTTGATTAGGGAAAAAGGGTTGCATCAAAATTTCCAGCATTCACTTGATGCAAGGTTGATTTATATTTTTTATTGATTGCTTTGATAAATTCATTTGCTAAAAGTGCATTTCCTTTGGCATTGTAATGTATTCCATCTAACGAATAAGCGCCGCCAGAAACGAATTTTGCACTCATTGAAATTCCATTGTAAACAAATCCGTCTTTTAGATTTTCAGCGAATTTATCTGTTTCAACCACTGCTAAATTATTTTGTGATGCAATGGTTTTAATAATTGTGTTGTAAGCTGCTATTTGATTTCTCAAAGTTGAAATTTCTTCTAACGTCAACACAAATTCAGTTCTAAATGGAAATAAAACGCCCATTTGATTGCATTTAACAGAATCTAAAGGAAGACTCAACAAAAGCAATTCACCTTCTAAAATTTGACGAACGCCGAAATCATTCGCTGCTGGATCTTCAATCATAAATGGATTGCTTCCAATTTCAAAGAAGAAATTTAACGGATTGTAAATATTATTTAATGTTTCATTGTCAGCAGAATCCAAATTCAATCCATTCCAAGGAATCGTTGTGAAATAAGGCATTTGAGTTACGTCTGGAATTGTTGCAAGCACGCCTTTTGCACCATTTGCTGACATCGCTTGAACTAAATTCGAGTAAGCAGCTTCAAAGTTTACAGTAGAAGGAAGATTGTTGTTTTTTCCGCCACTTTTTGCATAATCCATTACATCTTCGATTCCTAAAAAGATACTGAAAAAGGTAGGGTTCACGCCCATCACATTATCCAAGACACTTGAAGTTGCACTGGAAGTCATCCTTTTAAAGAACGGATTAACATTGGCATAAGCAGTATTTGAAACATCCATTAACTTCAATCCAGGAATTCCAAAGTTTCCAAATTTGTTGCTTGCTGTGTACAAGTTATCATTCAAAACAGCTAAATCTCCACCTGTTGCAATTCGAACGGGAGATAAAGAAGTATCGCCTTGACAATCTACTTTATAACCTAGTTTAAAAGGTGCCAATCCTGCCATACTCACACCCATCGAACTTTGGCTAACATAAGGTTGGTTGAAAACACCTCCGCCAATCGTTTTGAATTGTTCTGCAAGAATGTTGGCAACTGAATTTGTTTGACCTTCATACGTTAAAGCATCATCCATATAACCTCCAGCGTGTCCGCCACCAATCATCACAAATCGGGTTGGATTCATTTCCCCTTGTTCTGGAGTTGTTGCTTCATATTTTGGTTTACAAGCCGTTAAAACAACCAATAAACTAAAAGTAAAAATTGAAAGAATATTTTTTGTCATGACTACCATTTATAAATAAATCCTATTCCGGCTGCAATAGCTTTAGTAGTAAAAGTTCCACTTAAATTTGTTTCCTTATTGATATCAGCTCTTGTGATTTGGGTGTAATAGCAAGATGCATCAATTGCAAAATGCTTACCTAATTCATAACCCAAACCAAAAGTACCATAAGCTCTGTTTCCATCAGGTGTTTCAGGCGTAACGTATCCATCTTGAACGGGAGTCAAACCGTATCCGCCACCGAAACGAACTTCTAAATTCTCCATCACATTGTAAGAAGCGCCTGCTCTAAAAGCAACTATGTTTTTATAATCTCTTGGTGATTTTGTGTCTAATAATGACGTTGTATTTACTTCATAATCAAACGCTAACGTGTCATACGCTTTCCAGGCAACGTGGTTGATGTCTAAAACAAAAGCCCATTTGTCATTTAATTTATAAGAAAGTCCAAGTGTTGCAACTTGTGGCAAAGGCAAACCACCAACAAATTTACCGTTTGGGAAATTCGGGTCTAAGCCAAGTGGAACAGTAAATGTAGCTTTTCCATCGTCTAGATTCATTTGAACTTTAGAACGGAAATTTAAGCCAATTCCTAATTTTTCAGTTGCATTAATTTGAACACCTAAATTGTAACCAAAACCTTGTGCTTTTCCTGCTAATTCAGCTTTTGCGAACGTTCCATCTTCAAATTGAACAGGAATGTCTTTTTGTAAATTCACATTTCCCGAACTGTAAATAAAACCAGCTCCAACGCCAATTTTATCAGAAATTCGGTATGAAATAGTTGGTTGAATAAAAATTGCTTTTAACTCCAAACGGGTGATTGCAAAGCGACCAATCCAGTTTTTTTCCCACTGTACAGTGCTTCCAAAAGGTGTGTAAGCTGCGATTCCTAGTTTTAATTTACTATCTTCCTTCAGTTGAAAAAGACCATAAGCAGAAAATGGAGTACCAACAGGATTTTCTGTTCGATACACGTCATTAGTGGCGGAATCAATGTACATCACGTTAGCAAAAATAGGCGTTGTGGCTACGTTTACGGAATTTTCTTTTGCAAAAGCACTCGCTCCGGGATTGAAAAATAAACTTGCACCGTCTGTTTGTAAAGCTGTTCCTGCACAACCCATTGCTTGTTGTTTTTGTCCTTGGAAATTCACTTGAAAACCTTGTGAAAAGGAAACGTGAGGCATAAAAAATAAACCTAAGAAAAGGTAAAAACTGTAAATTTGTTTCATTGAGTACGTGATGAAGTATTCCAAATGTAAGAATATTCATTAATAAATGTTAACTCAAAATATAAATTTAACGAAAATCAAATGATGCGATTGTTAATTCTAAGTTACTTGTTCTTTCTTTCATCAATTTCATTTTCTCAAAAAGAAAACGCTTTTGTGATTTATAAGTCAAATGGTAAAAAGGCGAGTTACAAACAAATGAAAGCATTGGCTCTTGAAAATCAGTTGGTGTTTTTTGGAGAATTTCACGATAATCCG
>Ga0247844_1008241_pt1 | contig 11421 bp, 8 predicted proteins | sample LaCtaG_FD_192421 | JGI IMG/M metagenome (GOLD analysis project Ga0247844, IMG submission 192421) | Freshwater microbial communities from meromictic Lake La Cruz, Castile-La Mancha, Spain - LaCruzMarch201714.5m_1 | ecosystem: Environmental > Aquatic > Freshwater > Lake | place: Spain: Castile-La...
ATGTGCTTGTTGAATTTGTTTTCCATTCCGCTACCCGATTTGTGGTATTTGGCCTCAAAAGTAGTTTCGGAATGGATGCCAACCACCTGCCGGGTTTTGCGTAGACGAACTACTCAGGGAGGAGCCTGAGTTATGTTTTGGGCGTGCCCTGACCCCGCTTCGCGGGTGGGGTGGGGAGTTGCATGACCATGACGTGGCACGGCTGCGGGTAGAGTGCTTCAAGTGGAGCTCAGGGTAAAATTTCCAGTGTAGGGCACTCTCGGAATAAGACTAACGCGCTAAACGAGCGCTAGTGAGTGGAAGCCTCACTGGATCAATCCAATATGAATCGAAGGAAGTCACAAAACATCTTAATGTCTGTAGACCTCAAAGAGAGTGCATGCCGTTAATGATATGTTCGTGTGCCAACTGTTAGAAAGTTTTCCACTTCAGAAAAAACGAAATAGAAATATTCGCAATCTTGCACAGCCAAGAATTCGCTAGAAACAGATGAAGGAGAAAATTAGCATTGACGAGTTCGACAGCAAACGCTATCAAAATAAACTAATTGACCCAAATTCTGCTGCCAACAAGAAGGCGATATTAACACATTATCTCCACAATTTCAACAATGGAGTTTCAAAGCATTTCAAGAAGGATGCAGATCAAGCGATAAAAGAATATGTAGCCTATAAAAATAGTGAAGAGAGCTTCAGCTTAGAAGTAGAGGATGCGCTTCAACAGTTGCTTTTTGAGGTTAACAATGTTCCGTTTCCAACACCAGACAACTATACTTTTAAATTCATTGATCTCTTTGCGGGAGTGGGTGGATTCAGACTTGCGATGCAAAATTTGGGTGGCAAGTGCGTGTTTACGAGTGAGTGGGACAAAGAAGCGCAACGAACCTACAGAGCCAACTTTGGGGAAGTTCCTTTTGGTGACATAACCAAAGAAGAAACCAAGAAGTTCATTCCAGATGAATTCGATGTTTTATGTGCTGGATTTCCTTGCCAAGCATTTTCTATAGCCGGACGACGTGGCGGCTTCGAAGACACGCGAGGAACCTTATTTTTTGACGTGGCGGAAATTATCAAAAGAAAAAAACCCACCGCAATCTTCCTTGAGAACGTTAAGGGCCTTCGCAATCACAATGGCGGCCGCACACTTGAAACTATTTTAAATGTTCTTCGCAACGACCTGGGTTACTTTGTTCCCCAACCCCAGATTATCAATGCAAAAGATTTTGGCGTTCCCCAAAACCGGGAGAGAATATTCATTGTAGGTTTCAGAAAAGATACAGGCATTACCGAATTTGAATATCCAAAAGCAACCAGGAAGAAGGCAAAGTTTTCTGATGTCAAGGAGGAGAATGTTCCTTCAACTAAATTTTTCCTATCGACGCAATATTTGCAGACTCTTCACGATCATAAAGCGCGACACCAAAGTAAGGGGAATGGCTTCGGGTTTGAAATCATTCCAGACAATGGAATTGCTAATGCAATCGTTGTTGGTGGTATGGGAAAAGAGCGAAACCTCGTATATGACCATCGTATAACAGACTTCAATCCCGTTACTCACATAAAAGGTGAAGTAAACCGTGAGGGCATCCGTAAAATGACACCGCGAGAATGGGCACGTTTGCAAGGCTTCCCAGACGATTTTAAAATACCAGTTGCTGACGCATCGGCCTATAAGCAATTCGGTAATTCTGTTGCTGTTCCTGCTATTCAGGCAACAGCCTCTCAAATTTTAGAAGCCATCGGAATTAAAAAGTCATGTTAACAGGTAACAAGGGCGAGTGGAGTGAAATTTACGTGTTTCTCAGACTACTGGCTGAAGGCAGACTAAATGCGGCTGATGCAAATCTTCACGCCATTCCTGACGTATACTATCCCATTATTAAAATACTCCGGCAAGAAAAAAACAACAATAGAGAATACATCATTAATGGATGTATACATATCATTGATAGCACAACTAGCGCTGAAATATTGAATTTGCCCATAGAACAATTCGTACATCAATCAAAACTCTTATTTAATGAATTAAAAGGGGCGAGCGGCCCAAGTTTTGCGTTTGCTGATATTGAGACTTTTCTGAACGACATTCACGTTAACTCATTGACAGCTGCCAAAACTGACAAGAGTGACATTAAAATCGTCGTGCATGATATGAGAACTGGTTTTCAACCACAACTAGGTTTTAGCATTAAATCAATGTTGGGCCGCAATGCTACTTTGTTCAACCCAGGGCATACAACTAATTTTGTTTATGAAGTATTTGGAGAAGGCATTCTTAATATTGAAGAAATAAATGAAATTGATCACTCTCCAAAGATTTCAAACAGAATAAAAGAGATTCGCGAAAGAGGTTTCGAAATAATATTTAACAAAATTCAATCAAAGACCTTACAGCTTAATTTACAAATTATCGACACTGATTTACCGCGAATATTATCTGAACTTCTAATACTAAAGTATACCTCTGATGGCATTTCCAAGCTATCAAAACTTCTGCAACTTCTAAAAGCAAAGAATCCATTGAGCTTTGATTTAACTGAGGGCCATCCTTTCTACGAATACAAAGTTAAAAATTTTCTTACAGACATTGCTCTCGGCATGACGCCATCAGCCATTTGGACAGGACAATATGACGCAACAGGTGGAATAATAATTGTAAAAGAAAATGGAGATCTCGTGTGCTACCACATATACAATCATAACGAATTCCAAGATTATTTACTCAACAATACGCGACTTGAACAAGCAAGTACTAGCCGTTACGACTTCGGAGATCTATATATTGAGGATGGGAAAACATTCCTAAAACTTAACTTACAGGTTCGTTTTAACTGATGACAAGTAGTTGACAAGAATCATTAAACAACCAACATTTCCAAACGGCATTCGGTAGGCTACCAACAGAAAATTCAGAATAATTATCCCAAAATCTACCAATCTATATAAGATGTATCTGTAAGTTTCCCCAACGCTCCGATGATTAAAAGTAGAAGGAAGAACATGTCGTGAAGCGAACGCTGCTGATTTTCCGACGGCCATGAACTACTTCTAAAGCCTGTAGCCATGAACAAGAATACGTTTACCGAACACCAAATCGTTGGGATCCTCCGTCAGCACCTGACTGGAGTCAAGGTTGTGGATCTGTGTAGGGGGCACGGTATCAGCAATGCGACTTTCTACCTGTGGAAGGCCCAGTACGGAGGCATGGACGCCAGCCAACGCGAGCAACGCAAGGAGTTGCAGGATGAGTACAGAAGACTGAAGCGGATATACGCTGAACTGAGCACGATGCATTGAAAGCAGGTCATCGAAAAGAAGTCGGGCCCTGTGGAAGATGGTGCAATCGCCCTGACCCTTACCAATACGGAGGAAGTAAAATGACATAACCTACAACAATCTCATCTAGAACACCTTCTGACAAAGAGACGGGACCAATTGCTAAACGCAAACTCTTTTGTACTTTGGAGGCCGCCTGAATCTTCATCCAAGACTTTGATGTTCCATAGAACATTGAATATCATTCAATACTCGTTCAGCACAATCGTGCACTCATAACGCCACTTTACTTAAAAGCTAATCTTAATTGCTCCTTAACAATAAACAAAATAATTCATGAAATTCGCAACATTCTACAGAGAAGTAATTTTCGATAATATATTCAGACTGCAATCTTCTATAGTTAATGCCATATTCGTGATCCAAGGGCAAGTAAATCTTCTTCCGATCGATTCCATACATACTTACTTAGCTGATCCCGATACATTCTACCTAGATGCTGATGAAACAATTTTTAACAAGGAATGGTTCGTAAAAGTCTTTTCTGTTCTTCAACAACAGAAAGACTATCATCTCCTTTCATTCGCACAGTTCAGTTATCTCATCTCCTACATGGAACCCTCCTTCTTTAAAGATAGAATTACAATATTCAAAGACAATCTTCGATTAAATTTTCCTATTGAGAAAGAACAATACCTAGAGAAAGAAGGACGAGAAACTATTGAGTTAAGACCTGAACGACTTCCAATATATCAATCTGAACAATTCAACATCAATGGAAAATATTACTATTCCATTAAAACACCAATTTTCCCATTCGAATCTGTGGAACTTTTTCCAACTTTTCAAGAATTAGAATTTTCCGAAAAGGCAACTACCACAAGCCTTGACGTAACATCGGATCCACTCTCCCTCGATGTTTTCATAAATGAATGCATTGAAAATGACACTCTATCTCAAACAACATGTATAAAGTATCATGAAAAAAAACAAATCAACGCAACAATTATCGATATTCTTGGAAAACTGAATTTCTTGCTTCATCACTTCGGCGGCAAACTGCTGTTCTTGGAAGAAGACTCCATACCGTCGGTCTATCAAGTGAAAGACTCAACGCAACAATTACTAACTACATTCTGGGGGTCAAATGCTTTATTTCGCAATATTTCTATTTACAAAAATCCTAATATAAGCAACGAAATAGTTGAAATTTCTCAAGGTCTCATAGTAGAAACGATTATTAACGAATATGAAAATTCCATACTCAATCTCCCATGTAGGGATTTATTTCTAACCGCTCCAACAGGCGCAGGTAAATCACTATTGTTTCAGCTTCCTGCATTTCACATTTCTAATAAAGGACATGTGACAATTGTGGTATCACCTCTTATTGCGTTAATGAAGGACCAAGTCAACGCTATAGACAAGGATCGAAACTTTGATAAGGTCGCATATATCAACAGCGAGCTCAGCTTAATAGATCGCGAAAAAACTATCGAAAGCTGCAAAGATGGTGTCACTGACATTCTTTACATGTCACCAGAGCTCCTGCTATCATATGATATTACACATTTCATTGGAACAAGAAGAATTGGACTAATAGTTATTGATGAGGCACACCTCATAACTACTTGGGGTAGGGACTTTAGAGTTGATTATTGGTTTCTAGGCAATCATATTAGAAAAACGCGAAAATATCATAATCTACAGTTTCCTATGGTGGCAGTTACGGCTACAGCCATTTATGGCGGAACCAACGACATGGTCTTCGATAGTATTGAAAGTCTAGTTATGCAAAATCCTCATATTTTCATAGGCCAAGTTAAGCGGAATGACATACATTTCATCATAAACAATTACGAGAATTTCACAAAGAACTACGAAATAAACAAACTAAATCAAACAGTTGATTTTATCAAGAACATTAATGCCATCGGTATAAAATCTCTGGTCTACACTCCATACACGCGTCACATAGAACAAATTCTAAATAAGGTCAATCTCGACCAAGAACAAATCGCTACAGGCTACCACGGCTCAATGGACTCCTTGAACAAAGAGTATGCCTACCGACTATTCAAAAGCGGAGAGAAAAAAATAATGATATCCACTAAGGCTTTTGGCATGGGAGTGGATATACCAGACATCCAAATTGTTTATCATCACGCGCCGTCCGGTCTACTTCCAGACTACGTACAAGAAATTGGTAGAGTTGCAAGAAAACCTGAGCTAAAGGGTTACGCAACTTTAAATTACTCAACACAGGATCAGCGCTATACAAAAGCCCTTCATGGGATGTCAGCATTGAGACAATATCAAATTAGAGAAGTTCTCAAAAAGATACTTAAGACTTATTATAAGAATAATAAGTCCAGAAACTTATTACTATCTGTAGATGATTTCGGGCATATTTTTGAAGACGCCAAAGATCTCGATCAGAAGGTTCTAACGTCTCTAATGATGATTGAAAAGGACTATTTGGCAAAACAACGATTCAATGTTGTTCTCGCGAGGCCAAAAAAATTATTCGTTAAATTATACTCAAGAATCTCCGAAAATGACCTCCATAAACTCTCGAATCAATGCCCAAATACATATGCCATCCTTGAAAAACAAGAAAACGGTAATAATATTATTGAACTCGACTTAGATAAACTGTGGTACAATCATTTTGTGCATAAAAGCTTTCCAACTATAAAAAGGGAATACTATACTGGTAAGCTCTTTAAAGAAGACAAAATAGAACTGGTACCACAATTGAAAATGTCCTTTGAAATATTTGGTTCTTTTAATGAAACATTCAATGTACTGAACGATTTTCTAAATAACCTACAGTCCATTTTCTCAAAATCAAAAGGTTATTTCAAACAAGAAGAATTCCAGCAAAATCTGAATGTTCTTCTGGATGATTTCAATAAAGCAGAGAAACTATCCAGATTCATACTTTCTTCTTACTCAGGGAGACTTGTCCAAGCCGGCGTCATTGAAGGCAATGCATTCCTTCAACAAAGGAAGACCTTAAACGGCTATGAATATCACGTCTACAACAACCAATACCTTGCAAGCTTCTCCTCTCTGTTAAAAAAACTGAACAATTTGTTTGGAGGCATTGATAATAATGTGGTTGAACGATATGTAACCAACAAGGAATCGAATGCGATAAATTATGTCCGACTTGGCTATTTTATGGAAATGATGGAATTGGGAACATTCGAGATTAAAGGTGGTGAAAACCCCATGATCTTTATCCGAATTAACGATCCCAATAGAATTGAAAGAGATTCCAATAACCCTCATTATACAAACAGCCTATTGGCGAAAACGCTCGAAAGGCATTCATTAAGCAATCATATTTTTGATCATTTCTTTCTCAGAACATTTACTGACAACGAACGATGGGATTTTATAGAAGACTTCTTCCTTGGCTCAGACGTTGATGTGCTCTTGAACAAATATAAAGGTGGTCCAGTCAATAATGTTGACATTATTGAAATGCTTAAAAACAATGAGTTATTCCCCGATGATATACCGTTAGAAAGTGATGAAAATACGAACGTTAACATATTCCATCCAAATACAAAAATGTATTACTTTATGAAGGATTTATTGACCATTGTAAATGAGAAAGGAACTAAGACTCGAAGAGTATCAGAGTGGTTGAAAAATGATCCCATTTCGTTCGATATTGTAAGACGACAGTATAAATTAAAACTGAACAAAGAGGTTTTTGAACTTCTCGTATCGAAATTGCGTGCAGGTCATCCCGAATATTTCAAAGATACACTGGGCTTAAAAGCACGGATAGAATTCAGGGGTTATCCACGTCCAGTTCAAGCAGCTGTGCCCTATTCAAATAACCCCGTAGAATTTTATAAATGGTGGTGCTCAAATCCTAACAGCATAGAAATGACACTTGAAGAGAAGATAAGGCTGTTTGATAAGGTGTATATTACTGAACCGACAGTCTTAAAAAAGGAACATAAACGAACAATCAAAAAAGATTAACTCTTTACTCTTTTAATTTTGTTCGGATAAATATAGCCTTCATTAGCACCTCCCCCCCCCATGCACCAACACCACCGCATCACCCACACCCAAGTAATCCACGCCCCGGTCGAGAAAGTATGGGCAGCGTTAACAGAAGCCCAATGGGTCAAGCAATACTTTTTCGGAACCGAGCTCGTCACCACCTGGCAAGTCGGCAGCCCCATCGTATTTCAAGGCGCGTGGGAAGGGCAAACGTATAAAGACCAAGGCACCGTGCTCGAATACGAAGATCGCAAACGCCTCGCATTCTCGTACTTAAGCAGCTGGAGCGGACTCGAAGACCAGCCCGAGAACTACCTCTGGGTCTGCTACGAATTAGAAGCCCAAGGCCCGGACACCGTAGTCACCATCCACCAAACCAACTACGACGCCGAAAAAGCCGCCCATTCCGCCCAAAACTGGAAGCAACTCATGGAAGCCATGGCCGCCTTGATCGAGTAACCCAACGCCCAAAGACTGCTCGGCACAACATCCCAAGCCACCCCCATTCTCGGAAAATCGTATTTTTGCCACAACAGCACCCGTCCCGCTTCCCGTAAGATCAGCGCACCAGGACGGGTCTTTTTATTTTAAGAAACCGCCAGTTGAGGTGCGGAGCGTGCGATAGGCTCCGTATAAAAAAGCGCGCATCAACCGTCAACAATCCCAGTCGGCCATCATTTCTCCGAGAGCAACCAGCACCTCGAGCGCATTTCAACGAACCATTACAATGTCCAGTTTTTTACTTAATAAACTGGACAATTATTCTATCTTTGTGCAGACATTCGAAAGCATGAAAACCACAGCGTATCTAGCATCAATAATATCTAGGCTTCCAAAAGGACAAGTGTTCACCTATACAGACATAGCCAAAGAGGTGAGTCAAAAAGAAGCCGTCATAAAAGCCCTGAACCGAATGGTCGCCTCAGGAAAAATCGCCAAAATCGCCAAGGGCAAATACTACAAACCCGAAGTCACCCCATTCGGCAACCTCTTGCCCACACAAGCCCAAGTCGTCAAAGACCTCCTCGAAGAAAACGGAAAAACAACCGGCTATCTCACAGGGTACAGCATGTACAACCAATTGGGCCTAACCACCCAAGTAAGCAACACCATACAAATCGGCAAGAACCAAGTCCGACCCCGTTTTAAAAGAGAACGCTACACCATTGCCTTTGTACAGCAAAAAAACACCCTAACCAAACAGAACATCCCATACCTACAATTGCTCGACGCCCTGCGGTACATCAAGAAAATACCCGACACCAGCATCGCCGTTTCGTGTCAACGGTTCTTGATCATTCTCAAAGACTTGAAGGACACAGAAATCCAAACGCTCGTTCGCTTGGCCTTGAAATATCCACCCTCCACAAGAGCTTTACTCGGAGCCTTGCTCGATCAACTCCAACGCAGCGCATCGACAGATCCGCTCTTCAAATCGTTGAACCCAATTACCCAGTATGCCTTGCCAGGAGCAGCACAAGCACTCACTACCACCGAAAAATGGAACATTGAATGAGATTGCACGAAGATCCTAGGACCTTCAGACAGGCGATTCAAGCCACCGCGGATCGCATGAATCTGCCCGCCATTTATGTTGAAAAAGACTATTGGGTCACGTACACCTTATTTATCATTTTTCACCATGACATCGGTAAAGATGTTGTTTTCAAAGGCGGCACTGCTTTATCAAAATGTTACCAATTGATAGAACGCTTCTCAGAGGATATTGATCTGGTCGTATTGAGACATGAAGGAGAAACGGATAGCAAGTTAAAATCCAAATTAAAAGAAGTCAGTCATACTGTCTCCGCTGTACTTCCCGAAATTTCGATAGTAGGCATTACCCAAAAAATGGGCATGAATCGAAAAACAGCCCACTCGTACAACAAGGAATTCGAAGGTCAATTTGGTCAAGTACGTGATATGATAATCTTGGAATCCACCTGGTTGGGGCATTCTGAACCCCGCGCCGTACGGAGCATCATTTCTTTTGTTGGTCAAATGATGTTGGACAATGGACAATTGGCTATAGCTCAACAGAATGGACTGCTTCCATTTGAATTGCCCACGTTGGAACCAACAAGAACCATTTGTGAAAAAGTAATGAGTTTGGTTCGTTTTTCTTACGCGGATGACCCCATCGATGTTTTGAAGAAAAAGATCAGACACACTTATGATCTACATCAGCTACTGCAACGAGATGAGTTCTTGGAATTCTTTCATTCAGAAGCCTTTGACACTATGCTGCTAAAGGTAGCCGGAGATGATGTTCTGAGCTATAGAAATAACAATCTTTGGTTGAACAACCATCCCAACGACGCCTTAATTTTCAGAGAATTGGAACAGGTCTGGAGTGACTTGCGATCTGTTTATCACAACGAATTCCGATTTTTGGTGTACGGAGTACTACCCGAGGACGAGGCGATCTTAGAAACTCTGAGAATGATTCAAGCCAGATTGAGCACAATTCAATGGACTATTGACGTCAAACCCGAGGAATAATCATTCACGAAGCGTAAGCAAAAGAGAGCAATAGCCGTGATGAGCACACCCGCTTCGCACTGTAGGCCACCCAAAAATCCGGCCGAACGATAAAATTATTGGCCGCCTCGATCGAGTAACTTTCCACCCAGCGACTTCTCGGAAACCTACGCCAAGCCACCTCCCTTCCCGGAAAATCGTATTTTTGCCACAACAGCACCCGTCCCGCTTCCCGTAAGATCAGCGCACCAGGACGGGTCTTTTTATTTTAAGAAACCGCCACTTGGGGAGCGGAGCGGACGATCGAATCCGGGTAGGTTCATGCAGCGAGCCCACGGGCAGCGACACTGAATCGCACCCCATTGCAGCCGCCAGCGAGGCATTCCGAACGATCTCGAACGAAACGCTTACTCTCCCTGAAAAGCCCCTTGACCCAAGAACCCCCGGCAGAGAAATCTTACCTTCGCTCGATGTACTACCGCAGAAAAATAATATTGGCCCTGCTGCAAATATTTGATGGACAGTTAGATAAAATTCGACTTCAAAAACTATTGTTCCTCTTTGCCCAAAAGCAAGCAAAAGCCGAATACGATTTTATCCCCTATAAATACGGTTGCTATTCCTACTCGGCCAATGCCGACATGACCGCCATGGTAACCCGGGGGTTCTTGACAGAAGACGAAAAAGCATTTCGTAAACAAGACCCCATCAACTATCTCAATCAACTGAAACCAGCCGACCTCTCATTGATGCAAGAGGTAAAAACCCAGTATGGGAAAATGAGTGCACAGGCTTTGATGAAGCATACGTACATCCATTTTCCGTTTTACGCCACCCGAAGCGAAGCAGCAGAAAACATCCTAACCCAAGACGAATTAGACAAAGTCGTTCAGGCCAAACCGAAAGGAAGTAAAACCATATTGTTCACCATCGGCTACGAAGGCATATCGCTCGAACAATACCTAGTCCGCTTACTCAAGCATGACGTAAAAGTTCTGGTCGACGTTCGAAACAATCCATTGAGCATGAAATACGGCTTTAGCAAAAGCCCGTTGAAAAAGTACTGTGCCAACATAGGAATTGACTACGTACATATTCCCGAAGTCGGCATACAAAGCGACCAACGCCAGGAACTCAATGCGCAGAGCGACTACGACAAATTATTTGCCGTGTATCGCGACAACAACTTGACCCATACAACGGCCCATCAAAACGAAATACTGAGCCTGTTGAAGCAACACAAACGCATTGCCTTAACCTGTTTTGAGGCCAACATTTGCCAGTGCCATCGCAAGCCCCTGGCCGAAGCCATAGAAAACCTGCCTGATTTTGACTATGAAGTAAGACACATTTAGGGACCGCATAAATTTCTGGGGATTAGGGGAAACAATTTGCAGTTTGGAGTTAATAGCAGAAATTTCAGGGAACTGCTATATCGTGGCGTCATTGTGAAAGTCATAAAATCATTTCGGAGCGAATGCTTCGAAAGGAGATCACAGTTCATAATCCCATTTGGTCGAGACATGAGACTTTAGCGACAAATACAGGACTTAAGAAACCAACGAGGAGACCGACCCCCAGGCGTATAAAACCTCTCGACTCCGGGACCCCGAGTCGCTTCAAGCCGCAACGGCCA
>Ga0247844_1008244_pt1 | contig 11417 bp, 10 predicted proteins | sample LaCtaG_FD_192421 | JGI IMG/M metagenome (GOLD analysis project Ga0247844, IMG submission 192421) | Freshwater microbial communities from meromictic Lake La Cruz, Castile-La Mancha, Spain - LaCruzMarch201714.5m_1 | ecosystem: Environmental > Aquatic > Freshwater > Lake | place: Spain: Castile-La...
CAGCTCAAGCGCCGCTACGACCTGATCCCGAACCTGGTCGAAACCGCCAAGGGGTACATCAAGCACGAGAGGGAAACCCTCGAGGCCGTCACGCAGGCGCGCAACCTGGCCCAGTCGGCCGGCGGCCGCGCCGCCGCAAACCCGGGCGACCCGCAGGCGATGAAGGACCTCGCCGGCGCCGAGGCCGGCCTCACCGGCGCGCTTGGCCGGCTCCTCGCCGTCGCGGAAGCCTACCCCGACCTCAAGGCCAACCAGAACATGATGCAGCTCACCGAGGAGCTCACCTCGACCGAAAACAAGGTCGCATTCGCCCGGCAGGCATACAACGACTCCGTCATGTCGTACAACACGAAGCGCGAATCGTTCCCGACAAACATCATCGCAGGGATCTTCCAGTTCCAGGCGGCCGAGCTCTTCCAAATCGAAAATCCGGAGGAAAAGGTGGCCCCGAAAGTTTCGTTTTCATGATCCGGCCGGCGCGATCCGCTTTTGCGGAAATGGCGGCGACCGCGCGGGTTGTCCCGGTTTTTACCGAGATCGTGGCGGACGGCGACACGCCGGTTTCGGCGTTTGCGAAGCTCGGCGGCTGCGCGCCGTCGTTCCTGCTCGAATCGGCCGAGCAGAGCGACCAGGTCGGGCGGTTTTCGTTTATCGGGTTCGACGCCCACGCGACGTTCACCGCGACCGGGAAGTCGGTGACGCTCACCGAGGAAAAGCTGGCGAAGACGTACGAGGCCGTACGCGACCCGCTCGACGAGCTCGAGCGCTGGATGGACCGCTTCCGCATGGCCCCGAACCCTGACCTCCCGCCGTTCTGCGGCGGGGCGGTCGGCTACCTCGGGTACGATTGCGTGCGGTGGTTCGAGCCCACAATCCCGGAGCCGCCGCGCGACGACCTCGGGATCCCGGACATGTTTTTCCAGGTCACTGGATCGGTCGTCGTCTTCGACCACAAACGGCGCCGGATCCTGATCGTGGCGAACGCTTTTATCGACGACCGCGGGATCGATGCGGCATACGATGGGGCCTGCAACCGGATCACCCAGATCCTGCAGGCCCTTCAGCGCCCGCTCGCGTTCGAGCCGATCTTCACCGCGACGACCCCGCCGGCCACGGAGAGCCGCTCGAACACGACCCGCGAGGAATACCACGGGATGGTCCGCCAGGCGCAGGAGTACATCCGCGCGGGCGACATTTTCCAGATCGTCCCCTCCCAGCGGTTCGAGACCGAATTTGCAGGCGACGCACTCGACCTCTACCGATCGCTGCGTTTCGTCAACCCGTCTCCCTACATGTTCTGCCTGCGCTGCCCCGGCGGCTACTCGCTGGTCGGCAGCTCGCCGGAGGTTCATGTGCGCCTCACCGGCCAGCTCGTCGAGATCCGGCCGATCGCCGGAACCCGCCCGAGGGGGGCCGATGCCCGCGAGGATGCCGCACATGCGGAGGATCTCCTGGCCGATCCGAAGGAGCGCGCGGAGCACCTCATGCTCGTCGACCTGGCGCGCAACGATGTCGGCCGCATCGCAGAGTTCGGCACGGTGAGCGTCACAGACTTCATGTCGGTCGAAAAGTACAGCCACGTGATGCACATCGTGTCCCACGTCTCCGGCCAGCTCGCCGGCGGGCGCAGCGCCTACGACGTGATGCGGGCCACCTTCCCGGCCGGAACCGTCTCGGGCTCGCCAAAGGTCCGCGCCATGCAGATCATCAATGAGCTCGAAAACAGCAAGCGCTGCTCGTATGCGGGTGCGGTCGGCTACTTCGGCTTCGACGGCAACCTCGACTCCTGCATCGCGCTGCGCACCGTCCTTCTCAAGGACGGCCGCGCCTACGTGCAGTCCGGCGGCGGGGTCGTCGCGGACTCGACGCCCGAGGGCGAATACCAGGAGACCGTCAATAAGGCGATGGCCGGCATGCGTGCCATCGACCGCGCCAGAAAGGACCCATGATCCTCGTCATCGATAACTACGACTCGTTCACCTACAACCTCGTCCAGTACTTCGGCGAGCTCGGGGCCGACATCCGGGTCAAGCGGAACGACGAGGTCACGCTGGACGAAATCTCCGCGCTCGCCCCGGAGAAAATTTGCATCTCGCCCGGCCCGTGCACGCCGAACGAGGCGGGCATCAGCTGCGACGTGATCCGGCAATTTGCCGGGAGCCTCCCGATCCTCGGCGTCTGCCTTGGCCACCAGTGCATCGGCCAGGTCTACGGCGGCGAGGTCGTGCGCGCAGACCGCCTCATGCACGGAAAAACCTCCCCGATCCACCACACCGGGGAAAACGTTTTTGCCGGCCTTCCGGATCCGTTCGAAGCGACCCGCTACCACTCGCTCCTCGTGAGGCGGGCGACCCTGCCGGACTGCCTCAAGATCACGGCCGAAACCGCCGAGGGCGAAATCATGGGCCTCGCGCACCGCGAACTCCCGGTCTTCGGCGTCCAGTTTCACCCGGAATCCATCCTCACCCGCGAAGGAAAAAACCTGCTGAGGAATTTTCTGACCGCCTGAGCCGATGCCGCGGCGCGATGGCAACTCTCATGGCGTTGGAAGCCAACGATGCCAAATCCTCTTTTTGATAACCGTATTCTGATCCGCCTGGATAGGCTGGCCGGCTCGTTCCCCGTGTCACTTAAGGCTCCAAAGCTTGCATCCCAAAACCAATCGCTTACACACTGAGGCGTAGCAGTATTATCATGGCTCTCATTGAAGGATTCCGCGTTCAAAACTATCGTTCGCTGCAAGACGTGACGCTGGGAAAGCTGTCGGGACAGCAAACGGGTGACTCCCTTACCCCTCTCACCGTGGTGATTGGAAAAAATGGGGTCGGCAAGAGCACGCTCTTCGATGCTTTTGGATTTGTCGCCGACTGTCTTTCGTTCGACGTGGAGGCTGCATGCGACATGAAGCAACGGGGAGGATTTGAACGGATGCTCTCTCGCGGAAAATCGGGAGCGATAAGGTTTGAAATCTACTACCGTGAAGGCCAGGGGGAGCGTCCGATCACCTACGAACTTTCCATTTCGCAGGACTCGTCGGGCCGTCCTTTCGTCGAATCGGAGTCATTGAAACAGCGGCGCAAAGGGCAGAAGCATGGGCGGCCTTTCCCCTTCCTACGCTTGGACCATGGCAAAGGCACTGTTTGGGCGGGGGAAGATGCCGTAGAGGGAGAAGTCGAGGAGGATCGAACTCAAGAACCGGTGGAATTGACCGACCTGCGGCAACTGGGTATCGCAACGATGGGGACCCTCAAGGAGCACCCCCGCATCAAAAGATTCCGGGATTTTCTTAAAGGTTGGTATCTCTCGTATTTTCACCCGGATGCCGCCCGCAGCCTTCCTGGTGCCGGACCTCAGAAGCACTTGAACATCCACGGCGACAACATAGGAAACGTGGTCCAGTTCTTGGAGCGGGAACACAAGGATCGCTTCAATGCGATCCTTGATCGCATCGCCTCAAAGATTCCGGGAGTCCGAAAAATCGATACCAGGATCACCGACGACAAGCGCGTGTTGCTCAGATTCAATGACGGAGCATTCGACGACCCCTTCTTCGCACAGCAGATGTCGGATGGCACGCTGAAGGTGTTCGCTTATCTTTTGATGATGGAGGACCCAGACCCCCCACCATTTATTTGCATCGAAGAGCCGGAGAATGGCCTATATCACAAGCTGCTGGAGGCTTTGGCGAAGGAGTTTCGGTCTCATGCCACCGGCAAGAAGGGTGCTCCTCAGATTTTTGTGACGACCCACCAACCCTATTTTGTTGATGCGCTTGCTCCGAAGGAGGTCTGGATTTTGGAGAAAAGCGGAGGTGGTTATTCAACCTTGCGACGGGTTTCGGATATAGAAATCGTTGATAACATGGTGAACGAAGGGCTGCCCCTCGGCGGACTCTGGTACAGCGACTACCTGGACGCCCGATAGCCGTGCATATCGAGTTTCTTGTCGAGGATAGCTCTGGAGAAAAGTTGCTGGCGACATTGCTGCCGAAGCTCCTGGGCAACCAGGGCGAGCTCCATTCGTGGAGGCTACATCTCTACAAGGGCATTGGGCGTGTTCCAAAGGGCCTCACCATTGGGGCAGACCCAGCCAAGCGGATGCTTCTTGATAATCTTCCACGGGTATTGCGTGGCTACGGACGCACTCCATGCATTGATGCAGTTGTGGTCATTCTTGATTCGGATAGGCGCGACTGCCGCATGTTTCTCGCCGAATTGAATTCACTTCTGAGCCGTTGCAATCCAGCCCCACACACAATGTTTCGACTGGCAATCGAAGAAATAGAGGCTTGGTATTTTGGAGATGAATCGGCGCTTTTGCAGGCGTATCCCCGGGCAAAAAGAGATGTCCTGAATCGCTACATTCAGGATACGGCCTGCGGGACGTGGGAGTTGTTGGCAGACGCGGTTTATCCCGGAGGCTCGATAGCCATCAAAAAGGCAGGGTGGCCGCTACCCGGGCAAATCAAGCACGAATGGGCAGATAAGATCGGACCGCTGCTCGTTATTGATCGGAATATTTCTCCGAGCTTTGGCAAGTTGAAAGACGGGTTGAGGCAACTCATTTCCAGGAGCCATGCGCACCGGTAGTCTAGGCGCAGTCTCACGACACGACGACGCAGTCGAGAGACAAGCCCTCGCCGAGGTGCGGGAAATTTATGCCGAGCTCGCCCGGCGTCCGCTCGTCCGCGACTGCCAGCTGACGACCGGGTGCTGCCGGTTCCAGCTTACCGGGAAAGTCCCCCACCTGACGAAAGGGGAGGCGCTTGTCGCCGCGCGCGGGTTTAAGGCGACCGGCCGGAAGGAACTTCCCGCGCGGGCCGACGGGGCCTGCCCGCTCCTCCACCCGAAGACGTCGCGCTGCATGATCTACGAGGCGCGGCCGTTCGGCTGCCGGACCCACTTTTGCGAGGCCGCCGGCGGCCCGGTCGCCCGACGCGAGGTGGCTGACCTCATCCGCCGCCTCGAGGACATCGGCGCGCGCCTCGGCGACCCCGGACCCCGGCAGATCGAACCGGCCCTGCGCGACGTCCTCCCCAAATAAAAAAAGCACCGGTCCTTACGGGCCGGTGCTTTTAGGTTAAATCGAATGTGCGGATTAGCGGCGGCGGAAATCTCCTCCACCACCACCACGGCCACCGCGTCCGCCTCCGCCACCACCGCCGCGGCGGTCATCGCGGAAATCCCGGCGCGGGCCGTCGAATCGGCCGCCGCCGCCACCACCACCGCCCGGAGGACGGTCTTCGCGGGGACGTGCTTCGTTGACGGTCAGCGCGCGGCCGTCAAGTTCCTTGCCGTGAAAAGTTGTCACAGCAGCCTGTGCCTCGGCGTCCGAGCTCATCGTGACGAAGGCGAAGCCGCGGGAGCGGCCGGTGAATTTGTCCTGCATCAGCATGACTTCCGAAACGGAGCCGCACTGCGAGAACAGGTCTTGGATGGCGATCTCGGTCGTGTTGAACGACAGATTGCCGACATATAGTTTGTTGCCCATGGTAGTTTGGTTGCATAGAGATCGGAGACTGTTCCCGACTACCGGGTTTCAAACCGCCGCCCGAATCTTCCGCACGGCGTTCACCAAATCACGACCACATCTGCTGAATCCGCTTATTGTCGGTTTTTGGAAATTTGGCAAATGATTTTTTCCGGTGATTGACGCGGGGCTCAGATTTTTTGAGAGTCCGCGTGATGCGACGCATGCCCATTCTGATCCTGGCGGTTCTTTTCGCCGCTGTCCCGGCGGGATTGCGGGCGGCGGACCAGGAGATCCGGGTCCCTTTCAACTTCCAGTGGGGCGAGTCGGCCCAGCGGCTGGAGGAGGGCCTCGCGAAGGTGCAGGCGAGAATCATCGAGCGCAAGACCATCGAGAAGCGGAGCGTCCTCGTCGTCGAGGGGATCCCGCAAAAACTTCTCCAGCGCGCGATCTTCTACTTCGACTCGGATTCGCTCAACGAGATCGAGCTCCACTACGGGGACAAAAATTGGGACTCCGCCCAGTACGCCCAGTTTTTTGACCAGACCCGCCGGAACATCGAGACGAAGTACGGGATGGGCCGGGTGATCGCGCGACAGAAAACCCGCGAGGGCGAGATCCTCCAGACCCTGATCGGATACCAGTGGACGCAGGCGTCCACCTCGCTGCAGCTGTTTCTCTACACCGCAGAGAAGGGGGCCGAGAGCTTGCGCGTGCTGAGCCTCCACTACAAGGGGATCTGATCCGCACGATAAATCCTTTTGACCTTCCAAAAAAACCTTCCCAAGATTGACCTCATGAAAAATTCCCAGATCGCCGCCCAGCTCTACACCGTCCGCGACTTCTGCACGTCGCCCGCAGACCTGGCCGCCACGGCCAAAAAGCTTCGCGCCATCGGGTACGAGGCCGCCCAGGCGAGCGGGATTTCTGCCGAGATCCCTCCCGCTGATGTCCGCAGGATCCTCGCGGACGAGGGGATCGCGGTCTGCGCGACCCACGAAAATTCCGACCTCATCCGCTCGAACCCGCTGGCCGTCGTCGAGCGCCTCCAGGCAATCGGAGTCCGGCATACCGCCTACCCGTTCCCTTCGGGTGTGAATTTTTCCGATGTGGCCGCAGTCAAAGCGATGGTTTCGGACCTGGATGCCGCCGGGGCCGTGCTCCGCGAGCACGGATGCACCCTCTCGTACCACAACCATGCGATCGAGTTCCTGCGCATCGGCGGCGAGACGGTCATGGACCATATCGCGCGGGCCACCTCGCCGGCCAACCTGCAGTTTGAACTCGACACCTACTGGGTCCAGTTTGGCGGAGGAAATCCCGTCGAGTGGTGCAAGAAGGCCTCCGGCCGCCTCCCCCTCCTGCATTGCAAGGACTACGGGTTTGGCCCGGACAACAAGCCGTACTTCGCCGAGATCGGATTCGGCAACCTGGATTTCCCGTCCATCGTCGCCGCAGCGGACGCTGCGGGATGCGAGTGGTTCATCGTCGAGCAGGACACCTGCCCGGGCGACCCGTTCGCGTCACTCGAAAAAAGTTATAAGACGATGATCGAGTGCCTTTGCGAAACCGCCCCGTGATCCCCCTCCCCGCCTCTTTCGCGGGTCAGTGAATCTCGACCGGGCATTTGGGAATCGCCCGCAGGAACGCCTTCCCATAAGGCTTGCTCACGATCCGGCTGTCCAGAATGACGATCGTGCCGGTATCGGTCTTGCTGCGAATCAGGCGCCCGACCCCTTGGCGGAGTCGCAGGATCGCCTCCGGGAGTGAGTAGCTTTCAAAGGCCCGCCCACCGGCCGCCTCGATCGCCTCCAGCCGCGCCTCGGTCAGCGGATGGTCCGGGGTCGCAAATGGAAGCCGCGTGATGATCACGCTCGACAGCGCGTCGCCAGGGACATCGACCCCGGTCCAGAAACTCGATACCCCGAACAGGACGCTGTGGGGATTTTCGCGAAATTCGCGAACCATGCGCTGCGCTGGCATTCCAGCCCCCTGCACCAAGAGAGGCCATCCCTTTTTTTCGAAATGCGGGACCATGTCCTCGGCAACCGCGCGCATGGTCTGGTAGCTGGTAAAGAGAACAAACGCACGGGCCAGGCTCCGGTCGGTGAAGTGGGCGATCCATTGGGCGAGAGCTTTTTCGTAGGCGGCGTCCTTGGGTTCGGGCATCTGCCGGACGAGGTGGAGGCTCATCTGCTTTTCATAATCAAACGGGCTCCCGATCTGAAGCGCGGCGACCTCCTCGGCCCCGACTCTCTCCCGGAAATAGGAAAGGTTCGGGGTGCCGACGGAGAGGGTTGCGCTCGTCAGGACCGAGCAGGCCCCTTCGCGAAACAGGAGGCGGCGCAGGGCATCTGCCAGATCCACCGGTGCCGTGCGGAGCGTGCAGAAGGGCTCTTTTCTGCCCGCCTGCTCGACCCAGTACACGTGGTCGTCCTGCTCGAGGGCCAGGAAGTCGGTGATCGCCGCACGCGCCAGGCGAAGCTTTCTCGCCGTATCCTGAAGCTCGGCCGCACCGGTCTCGTCCTGGCACCGCGAGGCCTCGGTCCCGATCAGCTCGCCCAGCTTCGCAAGATTCGTGCAGACGTCGCCGCCGTCGGCCAGCCCGGCCTCACGGACCCGGAACTCGCGCCCGCGCTTAAACTCGCACCGCGCGGACACCGCCTGGAAAAATTCGTCCGCGACCGGGAGGATGTCGGCGACCGCCTTGCAGGCCGGGCCATTTTTCATCATTTGGAAGAGGCCCTTTTTGGTCCTGGGGTTGTAGAGCCGCTGGACCGCGCGGCGGAGGCCGAGCTGGGAGACCTCCATTCCGATGTGTCGCGAGGCGACCTCCTCGATCGTGTGCGCCTCGTCGAAAACGACAAAGTCGTTGGCGAAGAGGAGCCCGCCCGTCCGGATCTCCGCATCCTCGACGGCCCCGAGCAGCGTGAAAAACAGGGCATGGTTGAGGACGACCATGTGCGCCCCGCCGATCCGGCGGCGCAGGGCCTGGTAGTGGCAGCCGGACTGGGGGCCGCAGGTCTTGGGCGTGCAGAGGTGCTGCTCGCTGCGGACCTCCTCCCAGACCGACAGGTCCGGCTGCTCGAGGAAGTCGCTGAGCGACCCCTCCTTCGTCGTGAGCCCCCATTCGCGGATCCGCTCGAGCTCGGCCTTCTGCTCGGTCGTGAAGAGGTCGGCCGCCTGGCCGATCGCCCGCGCCAGCCGCGTGGTGCAAAGGTAGTTTTGGCGGCCCTTCAGGAGCACCGCCTCAAAATCCTCCTCGACCAGCTTTTGCACAAACGGAATATCCTTGTACATCAGCTGCTCCTGGAGCGCGATCGTGTGGGTCGAGATCACGGCCTTGCGCTTCGTGCGGACCGCATGCAGCGCCGCCGGGACCAGGTAGGCAAGCGACTTTCCGACCCCCGTCCCGGCCTCGATCACGATCGCCCCGCCCCCCTCCAGCGTGCGCGCGACCGCACAAGCCATCTCCTGCTGCTCCTGGCGGTACTCAAACCCCGCGCCCAGCGACAGCTTGCCGGTCTCCGAAAAAATCGCGTGCACCTCGCGCTCGAAGGCCGAGACCTGAACGGTTCCGCCGTCCTCCCGAATCGAAATCATCCCCGCAGGATGAACGATGCGACCGGGGTTCTCAACCCCTCATGCGGAAAAAAAGCGTCTGGACCCCGGACGAAGGATATCGCTTGCGCCGGCCCCGGGATTCGCGGATATCATTCCCCTATGAGCACCGGTCGCGGATCTGCGGGTAATGTCATCGCTGCCCTCTGCAGCTTCTTCTTTCCTGGCCTCGGGCAGCTGACCCAGGGCCGCATCCTCGCAGCCCTCCTCTTTTTTCTCGGGGCGGTCGTGGTCTGGTTCATCAGCCTGGGCACCCTGGGCTGGCTTGTCCACCTCTGGTCGTGCATCGAGGCCGCACTCTGGCGGCCAAGGAGCGGCGCATGAACCAACGGTCCAGGATGCAGTTGGCCGGCATCGCCTCCGTGTTGGCCGCAGTGCTGGCGGCGCTCTCTGCCCCCTCCGCGCTGGGGTTGGAGGCGGACCTTCTTCCCCGCGAGCCGATCGCTCCGCTTGAAGATCCGACGCTCTCCGCCTCCGGCGAACGCCGCGCTGAGGCTCTGGCCCGCTACTTGCAGGCGCTGCTGGAGGAGGAAACGCACGGGCCGGATCAGTCGCTTCTGACCAAGCGCGACGTGCTCGCCCTCGAGCCGGGCTTCACGGATCTGGCGATGGAGGTCGCCCACCACTACCTCCGCCGGGGCGATGTCCCCGAGGCCATCTCGGTGCTGAAGGATGCCGCCAAGGCCGCCCCCCGTCGGATCGCTCCCCCGGTCGCGCTGGCCGGAATTTACCTCCGACAGCTCCTGAAGCCGGACCTCGCAGAAAAGTTTGCCAGCCAGGCGCTGGCCGCGGACCCGGACGACTCGGCCCCGTATATCGTTCTCTACGACATCTACAAATCCACCGGCCAGAACGCGCGGGGCGACGCCCTCTTTGCGAAGGCGCTCAAGCGAAACCCCCAATCGGCGGACTTCTGGCTCGATCTTGCCGACCTCCGACTCCGCGAGCGCTCCTCCGACGCCAACCGCGCCATGGTCGAAGACCTGATCGGGCGGGCGCAGGACGCCGCCGGCGACACCCCGGAATCCCTCGCACGGGTTGCCGACTACTTTTCGGCCATCGACCTCCCGGACCGCGCGGTCCCGCTCTACCAGATGGCCCTCGCCGTAAAGCCCTCACTCGCTGGAGCGCGGGAAAAGCTGGCGGCCCTCCTCCTGAAAAAAGGCGATGCCAGCGAGGCGACCCGGCTGCTCGAGGAGATGATCCAGGCCGACCCCCTCAACTTGAAAGCCTACGACCAGCTCGCGGAGCTCCACCTCAAGTCCAACGACCTGAGCCGCGCGCTCGCCAACATGCGCCAGGCCATCCTGCTCGCCCCGCCGGACCCGCGCCGCTACGACCACATCATCCGCCTCAGCCTCGCCACCAACGATGGAAACGGCGCGCTCAAGACCGCCGCCGAAGCCGAAAAAATCTTCCCCGGCGTCGTGGAATTTTCCCTCTACCGCGCGCTCGCCCTCAGCGCGGTTCGCGAGCATGAGCAGTCCATCAAAGTCTTCGATCGGATCCTTGTGGAAGCAGGGAACTTCCGCCCCGGCATCCTCGACGCCGACTTCTACTTCAGCTACGGGGTCGCCGCCGAGCAGTCCGGCCGGACGGTCAAGGCCGCCGAGCTTTTCAAAAAATCCATCGAGCTCGACCCGGCCCTGGCGGCGCGGGCCTGTAACTACCTCGGCTACATGTGGGCCGACCGGGGCGAAAACCTTGCGGAGGCCGAGCAACTGATCCGCCGCGCCCTCGAGGCCGAACCGGAAAACGGAGCCTTCCTCGACAGCCTCGGCTGGGTGCTCTTTCGTCAGGGGCGCACGGAGGAAGCCCTCCAGGAACTCCTCCGCGCCACCGACCGCCTGGCCCACGAACCCGACCCGGTCGTCTGGGAACACCTCGGCGACGTCTACGAAAAATTGGAAAAAATCTCCGACGCCATCCACTCCTGGCAAAAGTCCCTCCAGCTCGACCCCGAAAACCCCGCACTCACAAAAAAACTCGACGCCCGCTCCGCACGGATCGTCAAAACGCCGGCCCGGCCGGAGGCCGCCGAATAAACCCGCCGTCGCCAAAAATCCTCTAAAGAAAGTATTGCATCCGCGTCCGCCGGCGACATAATCCCAGATTCTCTTTCGAGGAGTCTTAGCTCAATTGGTTAGAGCGCCGCCCTGTCACGGCGGAGGTTGCGGGTTCGAGCCCCGTAGACTCCGTTCCACTCATTTTGAGTGGCGGAATGGCAAGAAACCCTCATAAACACAAGCTCTCCGGGCTTTTTGGTCCAAATTCGAGGGGTGTGGAAATTGATGGGAAAAGCTGGTTTTTTTGTTACCCATTGTTAC
>Ga0247844_1008245_pt1 | contig 11415 bp, 20 predicted proteins | sample LaCtaG_FD_192421 | JGI IMG/M metagenome (GOLD analysis project Ga0247844, IMG submission 192421) | Freshwater microbial communities from meromictic Lake La Cruz, Castile-La Mancha, Spain - LaCruzMarch201714.5m_1 | ecosystem: Environmental > Aquatic > Freshwater > Lake | place: Spain: Castile-La...
TATTTATGCGCTTTGTTTCGACACACTGTCTTCTGGACGCAGCAGTCGCAGGTTCAAATCCTGTCACCCCGCCCAAATTTCCCGTTTTAGCTTAGCCGGTTACTTCCGGCTTTCACTTTCTGCCCGCGCCCGCGGCGGGCGAACGTGAAAATCCGAGGCGCGTCGCCCATCAGCCCAGTTCGAAGGTCGTGACGCCGAAGATGCGCTCGTGCGCAAGCTCCGGTGGCGGACCCAGATACATCCGGGCACAACCGAAGACCTCGACCATCTGGTGTTGGTGCGCGAGCGCAAGCGCGGCGGGGTTGTTCTCCGGCGTGTCGAGGAACAGCGGACCGCCGGCGGCGAACACGGCCAGGTGAGCATACAAGGCCGTCGCTGCTTGCGCGTCGTCAGCGAACAAGGGGCCGATCTTACATCCCTCCCGACAACGGCGTACCACGCCGTAACCGCTCAGTATCCCGGCACGCCGACAGCCCAAGGCCAGGCCGTCCGATTGGGCGATCCACCCGGTCAAGAACTCCGGCCGCGGGGCGGGGAAGCAGCCGCGGTCGTACGCAAGGATCTGTTCGAAAGGAACCTCGCCGAGCGGGACAATCGCTTCGTTGCCAACCACCGGGGTAACGGGAGGGTTCGGAATCTCGGCGCGAAAACGGATGTCGCGATGCGCGAAGACGAAACCGCCCTTGGCGTAATAGTCCTGCATGGCAAAGACGCCATCCAAGCCGATGCCGGCGCCCGGCCGCAGCCGGGCGATCAGGCGCTCCCGGAGCGCATGCCAAATGGCATGGCCGAGACCTTTGGCGCGAAAGGCCGGCTGGACGATAAAGAAACCCACGAAGCCAAATTCGCCGTTATAGGAGGTGATGGCTCCGCCGCCAATCAACCCCCCGTCAAGCTCCGCGGCAATGAAGGCGGCGGGGTCGGTCGCCCAGAACAGCTCGGCATCATGCAGGCCGGGGTTCCAACCCTCCTGCGCGGCCCAGTTGACGAGCGCGTCCACCTCGGGACGGGTCATATTACGAATCACAAGCCCATTGATCATGGTGGTGCGCTCGCGGAAATAGCGGTCGTGGGGTGCCTGGCTCGTCGGCCTTGGTCATCGTTCCGGCGACTGGAGGTCGAGGCTTTAGCCGGTCCGGCGCGCAGACACCACTGATTTTCTTTGAGATCTCGGGAATCGCTACCAGCTAAAGCCTCGACCTCCAGTTGCGGACAGGCCGTCGCTGGCCGGAAGGATGATCAAGGCCTGCTCGTCGATGGGACTAGGAGCCAGGCTCAATTAAATTCGGCAGCCAGCGGAGAATTCAATCGAGCCTGGCCCTTCTTCCTCCTGCTACGAACGGGCCTCGATCAAGATTCCGGCCACTTGGGCTCGCCGGATGCGTAGTCAGGCCATCCTGGCCTGACCGTCAGGGCTGGAAGCCCTGACTACGCACGCCGCTGGCCGGGATTACGATCAAGGCCTGCGAACGTTTGGGTTCACTGTCATTTGCCCACCTACCGAGCTGGCGCTCTCTATTGAACGCGATAAATCAGAATTTCATCTGTTGTTAACAAACCATACTGAATAGTCATCAAGCAATTGATAGTTCGCTGAGTGCTCATCTCTATCTCGTAAATCAGCCAATGGTAATGTGAAACTCTTCTTATCTTTTACTCGCTTCACACTAGCCAGGATTCCATATCCTTGGTCAATCTCTTCATCGAAACCCAGAAGTTCAAAAATATCGGTGTGAGAAGGCTGACTTTCTTTTAGTCTCTCATATTCTGATTTGCTGCCATGCCCAAAAACGTAACGCTCTTCCCATTCGAAGTCTTCAATGCCGGTCAAGAGACATGGAAAACTTAAACTATTTCTGAGATAAGCAAGATATGCTATCAAGGTTTGATCATTGACTTCGGGCACTTCGTCCGAACCCAGGACGCCGGCAATCCTTCTATCTTGTTCGTCATAATCAACCATAGTTCACCTGTATCACCTGTATCATCTGTATCATCGTGTATTCTTGAATCATTTTTGCCGATGCTATGAACGTGATCCCGTTCGCTCGGCATGTTTTTCTTGAGCTTGAAGGTTTGCAACTTGTGCGTCTTACCTATCGGCATGCGTTACGCAACCCGGACAGCACGCTAGGTTAGGCTATTTCTCATTCATCGGCATGCGACAATGCGAGCCCTGACCCCCTTCCGCTACAAGGCTCGATACTGGGCTCGTGGCGCACGATTGCCCAGGCGGGATTCACACCCGCTAGAACACGCGGCAGTGCCAGGCCGCACTGACCCCTTTTTCCACCTCAACGCGACTTCGTGCCGATATAGAGGGTTTGTGATTCAACGACCTTCACGCGAATGGTTCGGCCGAAAATGAGGTCACGGGTGCGCTCTTCAAGCTTGTTCAGCGGCGGCAGGTCTCCGTCGCCCAAGAGGAGGAGGTTCACCGTTCCGTCCGCCGTTTCGGCATCAACCGACATGAGCCGGTATCCGGAACCTTCGAGCCACTCTTGTCCAAGGGCGTAGGTTCGCGCGGAGATCTTATCAGTAACGATCAGGTTATAACTGGCCACCGAGAGTGGAATCACGATGATCAGTAAGGCCGCGAAGGCGATTGCCACCGCTCGGCGTCGTGCCCTCGCGTCGAACGGCGCCATCGCGGCCTGCCGGAACCCCATCACGACGAAAACAAGCGAGCCGGTGAGCAGGATCGCCACGTAGTTCGTTACGAAAAGCAGCAGACTGCCGGAGGCGAGATTGGGTTCACCAAGCGCAAACAGAATGCCCACATTCGCCAGCGGCGGCACCAACGACACCGCGATGGCTACGCCTGGCAGTGTGTCGGAAACATCCCTGCGCGATATCGCAAAAGCTCCTGCCAAGCCAGTGGCAAGCGCCGCCATCAGGTCGAGCAGGTGCGGTGATGTGCGGATCATGATCTGTTGGATTGCCTCGGGATGCGTGATCCGTGCGATCGGCAGCGTCAGGACGAATCCCACGGCCACCGCCATTGCAATCCCGGCAAAGCTTACGAGCAGCGTGCTGACGATTTTACTGCGGTCGCCAATGCTCACGCTGAACGCCAGCCCCATGATCGGCAGCATCAATGGGGCCACGATCATGGCACCGATGACAACTGCCAGCGAATCGCCCAGAAGCCAAAAAGTGCGATGCTTGCAGCTAGAACCAGCAGACAGGCAACCCTAAGAAACTTGGGCCCTAGCTGTTCCCGCTCAAATATCAATGTCTCGCTGACTCGTCTTACCTCTTCCGCGTCAACGCGTCCCCCGTGCAAAATCTCAGCGAGTGATTTGGACATAGTTCGCCAATCTCAATGTTAATGTCAATAGCAATCGGATACGCCTTTAGTTCTGCCTGACTTGCTGTTTTCCAACCCTTTCTCGATGGATTCACGCACATAGATTTGGTGCATTAAGTCATCCCAAGTTGCTTTGGGAGGCAACTAGTCAACCAATTTGTGCACATCTTCTTCTCTGACGGCAGTAGCCATAATGCTCTCGACCATGGTTGAAGGCTTGCAACTTGCGCGCCTTACCTATCGGCATGCGTTAAAGCGATCCGGACAGCGCGCTAGGTTAGGCTATATCTCATTCATCGGAATGCTACAATGCGAGACCTGACCCCCTGCCCTTTGTGTGACCCCCTTCCCTTAGACCTGACCCCCTTCCCCGTTTCTTCTTTACGCTGCTTTGTACTTTGCTAGAAGTTCCCTTATCTCTGGCACAAGCACTGTGGGAATTTCCATCATTGTTTGACCGTCCATTTCAAATGCGGCCTCATCTTCAGCTAGCGCATCATCTTCCGTCTGAGTTTCGTAGTGCGCTAGGACCTTGGCAACTCGGTTGCTGTCCCACCCTGGGGGAAAAGTACTCTGTTTCATCTAGGTTTTCTCCGGTGTCTGCGTTTGAATGCTACCAACGGCTTGCCCGTAATTTGCGTGCAAGTTGTTCTACTGCATCCGCTGCCTGAATAGTTTCATTTGTTGGGCAACTTTCCTATGAGTGACGTCGAAAGTTTGGGGATGAGGCAATGGCACGGTTTCTTCCATCAGAAGGTCTAGAGCTTCCTGACCATTCTTAAGCGCCTCTTCGTAGGTAGCGCCGTGCGTTAGCGCATAAGGCCCGAACTCCGGGAGCGAAGCGATGTAAGCCTGATCTTCTTCGGACCATTGAATTAAGATACTATAGTGTGCGTTCATTTTTCCTCCGGAATGTCTTGAACGAATCTGAGAACGGCAGCTTCCTGATATGGTTTTGCGTCATCTCCGTCCCCTCCAGACAAGATCAACGCGTCATGAAGTTTAGGATGCGTCCATTTTGTATGACTCCCTTTTGCCTTTTCACACGTACGTCCAGCCTTTAGCAAAATGGCTCTTAGCTGTCTAATTTTCTTTGGCATTGCGGCCGCTTGTCATGCTGGGAGAGTTAAGTAAACTGTCCCCGGAATTGCGCCCGGAATTGCGATCTACGGCCCTACGGCCCTTTACCCGTTAAATGTCTTCAGTTAAGGTCTCCACCACAATTTCAAAGCTGGGAACATCACGCCATTGTTCTCGGTGATCAACGCTGGTTTCGGGCGATACCATATAGATGGTGTAAGCTTGGCCATCTTCTCCAGTGAATTGACTTGGCGGGCTGTCCCATTGGCAGCAGGACTTTTTCAAGTATGACAAATTGGCTGCGCGCACAAGAAAAGCCTCAGCCGCCGCCGCATGGACTCCAGGGACACTATAGATGGCTCGTAGCGGCTTGCCTTGTCGATTATTATCCAACTTGCATTCAACGAATTGGACATGGATTGGTTTTATATGCAATAGGGTCAAGAAATCTGCACACCCGATCTTTTCTGGTGCTAATGCCGCAGACTGACCGGGCGCGACGAAAGAAAGCGCTATTAAACCGGCAAGAAATAAAAGGCGCAAACATTGCATCATAGTTTCACAATAAGCTGTCCCACTTTCTTGCCTCCGGAGGCGGGCACGCGATGGGAAATTAGATAATTATAGATGGCAGTCCATTTTCCAAGCTCATGCACGGTTACACATCCCTCCGACAAATGACCGACGTGAATGTATCGACTGCTGTTCTGCATGGAGCCGTTAAGACCAATCGGGAACCAGACATCATTACCGATCATGCCCGGCGTTGCGGATACATAGCCGGACGTGGAAATTAGTTTGTGTGAATAATCGGGTGCGAGAACAGTGTGCGTACCTGGCGGAATGGGGGAATAACTGCCGTTCCAAATGCTATTTAGGGTCACCACAGCGGTCTGGGCATTAAAGGCGAGCGTTGCCCATTGCTGCTTTAACTTGCCCTTGAATTTAGATACCTCCTCGGCTGGAGCGCCTTGATACACCACAGCAAGAGACGCAGGTCCCGCCGGGCCGGTTGCAGCTAAATAGAGTACAGCATTTGCGTCTGCAAGAGATGCTTCCTCTCCAGGAGAGACGTATCCATCCATGATTTTGAAATATGTGCGGTGATTGACACTCCGAAGTACATCTACCTGAGTATACTCGCACAAAGCTGTCAAGATACCAGTCTTGCTTAGTTTGGAATTATCAGGGACAGACCACGGATTCCCGAGTCAAGTCGGAGAAACCACGGTCTGTCCACGGTTTTTGCACGCCTTACCTACCGGCATACGTTAAGCGACCCGGACAGCACGCTAGATTAGGCCATTTCTCATTCATCTGAATGCTACAATGCGAGACCTTACCCATTCCGCGCCATTCCGTGGCGTTAGGCTGCTTTCACTACAGCTTCCTGCAACGCAGCAGGGATTTGGATAGGAAAAAAGCGATCTTTACTATAAGCATAATCTTCTCCGCTTTCATCAATTACGCGAATGTAACCGTGTGATTCCGCAATCTCGTCTGGTATAATTTGATACAACTTACCGACTTCCAGCGATGCTGGATAGTCTTCATTGCTGATACAAACAGCAAAAGGCAATTGCGTTTTTTCGTCTGTGGCCATGGTTTAGTTAGTCAAGTAGCGGAAATTTTATCTTGAGTTCTTTTTTGCCGATACCATGAGCTTCATACCAGTGTAATTCGGCAGTATGAACTGTGCCGTCAATAAGTCGGACGCTTGCCGGATAAGGCGCCAGGCTCAATTAAATCGGCCAAGCGGATGAGAGTTCTATTGAACCTGGCCCTTTTTCCTTTTAGTCGAGTGTTCTGCGCTTCCTATTCGATCAGATCGAGAAGCACTAGCATCTCCTGCTGTATGTTTGGAACGGAGGTACCGGACGAGGGAATCTAAATCGTAGCCGTGCTCTTTGGCGATATCGTCCTTAATTTTCCAAAGCTCTTTCAGCGTCTGATCAGTCATATTCGGTAACTCCCATAAGCTCAGTTGGAGTTGCAATTTCCGGGCACTGGAAGCCGTGCGTCAGGCATATATTTCTGACCTTCGGCCTTGTCTCAGCGTTGGCGATATGCCGACAGTTCCAGGTTAATAGATAGCCGACACCATGAACGGCAGCGATCGCTATGTGCAAAGCGTCATCTATCGCTTTTTCGGGCAGGCCGCCTTCGCCGATTAGGGCTTTGGACAAAATAACGACCTGTTCGTTCAGTGGCAACACCTCTACGCCGGCCAACTTGGCAAGACGCCTTCTCGCGGCGCCCTTGTCTCCCCGTCCCGCTTCCTCTATTACGAGGTCAGATACGCACAGGGAAAACCTGTGTCGTTGAGATTCCCACCAATCAGTCGTCTCCTTCTGCCAAGCAGCGGCAATCAGGTTGCTGGAAGGCTTCGCTGTAAGGTAAGAAACGATCGAAGTTTCAATGTAGACCTTGGCCATCTATATTTTCTGTTGCCCAAGGAAAGGTTTTCTAACAAGCCTCTGCCGTAGGTACGCCGGTTACCCTGCGCACCTACGGCAGAGGCGATTTCTTCATTGATTCGCCGTAAAGGGCTTTGACCCGAATGGCACTGACTTAAGCCGAGACATCTATAAATCAGCGAGTTACAGACAGCGCGACAAGCAGTCACTTGAGTTCAGGCAGCCTTTTCGGCGGTGTTTCCTGGCATCGGCCCAGTCCGCAACCGTTTTTCGCTGGCTTCGCGCCATCGCAACCGGTTGTTTCTGTGAGGCTAACGCCTTAAGTCAGTGCCATTCGGCTCTGACCCCTTTTCCGTAACCCCTTTTCCGTAAAGGGCTCTGACCCCTTTTCCTCTTTTCCTGTCAACGTCCGCGATTGTGGCGCGGGCGATATGCAGCATGTCTTCAAGAAATTTGTTGGAAAGAACGCCGCGTGCCTTGCATTGCGCGACAAGAGACAATGCCTCCTCATCAACGCTTACGATCTCCGCTGGCCAGGACAACATCTCGGTGTATAGCTCCCGAACGAAATCAGGGGCGGCAGCAATTTCTCTTGCGACGACATTTGACACCACCGCCTCGTAGCGGCCGACACGAAAATCATTTACTAGCGCTTTCGACCATTCTTCAAACTCAATATCGAAGTAGCCGCCCACAACCGATGTATCAACGTAGACTCGCAGTTTCTTCATGGGTTCCGTCGCCTACGTTGAAGAGCCCAACGTGAAAGGCCAAGGTGGCGCGCGCCTGCACGACACCGGCCAGTTAACTTCGTAAAGGGCTCTGACCCCTTTTCCACTCCTATTCTCCGAACTGTTTGATCAGCTCAAGCCCTATCATATGGCTTCTCTCCCGGTACTCCGAGGCAAAACGAAATACCTTACCGAAGCATCGGTCTTTGTTGTTCACGATAAATTCGATATATCCCTTCACCATATTTTCATCATCTTGTTCTGACTCGACCATTTCGGTAGTAATGCTTAGCTGCTCGGAGCAAACTTTGATAATCATGCTTAGGCTATACTGATGGTTATCGACCTGTTCATCGCTCAGAAACTCCACTAAGACATCCAAAGAATCAGAGAAACGTTCAACTGAGAACGAAATCAGGACATCACCGTCGGTGTACTTCATTGAAAAGTCATCTTCTCCAAGAAAGGAAAACGAGGTTTGCTCTAGAAGATGTGCGTGCTTTAATATGTGGGTTCGATATTGCGTAATCCAGTTCATTGCTAATTACCCTTTTTGACCATCATTTTTGTAACAGAGTCGTATCGATACTCATTTTTTATCAAGTGCTGTACTTCTTGCCCAAAACCAGTCAACTTTCCATTTCTTACCAAATTATTTATATCTTCAGGGTCTGAAGCCATCACAATATCATCTCCCCTTGTAATCGCTTTGTCCAGGAATGGCTGATTTATCTCTTTCCAAAACTGATCTGGATTCTTGTACATTTCATCTGGCACATTAAGCACGTTGAATCCGCCTTTCCTTGGTCCGAAATCGGTATTCTTTGGAATCTCTAATTCTTTATTGATAATGCGATCCATGTCTTTATCGAATCGTCCAAGTACCGTGGTTGTTTTATTGGGGTTTGGCTTAAGTGTTGCCCCATTGCTCGTTATTGAGCATTTGTAAGGACATTCTTTAATTCCTTTAGATGGGTCGCCTAAATCAAAGCGTTTATGTAGCTCGTCTTGCCATTTCTTGAGTGCATCTGAAATCTTATCGATGTGTGGTGCAAGATCTGGATTGGATTTGAATCGTTCCAAGAACTTTGGTACATCCATTTTTTTCAGTGCATCTAGAATGACTTTGATCGCTCTTGGACCAAGATGCTTTGCAACTCTCCCGCCTTTACCGATAACATCACCAACAATTGGAATAATCGATATTAGCGACAATCCGGCATCCAGATACTCGCCTTCTCCAGCGTACCAAGCAGCGTTAGCTACATCCGCAGCCTCGCCATAACCTGGCACGAAACCGGCAATATCTAGAACCCCATGCCCAATATCGCTAAAGCTCCACCATCCGCTATCGCTATCGTCTCCTGCGTCTTTGGTCATTCTTGATTCCGAATAGATTGCAGATCTTGAGCAAAAGCGGTTCTTGAGACAAGGCACAAGTCGGCCCAGACAACAACGTCCTCCTCCTTATCAATACCTATTTCAGTGGCTTCGGTAATAGCCGCAGCTGCCAGTTCATATAGCTGATTATCTGTGAGACCAGTTAGCTGGCGTGGTAGATCATTTATCCAATGCACCATGAGTCGCTTTGTGAACAAAGAAAGTGCGACTATTTTTTGCTGATCTATTCGAATTCTAAGCATATCTTTTAGTTAGCCATCGTTGTTAGCTCGACAGTTCGTCAGGTCTTGTTCTTTGCGTGGCGAAAAAGATCTAAAATACTGAGACGAACTCTTTAGAGGGATAGGCGAAAATGGGTAGACAATCTTTCATTTTTTTTCCAGCCCCATCGTTTCTTGCTCATCATCACTCATAATAGAAAACGCCTATTTCAGCAGGTTAGGCCGTTTCTCATTCATCGGAATACTGCAATACGAGACCTTAACCTATTCCGCGGGGTTAGGCTGCTTTCAGTAAAGCTTCCTGCAACGCAGCGGGGATTTGGATAGGGAAAAAGCGATCTGTACTATAGCCATAATCTTCTCCGCTTTCATCAATCACGCGAATGTAACCGTGTGATTCCGCAACCTCGTCTGGTATAATTTGATACAACTTACCGACTTCCAGCGATGCTGGATAGTCTTCATTGCTGATACAAACAGCAAAAGGCAATTGCGATTTTTCGTCTGTGGCCATGGTTTAGTTAGTCAAGTAGCGGAAATTATATCTTGAGTTCTTTTTTGCCGATACCATGAGCTTCATACCAGTGCAATTCGGCAGTATGAACTGTGCCGTCAATAAGTCGGACGCTTGCGAATCCTTTCAACTTTTTCCAGTTTACGGGATTGTGGCGAGGAATCGTTAGGATATGTCCGCCGTCGCTCATGACAATGTGTTTGCTTTGTCTGATTATGCGAAACCCGGCCTTTTCAAAGGCGCGAACTGCGTCGAGATGATTGACGCCTGGCAGCTTTGACATATCTAAGCTGCTATATCCACTTCACGAAACTCCTGACCACGACTCATTTCTTTAACCGCAGCCAAATATTCCTGAATAGCATCCTGAATGTTCTCGATGGCTTCTGCATCGGTATCGCCCTCAGACCAACACCCAGGAAGTCCAGGCACCGAAACGCTGATGCCCTCTTCTGTACGATGTAGAATAACGGTGTATTTCATTATTGTGACTCCAGTTGCTGATGTTGAGCCAATTAGTTGCCGAAGCCGAAACCGTAGGGACCGGGGTCAGGTCTTGGGGTATATCGGGGACGGGGTATATCGGGGACAGACCACGTTTAATTGCCATAAGACGCGATGAGGCCAAGTCAGGGTAATAATCGTGGTCTGTCCCCTATTACCGGTCCCCTATTACCGCCCCCAAAGTCTCGTGTCCCCCAAAGTCGTTATGCCTCAATGGTGTCGGGTTAACGGGGAAACCGTGGTCTGTCCCCCAAAGTCGTTCAAGACCTGACCCCGCCCCCCCTAGACCTGACCCCGTCCCCACAGTGGTCTGTCCCCTATTGCCTTGGGCTTTAAGGGGGAAACCGTGGTCTGTCCCCTATTGCCTCGCTGAAATTGAAGGCATGATTTCTCTCAAAGCTATCGGCGCACAATAGGGACTCGCCATTAAAAATTACGGTGACAGTTTACTAAATACAGCAATTGCGGGTTGCGTTCAACGCCCATCCGCATTCAGTGAATTTAGTAAGCTGTCACCGTAACATGTCGAATTTTCTTTGGCATTGCGGCCGCCTGTCATGCGGGGAAACTTAAGTAAACTGTCCCCGGAATTGTCCAAAGTTAGGCCATTCTTTAGTCTTCTTTGCTGCCGGGGCAGGACTTTCAGGGGCAAACCGTGGTCTGTCCCCTATTGCCTTCTATTGCCTTTCTATTAGTCCCTATTAGTCCTTTGTCCCCTATTAGTCCTCTGCTCTGAGTTCTTGCACTCCAGTCCAGAAGCTAAGTCCGCCAAATATCAGTGGAATAAGGCCAAGACCCGAGAGCTCGCCCCAACTTGTGAACGCCCAAAGCGCGACAAATACCCCCACCGCACCAGCGATAAAGGAGACGAGACAACTTATGATGTTATGGTATATCATGCCTATAATGATAACCATCATCAAGGTCGCGAGTGCAATAACGATCCAGAACCCGGTCACTAGCCCCTCCTTATCTTGCTGATGCGCATTGATTGCCTAACGTGTTCTAGAATGGTTTAGGATGCAAATACTCAAGATAGCATTAGGATGCTAGTGCTCTAGGTTGCGCTAGGACGTTAGTGGTCTAGACTGCACGCAGTCTATCCCCCAAGTATACTTGGCTAATGCCAAATTTTCGGTTTTCTCACCGACCGGTTATTTCGAAATTCTCCGTCAGCAATAAACGCAGGTCGCCCTGATGGTCGCCTGGGTTGCTGAAGAAGTCTTCGCAGGCTTTG
>Ga0247844_1008247_pt1 | contig 11415 bp, 9 predicted proteins | sample LaCtaG_FD_192421 | JGI IMG/M metagenome (GOLD analysis project Ga0247844, IMG submission 192421) | Freshwater microbial communities from meromictic Lake La Cruz, Castile-La Mancha, Spain - LaCruzMarch201714.5m_1 | ecosystem: Environmental > Aquatic > Freshwater > Lake | place: Spain: Castile-La...
AAAGAAGAAAATGATGATTTGATACTGAATCAAGGTAAAGTCGATTATGTTTCATTTAGTTACTATATGTCAGCTTGTACAAGTGTCGATCCAACACAATTAACTACAGGTAATATGATGATGGGGTTGAAGAATCCTTATTTAAAATCAAGTGATTGGGGATGGCAGATTGATCCTGTTGGATTAAGAGTATTCTTGAATGAACTCACTGATCGTTATTCTATGCCTTTGATGGTTGTTGAAAATGGTTTGGGAGCCAACGATGTTTTAGAAGCAGATGGAAGCATTCATGATCAGTATCGAATTGATTATATGAAAGAACACATTGAACAGATGGCTTTAGCCATTGAAGACGGTGTTAACTTAATCGGGTATACTTCATGGGGTTGTATTGATCTAGTCTCAGCTTCTACAGGTGAAATGAAGAAGCGTTATGGTTTTATTTATGTCGATAAGGATAATGAAGGAAAAGGAACACTATCTAGAACTAAAAAGGACTCTTTTTACTGGTACAAAGAAGTAATCTCTAGTAATGGCGAAAAGCTGTAATTGATATGTCGATGATTTATTCAATGTATGCCTTTATCGTGTTTATTGCTACAACCATCGGAGCCATTGCGGGTTTAGGCGGAGGAATAATCATTAAGCCTCTGTTTGATATCTTGGGCTATAACGATGCTTCGACGATAGGAGTACTTTCTTCTTTTGCTGTATTTGTTATGTCTATTGTATCTATCATAAAGCAAGTCAAAAAAGATACAGTGCTTAAGCTAGATTTGATCTTGCTTATGTCATTTGGATCATTTATCGGTGGCATTTATGGGGAATCCTTGTTTCAACTTTATAGGGATACAACTCAAAATGATATACAGGTAAAAACACTACAATCAATTCTATTAATTGTTGTATTGGTTTTTATCATCATCTATCGTTTAAATGAACACAAAATTGTAACTTTCAACTTAAAGAATTGGTTCTTTGTGTTTCTTGTTGGATTAGGATTAGGAAGCTTATCGATTTTTCTGGGTATAGGAGGAGGACCGCTAAACATTGTCTTTCTAAGTCTATTATTCTCTTTTGAAGTAAAAGAATCTGTACTTTACTCTATAATCATGGTCTTTTTTGCTCAGATCTCTAAACTTGGTCAAGTTTATTTAACCAATCATTTCTTAGACTATAATCCATATCTCATCTTATGGGTATGTATTTTCGCCCTTATCGGAGGCTACATAGGTTCGATCATAAATAACAGAATGGAAGATAAAAACATCAGAAGAGTTTACGATTATACAATGGTCGTACTCTTGGTTATATGTTTATTCAATGTGTTTTGTGGATTAAGTTTTATTTAGAAAACACACATAGTGTAAGTCCAATTTAACTTAACCTTAATTAAAATTGAAAAACCATCCTAAGAAGGATGGTTTTTGAGTTCTTACTATTGAACTATGTTGAGGAAAGTATAGTCTATGACCATTTTAATGATAGTTGAAGAAGTTGTTAGTTAATCTAGATAATGTTAAGTAACAATCAACAGACCTTGAAATCTTGATGTCTTAGAATTGACTGATCCAAGATTTTCCTTTTCGATCTACTTTATATATGCCCCAATGTTTTTCTGCTTCCATTGGGTCGGTTCCACCCTTCCAAGGTTCATCAAAAGCTTCGAAGATAAACATGGTGACTTTATTCTTCTTTGACCAATCAATCATCTGATTCAAATAGGCTTTATGATAAGGTTCGGTAGCTTGAGTTGGATCCATTTGTTCAGTTGCGCTAGTAGTCCATCCGAACTCAGTAAAGATGATAGGTTTATCAGGAAATGCTTCTTTTGTTTTGTGATATTCATCGATGGTAGCTTCTACGGCTTGATCATAAGGAATACGTTGCCACAAAGGATAAACATGGATAGAAATAAAGTCGACGATTTTTGCGAGTTCTGTTCCTTGTTCACGCCATTCATAAGCTGCTTCGCAGAATGTGATCGGTAAATCTGTTCTAGATTTCAAGTATTTCGCATGTTCTACCAAGGTTGCAGGATTCATTTTATTAGGATGCCAAAAGGCTGTATTTTCATTCCCGATCGAGACTGCTAAAACGATCTCTTTATAACGATTGGCAAGTGTAGCCAAGCGATCAAGTTGTTCAATGTTTGTTGATTTATGAAGAAGGATTTCTTCATCGCTATGTATACCGCCCCATGGACAGTTCGGATTAGAAATCTCGCCTTTAGGCTCTATACCAAGCATTACTTTAAGAGGTACATTATTAGTAGAGATAACTCTTAAGACAGATTCAGCGTGTTTTGAAATGTCATACATACGGATGTAATTAAAATGCTTAGAAAGTAAGATAAGATCTTCTAATACCTCAGCATCACTTGGATAAATCTTTGTGATTGGGCTTTGGCCATCTCTATAGCCTGAGTAACATATGGCTGGTTTGTATTGAAACATTTATGGTCCTCTCTTTATTTTGATGAAGGATTCATCAAATCTAGTTAACATTATTCTACCATAGCATTAAGTGTACTTTCGATATCTTAATAGACGCTTATATAAAATACGGAATGCATTCTAAACAGAATGATTCTCCTGTAATATCTTAAGCGATCCTTCTTGCATCAATGTATGAACCAATGCATAGAGTTCATCATTAGGTAAAGGTTTAGGACTACTGATCCAATAACTCAATATCCCAATCATCGCAGAAAGTGTGTATTCAAGTGTATAGTCTAATGAAGAATTCTTGGGTTTAACCGATCCAGTAAAAACCGACATAAGAAGTGGTTTGATAACCTTCTTCAATCGAGAAGCGAAAGCAGGATCTCCATTTTCACTGAGAAGAACTGCGTAATACTTCTTATTGTGTTCAAAAAGATCCATAAAGAGATCTGTAGGTAAACCGAAGTCTTTTGAGAGAACAGTAATAGGAGGCAACTCATCTAGGTTAGGAATCAATGTCTCTTCTAATTTATCCAAGACATCATAGGCATCATGAAAATATTCATAGAAGGTGCTTCTGTTATAGCCTGCTTTCTGGGTGATTTCTTTGACGGTGATCTTGTCGATGGTCTTCTCGCAATAGATAGCCCAAAAGGCATCTATGATGTTTTGTCTTGTGTGTTGAGTAATTGATTCACGATGTTTCATAAGTTTCTCCGATATAAACCGACAGACAAGAGATGATTGTTGGTTGTATTACCCTAAGGTGATGAATATAATTAAATAATACAACACTGTGTTGGATTAACCAAGGAGGATGTGATGATTACTATATTATGTACAGGATCAAGAGGTGATTATCAACCCTACATCGCATTAGCTCAGCAATTGAAGAAACTAGGTAAAGAAGTTCGTATTACCGCAAGTAAAAGCTTTGAGCCTTTTGTAAGAAACTACGGGATAGAAGTTTACCCCGTTGAGGCTGATCTATATACCTTGGATATCGATCCAAAACTAATGAAACAGGCAAGTTCTGCGGATAATCCTTTAAAGATGTTATTGGCTTTTAATAAGATGAAAGACTATGGAGTACTTATGACTAGGGATTATTATAATGCCTGTTTAGGAAGTGAACTCATCATTTATCATCCAGGTGTAACGATCGGATATTTCGCAGCTGAGAAGCTTGGGATTCCTTCAGTGTTAGCGTCTCCTTTTCCAATAAACAAAACAAAGGAAGTTCTCTCTGTCGTCATGTATGGGAAAGCCAAATCTAATCCTTTGTCGATAAATTTAAGTTACACCATGATTCAAGGAATGCTATGGATGGCTTCTGGTTCTTCTGTCAAAAGCTTCTGGAAGAGTGAATTTAAAGTCTTGCCTAAAGGATTCTCAAAACCATATGAGAGACATAATAATGAAAACCATCCAGCACTTATCTCCTGTAGTGATCATATCTTTAAGAGACCAAAAGATTTGAATGAACATATCCATCAATACGGCTATTGGTTCGTTGAAGAAACAAGTGATTACGTACCTTCTAAAAAGTTAGATGATTTTCTTAAACAAGGTGATCGTCCGATCTATGTAGGTTTTGGAAGTATGGCTATTAATGGAAAGATAGAAGTACTAGGTGAGATGGCTATCGAAGCGCTTAGGAAGATCGGTAAACGAGGTATCATCTCTGGGATGGGATCACCGAAAAATATTGGTAGTGATATGTTGTTGATAGATAATGTGCCTCATACTTGGCTTTTTGATCAGGTGGATGCCGTATGTCATCATGGAGGCGCAGGCACTTCTGCAACGGGCTTTAGGGCAGGTATTCCTAGTATCATCATTCCTTTCGCCAATGATCAGTTTGCGTGGGCTTATCGTGCTTATGATCTTGGGATAGGGTCAAAGCCTCTAACTAAAAAGGAACTTAGTGTTGAGAAATTAGTTTCAGCTTTCAATGATGCATTGAGTGAATCGATCATTACTAATTCAAAAGAGATGGGAAGAAAAACTAGATTAGAAAACGGAGCCTACGAATGTGCTGAAATCATCAAGAAAACACTTGAGAATTAATTATGAGTTTTTAATATAATAAACTAATTGTTTTGCAAGATTCTCCACAAGGTTGTTCGACTGATGCCTAGTTGTTTGGCTGTTATGCTCTGATTACCGTTATTATCTTTTAAGGCTTGGGAGATGATTTCCTTTTCAATATCAGCTAGTGTACCTTTTAAAGGGATACTAGGAGAAACGATTGTATTGATGTGACTCTCGACTTTTTCTAAGCTTAAACCATTTCGGACATCTGCTTCTCTTATCACATTATCCTTAGCGGTGATGATGAGTTGAGAAAGTATTCTTTCAAATTGAACGTAATTATTAGGCCAAGGATACTCAACAAGAATATTCATGGCATTTCGATCAAATCTTAAAATATCTTTACCGAATCTAGCATTCTGATGACTTAGGTATAAATTAGCGATCGCAGGGATTTGTTCCTTGTTTTCCCTAATGGGTCTAAGTTCTATCTCTATACATTGGAATTTATCTTTAATGTATGAAATGAATATAGGATCTGAAACACGAGTACGATCATAAGAGAAGATAACCTTATTGTTTTTACATACCCCTAGATGATTGATGGTCGATAATAGCTCCTTCATAAACAACTCAGGATTAGCTTCCATGTTTTTAAAATGGACCATATGATTTGAGATGAATAGAGGGGATCTATGATTGTTGAGTAAGAACTCCTTAGATTTGGTATTTAATAGGTCACAATCGATCTCTATAAACGAGTGATCATTTTTCTCACTGTTGATGTAGATGTAGTTCGCCAGTTCTGTTTTTCCTGTCCCATATTCACCTTGGATGATGATAGGGACATTCGTTTTATTGATATCTCTGATGTTGTTTCTGTTTTGATCGATATTACCTGTGAGATGATAAAAACCATCTAGGAATTCTTTCTCTAGTTCTTTCATCGAATAAAAACTAACACCTGAATTTCGATTGATCTTGGTTGCTTTACTCTTGGTGAAGAAGAAAGCCACTAGCGAGTTATTGTAAGTTTCTATGATGTTCGATTTTATGGAATATAAGTAACCATCGATGGATTTGACATAATGTCTTACGCCTTGATCTTTTACTTCGTCGATCATTTCTTCGAGTATAGAGAATATCCTCTCATTATCAGAAACAGTGATAGAACTAAAATAGAGTGTCCTATCTTTCCCGTAAAGTACGGTTTCTTCGGTATGTTCATCAAGAAGCGTTCTCAGTAATAAATTATCATTTCTTAATAGTTCTCTAGAGTTGATGTCTCTAACTGCATTTGTAATCGCAATATTGATGGATTCAGCGCTGGAAGTGATCAAAATGGTCAATAAACCAGCTGCTTTAGCCACATTACCTGAGATAACGTCACATAGTATGATTTTGTAGTTTTCTTTCTCAAGCTGTTTCATGATGGGATAAACATCGTTTTCTTCTATCAAGGTAAATATATCTATATCTATCTGAAGAATATCGCACAATGTTTTAGCATGATCGGTGATGCTTGAGAACCCAACAATGGCTTTTTTTCCATCTAGATCTTCTGATAAACGAATAGCTTTCAATAAATCTGTATTGAGCAAAGGAATTTCTATGACAGGAATTTCGACACATTCACGCAAGGCATCAGCGGTTCCACCTCTAGAAATGATCGCATCATAATTCGCGTGAAAGTTCGATTGTACGAGTTTTACTCCTTCTTGAAGATTTCCTACGACGACTTTGATTTCTACATTCTTATAAGATTTTGCTTCTTTCTCGATCAAGGTCTTCATACCATCGTAAGGAGCAACCCCTAGAATCTTTATCTTTTTGTTTACATCATAACTGTTATGTTTCATAAATGAACAATATCTCATTTGAGTAAAAAAATCAAGATAAAATGTTTCAAAATTGCACATATATCAAATTTATAGAATTGTGAAAAAGCGCAATATGATTTAATCTGTATGTGTAAGAAGGTTCAAACATGCTTAAACTACTCATTTTAGCTGACGATCTCACAGGCGCACTTGATTCAGGGGTGCAATTAACCAATAAAGGCTATACCGTGCAAGTTTGTACTGACTTCAACGATGCTTTTGAATATACAGATCAATATGATGTTTTGGTTATTGATACAGAATCTAGACATATCTCCTCAGAATCAGCCTATGATTTGATACATTTCTTAGCTAAAAAGGCCATTAACTTAGGATTTGAACATATTTATAAGAAGACAGATTCTGGATTAAGAGGAAATGTTGGATCTGAATTATCGGCCTTAAGAGATGCTACTGAACAGAAGGTTCTTAACTTTGTACCTGCGTATCCAAAACTTAATCGAATTACTAAGAATGGTATTCATTATGTAAATGGAGTTCCATTGGCTGAAAGTGTCTTCGCCAATGATGTACTTGATCCAGTCACAGTATCCTCTGTTGAGGAACTTATTCATCTACAGTCTGATGTAAAAGTGTCTAAGAATGAGACAGATGGGATTATTGTTCATGATTGTGAAAGTGATCCTGAAATGAATCTGATTGCGAAAAAGATATTCAATGAAGGTAAGTATCCTATTTCAGCGGGTTGTGCTGGGCTCTTAGAAGCTTTCCCAATCAATCCTAATAAACAAGACTATAAAGATTCTGTATGTCTAAACGAAAATCTTATCGTTATCACAGGATCTATGAATGAAGTAAGTTTGAATCAGATTGATCATGCTGTTAAGAAAGGGGCTACTCGTCATCATGCTCCTATGAATCTCATTGTTAATGAGAAGTGGAGCGAAAGCGACATAGATGTTTATACAGAAGACTTGGTTAGAGACATCACGCCGTCAACGACGATCATTCTAGATACTCAGCAATCATTTGAGATTGAACAGCCTATTTCAAGTGATCAGATTGGAAAGATTATTGCTAAGTGTATGGGCTTACTGGTATATAAGATGATTCTAAAATTTCCTGATTATACTTTCATGATTATCGGTGGAGATACCCTTCATGGGTTTATGCAAGAATTAGGAATACATTCATTGTCTCCTGTTAAAGAAATCGTACCAGGTGTCGTTTTGGCAAAATATGTATACAAAGAAAAAGAACATTATCTTGTAACTAAGAGTGGAGCATTTGGATCTGATAACCTTATTGCACAAGTTGAAAGCTTTATTAAAAAAGAAAGCAGGAAAAGCATATGTCACTAGAAAACTACAGCATTAAAATGCCGAAAGCCGTATATAACGGAACGAATTCTCTTAATAGAATTCCGGAAATTATTATGGCGATTCAAGCTAAGAAGATAGCTGCTTTTACAGATAAGGGAATAAGAAGCTTAGGTTTATTTGATCTAATAGAAAAGCAAATCAAAGCAGCAGGCGTAGAGTATGTAATTTATGATAATCTCCCAGCTGAACCTACTTATAGTCAAGTTCAAACGGTTATTGATGAGTTTAAAGGAAGTGGTTGTGATTTGATTATCGCTTGCGGTGGAGGTTCCGTTATGGATGCCGCTAAATTGGCAAGCATCTTGGTCACTGATGAATATGGAGTAAAAGAACTACTGGATGATCCTAAACGAGGGAAGAAATGTATCCCTGTCATTATGATTCCTACAACGGCAGGAACAGGGGCAGAATGTACACCCAATGCGATCGTAGGCGTTCCTGAGAAAGAACTAAAGATCGGTATCGTCAATGATAACCTGATCGCAGATTACGTTATTCTAGACGCTGAATTGATCAAGAACTTACCAAGGAAATTAGCAGCAGCAACAGGGATAGATGCCTTATGCCACGCCATTGAATGTTATACCTCAAATAAATCAAATCCGTTCTCTGATACTTTCGCACTAGAAGCATTCGATCTTATCATGAACAATATCGTAAGTGCTTGTGATGATAAAACAGCGATGCTTGAGAAGAATAAAATGCAGATTGCTGCTTTCTATGGTGGTGTAGCGATTACATCCTCAGGAACAACCGCTGTACACGCATTGAGTTATCCATTAGGTGGAAAATATCATATCGCTCATGGAGTTTCCAATGCGATGTTATTGATTCCTGTGATGAGATTCAACGAACCAGTATGTCGTGAGAAATTCGCAACTGCTTGGGATAGAGCATATCATGGAGAACTAAGATTAGTAAGCTCTGAAGAAAAGTCAAAAGCATTGATTGATTGGATGGATAGGATCGTTAAACATCTTGAGATTCCAACGAGTTTAAAAGAATTCGGAGTGGATACTAAAGATCTAGATACATTGGTTGAAGCTGGTATGGGTGTTACCCGTTTACTGGTAAACAATATGAGAACCGTGACTGCTGCAGATGCAAAAGCGATATATCAGGAGGTACTAAACTAATGGTTGATATCAAAGGCATTATCGTTGCGATCTGTACTCCATTGAATAGTGATGAATCCTTGAATCTTAATGAATTAAGAAATCAGATTGAACGTCAAATCGAAAGTGGTATAGATGGGATATTTACGACCGGAACAAATGGTGAAGGTTATATATTAAACGGATCAGAAAAACGTCAAGTCTTAGCGACAGCAATCGATCAAGTCAAAGGAAGAGTTCCTGTCTATGCGGGTACTGGTTGTATCTCAACGAAAGAAACAATCGAGCAATCCTTGGTTGCGAAAGAGTTAGGCGCAGATGTGATTAGTATCATTACACCATCATTTGTGACAGCGAGCCAAGAAGAATTGTATCTTCATTTCAAGACTGTCGCAGAAGCAGTTGATCTACCTATACTTCTCTACAATATTCCTGGTCGAACAGGTAATACATTAGAACCTCAAACCGTTAGTCGTTTAGCAAAAATAAAGAACATCGTTGGGATCAAAGATTCCAGTGGTAAGTGGGATAGCTTAAAAGCTTATCTCGAGATCATCAAAGAACGTCCTGACTTCGTCGTATTATCAGGCAATGATAGTTTGATCCTTGATGCTTTGATCGAAGGTGGTAAAGGTGGTATTGCTGGATGTGCTAATGTCTATCCTGCACTCCTCTCATCCATCTATGATCTGTATATCGAAGGAAAGATCGATGAGGCAAGAGTTGCTCAAAACAGTATTGCTTCATTCAGAGCTGTATTCAAATATGGTAATTCAAACACCATTGTCAAAAAAGCAGTTGAGTTACTAGGTTATCCTGTAGGACCTTGTAGAGCACCATTTAATGGTTTAAGTGAAGAAGGTCTAGTAGCTTTAAAAGCTGTCCTTGAAGAAAACAAACTAAAAGGGCTGCGCTAAAATGAAAGATCTTAAACCTATTATTGGGATCAGTATGGGAGATCCTGCTGGTAATGGACCAGAGATTACTGTAAAAGCTTTGTGTGATAAGAGCATCTATGATCGATGTAAACCTCTAGTTGTAGGGGATGCAAAAATGATCGAACAAGCTAAAAAGTTTGTTCATCAGACTCAGATCAAAATTAACCCTGTTCATTCAGTATCAGATGCTAAGTTCGAATATGGAACGATCGACGTCTATCAACTGGATCTGATTAAAGATGTTGATTCCTTCAAGATCGGTGAAATCAGTGTTGAAGGTGGAATGGCTGCCTTTGAATCCGTTAAGAAAGTCATTGAGCTTGCTTTGAATAAAGAAGTCGATGCGACGGTAACGAATGCTCTAAATAAAGAGGCTATGAATCTAGCTCTAGAGCCAAAAGGTATGCATTTTGATGGTCATACAGAGATATATGCAACCTATACGAACACCAAGAAATATTCGATGATGCTTGCTCATAATGACTTCAGAGTTGTTCATGTCAGTACGCATTGCTCCTTAGCAGAAGCATGTAGAAGAGTTAAAAAAGATCGAGTCCTAGAAGTCATCAATCTTGCTTATCAAGCAATGAAAGACTTAGGAATCAATGAACCAAAAATAGCTGTGGCAGGATTAAATCCACATGCTGGTGAGAATGGACTATTTGGTAGAGAAGAAATCGATGAGATCATTCCAGCAATCAATGCTGCGAAAGAAAAAGGCATAAACGCTATAGGACCTCTTCCAGCAGACAGTATCTTCTCGAAGATGCTTGGAGGATGGTACGACATTGTAGTTTGTATGTATCACGATCAGGGTCATATTCCTGTTAAGACTTTAGGTTTTGTCTATGATCGTGAGAAGCAGAGATGGAAAGCAGTAGAGGGTGTGAATATCACGTTGGGATTACCGATCATCCGTACATCAGTGGATCACGGAACCGGATTTGAAAATGCAGGTAATGGAACAAGTAATGAACTAAGCCTTGTTAATGCAATTGATTATGCTATTCGAATGGCCAAAGGTCAAAAATAATCAAGGAGTTAAGTTCGAGAAAGGAGATCAATTAAAGAATAAGATAATAAAAAATGATTAATGTTTTATTGAAACCTAATAGCATTGATTTAACTAAAAAAGAGTCAAAACATGACTTAAAAGGAGAAGGATTATGACTTTATCAATGATTATCACACTAGCGATTATCATTCTAATGGTTGTTGTTATCATAAGTGACAAGCTTCCATTTGGTGCTCCTGCACTAATCGCAGCAGCATTGTTAGTTATTACAAATCAGGCTAACGTTGCGACAGCTTTTGGGGGATTTGTCGATAAGAACGTTATTATGATCATGGGCTTCCTTGTATTGATGGTTGGATTAGACAAAACCGAAATGATCTATAAGACCAAAAAAGCTTTAGCTAAATTCGCTACAACAGGCGGAGTTAAAGGCTTAATTCTTTTGATGCTTGCCATCATGGTTGTAGGTAACTTTGTTACTGGGACTGCATTCTATGTATTAGTATTGGGCATTGTTTCAACAATTCCTAATAATAAGAAACTTCCTACTTCTAGAATTATCTTGCCTGCTGCTATCGCAACAACAGCGAGCGGTTGGTTACCAACGGGTGTCGTATTCTTTGCATCACTCGCTGGAGGCTTACTA
>Ga0247844_1008249_pt1 | contig 11413 bp, 9 predicted proteins | sample LaCtaG_FD_192421 | JGI IMG/M metagenome (GOLD analysis project Ga0247844, IMG submission 192421) | Freshwater microbial communities from meromictic Lake La Cruz, Castile-La Mancha, Spain - LaCruzMarch201714.5m_1 | ecosystem: Environmental > Aquatic > Freshwater > Lake | place: Spain: Castile-La...
GGTTTTTTGCCGCGCTCCGGTGTGGAACGCAAAGAGCGCCTCGAGATGGTGGCAATAGAAACTCGCACCACCGTGTTGTATGAAGCACCGCATCGGCTCCACAAAACGCTTGCCGACCTCGAACTCATGTGCGGCTCGCAACGCCGCATTGCGCTTGCTGCCGAACTCACCAAAATTCACGAAGACGTGTGGCGCGGCACTTTGCGTGACGCCGTAAAACGCCACGCCGACAGCGAGCCTCGTGGCGAATTTGTGTTGGTGCTCGATGGTGCTGCTCCTGCTGCCCCGCCAACCGATGACGAAATCATCGTTGCCCTGCGGGCCGAAATCGCTGCAGGGGTGACGCGCAAAGACGCAGCCTCGCGAGTGTCAGCGCGTTTTGGCGTGTCGAAGCGTCACGTGTACGAACTCACCCTCAGCCTGGGCTGAAGCAACAACGCGTCAGCGCGGCAACATCGCAACTTGGCGTGACTGCGCCACAAGCTCACCCGCTGCATTCCACAACGATCCGTCTTCTTCAAACAAGCCGTGGTGTATCTCACGAGTCACAAACTCGCCCGCCACTGGTTGCCCGTCAGGAATTCCCCGCAGATAAAACGACAGTTGCACCGTCGGCACCCACCCAGGCGCCCCAGACAAATTAAACACTGCCGGCGGAAACGCATCACAAAACAATGTGAGAGCCAAAGGGTCCACCTGGCGACCGTCGCGAAATGCGCACCAGCCGCGCACCAACGCTTGGCCGCTTGGGGCACCCACTGCAAAACCCGTGTCCGCCGGATGCAAACGGATATCCACATTTTTCATCAACCCTGGTTGCCCAGCCGTTGTTTCCCGGCGTTGAGTCGCTTGATCAAACGTCGGCAAGTTAGGTGGCTGGTGGGTCGACAGCTGCCGGGTATTTGTGGGCAGGCTGTCGGCACACGTGCCGAGTGCGCTCAGAATAATTCGTTCGCCTTGACGCATCGTGGCCGATGCCGTTGCAAAACTCTTTCCCGTCTTCAGCAGGCTGGTTTCGATCACCACCTCGGCATCATTAATGGGCGCCAAATAATGACAAGAAATCGCCACCGGCAATTTGCGCTCCGTTGCATGACAAAGAGCCGATGACACCAGAGCCAGAAGGTATCCACCGTTGGCAGCGCCGCCGATATCCCATCCGTCGTGCACTTTTGCACCGAACCGCCCGCTACCTAGTGGAGCAAGTTCTGTTGCTCGATCAAACTCAAAAGTCACGGGCTTGAGCGTAGGTTGGAGTGGTGCCAAAGTTCTCGGCGACGACCCCGATTTATTATGTGACGGCCAAGCCGCACCTTGGCCATGCCTACACCACCATCGTGACCGACGCCGTGTGTCGCTGGCACCGCTTGTGCGGTGACGACGTGCATCTGTTGACCGGCACCGACGAACATGGGCTCAAAGTGCAGCAATACGCCGACGCTGCCGGCAAGACACCCCGCGAGTTTGTCGACGAAATCGCCCCGCTGTATGCCGACGCGTGGCGGCAACTCGACGTGAAGTACGACGACTTCATTCGCACCACCGAAGATCGCCACAAGCGTGGCGTGCTCAAGTTGCTGCAGGCTTGTTACGACGCGGGCGACATCGAAGTTGATGTTTACCGTGGTCACTACTGCGTGGCGTGCGAGGCCTATTACGTCGAAGACGAACTCGTCGACGGCAATTGCCCAATTCACAAAACTAAGGCCACTTATGTCGAAGAAGAAAACTATTTCTTTCGTTTGTCGCGATTTGAGCAGCGCTTACTCGACTGGTACGACAAACACCCCGATGCAATCTCGCCCAACTTTCGCCGCAACGAAGTAATCGGGTTCATCAAAGGTGGGCTTAACGACTTTTCGGTGAGCCGCAAGACCCTTAAATGGGGCATTCCCCTACCGTGGGACGACCAACACGTGACCTACGTGTGGTTTGATGCACTCTCTAACTACATCACTGCCCATGGCTACGGCACCGACGACCAACAATTCGCCGAGCGCTGGCCGGTGGACTGGCACTTCATCGGCAAAGACATCATTCGATTTCATTGCGTGTATTGGCCCGCGATGCTCATGTCGGCGGGCATCGAACCACCCAAAGGCTGGGCCGTCGGCGGGTTTTTGATGGTCGGTGGCGAAAAGATGTCGAAGACCACGGGCAACGTGGTGAGCCCGCTTGAACTCATTGACGAGTTCGGCGTCGACGGTTTCCGCTATTACCTGTTGGCCGACACGGTCTATGGCAACGACGGTGATTTTTCGTATGAAGGTTTGGTGGCGCGTTACAACTCTGACTTGGCCAACAACCTCGGCAACTTGGCCGCGCGTGTGGCAACCGTGGTCGAAAAAAAATGTGGCGGTCGCGGGCCAGCGCCACGACCCGATTCACCGTTGACCCAAGTGGCCGCCGATGTGGTGCGCGATGCAGACGCAGCGTGGCGCGGTGCGCAACCAAGCCGCGCTCTTGAAGCAACGTGGAACTTGATTCGCGCCACCAATGCCCACCTCGAACAGCACGAACCATGGAAAATGGAACCTGGCACCGCCGTCGATGCCGTGATGGGTGATGCACTCGAAGCGCTGCGCATCGTGGTGATTTTGGCCAACCCTGCCCTGCCCACGACGTCGCAAGAAATTTGGCGGCGCATCGGCTTGGCTGGGCGCATCGACGAATGTCGAGTCGGCGTCGACACCCAGTGGGGGCTGTACCCCGGCGGATCGGTTGTAGAAAAAGGTGAGCCACTCTTCCCGCGCAAAAAGGCCTGAGCAGAAAGTATGAACGTGTCTACAGAAAACGTGTCTACGACAAATACTGTGCAGTGGGTCGATACGCACTGTCACGTGTATGACGAACGCACACCGGGTGGTGCCGATGCATCCATTGCCAATGCCACCGCCCACGACGTGAACAAAGTGATTGTGATTGGCACCGATGCCAACACCACGCAGCAAGCACTTTCCATTGCTGCTCGCCACCACAACGTGTGGGCCACGGTGGGTTTGCACCCCCACGATGCCAAATTGGGTGTTGACACCGTGCTGCCCTTCGTTGATGGCCTGACTGCCGCCCAGCTCGAAACACAGAAAATCGTGGCAATTGGCGAGTGTGGTCTTGATTTTTACTACGACCACTCCGAACGCGATGTGCAACGCACAGCGTTCGCCCAGCAAATCGCATTAGCCAAGCAATTGGATTTGACGCTCGTCATTCACACCCGCAACGCGTGGCCCGACACATTTGATGTGCTCGACGGTGAAGGCATGCCCGAGCGCGTGGTGTTTCACTGCTTCACCGGTGACGAAGCCGAGGCTCGACAAGCCGTGCAACGCGGTGCATGGTTGTCCTTTTCGGGCATCGTAACTTTTAACAAAGCCGACGACATTCGTCGCGCGGCAAAATTCTGCCCCGCCGACAAACTGCTCACCGAAACCGACGCGCCGTGGCTCACGCCAGTGCCACATCGTGGCAAAGAAAACGAGCCTGCACACGTGCGACTGGTTGGCGAATGTTTGGCGCACACGCGCGGCGAAAGTGTGGCATCTATTGCGCAAAGCACTGTGGCCAACGCTCATCGGGCGTTTCCGGGTATCTCTCGCTAGCGTTCGCCAGCGTGTTTCTTACTGCTAGCGACCGTCGCCGCGTGACCCTCGTTGGGCTCTTCACGCTTCTTGTTGTGCCAGCGGTGATCTTCTTTACGCGCGGTGAACCGCAGGCCGAAGTGGCATCTGTTGCCGCCGCAGGTATCGAAATTGCACCGAGCCAGCCTGACGCAAACGATTCGCCTGCCCCAGTGTTTTTGTCGGGGCCGATTGGTGCGGCACCAACGGGCACTGCCCCAACTGCGTATCCGAGCGCCGACACCGCCAAACTCACCGGGCTAGCAACATTCAGCAGTTTCAACGGCGCTCCTGTCACCATCTGCAATTGCCCGCAGGCGCCCTACGGCCTGGCGCTGATAGTAAAAAACCTCAATAACGGTCGCACTATTACGTGTTCCAACGTGATGATGCCATCCACCCCAGCCAATGTGACCATCGTGGTGCACACCCAGTTGTTCGTTGGCCTTTCTGATCTGGTCAACGCACCGATTCCTGTTTCCATCACCTGGTGACTCTCACCCGCTCGCAAACGTCGGAGTTGCTGGCGCGCCACGGCCTGGCGCCACGACGAACTTTCGGGCAGAACTTTGTAGTTGAACCCGAAACCGTGCGACGCATCGCGACGCTGGCTCGTGTGGGCCCAGGCGACCACGTGGTGGAAATCGGCGCAGGCCTTGGCGCACTCACGATGGCCCTTGCCGAAACCGGTGCACAGGTGGTTGCCGTCGAGATTGATTCGGGGCTCGTCGACGTGTTGCGTGAAAATGTGGCGTCACTCACCAATGTAAAAGTGGTGCACGACGACGCAATGCGACTCGATTGGAACGTGTTGCTGGCTAATGCCCCACGTTGGACTGTGGTCGCTAATCTTCCGTACAACGTGGCCACACCACTCGTTGCCGACTTGCTCGACCAAGTTGCGCAGGTGCAGCGACTATTGGTGATGGTGCAAAAAGAAGTCGCCCAGCGACTAGTGGCGCAACCAGGCAGCGATGCTTTTGGTGCCGTGAGTGTGAAGGTGGGCTACTGGGCCACTGCGCGAATCGTCGGCGAGGTGTCGTCGGCGGTGTTTTTGCCGCGTCCGCGAGTTTCATCATCGCTCGTCGAAATCACCCGGCGCGACCAACCAGCAGTGAGTGCACCGTTTGCCGACATGTTTGCTTTGATTCGCCAAGGCTTTGCCACCCGCCGCAAGATGTTGCGCCGTGCGCTTGATGGCGTGGCGGTCAACGAAGATTTCGTGGCTGCCAACGTTGACCCGCAGGCGCGTGCCGAGCAACTCGCCATCGACGACTGGTCGCGCCTCACGCTGGCAATCAACGCCCGACGCGCGCTCACCAACGACACGGCTACTCAATGACTGGGTTACCTAAAGACAGCACTTCAGAAACACAGGCGATTTCCGTCGTAACAGCGCCAGCCAAGCTCACGCTGTCGCTACACGTCGTGGGCGTGCGCAACGACGGCTTTCATCTCATCGATGCCGAAATGACCACCTTGGCGTTATGCGACACCTTGCAGATCGACGCGCAAGGCACGGGCATCAGCGTGAGTGGGCCATTTGCCGATGGCGTGCCCACCACTGCTGACAACTTGGTGGCGCGTGCATTGCAGTTGGCGCAACGCGATGCGGGTGTTCATATCGACAAGCAGATTCCCAACGGCGGCGGACTGGGGGGTGGTTCGGCTGACGCCGCAGCAGTGTTGCGTTGGGCAGGTTTTACCGACCTAGTTGCTGCGTCGCGCGTTGGCGCAGACATTGCGTTTTGTATGGTCGGCGGCCGAGCGCGAGTGCGTGGCATCGGCGAAGTGGTCGAACCCGTTGCACCTGACCCGGGCAACAGCGAGCCGCTCGTGGTGACCCTGATCGTGCCACCGTTGTTTGTGTCAACCCCTGCGGTGTATCGCGCTTGGGACGAACTTGCAGTGCCGGCGCAACGTGCAGCAATCAATGATCTCGAGGCAGCCGCCATCGTGGTCGAGCCGCGCTTGGCGCTGTGGCGTGACCGCATTCGTGAAGCCGCTGGTGTGGCGCCAACTTTGGCCGGCAGCGGTGCCACATGGTTTTTGCGTGGACGATATGAAATTGCCGAAGCGCTTGCCGATGCGACGGTGATCGTCACACGCGCTGATTAGCGCAGCTGGCTATGTCTGTCCACTATGTCTGCTGACTAGAGCGGTCGCGAAGCGAAGTTATTTGTTGGCGCGTTGGTGGCGAGTGCGACGAAGCATCTTCTTGTGCTTCTTTTTGCGCATTCGCTTGCGGCGACGCTTGACGAGTGATCCCATGCGAGGCAAGACGCTACCCTGAAATAAGGCGCATCTGCGCTTGGAGTCTTTCCGGGGTCGTTCAATGGCAGGACAGCGGGTTTTGGTCCCGCTTATAGGGGTTCGAATCCTCTCCCCGGAACCAGCCGAGTCGCGTCTAGCGACCACCTAAAACGTGTCAAATGGGGCGCCCAGTGCCTTGCGTTCTATGATTGCCCGTAGTGAACACATCGATCGACAAAGTCACCACCAAACGGATGGTGCTCTACAGCGGTCGTGCCCACCCGGCGCTAGCGCGCGAAGTTGCCGCCCACCTCAACATCACCCTCGGTGAAGCCGACGTGGTGGAGTTCGCCAATGGCGAGATTCGCCCGCGCTTCGGCGAAAGCATTCGCGGTGGCGACGTGTTCATCATGCAATCGCACTTCGGCCACAACGGCCACAGCATCAATGACGCAATCATGGAACAGCTCATCATGATTGATGCTGCTTATCGCGCGTCGGCAAAACGTGTTACCGCAGTGTGCCCGTTTTACGGATACGCCCGACAAGACCGCAAAGCCGCGGGTCGCGAACCGATCACTGCACGCGTCGTGGCCGACATGTTCAAAGCAGCGGGCTCGAAGCGAATGGTGTCGGTGGATTTACACAGCGGGCAAATTCAGGGCTTCTTTGATGGCCCCGTCGACCACCTCACCGCCATGCCAGTTCTCGAAAAATACCTGCGCGAAAATGCGCGCGAAGGCGTGGTGATTGTCTCGCCCGATACTGGTCGCGTAAAAGTTGCAGAACGATTCGCACAGCACTTGGCCGACATGAGCGCCGACGTCGCATTCGTGTATAAACGCCGCGAGAAAAATTCGGTCAATGTGTCGAGCGCCAAAGAAGTCATCGGCGATGTCGAGGGCCGTTTGTGCGTGCTCACCGACGACATGATCGACACTGCTGGCACCATCACTTCGGCTGCCGACTTGCTGTTGGCTCGTGGCGCCAAAGAAGTGTGGGCAATGGCCACCCACGGCGTGTTGTCTGACCCGGCAATCGACCGCCTGAAAAAGTCGTCAATCAGCCGCGTGGTGCTCACCAACACCATCCCATTGGCCGAGGAAAAGCGCATTGACCGCATCGAAGTGCTGTCGGTTGCCAAGATCATTGCCGACGCGTTGGCAGCTGTGTTCGAAGAAACCAGCGTGAGTGAGCTCTTCGGTGGCGAAAACCTCGCCTGATCAGGCCCGAATTTGCGCCCTTAGACTGACCAAATGCCAACAGCACTAAAAACCAGCCTCGGGCGTGCGCTCGGTAGCGCCGCTGCCCGCCGCTTGCTCACCCAAGATCAGATTCCTGCTGTCGTCTACGGACACGGCATGACACCAACACCCGTCACCGTTGACCGCAAAGCATTGCGCGTTGCGCTGTCGGGCCCCGCTGGCCTCAACACCGTGTTGGATTTGCAAGTTGGCAACGACACCTATCCAGCCATCGTCAAAGAAGTGCAGCGCGACCCAGTGAAGCGCATTGTGCGTCACGTCGACTTTTTGCAAATCAGCCTCACCGAACTCATCACGGTGCACGTGCCACTGCACATCAAAGGAACCGCCAAGGCCGTTATCGCCGAGGGTGGTCTCGTTGATCCAGTCGTTAACTCCGTTGATGTGCGCGCTACTGCGGCAAACATTCCGAACGAAATCATCGTCGACATCACCAACCTCACCATGGACACCGTGGTGCGACTTGGCGACCTGCAAATGCCCGCAGGTGTATCCATCGTTGGTGACCCCGAGTTCGTGGTCGTCACCGTGGTCTCCACCAAGATCGAAGAAGTTGCCGCCGTGGCAGCACCTGTCGAAGGCGAAGCCGGTGCCGAGGGTGCCGCACCCGCTGCCGATGGCGCTGCCGAAGGCGATGCTGGCAAGCCGGCTGCAGGTGGCAAACCTGCCGCGGGCGGCAAGCCAACCAAATAAATCGCGATGCGGTAATCCGCGATGGCGCTGTTTGGTCGCTCGTCGCGATCTGAGCGACGCGGAACCCCATTCTCAGCACTTGTCGTTGGTGTCGGCAACCCAGGCCGCGAATACGAACGCAGTCGTCACAATGTGGGCTTCGAAGTCATCGACGAGTTGGCGCGTCGTGCCTCGACCACACTCAAAGCGTCACGCGACAAATCGTTGTTAGCTGAAGTGCACTCTGACTTCTTGCATTATTTGTTGAGCAAGCCAATGACATTCGTGAACAACTCAGGCCAAGCAGTTGGCCCACTGGCGCGACGATTCGGCATTGACGAAGTCGCACGCATCGTCATTGTGCACGACGAACTCGATCTGGCACCTGGTGTGGTGCGCGTCAAGGTTGGTGGTGGGTTGGCTGGTCACAACGGTCTGCGTTCAATTACCCAACATCTGAAGTCGCAGGATTTCGTACGTGTTCGCATCGGCGTGGGCAAGCCACCCAGCAAAGAACACGGCGGCGATCACGTGCTCGGCAAGATTCCGACTGCAGAACGCCAACTGCTCGACATCGCCGTGCAACGCGCTGCTGACGCCACCGAACTGATCTTGCAACATGGCGCCGACGCGGCCATGCAACAGATCAATGCCAACTGAACGGCATCCCGCATGATTGCTGCAGACAACGTGTCGCTGGCCGTGCTCGCCGAACTTGCTGCCAGCCACGGCCGCACATTGGGCATCGGGGTTCCTGCGGGTGCCGTGGTGGGGTGGGCAGAAAACGCTCGCCCATTGCTGCTGAGCGCACTGGCCCGCACACGCCCGCGCAACATTTTGGTGGTGGCGGTTCCCACCGATTCGCAGGCCCGTGTGTTGTACGACGACTTGCGCGCCTACAGCGACGCAGCGGTGGCGTATTTTCCGGCGTGGGAAACCCTGCCGTTCGAGCGAGTGAGCCCCGGCATCGAAACGATGGGCGAACGAATGCGCTTGGTGTCGCAGTTGCGCAGCGCAACGGCGCCGCAAATGATCATCGCGCCGATTCGTGCCTTGTTGCAGCGACTCAGCCCGGCTGCATTGACCTTCGAGCCAATCGTGATTCGTCGCGGGGCAACGCTCGATCTTGATGCCATCGCCGCGACCCTCGTGGAATGGGGATACGCGCGCGAGCAACTCACCGAACATCGTGGCGAGTTCGCCCAACGCGGCGCGATCTTCGACGTGTTTGACGCCACCGCCGATGCACCAGTGCGAGTTGAGTTGTGGGGTGACGAAGTCGAACGGCTGAGCACTTTTTCGGTAACCGATCAGCGCAGCACCGGCGAACTCGACGAAGTGGTGTTGTATCCGGCGCGTGAATTGTTGATTGACGACAACATCGCGGCTCGCGCCGAGCAGTTGAGCACCACCGAGCCGTGGGGCCGCGAACAGTGGGAGCGCATCGCGCAACGCAGCGGCTTTGAAGGAATGGAGAACTGGCTCGCCTGGCTTGTCGACGATTCAACGACATTGCTCGATGTGTTGCCAGCCCATGCCGGGCTCGTGGTGTGCGACCCTGCATACCTGCGCTCGCGGGCGCGCGAGTTGCACAAAGAAGAGCGCGCCGTGGCCGAAGCACTGGCCTCAACCTGGTCGTTTGCCATCGACGAAGACATGCCGCGACTGCACGTGGATGTCGACACGTTGTTAGAGCGCACCACTACTGAATTGGTGTTGTCGATTACTTCACCTGGCTTGGGCGAACCAACTGATGGTGCCATCAATGTGGCCGTGAGCCGCTGGGGTTCGCCAGCCAACACCACCGAACGACTGGCCGAACGACTACGGGAACTACTGCAGATCAATTTTCAGATCGTGCTCGCCTATGACAGCAACGAGTCGGCCACTCGTGTTCGACACGAACTCGCATCGTATGGAATCCCCGTCGTATACGCCGCCGTTGGCGCGATACCCGAGTCGTCGTTTTCGCGAAATGTGGTCACGGTCGTGGTGCAGCAGTTGCACGAGGGTTTCGTGTTGCCAACGGTTTCGATCATGGTGGCGACCGAAGCCGAAATTTCGGGTCGTCGCCTCACGCGTCGTCGTCGCACACGCCGCCGTGGGGCCGCCACGATGTTCGAAGATCTCAAGGCTGGCGATCATGTGGTGCACGACGTGCACGGCATTGGCGTGTTTGAAGGCATGGCGCGGCGCAAACTCGACGGGGTCGAACGCGACTTTCTACACCTGCGATACGCCGACGGCAGCTTGTTCGTGCTCAGCGATCAAATCGACTTCGTACGGCAATACGTGGGCGGCGACGCGCCACCGCTCAACAAGATGGGTGGCGCAGATTTCGCGCGCATCAAACAGCGGGTACGCAACGACCTGCGGGTGATTGCCCAAGAACTCGTGGTGCTGTACCAACGACGACTGCACACGCCTGGGCACGCGTTTAGCCCCGACACACCGTGGCAAACCGAAATGGAAGCCGCCTTTCCATTCGTAGAAACCCCCGATCAATTTGAAGCAATCATCGCCGTAAAACAAGACATGGAAAGTGCCAGCCCGATGGATCGTCTCGTATGTGGCGATGTCGGCTTCGGCAAAACCGAGGTGGCGATTCGCGCCGCTTTCAAAGCCGTGCAAGATGGCAAACAAACTGCGGTGCTCGTGCCAACCACGTTGTTGGCATCGCAACACATGGCCACGTTTAGTGAACGCTTCAAGCCCTACCCAATAAAAGTAGAGATGCTGTCGCGTTTCGTCAGCCCCACCAAGGCCAAGCGCGTGATTGCCGGCCTGGCCACGGGCGAAGTCGACGTGGTGATCGGCACGCACCGCTTGTTGCAAGAAAACATTCGGTTCAAAAACCTGGGCCTGCTCGTGGTCGACGAAGAACAACGCTTCGGTGTGCAACACAAAGAGTCGATGAAGATGATGCGCACCAACGTTGACGTGCTCACCATGTCGGCAACGCCAATACCACGCACGTTGGAGATGAGCCTGGTTGGCATTCGCGACATGTCGCTGCTCAACACGCCACCGGCCGACCGGCAACCGATTCGCACTTACGTAACTGCGTACGACAATCGGGTGGCAGCCGAAGCCATTCGGCGAGAGTTGCTGCGCGAAGGTCAAGTGTTTTGGGTGCACAATCGTGTTGACACGATCGAAGAACGCGCAGAAGATTTGCGGCGATTGGTGCCCGAGGCGCGCATCACCTTTGCCCACGGCCAAATGGACGAAGCCGTGCTCGAGCGCACCGTGGTGGATTTCTGGGATGGCAAGTTTGACGTGTTGGTCTGCACCACCATCATCGAAAGTGGCATCGACATGCCGGCGGTCAACACGCTGGTGGTCGAAGACGCACAGCGGCTCGGGCTCGGGCAGTTACACCAGTTGCGTGGTCGTGTCGGGCGCGCCGGGCAACAGGCGTATGCATTTTTGTTTCATCCTCGTGACCAGGTGTTGACCGAAATTGCCTACGAACGCCTGAAGACCATCGGCGAGTCGACTGATCTTGGAAGTGGCTACAAAATCGCGCGCCGCGACTTAGAACTGCGTGGTGCTGGCAGTTTGCTGGGCGAACAACAAAGTGGCCGCATCACCGCGGTTGGCTAC
>Ga0247844_1008256_pt1 | contig 11401 bp, 9 predicted proteins | sample LaCtaG_FD_192421 | JGI IMG/M metagenome (GOLD analysis project Ga0247844, IMG submission 192421) | Freshwater microbial communities from meromictic Lake La Cruz, Castile-La Mancha, Spain - LaCruzMarch201714.5m_1 | ecosystem: Environmental > Aquatic > Freshwater > Lake | place: Spain: Castile-La...
TCATCGCCGTGGGCGGCGCTTCATGGGGCAACTGAGGCAGCGCTGAAGGACCCACTGTTTGCCAACCCCCATCGGCGGCAGCCAGCAATTGGGCGCCTTGCCAAGGCAAGGCGCTAGACGCTTTACGCCCAGCATGGGCCAATTGAATACATACCGCCACTTCGGGCGCCAATGCCCGGGCCCGAATCAAATGGCTGTGCAGCGCCGCTTCGGTTGCGTCATCCCACAAGCCCAAGCAAGAAGGCGTGATTCGCCCTTCGGGCAATACCGCGGTGGCTTCAATAGTGAACATCGCTGCGCCGCTGTTGAGCAAATTGCCCCAATGCATCAGGTGCCAATCGGTGGCTTGGCCGTTGATGGCGTTGTATTGGCACATGGGCGCCACAACAATGCGGTTGGGAAGGGTCAACCCACCGCGCGGCGAGGGAAGGGTGAAGGGAGAAAACAAAAGGCTCATGGCGAGTATGAGGTGAGTCAATTCAGACATCAGCATAGCCCAAAGGGCGCGGTTTACTCGCCCCAGTAAAATCCAACCTTTCCCCTTGATTACCTTAACTACCCCGGAGTCGCCCTTCATGGCAAATACCCAACAAATGGCCAGCGCCATCCGCGCCCTGGCAATGGACGCAGTTCAACTCGCCAACTCCGGACACCCCGGCGCCCCCATGGGAATGGCCGATATGGCGACTGCCTTGTGGGGTCAGCATCTGCAGCACAGCCCCGCCAATCCGCATTGGATGAATCGTGACCGCTTTGTACTCTCCAATGGCCACGGCTCGATGCTTATTTATGCCTTGTTGCACCTGAGTGGCTACAAGCTGCCCATGAACGAGCTCAAAAACTTTCGCCAACTGCACAGCAAAACCGCGGGCCATCCCGAAGTCGGCATCACCCCCGGTGTAGAAACCACCACTGGCCCTTTGGGCCAAGGCATTACGAATGCAGTCGGCATGGCGCTGGCTGAAAAACTGTTGGCTAAAGAATTCAACCGCGAAGGCCATGCTGTGGTTGACCACCATACCTATGTGTTCATGGGCGACGGCTGCTTGATGGAAGGCATCAGCCACGAAGCCTGCGCCTTAGCAGGCGCATGGAAGCTCAATAAACTCATTGCCCTGTATGACGACAACGGAATCTCCATTGACGGCCAAGTGGCCCCTTGGTTTATCGACAACACGCCCCAGCGCTTTGCGGCCTATGGCTGGAATGTGATTGACGCGGTCAATGGCCATGACGCGGCCGCCGTATCCCAAGCCATTGAAAGCGCGAAAAATAGCAGCACCAAACCCACGCTCATCGTCTGCAAAACGTCGATTGGCAAAGGCAGCCCCAACCGCGCCAACACCGCCAAAGCCCATGGAGAACCCTTGGGTGCGGAAGAAATCAAACTCACCCGAGAAGCGATTGGCTGGGCACATCCTCCGTTCACGATTCCCAAAGAAGTTTATGCTGATTGGGACGCGAAAGAAGCCGGTCATGCCCGCGAAAAGGCCTGGGATACTTCCTTTGCAGCCTACCAAACCGCTTACCCCGCGCTAGCCAAAGAACTACTTCGCCGCATGAAGGGCGACTTGCCCAAAAACTTTGTACAAACTGCGGTGGATACGGTGATTGCGGCCCACACCAAAGCCGAAACCGTTGCGTCACGCAAAGCCTCGCAACTCGCACTAGAAGACTTTACTGCAGCGCTGCCAGAGATGCTTGGTGGATCTGCCGATTTGACCGGCTCCAACCTCACCAACACCAAATCCACGCCCAATTTACGCTTTGACAGCCAAGGCAACGTCATCCAAACCGCAGACGCCCAAGGGCACTTAGTGAGCGGGCGCCACGTCAATTACGGTGTACGCGAATTTGGCATGGCTGCCATCATGAACGGCGTGGCACTCCATGGCGGCTTTATTCCCTATGGCGGCACCTTTCTCACGTTCAGCGACTACAGCCGCAACGCCATCCGCATGGCTGCGCTGATGAAGCTGCGCGTCATCCATGTATTTACCCACGACAGCATTGGCTTAGGTGAAGACGGCCCGACCCACCAGTCCATCGAACACGCGGCTTCTTTGCGTTTGATCCCCAATTTGGATGTTTGGCGTCCAGGAGATACCGCTGAAACGGCGGTCGCTTGGACTGTTGCTTTACAAAATAAAACCAAACCCACCGCGCTTTTGTTATCGCGCCAAAACATCACCTACGCGCCTAAGGCCGAATCCGAGTTGGCGCCAAACGCTTGCGGCTTGGATGCGATCAGCAAAGGAGCGTATGTATTGGCTGAACCTTCCGAAGTGGGACTGAAGAAAAAAGCCCAGGCTGTGATCATTGCCACAGGCTCCGAGGTTCAACTCGCACTCCAAGCGCAAACGCTGCTCGCCACTCGCAAAATTGCGGTGCGCGTAGTTTCTATGCCCAGCAACACCACGTTTGACCACCAATCTGCCGCTTACAAAGCCGCTGTTTTGCCCGAGGGAATTCCGCGCATTGCGGTAGAGATGGGCGTGACTGATGGCTGGTGGAAATACGGTTGCAGCGCTGTGGTGGGCATTGACACCTATGGTGAATCTGCGCCCGCCCCTGTGCTTTTCAAGCATTTTGGATTCACCGCCGACAACGTGGCAGATACTGTGCAATCAGTATTGCAGCACAAATAGTCAATCCAAGATGAACGGACGCCTGCCATTGTTTGAAGCCTCGGAGCAAACGCTGCGCGATAACGCGCTTCATCCCTATCCTGTGGTTTCGTTGTTTTCTGGCGCCATGGGTCTAGATTTAGGGCTTAACCAGGCAGGTTTGCGAGTTGCGGTATCACAAGATTTTGATCGTTGGTGCGTGGAAACCATGCGGCGCAATAAGCATATGGCAGTTGAAGGTGATATTCGCGAATTGACTGCTTCTGACCCTTCATGTGAGTTTTTACTAGCTGCGAGTGGTGTACGCAAAGAGTCTATTTTTGCAGTGGTCGGGGGGCCTCCCTGCCAATCTTTTTCCACTGCCGGCAAGCGCTTGGGGGTGGAAGATGCGCGCGGGCAGCTGTACTTGGAATTCATCAAGGTGGTGTCGGCGCTGCGCCCCCGTTTTTTCGTAATGGAGAACGTCAAAGGGCTTGCATCCATGCCATCTAACCCTTTGGACAAAAAGTCTAAGCCAGTTTTACAAGATATTCTTGAGGCATTCAAAGCTATAGGCTACAACACCGTACATGGCGTGCTCGATGCCGTTCATTACGGCACACCGCAGTTTCGCGAGCGCTTAGTTATTGTAGGCAGCAGGGATGGGGAGGCGGTATTCCTTCCTTTACCTACACATTTTCCCAAACATCAAAATCCCGCTATGCGGTGGCAAACATTGGGTGATGCCATAGGAGACTTGGATGTAGTGGGACCGCATGCAAAATTCTCACCCACAGTAATGAAGTACTTGAAACTGTTGCCCGAGGGCGGGAATTGGAAAAGTCTTCCATCACATTTGATAGAAGAAGCAATGGGGGGCGCCTATGCATCTGGCGGTGGCAAGGTCGGTTTCTATCGACGTCTAACGAGATCGGAACCCGCGCCCACTTTAGTCACTAGTCCAATTCAAAAGGCAACCATGCTTTGTCATCCCACTGAGTTGCGCCCATTGTCAGTTCGTGAATACGCGCGTATTCAAAAATTTCCAGATGATTGGGTCTTTGAGGGTAAAGCTAGTGATTGCTATCGTCAAATTGGCAATGCCGTTCCGACGCCATTGGGTTGCGCTATTGGGCAAATGTTGCTCTCTGTGGCTAAAGGAAATTCACAGATTAACGCCAAGCGCATGCGGGGTACATCCGTACACAAGAAGCTGGCAACAGAACCACAAGGGATTTAAAATGATTACTGAAAAGAAACTAAAAAAAGAAGTTGGGCGTCTTCTTGATATTTTGTATTGCAAAAGATTAGGAGCCTTAGACGGTCTTACCTTGGGAAAGTTACTCAACAAAAACCCTTACCTATATCGGGCTCTTGGGTTATCGGACTCGTCAGAATTTTTGCAACAATTGATGCACGCTTTTGTATCCAGCTCCGACGAGACGATTTTTGGAAATGATTTTTTTGAACCCTTGGCAATTTTTGCAGCAACCCATGGTGCCTCTTTAGAACAAGATAATCGTATCGTTACCGTGGGCGCTGGTGCGGGGCAGGATATCGCTATTGAGACAGCAACAACTTACCTAGCTATTTCAGTCAAATCTGGGAAAAATATATTCAATTCACAAAGTGCCAAAGGGCAGAACAGCGAATTCATAGCGCTACAGGCCCGCCTGAAGAAGTTGAACAAAATGTTTCGCCCAATCATTGGCTACGGATATGGGCGAAAAGTAAGCAGGGCTGTAACGCCTGTTGAAAAAGTAGCAGGGCAGGTTTTTTGGCATTTGCTATCCGGGGAGTCAGATTTTTATCTGCGTATTTCCGCTGCAATGGAGACATTTGCCAAAAGCCATGGAGAAGAATACAAAATCAAATTTGCGAATAAACACCAGCAGTTGTTGCGTGAGTTCATGATCGAATATGTCAGCGAAAATGGGGTGATCTTGTGGGATCGCGTTGTTGCCTTCAACAGTGCAATTACAAAGCCGAAGAAGACGCCAGGAGCAAACGCATGATTTCAGGCCTGTTTTAACTTTAAAAGAAAGAAGCAAATGACTATCAAAGTAGGTATCAACGGATTTGGCCGCATTGGCCGTATGGTGTTTCGCGCGGCGGTGCAGAACTTTTCTGACATTGAAATCGTGGGTATCAACGACTTGCTAGAGCCCGATTACCTTGCCTACATGCTGCAGTACGACAGCGTGCACGGCCGCTTCAAAGGTGACGTCTCCGTCAAAGACGGAGCTCTGGTCGTCAACGGTAAAACCATTCGCTTAACGCAGGAACGCGATCCAGCCAACCTGAAGTGGGGCGCAGTGGGGGCCGATGTGGTCATTGAGGCCACCGGATTGTTCCTTGACAAAGCCACTGCCGAAAAACACCTGGCTGCAGGCGCTAAAAAAGTGTTGTTATCCGCACCGAGCAAGGATGACACGCCGATGTTTGTGTTTGGCGTGAACCACACAACCTACGCGGGTCAAACCATTGTCTCCAACGCCTCGTGCACCACCAACTGCTTGGCCCCTGTGGCCAAGGTGCTCAATGACAAGTGGGGTATCAAGCGGGGATTGATGACCACCGTGCATGCCGCCACCGCAACCCAAAAAACCGTGGACGGTCCTAGCACCAAAGACTGGCGTGGCGGACGTGGCATCTTAGAAAACATTATTCCTTCAAGCACAGGCGCTGCCAAAGCGGTGGGCGTTGTGATTCCCGCCTTGAACAAAAAACTCACTGGCATGTCGTTTCGCGTTCCCACCAGTGACGTCTCCGTCGTGGACTTGACCTGCGAGCTCAACTCCGAGGCCACCATGGCTGAGATTTGCGCAGAAATGAAAACCCAAAGCGAAGGCGCACTCAAAGGCATCTTGGGTTACACCGAAGACAAAGTCGTAGCCACCGATTTCCGCGGCGATGCCCGTACTTCCATTTTTGACGCTGATGCCAGCATTGCGCTTGATGGCACGTTCATCAAAGTGGTGAGCTGGTACGACAACGAGTGGGGCTACTCCAATAAGTGCTTGGAGATGGTTCGGGTTTTGTCGAAATAACCAAACGTTCGCACACCATGAAGCAGCGTCTGAAAATAGGGATCAGCGCGTGTTTCATGTACCCCGATCCGACGCGTAATGCCTATGCGCCCAAGACCCTGCAGTACATCGAAGAGTCTATAGCGCATTGGGTCACCCGTGGGGGCGCCCTTCCGGTGATGGTGCCCTCGTCCTTTTCGGTGGAGGCGACACCTAGCACGGGCATTGATGCCAATGATTACGCCCAATGGCTTGATGCCTTAGTTTTACATGGCGGCGCCGACGTCTGGCCAGGCAGCTACGGCGAAGAGCCGCTAAATCCGAACTGGGGTGGTGACCGCCAACGCGATGCGTACGAAATCGCCTTGGTTCGTGCCTTTGTTGCAGCAGGGAAACCTGTTTTTGGAGTCTGCCGAGGCTTGCAGCTCATCAACGTGGCCTTTGGCGGCACCTTGTACCAAGATATTCCCACGCAACTTCCTCAATCAAAACCCCACCGCGACAGCGCCGTGTTTGACCAGCATTTTCATAGCGTGGATGTGGTCGCTGGAACTCGCTTACATGAGCTACTTACCCAAACACACCACCCCAAAATCAATAGCATCCATCACCAGGGCATCAAAGACTTGGCACCTGGCTTTGTTGTTGAGGCGCGCTGCCCTGAAGACGGCTTGATAGAGGCCATTCGGCACACCGATGGTGCTTATGTGGCCGCTGTTCAGTGGCACCCCGAGTACCATTCGCCAACGCTAGGTACGCTCGATGACAGCGCGATGCTGCAAGACTTTTTAACGGCGGCTGCCGCTGCCAAACAACCATAATTCGACAGGGAAAATCATGCAAAACAAACCACCCACACCCAAACCTTTGCGCCCATTACCGGCTTTCATTTTTGCCAGCCGCTGGTTACAACTGCCCTTGTACCTAGGCCTGATTGCGGCGCAAGGTGTTTACGTTTATCACTTCTGGGTCGAGCTGGTTCACCTCATAGAAGCAGCTTTTGGTAGCCAAACCGCACTCCAATCGTTGGTGACCAGCATGGGCTACCAAGCCGATGCGCCTCTCACCGGTCTCAATGAAACGCTCATCATGCTGGTGGTCTTAGCGTTGATTGATGTGGTGATGATCTCTAACCTACTGATCATGGTGATCGTAGGTGGGTATGAAACCTTTGTTAGTCGAATGGACTTAGAGGGCCACCGCGATCAGCCCGAGTGGTTAGACCACGTCAATGCGTCGGTTTTGAAAGTCAAACTTGGAACAGCCATCATTGGCATTAGCTCTATCCATTTACTCAAGACCTTTATCAACGCCGCCAACTACGACACCAAAGTGTTGATGTTTCAGACCTTAATCCATATTACTTTCTTACTCAGCGCCCTAGCCATCGCATACACCGACCGAATTTTAATTTCAACCCAAGCGATGAAAAAATGAGTCCCGCAACTTGTGCAAAATATTAGGGTTTACCCGTTATTTCCCAACGGGGAAAAAGCATTGCAATTTTGTAATCTAGTCATACAGAGCCACTTTTTTCGACTTCATTAAAAACCCTACTGTCCTGTCAATTATTTACATCGTAATCAAAATCTACTATCGTTTGCTTGGTTCTATTGGAAACCCATCAACTTTTAGGAGATACGTATGCAATTAAAAATGAATTGGCTCAAATCAATTGCCAGCCCGGCCATCGCTTTAGGCTTGCTTTTTGGTGTTAGCCAAGCATCAGCAAATGCGGGGGCGGTCCTCAAGCCTGAGGATTTTGTAGGAATATCTTTTTGGCTCATTTCGATGGCCCTCATTGCATCCACCGTATTCTTCTTCCTAGAGCGCGACCGCGTGTCTGCGAAGTGGAAAACATCGTTGACCGTTTCCGGACTGGTCACTTTGGTAGCTGCCGTTCACTATTTCTACATGCGTGAAGTCTGGGTCACAACCGGCTCAACACCAACCGTATTTAGGTACATCGACTGGCTCATTACTGTGCCACTTTTGATGATCGAGTTTTACTTGATTCTGTCAGCTATTACCAAAGTCCCCGTTGGCGTGTTTTGGCGCCTCATGATCGGAACTTTAGTTATGTTGGTGGGTGGATACCTCGGTGAAGCCGGCTACATGGCTGTTATGCCTGCATTCATCATCGGTATGGTGGGCTGGGCTTACATTCTTTATGAAATCTTCATGGGCGAAGCTAGCAAGATTAACGCCAACAGCGCCCCTGCTTCCGTTCAATCGGCATTCAACACCATGCGTTTGATTGTTACGATTGGTTGGGCCATCTACCCATTGGGCTACTTCTTTGGATACTTGACAGGCAGCAACCCCGCAGACAGTGCAAATGCTCTCAACATCATTTACAACTTGGCTGACGTGTTGAACAAGATTGCATTTGGCTTGATCATCTGGACCGTTGCGGTCAAAGAGTCTGAAGGTCATTCGCACAAATAATTAGCGCGTTTGGTTTGAACCTTCTTCACTTATGCAAGTGAAGAAGGTTCTTTTATTAGGCCATGTCGTATTTGTACTTGGCTTGTTCAAACGGAGCCGCTTGTTATGTCGACGCCTCGTTTAGATTGTTCAGAATTGACAGACGTCAAACTCGCTTCATTGCTTGAAGATGTTCAAGCAAGAATGCTTTATGCAACGCGTTGCACTCAGGAGTTGGCCTCCACTCCAGCACACAATGTTTCTTTAGCGGTTGCTTACCACTTGCGCTCCGGCGGGCAGCAAGTTCGGGCTAAGCTGGCTTTATCTGCCGCTTTTGCTTTAGGCCTTAAAGATTCTGACGCAGTATGTCTTGCTGCCTGTGCAGAACTTTTACACAATGCGTCTCTTGTACACGACGACCTTCAGGACGGCGATTTGTTCCGTCGCGGTCAGCCCTCCCTGTGGTCTAAATATGGCAAGAACTTTGCTATCTGCTGTGGGGACTTGCTTTTATCTGCCTCTTACGGCGTCTTATGCCAGCTCTCCCGGCCTGACAAGCTACCTGCCGTTTTAGACATGGTGCACCAGCGAACCAGCCGCGCTATTGCTGGGCAGTGCGCCGACTTGAGCGCCTTAGATTCGCACTCAGACTTCGTCGACCAATACATTGCCATCGCCAAGGCCAAGTCAGGCGCCCTCTTGGGCTTGCCGCTTGAGCTTGGGTTGCTAGTCGCGGGGTATCCCGATTCCATTGCGGTTGCCAAGTCTGCCGCCGATCATTTTGCGGTGGGTTATCAAATCATTGATGATTTACAAGACCATGCCTCGGATTCAAAGCGAGCATCCCAACAGCAACATCAGGTCCCACCACCTGCACTGAACATTGTTTTACTGCTTGAGCAACAATCGGGACATGATGACCCTTTTGCTCAAGCCTCTGCTCTTGCAATAGATCATCTCAAGCAGTGTGAAGACTATGCATTGCAGTTACCCCATCACTCTGGCCTTTTGTTGATCTCCTACTGCACAAAAATGCGCACGACGTTGAATGACACTATTGCACAATTCGAAACTTATTAATGCACGCAATTGTCATTGGCGCAGGGTTTGGCGGGATAGCAGCGGCCCTTCGATTACGCGCTAAGGGCTATCAGGTTACGCTAATCGATCGGTGTTCCCAGCTCGGAGGACGTGCTCAAGTTTTTGAGCGTGATGGGTTTAGACATGACGCTGGCCCTACAGTCATTACTGCCCCTTTTCTTTTTGAAGAGATCTTTTCACTGTTTGGTGAGAAGTTTTCCGACCACGTCACTCTGGTCCCTCTGACACCTTGGTACCGATTCGTATTTTCTGATGGGGAAAAGTTCGATTACGGCGGAACGCTTGAAGAAACCCTGGCTGAAATTAGACGCATTGAACCCAAGGACTGCGATGGCTATCAAAAGTTATTGAAGCACTCCCAGCGAATCTTCGATGTCGGGTTTACGCAACTATCCGCCCAACCGTTCCACAAATTTATCACCATGTTGCGGCAAATCCCGCAGCTTTTAGGTTTGCGCTCCTATGAAACCGTTTGGCAAATGGTGTCAAGGTTTTTAATCAACCCGAAGTTGCGTCAAGCCTTTTCGATTCAGCCCCTGCTTGTGGGTGGCAACCCCTTTGATACAACCAGTATTTATGGTTTGATTCACTATCTAGAACGTGCGTATGGTGTCCATTTTGCGATGGGCGGTACGGGCGCTATTACCAAGGCTTTCGAAGAGCTCATGGTCCGACAGGGCATTGATATCCAACTCGGTCAAACGGTTAAGTCTCTAAAGATCACAAAGGGGATAGCCCACGCAGTGGTTCTTGAGGATGGCCGCACACTCAATGCGGATGTCATCGTTTCAAACGCCGATGCAGCGCATCTCTATGGCGAGATGGTGTCTCCTGCGGATCGCTCGATTGCATCTGCGGTGAAACTTGCAAGCGCGCAATTTTCAATGGGCTTGTATGTTTTTTATTTTGGGACCAAGCGAACCTACCCAGATGTCGCGCACCACACCATATGGATGGGCGAACGCTACCGCGAACTACTTGCCGACATCTTTGACCACAAAACACTTTCCGATGATTTTTCCTTGTATCTCCATCGCCCCACGGCCACAGACCCCAGTTTTGCACCTCCCGGATGCGATAGTTTTTATGTGCTGTGCCCGGTACCTAACTTGCAAGGGAAGGTTGATTGGGATATTCAAGGTCCTTTGCTACAAAGCCGGATTATTGCGGCACTCAGCAAGACGATTCTTCCAGATTTAGAGTCAACCATCACGGCTGAGTTCTCGATGAATCCCAAGGACTTTAAAAACGACTATCTCAGCCAACATGGCGCAGGATTTTCAATTTCTCCCTTGTTTCGCCAATCGGCATGGTTCAGGTTTCACAATCAGGCCGAAGGAATTAAAAATCTTTATTTGGTGGGCGCTGGCACCCATCCTGGTGCAGGCTTACCAGGGGTTTTATGTTCAGCAAAAGTGATCGACTCCCTCATTGAGCCCGTAACTAATGCCTGAGTCTTCTTTGTTGGACGCCAACGCAATACTCGCGGCCAAAGGGAAAAGTTTCCACTGGGCGCGTCACTTTCTCGGCAAAAACCACGCGCAACGCGCTACCCGCCTCTACCGTCTTTGCCGTTACATCGACGATATCGCGGATGAGCATCAAGGCATACCTCAGGCGCTTTCTGCTCTCAGTCAAATCAAGACAGCGTTTGCTACCGGTATATCTTCGGATCCCATCATCAAGGACGGTTTGCTTTTGCTAGAAGAATGCAAGATTGATCCAGCCATCCTCATAGAGCTGGTGATGGGTATTGAATCCGATCTCACCACCGTACGAATTGCAGACGAAGATGCCCTATTGCGCTACTGTTACCAAGTTGCGGGTACGGTCGGGTTAATGATGTGTAAGGCACTAGAGACGGATAAAAAATTGGCCTTTGCGCATGCCATTGATTTGGGTATGGCCATGCAACTTACCAACATCTGCAGAGATGTCGCTGCTGACGCTGCGCTAGGAAGGCGTTACTTACCCGCAAGTGTTGTGGGTGACTTGTCGCCAGAAGAGATCCTCAACCCCTCTCTGCCAACCCGAAAACTGATCCAAAATTGCTTGAATGATTTATTAGCTCTGGCCGATCGTTACTACCAAAGCGGCGAACAAGGCCTCGTCTATCTTCCGCCCGCGGCTCGGGCGGGTGTTTTACTCTCTGCGCGTCTTTACCGTGCTATTGGCGATGAGTTACAGCACAATGGGCTTAATTTCTGGCAAGGCCGGGCCGTCGTGGGTTGGAGAAAA
>Ga0247844_1008259_pt1 | contig 11394 bp, 12 predicted proteins | sample LaCtaG_FD_192421 | JGI IMG/M metagenome (GOLD analysis project Ga0247844, IMG submission 192421) | Freshwater microbial communities from meromictic Lake La Cruz, Castile-La Mancha, Spain - LaCruzMarch201714.5m_1 | ecosystem: Environmental > Aquatic > Freshwater > Lake | place: Spain: Castile-La...
AACAGGAACCTTTTTAACTGATAGTCAGCGAGATTGGACTGTAAAAGTAGATTTAGATAACTTAGAAGCAGAAACAAGCTATTATTATCGTTTTGTTTCACAAACTGGAGAATTTTCGGATATTGGTTGTGCTAAAACTGCACCAATATCCGATTATGATCACAGTAGATTGGCAATCATGTCTTGCAGTAGTGTTTATTCGGGATTTTTTAATGCTTACAAAAGAATTGCTGAACGCAAAGATTTAGATTTAATCATTCATGTTGGTGATTATATCTACGATTTTGTTGATCCAGATGAAGAAGTTAGAATTCCAGATCCATTTCCAATTGATCCTATAAGCTTAAGTGAATGGAGAGAAAGACATCGTTATTATTTAATGGATCCAGATCTAAGGGCGGCAAGAAAATCTCATTCTTGGATTGTATTATGGGATAATCACGATGTAGATGGTCAGCCTGGTCATGAATTTGCACCAATACAAGCATTTATGGAGTATATTCCAGTTAGGTTGCCAAATCCAAACGATTCATCTTTAATTTACAGAAAAATTTCATACGGAAATCTTATGGATATTTTTGTAACAGATGTATTAATTTATAAAAATCAAGATACTTTGGTTGATGGATCTGCAAGTATGATTGGAAATAGTCAATATGATTGGTTAACACAAAATTTAGCATCATCAACCGCCAAATGGAAGCTTTTACCAATGCAAAATCTAATGGCAGGTTGGAGCATTCAAAATATTCCTGCATTCATTGGTCTAGGACAAAATGGTGTGCTTGACCCAACAAACTGGGACGGATATGACTCAGATAGAGACAGACTTTTAAGTTACATCAGCACAAATAATATTGATAATGTTATAGCTTTGAGTGGTGATTCACATGTGTCGATTGTGGCAGATTTATCGACAGACCCACAAAACAATTCGGTTTATAATGCTCAAACAGGTCAAGGGAGTGTAGCTGTTGAATTTTTACCAACTAGTATTTCTCGTGGAAATTTTGATGAATTAGGTTTTGGCTGGGCAATTGGAATTGTGACTCCAATTATGGAAGCTGAAAATCCGAATCATGTATTTATGAATTTAGTAGATCATGGCTATGGTTTATTAGATGTCAAACAAGATTCATGTGTCGCTGAACTATGGTATTCTGAAATATTAAATGCCTCAAATACAGAAGAATTTGAAAGAGGTTACATTGTGAAAGATGGAGAAAATCATTGGAGAAGAAATCAAACTACTCAACCTACTCCAGCTAAAACTGACGGCGAAGTTTCAATAGTAGAAAACGAACAAATTGAATTTAATTTTTACCCAAATCCAGCAAATAAAATTGTAGTTATCGAAAATCCAGAAAACCATACTATTGAATCAGTAAGGTTGATTTCTATTGATGGTAAAGAAAATAAACTATTAAAGCCTATTGGTGAAAACCAAATGAATCAAAATTATCCTATTAGTGAAAACAAAGTAAGTCAAACTTATTCATTAAGTGGCTTAACAAAAGGTATTTACACTATAAAAATTAAAACCACTACAAGTGAGTTTAACTCAAAGTTGGTTATCGCAGACTAGAATTTTATAATTTTGAAAAACCTCAATCTACATTACTTAATCACAACATTCGAAAACTTAAGATCTGTTAGTTCATCTTTAATTTTTCCATTGTGATCTTTTTTGAAAATATATAAACCTTTACTTGCTGGGTCTTTTAAAGAACCAATTATGGTTTCATTTGGTTTCAAATTAAAAGAATAAGTATATTCTGCATTTTTACAAGTAGCACAGATTCCACCATAATAAGCTTCTGTGTGAAATAAAATACTTTTTTGTTCGGATGTTATGTTTTTAATTTCTAAAACCTCGTATTCATAACCAAATTTACGATTTGATTTTTCAGTAACAGTTTGTGGTTTTGTTGTTATTTCAATTCCATCAAATTTATGCTGTGTTTGAGAAAATAAAGCAGATGAAATAAATCCAAAAAATGAAATTGTAATTGCTTTTTTCATAGTAGTATTTTTAACAAATATATAAAAAAGTCCTAGTTGAAAAAAATTGAAATCCAAATCTAAATTTATGTTGTCTCAATTAGGATGATTTTTATTTTCTTATGGATGTCATTTTGAAAATTTTTCCGTCTTTTACTTCGTAAATCATTACGATTTCCAAAACTTCCTTTGAACCTTTTCTTCCAACTATGCTTTCGTGGTCGATTACTTTATTATCAAAAACAATGCGCTTCAAAAAGGTGGAATGCATATTTGGCGATACTTCAAATAATTCTTTGTATAATTTTTCAATTGCAGGTTTTCCACTTGCTACCAATTTCATTTCACTAAAACTATACAATTCAATATCTTCCGAAAACCAAGACATGAATTTCTCTAATTCGCGATTGTTATAAGCTTCTAAATTGCTTTGAACGATTTGTTCTACACTAAGGTTTTGAGCGAAATTCATGGTTGTTAAATTGATGAATAAAAAAATGAGAAAGTTATTCATGAGTTTGGTTTAAGGAAAATTACTTTTTTATATCTATTCAAAACTAAACTAAATTATTGCTATTTGCACTATATCTTTTAACAATAAATTGTTTTATAACATCATTCCTTTGTAGATTTGGAATTCTTTTTAACTTATTGATTACCAGATTTTCTTCCATATTAGCACTTGATTTTAAACGGTATAAGCAGTGTTATGTAAAATAAAATATTAACTAAACTAATAGTTTGAAAGCAATCAAACACTTAAAAACAATACATTTCCCGTTTATTTCCCTTCAAATAAAATTATATTTGCTAAATTGAATATTAAATTAAGTTGAAAGAAATTAGAACAAACTATTTAATCGGAAATGGAGGCGCTGGAAATTCGATTTTGATATCTTCATTGGGCATATTTCTAAACGATTCACGCAACACCTAAGAATTATTTAAAACAATTTTATGATATATATAATAGGACTTGGAAGATCTGGTAGCACTTTGTTAACTGCTGTATTGAATAATCATTCGCAAATAAAAGCAATTCCTGAAATTCCACTTGTTCTATTTTTTGCAAATGATTACAAAAATATACAAGTCAAATCAGAATCTCTTGAGAGTAAAACAAAAATATACCTCAATTTAATCCAAAACATCCGACCAAAATCAATAATTGATTTGAATATTGAGCAATTAGAAAATACGGTCTATTCCAGTTATATTGAATATTGTGAAAGAATATTTGAACAATTTAATATCATTAACTCACATGGTTCAAAAAAAATCTATGTTGATAAAAATCCTCAATATACTTTTTTCACAAACGAGTTAAAAAAAATTGATCCGAATGCAAAATTCATTTTATTAGTTAGAGACTACAGAGATAATGTGCTCAGCAGAATGGAAAAACCGCATAATAAAACAGTAAATCCAGCCTACAATGCTTTTCGTAATAGATTTTATTTGAAAGAATTATCGAAGGTAATGTATATGAAAAATTCAATATTGATTCATTACGAGAATTTAGCAAACGAACCTTTATTAGAAATAAATAGAATTTGTAAGTTCTTAAATGTTCCGTTTGAAAATCAAATGTTTGAATTTGATCAATCTCAATTTTCAAATCTTGAGGTCAAAAAATCCGACATGAATGAATTTATTAATAAACATTTCGCTAACTTAGGAAAACCGATAACAAACTCAGTTGTAGGCAAATGGAAATTGAAATTAGCAGAAAATGATATTCAATTGATAGAGGGTATTTGTAACAAATATGGAAAATTATTTAAGTATGATCCTACCTTAAAATTGAATTCTTATTTGTGGTATGTTTTGCTGCATTTTCCTTATTATTTATTGGCAAAATGGCATATAGCTAAAGATAGATTAATTTATTATTTTCCCAGTTCAATAAAACTTAGACGATTGAAAGCGATTTATAATAAAATATTGAATTAGAAGTATTTACAATTTATAAGAATCAGTTCATCAACTACAAAATTTGAATTTAACTGCCGAATATTTAGATAACTTGCCTGTTCATTTTGTTCTTTGCACCGAACGAACAGGTAGTTCTCTATTGAGTTTAATGCTCAATCTGCACTCAAAAATCATTTGTCCATCAGAGGAACAATTTGCTCTTTACTTTGCGAAGAAATACAGCCAAAAAGTAAATTGGACCCATAACGATATTGAAAAGTACGTGGAGGAATTCTGCTTGCTTTTTGAGAAAAATATTGAATTGTATTTTAGCGATAAACAAACATTTCTGAACAATCTAAAGCAACATCGCGAAATTTTGAATTACAGCCGACTAATTAAACTGAGTTACTTGCATTTTATAGAAATGAAGGATAAGTCTGAAATTGAAGTGATTGTAGATAAACAGATTAAGTATTTTTTCCATTTACCAGCTTTAACTGCTTTATTTCCATCTGCAAAATTTATCGTTTTGACAAGAGATGTGAGAGACAATATTATTTCAAAGAAAAATCGCGCTTTGAATTGGAACCAAAATCCTTTTTTTCTTGCGTATTTGTGGTCGCAGAGTTATTCAAATATTAATCAACTTCAAAATAAAAGTGTTTTGATTGTGAAATTTGAAGATTTCATCGCTCATACCGAATCGACTTTAACGAAGATTTGTCATTTTTTAAATCAAGAATTTCAAACTTCAATGCTTCAAACAGATGGTGTTTTTAATCGCTTGATTGATAGTAAAAAAGAACGTTTGGATAAACAATTCGTTGAAAAACTCAAAGATTTTCATAGCGGATTAAACAGTGTTCCAAACACAAAAAAGATTGGAGTTTACAAAGAAATGGACGCACGTGAATTGCAAGAAATAGAATCAATTTGCGGAGATTTACTCGTGAAATTTGATTATGAATTAACTGAAAAACAAGTAAAAAGCTTCTCGTTTAAAAAAATCTACTTTTCTTTTTTAGCGAAATGTTATCGCGCTTACTTGCTGAAGTCTTATCTTTTGCTTCCACTTTCTATTAAAGTTTACATTAAAAAAATAAGAAGAAAAAAAATAAATGTTTAGTAGATCTTGAAAAGATTAACCAATTTGATTCCCAAGTAGGCAAAAGGTCTGAGAACAAGCGCAATTACAAAAACTAAGCTTGGTTTATTTAATAAGTACTTGTTGTAATCGACTCTTTTTTGAAGAAATAACGAAGTTCTAACAGTTGAAACGATAGTGTTTCTTTTGTTTTTGAATTCATCCCTGAGCACATCAATTACAAGAATTATTCTCTTTTTTTGGCTTAAATTAAACGCTTCATGATTGTAAGCATCCATGAAAATTAACCACTCACCTTTTTTCCAAGAACGAAATTCATCCCTTACTCGAAATCCACAAGTTGGAAGTTCTTCAGGTATTTCAATTCCAAAATGACAACGGTAAATTCCGTTAGTATCTCCACAATGCGGGAGAATTTTTCCGTTCGCTTCCAATTGATTAAATGAAACAGATAAAATTTCTGGATATTTAGAAACAATTGACATTAAAACAGGGAATTCTTTTTTTCTTTTGAAAAACTCGATATCCCAAGAAATCAACGAAAAGGTCTTCCAAACTTCTTGATTATTGACCATTGAAGTATTGAAATAGGATTCTAAACTGTTCTTTTTGAGGTAATTGTCAAGCTCTTGCTCGATTGTGTCACCATTTTCTTGAAATTCTTTTGTCCATCTTAAACTCGTGGGATCTATAAAAGAAGGTTCTGTTCCTTTGTAGTTAAAAGAAAAATCAAAAAGACTAAACCATAATTTGTTCATGAAAAGTAATAATGATGTAGTGACGAATGTAAGAAATATTCATTAATTTGTCTTAAATTTTCAGTTATGTCTAATAAAACTCCTCAAAATCCAGCTTATTTTTATGACAAAAATGATTTTCCGTTTCTGTTTAAATTGGAAGAGAACTTTCAAGTGATTCGCGAGGAATTAATTACTTTATTGGAAAATAAACAAGAAAATCAATGGCTTCAGACTTTTCCAGATTATGTGAAAAGTGATCAAAAAAAAGCGTGGAAGGTGTTTACATTTTTGTTTTTCCAGATGAAAAGTCCGAAACATGCACAACTGTGTCCAAAATCGGCTGAATTGATTTATTCTATTTCTGAAATTATTTCGTGTGATTTTTCTTTTATGGAACCTAACACGCATATTTTACCGCATAAAGGCTACACGAAAATGGTTTTGCGCTGTCATTTACCGTTAATTGTTCCAGCAGGAGAAAAGTGCGCGATACGAGTAGGAGAGGAGACACATGTTTGGAAGGAAGGTGAATTGGTTGTTTTTGATGATTCTTTTGAACACGAAGCATGGAATAAAAGCGATGAGAAAAGAGTGGTTTTGATGTTTGATATTCCCAATCCGAATTGGCCCTATTCTGCAACTGAAATTTCTGCTTACAAGATTGAAAAAATGGACGATCCTTTTCTACTTTCGATTGCGCCAAAAGAACAATGGCTTAAATTTTATCAAGACCGTCGATTGCCATTGGAGGAGTTTGATTAAGCAATAATTGATTGATTTCCTCTAGGTTATTTTCTGAAGGAGTTCCAGAAAGTTTCATCAAATTAGAACCTGTACAAAAAAGACTTGCGGCTTTATTTAGCTTTAGTCCAACTTTTTTAAAACGCTCTTTTGTCAAAACATACAATTGATTGTCAGTTGCTTCTTGATTTGATAAAAGTTCATAACCTAACATTTTATTATACTGAATCGCTCTTACGTTGTCTTTTAATATTCGGACACGAGAAACTTCAATACTTGTGATCATGTGAAAAACGAAATTGAGTAAAGTCAGTGAAGCATAAACGGCAGCGAAAGAATGTTCAAAATCGCGTTCACCGATAAAAATTCCACCTTCACCAAAGCCGATTTCAGGTTGAAAATTTTTGGCATTGATTAAACCTACTTTTTTTCCTTCAAATTCAATGACAAAATAATAGTTGAATTTATTATTAATCGTTTGAAACCAAGATTGTTGCATTTCTGACGTGATGTATTCTCTGTAAATCATTTGATTGACCACATGAGCTGCATTTCTCCAAGAGCGAATTAACTCTAAGTCCACTTCGCTTAAACGAATCAATCTCACGTCAAATTGTTCCAGTATTAGCATTCTTTGTCAGAAATATGATAAGTTGGTGCATTGTTTAGATTGACTAAAATCGCACGCATATATTGGGCAATAACACCGATGCAAAAAATAATTAAACCTGTTGAAAATAAAACACTTACGATTAAGGATGTATAACCTTTAATTTCAATTTTGTCAATTAAAAATTTGTGAAGAAAGAAAATTCCGATTAGAAAATTAATTGCTGCAAGCGTGAAACCAGTAAAAGTGACTGCTTTCAATGGAATCGCTGTGGAATACATAATTACATTTGCAGTGGTTTTTATCAAACCTTTCGTTTTGTAGCGCGATTTCCTCAAAGCAGAAGGATTGTTTGTTACAGCGACAAATTCTATTTCGTGTGTGTACCACAATAAAAATTCATCAATAAAAACGAATTGTTTGTGGCTTTCGGCTAATTTTCGTGCTATTTGTCCGTCGATCAAACGGAAGCTGCTTCCACGTCCTTTTTTAACACCTTCCAATTTAGAAGCACGTTTGTAAATACTTTTTAAAAGCTGTTTAAACGCTGATTCTTTTTGTTGGTACTCTCCGTAAACAACTTTCGAATTTGTAGCTTCTTGCTTACTAATTAACTTTTGAAATTCAGCTGGTAAAACTTCCAAATCGTCGTCGAGTGTCAGCACAAATTCGCCTTTAGATGCTTCAAAACCACAGAGTGTTGCTGCATGTTGACCGAAATTTTTGGAAAGACGAATAATTTTACAGCGTTGATCTTTCGCTCGAATTTTTTTCAATTCTTCCCAGCTTGTATCTTGGCTAAAATCATCAACTAAAATAAATTCAACCAATTCCGTTTTGAAAAAAGAAGAAATTGCATCATACAAATCTGAAATTCCTTTTGAATTATTGTAAACCGGAACCACTAAACTATATTTCATTTGCTATTTTTTTCTAAACATAGTAAAAAATTTTGAGAGCTGAAGTTTGAGATGAAAATGAAGGGTTGATTTTGGTATTAATCCATTCATTTACGTTTGTTAATTGTTTTAGTGTTGTAACAATAACTTTTATTTGATAGCTTTTAAACTTGAATTTAAGGCATTTAATCTAGAGCAAAGTTGAAAAATAAATTATTTTTGTTGTGGATTTTGAAAAACTTCAAAAACTATACTTCCTTTAAATTTATTAATAAAAAACAATGAAAAATAAAATCGTCACTATTTTACTTGCTTTTTTGGGATTAAATTCATTCATAAATTCTCAAAAAACAATCACAACTATAAAATACGAAACTGGAACACAATACGATGGTGAGGTTGAAAAAGGAATTCCAAATGGAAAAGGTACAATGCAATGGTCGAATGGAAGTAAATACACTGGCTACTGGAAAAACAACATCAAATATGGAGAAGGAACAATGGTTTGGGCTGATGGGACGCGCTATATTGGAAATTGGGTTGAAGACAAAATTGAAGGTAAAGGTGTTATGGAATATCCAAATGGAAGTAGATATGAAGGTGAATTGATAAATGGTTTAAGACATGGTTTTGGAATTCAAACTTGGAAAAGTGGTGATAAGTACAATGGTTATTGGATTGCTGGTCAACAAAATGGTGAAGGAACAATGGTTTGGGCTGATGGAACGCGTTATGTTGGGAATTGGGTTAAAGACAAATCAGAAGGAAAAGGAGTTATGGATTATCCGAATGGAAGTCGATACGAAGGAGAATGGATAAATAGCCTTAGACAAGGTTTAGGAACTCAAACTTGGAAAAGTGGTGATAAGTACATTGGTTATTGGAGCGCAGGTCAACAAACTGGTGATGGTGAACATTTTTGGAGTGATGGATCTTTCTACAAAGGATCATTTTTAAATGGTTTGATGCATGGAAAAGGTAAATTTGTAAATAAATCTGGTGTTGTCCAAGAAGGAAATTGGGTTGAAAATAAATTTGTTCCTTAGTTTAATAGACAATCAATTCATAAATTGATTTAGTCAGAATTGATTTACTCAAATTCTAAATTTTATTTTAAAGGAGAATTTTTATCAAACGCTTCACCTGTGTAAAAACGAGCACGTTGCTCTTTTCTAAATTCACTTGGTTCCAAAACGTATTCATCCCAAATGTAATTTCCTAATGGGGTTTTAGCACTAAAACGAACGAAAATCTTTTTTGTTGGATCAAGCCAAATTGGTAAATTACTTGTTAATCTCAAAGCATTTCCATTTGTGATTACACCTTGAATTGGTTCTGAGTATTGCTGCCATTTATCGGATTCATTTTGTTTAAGGAACAATTGAAAATCAGTAAGCTTTAAGGTTAGCTTTCCTTCTTTTTCAAAGATTTTATTCCGTAATGCAGGATCATTTACAAAAGTTGAAAATTCAAGACAAAGTTTTCTTTCAGGTTTTATTTTGTCATTTCCCTCGCGCCACATGTATTTATCCAAAGTAATTGGTTGACTAACTTCTGAATACGATCGATTTACTTTGGTGAAAATTTCGTTACCAAAAATTGTTTCAATAGTTACTTTAATTTGAATGAGTTTAGTTGTATCGATTTTTCTAAGTTTAACCTCAAAACTTTCTTTGAACGAATAATTTCCATCTGTATCGGGAATTGCCAACAGCCCAAATCTTCCAATATCTCCCGATTTACTTGTTTCATTTTGCAACTCAATTTTTAGATTTATTCCAGGTATTTTAGCTCCTTCAGGAATAAAAAAGCTAATTCTATCTTGATTTTTGTTCAGTTCTTTGGTTATTTCTGGTGTTAAACCATTAATAGTAATTTTAACTTTATTTTGTGCAAATAGCCCAAAAGAAGTTACTATAAAAAGTGAAAATAAGTATTTCATTGGTTTAAAATTTATATTAAAAATCTATTTGAACGCTGGGTGTTTCAATCCAATCCTTTCACGTAATTCTCCAAATACTTAAATCCTTCCGTTAATTCTCCTTGCATATTTGTTTGACTTCCTTTTGCAATCATATTGTCTGGGTCTTCACCAAATAAACGTGGTAAAACATGTTTCAATAATTCATTACCAAAATCTTCGGATGCATCTTTAGGAAGTTCGCAAGGTAAATTATCAATCGACATTACAGCAATTGCACCTTCATCTCTAAAATCAACTTCTTTTCCTGTTTGTGGATCGTAGCCGAAGATTGGATCTCCAATTTTCGTAGAGCGAATCGTTGCAGCGATTGGTCCAGCCACATCACAAGAAATATCAGCTATGACTTTGATACGATTTTCTGCACTTTTTAAGTCCTCTTGCGTTAAAATAATAGGTGATTTTGCACTCCAAAAATGGCAAGGAATGTACATGTCTGTTTTTGAAACGTAACGATTGAAAGTGGATTTATACAATTCTGGAGTTGAATAAAATTCTGATTTAGAGAATTCACCACCATCTTTTCTGCCGTAATAATCTTCAACTTCTAGTTGCGCATAAATTGGTTCATCAAATTCTTTCAACAAAAACTCCTCTGGACTTACTTCTTTGATCGGCAATAAATCAATCATTTCTTTTGCGCCATGACCAACGCGACCAAATCCAGTTAAAAGAATTCGGAAATTTTGTGGAAGTACCACCTTTTTCAATTCTTCTTCAACTTCCTTGCGATCTGCACATAAATGAGCAGGTTTTAATTCAAAACTAGATGATTTTAAACCGAAAGTATAAAAAGCATTGTAGCAACCAACTATACCAGCATAACGACCGAAACCAACTACACGTTTGTTGTATTTATCTTTGATCACTTCATAATCAACTAATTGAATTTTCTTCTCCAATAATGCTTGAAGTAAGGTGCGATTATATGGCTGTTTTTTAATAGTATGTGAGAAAAAGAAAAACGTTTTATTCGGAATTAAATCTGTAATTTGAACCTCTTTCACACCAAAAATGATGTCGCAATTGTCTAATGAATCAACAATTTCAATTCCTTCGGCTTGGTATTCATCATCTTTAAAAGTTCTAATTGGACTTTTTTGAACGAGTACTTTTATAGTTGGATAAATGGTTTCAATGGCTTTGCATTGTTTTGGGGTTAACGGAACTCGGAAATCTGGCGGCACTTTCCCTTCTTTAATCACTCCGATGGTAATGTTGTTCATGTTTTAATTTTTAATGGATTGGTTCATTTAATAGGTAGGTGTCGATAAACTCGCGCACACAACCGTCCCCCCCTTTTTTTGCCAAAATAATATGACAATTTGATTTAACTAGAGGAACAGCATTCGCTGGACACACTGCTAAACCTACATTTTTCATTATTTCTAAATCATTTA
>Ga0247844_1008260_pt1 | contig 11394 bp, 13 predicted proteins | sample LaCtaG_FD_192421 | JGI IMG/M metagenome (GOLD analysis project Ga0247844, IMG submission 192421) | Freshwater microbial communities from meromictic Lake La Cruz, Castile-La Mancha, Spain - LaCruzMarch201714.5m_1 | ecosystem: Environmental > Aquatic > Freshwater > Lake | place: Spain: Castile-La...
CGGAGGCGGCGGCATCATCCATTTATTCCGTGCCGGACGAGTCCGCCGAGCCGTTCGAACCTGCCGCAGAAAATAACTTGGCAGACACATCCGAAGACACTACCGTGTGAAACCTTTTTTGCGGAGGGGTGTCAGAGTGGTTTAATGAGCACGCTTGGAAAGCGTGTGTACCCTTAAAAGGTACCGGGGGTTCGAATCCCCCCCCCTCCGCCAGCTATCAATCCCTGTTCTTTCCCTTGAACAAAAGCCAGAGCCGGAAGCGAAGGCGCTGCCAGAGCGAAGGTTTTAAGCGGCGCGGCTGAGCCTGCGGCGCTTTCATATAATCCCGGTCGTAAATTCCCATGGCCGGATGATTCCAGCCAGACTCCGGTTCGGCAAGAAAATCCTCATCGGCGATCCGCCGGTCAAAATAAACATGATCCGAAATTACTGTGGGTGCGGACGGGGGGCCGCGCCTTTCCCAATCCAATCTCCGGGGCCGGCGGCCCCGGCTACAGGCGACAGCAAACAAAACAAAAGCGACACCGGCCCTGTCCTGTGTTACATCCTCACGCCATGCCGATTCTCCTGAAAAACCAGACCGCCGAAGAACTGCACCGCCAGCTCGGCATTACACTCCGTCAGGCGCGGATGATTCAGGCTGTCGTCATCCGGAAAGGCCAACTGCCGGAGGTACAGGCTGAGATTTCGGAAAAGGCGCTGAAGTCTCTCCGCGCCGCAACGGAAATTCCGAATCTGACGGTTGCGGATAAGGTCGTTTCGCCGCAGGACGGCTTCGCCAAATATCTGTTTCGCGGCGACGGCCCGGAACCGTTCGAAGCCGTCCGTATTCCGCTGCTGCACCGCGCCAATGATCAGAAATATATCGCCTGCGTCAGCTCGCAGGTCGGCTGTGCCATGGGCTGTTCGTTCTGCTACACCGGCAGAATGGGATTTATCCGCAACCTCTCCGCATGGGAAATGGTCGATCAGGTACTCAAAATCCGCGACGACTCGGACCATCCGGTGCGCGGCGTGGTCTTCATGGGCATGGGCGAACCGTTCCTGAACTACGACGAAGTCATCCGCGCCGCCCGCATTTTGTCCGAACCGTGCGGCGGAGCGATTTCCGCCAAAGCCATCACCGTTTCCACCGCCGGTATCGTCCCCGCTATCCGGCAATACACGGCGGAGAAATATCCGTTCCGGCTGGTCGTTTCGCTGACTTCCGCCGATCCGCAGAAGCGGCGCGAACTCATGCCGGTTGAAGGATTGCACCCGACCGCCGAACTGATGGATGCCCTGCGCGAACGCCACCAAGTTACCGGCAAGCGGATCACGCTGGCGTGGACGATGATCTCTGGCGTCAACACCGGCGAAGAAGATGCCGAACAACTGGCCGAACTGACCCGCGGACTGCCGGTCAAACTCGACTTGATTGATGTGAACGATCCGTCCGGAAAATATATTCCGCCGTCACGGGAAGAATTGCACGCGTTCCGCGACGCCTTACGCCTGCACCTCGCCGCGCCCGTCGCCCGTCGCTACAGCGGTGGGAAGGATATTGCCGCCGCCTGCGGGATGCTGGCCGTGCCGCAGGTGAGAGATAACAAAAACAAGATTGCCGGGGATGATTGGGATGTTTCATTGCCAATTACAGGTGGCATTCAAGGGTTACCGAACTCTGGTTAAAGCGAAACAGGACATCTTTGCGGTCAACGTCGGTGATTTGCAATAGCGCCATTATTATGCGCCTGTCAGTTTCCGTTTGCTTCTTGCCCCTCTTTTCGTTTCCTCAAGATCAACAACCCTATTTACAAGGAAAATCCCTTTATTCTCGTCTCTGGAAAGCACGATAATTCTGGGCAATTGACCTGTCCTCCCTTGTATCTCTGCTACAATTATAGATGCCAAAGATCCCAAGCCGGGAGGAACAATCGCTATTTGTTCTGGGGTATTAAAATCATAGTCTATTTTGTCGAAAGCATCTCTTATCTGCTCAACGATATCTTTTGAAAAATCGACATTTAGCAATACACTCCCAATCGGCTTGTCGGGCAACTGGGCAATTGCCTCCTCGCTAAGAATGTGCCCAGAAAAGTTTAGAACAATCATGCAAACATCCCCTTCCTATCCCTCTACGTCCTGCTGTTGCTTTTTGAAATCTTCGTAGCTGAGGGACCTTTCAATTCTCTTTTTTAGGATTTGATCATAAAATACCCCAGTAATTAGTGAGCTTTTTATGTTAACTGCATCTGCAAGTATTTTTTTATTAAGCATGGATTCGACCGTGTCATTTGAGTTGGTGCGATCATGAAAGCCAATTATCATTCTTGAACCATCAATGATATGCGCGCTGAATTGAAGCGAGTTTGAATAATCTACATACCTGATGCTAAGCTTTGCGAGTTTTTCTGGTTTTACTTTGGAGTACATGTATTCGGCCGCCGAAAGATTATCTGTTTCGCACAGGCAAAGGATGTTGACCTCGATATCTCGATTATTAACCAGATCGATTATTATATCATTTATTGCTTTGATGTCTTGGTATTCACGGCTCTCCTTCCAAAAATGCCGAACGTACATCGTCAGGCTTTGGTTGGCATCGCGTATTTGGCTTTTAACCATTTCAAGATATGAACTAGGGTTGTGTGCATAGATTTTTTTTGATCGTTTGCGTTCAATCCAATACAACCACCACGACACTGGGGAGATAACGCCTAATACCGACAGGATCGTCGAGACATACTGTTCGCCATTTGTTGCCATGGTTTCTCCGATCTTTTATGCCAAGTGCTACGATATGAATACTATCAACGTTAATTCGCCGCAGAGTAGAGGGTGAAAGATGACTCGGAAAGAAAAATCTAACAAAGAGACATCGCTGGACAATCCCGATTCGAATCACCAAACGCGCCAGAGCTGTTTCCACTTTTTCAGTCCGCGATCCCAGAACAAAGCCAGGACCGCTCCGACCGGAATGGCGAGGATGAGCCGCCGCTTTTGCGGCATGGACGCCAGGATCAGCGCGATGGGTGCGAGAACCAGCAGCCAATAAGTCACCAGACAGACAATCTTTTTCATCTTCGCGCGCCTTTAGTTTATTACCGGTTAAACAATTAACGTCGCAAATGTAGTCCGCCGGTTTGGGCGTGGCAAACTGGAAATGGCTGGTGGAACGCGACCGCCGGGCGCGTTTCCTACTGTTGCGAACAAGCAAAGCGTGCTCGGCGATCACGCTCCACCTTTTGCCCGCGCCCACCGGACGCGGCTACAGATTCTGTAGGTGCGGGCGGTGCCCGCGCATCCTCCAATTCGGGATTGCGAAACTGCGCTGAACCGTGGACACTCCCGGCGCTTAAACCATGAATACTCAATCGGCAATCATAAATCGGCAATCGACAATCGAGTTGATGTCTCCGGCGGGATCGGAAGCGGCGCTGGCGGCGGCGATCCGCGCCGGGGCAGATTCCGTTTATTTCGGTGTCGGCAAACTCAATATGCGCGCCCGCTCCGCCGATCTGACTCCGGAAGACCTGCCGAAGATTGCCGACCTCTGCCGCACGGCGGGAGTGAAAAGCTATCTCGCGCTCAATACGATTGTTTATGACGGCGAGATGGAAGAGATGCATGCGCTGTGCGACGACGCCAAGGTTGCCGGAGTTTCCGCCGTGATCGCCACCGATATCGCGACGATTGAATATGCCCGCGCCATCGGTCTGGAGGTGCATATTTCAGTGCAGGCGAACGTCACCAATTTTCAGGCGCTGGAATTTTATGCCCGCTACGCCGACACGGTGGTGCTGGCGCGCGAACTTTCGCTCGAACAAATTTCCGCCATTGCGAAAAAAGTTCAGGAGAAAAATTTGCGCGGCCCGTCCGGCGAACTGATCCGCCTCGAACTGTTCGCCCACGGCGCGCTGTGCGTCGCCGTTAGCGGTAAGTGCTACATGAGCCTCGCGCAGTACGACCATTCCGCCAACCGCGGCGCCTGCTTCCAGCCCTGCCGCCGCAGTTATCGCGTGACCGACGAGGAAACCGGTGCGGAACTGGTGATCGACAATAAATATGTCATGTCGCCGAAAGACATCTGCACCATCCAATATCTGGACAAAATCACCGCCGCCGGAATTTCGGTGCTGAAGATTGAAGGTCGCGGACGTTCCGCCGATTATGTCGAAGTGACGACGCGCGTTTACCGCGAGGCGCTCGACGCGCTGGCCGCCGGAACCTACACGCCGGAAAAATTTGATCCGTGGATTGCTGAACTCGGCAAGGTGTTCAACCGCGGGTTCTGGCACGGCGGCTATTACTGCGGCACGAAGCTCGGCGAATGGGCGGCCTGCGCCGATTCGCAGGCGACGGAACAGCGCGATGAAGTCGGCGTACTCAGTAACTTTTTCGCCAAGACCAACATCGCCGAATTCACGGTGCGGCGCCACGTGATCAAGAACGGCGACTCTCTTCTGCTCGAAGGGCCAACGACCGGCGCACTCCGTTTCACCGCCGAAGATCTGCGCGTCGGCGGCGAACCGGCGGACTCGGCACAACCGAACGACGTCGTCACGCTCGCCCTGCCGCGTAAAGCCCGCCGTCAGGATAAAGTTTTCCTGCTCACGCCGCGCGGTTAGATAAATTGCTGGCAATCGGACGGCGGCGGTTTTATGGTCTGCGGTCTAACAAAGGGAGTTCTTATGCGTAAAATGACTGTTCCGGTTCTGGCTCTGCTCGCTCTTTCCATCGTATTCTGCGGCTGCGGAAAAAAACCGCTGCCCGCGCCCGTCCCGCCGCCGACCGCTGAAGCCATCGCCGCGTTTTCCGAGGCCGCCTTTAACGGCAATGCTCAGCCCGTCGCCGACGCGCTTAAAGCCGGTATGCCGGTTGATCAGGTTGAGACCAATGGTAACAGCGCGCTGATGCTGGCGGCCTTTAACGGCCACACGAATGTTATGCATCTGCTGCTGGACGCCAAAGCGAATATCAACCTGCGCGACAGCAAGGGGCGCACGCCGCTCATGTTTGCATCTTCCGGCCCCTTCCCGGGCGCCGTAAAACTGCTACTCGAACACGGCGCCGAAGTGAATGCCATTGATACGGTAGATCATTTCACCGCGCTGATGTTTGCCGCCGGGGAAGGGCTTTCGCCAATCGTTGATATCCTGCTCGAAAAAGGTGCCGATCCGAAAATGAAAGATAAAGATAACGATACCGCCGCCTCCTTTGCGAAATCGCGCGGATTTACCGATCTGGCGCAGAAGCTTCAACAATTGATAGATCAGCCTTAGCGGAGATTTTCATGGACGACGAACAACTGGCAGACGCCGGATCGTATAAATTCGGAAAGTTCGAGAAAAACGCCGAGGAGCTGGCTCGCCTGAAAATGCAGGCGACCGTCGCCATCGACATCGAGAGGGATGTCTGGAATAACGCGGGCTTAAAATCCGGCATGAACGTGCTCGATCTCGCTTGCGGACCCGGCTTCATCAGCTGTGAGCTGGCCCAGGTCGTCGGTAGCGGAACCGTGACCGGCGTGGACATCAGTGAAGAACTAATTTTTACCGCTCAGCAGGCCAAAGTTTCCGAAAAAGTTCAGAATGTCTCGTTTCGCATCGGCAATGTCTACGAACTCGACCAGCCGGAAAACGCTTTCGACTTCGTTTATGCCCGCTTCCTGTTTCAGCATTTGGAAAACCCGCAGCTCGCGCTTAAGAACATCCTGCGCGTTTTAAAGCCGGGCGGGATACTGTGTGTGCTGGATATTGATGATAACTGGACGAGCTTTGCGCCGGAGAGCGATGCGTTTGTTAAATTCATCCGCAAGGCCGGAGCCGGACAGAAGCGCAAGGGCGGCAACCGGCTGATCGGCTCGCAACTCTTCGGCCTGCTGAGTGACGCCGGATTTAAAACTGTCAGCACGAAAATCCGGCCGATTACCACCGAGGATCTCGGCGTACGGATGTTCCTTGGCATTGCCGTCCTCTTCCGAGTGGAGATGCTCAACAAATTGCAGAAACTGCTGGCTCTGCCGCAGCTCAAAAAAATCAAAGCCGCCGCACAGGCGCCGACCGCCTGGGGTTCGGTTGGTGTCTTCGTCACCACCGGAACAAAGGCCTGACATAATGCGGTTCAAGGGTAACAGCGACCAAAGCAGCGCGCGCTACTGGGATGATCTCGCCGATCTTTACCAGCGTGAAACACGCATCTCGACAGACGATTTCCACTACGGCCCGCTTCTGCCGGGCGATTCACAATTAAAATTACTGCCGGCCCGCCTTCGTAAAAACTCCGGCGAGGCGAGGACAGCGGATGAGATCCGCTGCCTCGAAATTGGATGCGGTGCCGGGCAGAACTCCATCTTCCTCGCCAAGCAAGGCACGCAGTGCGTTGCCTTCGACATTTCCGAAAAGCAGATAGCGCACGGACGCAAACTCGCGGCCGCCGAAAAGGTCGAAGTAGACTTCCGCTGCGTTTCGATGGATGCAATGGGTCGTCCCGGCATGTTTGATCTGATCCATTCGACCTACGCACTACCCTTCTCCGCCGACCCGCAAAAAGTGATCGCCGATGCCGCCGCGATGCTTAATCCCGGCGGCACTCTCCTACTGACAACCGGACATCCGCTTTACGCCGGTGAATGGCTGGAGGTTGGCGAAGGTGAAGAAGGTTTGTTTCTAACGGATTACTTCCGGCCCGCGCCAGATGTGCGGATGTCGCTCGATGACAAAACCATGAGCGCGGCGCATTACTGGCCCATCTCAGCCGTTACGGAATGGATCCATGCCGCCGGACTGGTTGTTGAACGATTGCTGGAACCTGCGCCGATGCCGATTCCCGAAATGAGCGAAGCCGAAATTCTCACGGCTGTTCCCTATGACAGCACTGGATGGCGGTCGCTTTACCCTCAATTGGCGCGGATTCCGGTGGTGGTGATTTTTAAATGCAATGCCTTATAAATTGACTTTCGCCCCGTCTGAGAGCACCCTGCCTGCCGTTTCATACGATGGCCCCTATGAAGGAGGCCTGCGTTTAACATCAAACACCGGAGGAGAGAGCAATATGAAGAAGTTACTTCTGTTTAGCATGATCGCCATGATTGGTATTACCGTAAGCGCCGCCGACCAGACCAAAGAGCAGTTTCTTGCCAGATCAAAAACCTTGGCCGAAAAAGGCGGAAAAGAATTCGATGCAGCGAAAGCCGAAGCTCTTTTTGCTAAAAAAGACCTTAACAAAGACGGAGTGCTGTCTGCTGAAGAAGCCACAGCAGGAGCTCCGGCGAAAAAAGGTAAGAAAAAATAAGGTGATCGCTACACGGATTAGGCCAGACTGGCTGGATCCGCAGTTAATCACAAAAACCCGCCCTTCCGGCGGGTTTTTTATTTTTCACGGAAGACGCAGATAAATGAAATTTCGGTATTCAAAATCAATTTTCTGCGGCTATACTCGCCGAAATGGCAAAACAATCTGAAACAGTTCGTTCCCCGAAGCGCGAAGCAATAGGCGTCATTCTTCTGGCACTCTGTCTGCTCAGCTTTCTGTGTATCTTTTCTTTTAATGCGGAGGATATCAGCTTTTTGCACGACCCTCCGGCATCGCCGCCGCACAATCTCGTCGGGCCGTTCGGCGCCTGGCTCGCTTTTGCCGGGTTTCTGCTCTTCGGCATCGGCGGCTATCTGCTTCCATTCCTTCTGCTGACTGGCGGCATGATGATGACACTCCGTTCCTACGAGCGCGTCTGGCCGGTATGGACCTGGCTGGTTGCGGCGCTGGCTTCGCTTGCTAGCCTTGCAGAATATCAGCCTGATCTCTGGCGGGGACTTACCGTTCTGCTGAATGTAGGCAGCCCCGGCGGATTGGTCGGACAGATGCTGGCCGTCCGTACACTGGGCCTGCTGATCGGCCATACCGGCGCAGGCATTATTTTTGTCACGGTATTCATTCTTGCCCTCCTGCAACTGACGGGTATGCACCCCTTCACTCCGTTTGCTTTCCTTTGGGAAAAAATCCAGGCATTCCGGGCACGCCGCAAGGAAGCGCGCGCCGCTGCGCCGAAGCCAAAATTCAGCCGCGAGGTAAAACCGGAAAAAGAAAAACCGAAAAAGGCCATTCTACCGCCGGAACCTGCAACCGCCGACGGCGGCTTCTTTGCCGCACCAAAAGCTGAGCCAAAACCGGAATCGGCCAAACCGACAGTTAATTCCAAGAGCGAACCGGCCAAGCCGTTACTCAAAGCCAAACCGGTTGTTCCGGCACCGGCAGACGAACTGGCTAATGTTTCAGTCAATATCGCGCCGGGTCGCGATGAGTCCGGCTATCAGCTTCCACCGCTCACAATTCTCGACGAACTGCCGTCGCTGGAAGCACGCACTTCCACCGAAAACACAGAAGAAAAAGCCAGAATTCTTCAGGCAACTCTCGAAGAATTCCGCGTGGACGGAAAGGTTACGCACGTCGAAACCGGCCCGACCGTTACTTCCTACGAAATCACTCCGGCCCCCGGCGTACGGGTCGAAAGCATCGCCAACCTCGAGAAAAATATCGCACTGGCACTTCGTGCACAGAGCATCCGCATTCAGGCACCGATTCCCGGCAAGGGCGCCGTCGGCATCGAAGTGCCCAATACCAAAGGCACATCGGTCTATCTTCGCGAACTGGTCGAAAGCCCGGCTTTCCACAATCCGGAGGTGGCGCTACCGCTCGCACTCGGCAAGGACGTCAGCGGACGAATTATCGTCGGTGACCTTTCCGCCATGCCGCATATGCTGATCGCCGGTGCCACCGGAGCGGGCAAAACCGTTTGTATGAACTCTCTGCTGACCGGGCTGCTCCTTTCGCGCACACCGGAACAGCTCCGCCTGATTCTGGTTGACCCGAAAACTTTCGAGTTTCAGGCCTACGAAAACCTCAAGCATCTTGTCGTGCCGATCATTACTGACGCCAAGAAAGTAACGCTCGGTCTGCGCTGGGCTATCAAGGAAATGGAAAAGCGCTACGCGCTGTTCAAAAAAGTGAAGGTGCGCGACATCAAAGGCTTCAATACCCGCCCGATCGAGAAGCAGACCGATCTTTTCGGCGCCGCCGTGGAGGAAGACGACCAGCCGAAAGATGTAGTTCCGGCTAAACTGCCCTACATCGTGATCGTCGTGGACGAGCTGGCCGAATTGATGAGTGTCGCCCAGCAGGAAATTGAACCGTGCATCGTGCGCCTCGCTCAGCTTTCGCGCGCTGCCGGTATCCACATGATTCTGGCCACCCAACGCCCATCCGTTAATGTCATCACCGGCACCATCAAGGCCAACATTCCGGGGCGTATCGCTTTCCAGGTGGCGCAGGGTAACGACAGCCGCACTATTCTCGATACCATCGGCGCGGAAAAACTGCTTGGCAAAGGCGATATGCTCTACCTGCCGCCCGGTAAGAACAAACCGGTTCGCCTGCAAGGAACGTGGACGAGCGATGGTGAGATGCACCGCGTCACGGACTTTATCCGTACGCAGGGTGCGCCGGAATTCATTACCGAGATTAAACAGAAGATCGAAAATAACCGTCCGGAGCTGCCGGAGATGGACGAAAGCGACGATTTGTACGCCGCCGCTATGGAAGTGCTGCGCAGCACCAAGCGCGCCTCGACTTCGTCGCTTCAGCGCCGCCTGAAGATCGGCTATAACCGCGCCGCCAGCCTGATGGATATGCTCGAAGAAAAAGGTGTCATCGGCCCGCCGACCGAGACCGGCCCGCGCGACATCCTGATCGACCTTGACGGCGAAATCCCCGAAAACAGCAGCGGCAGTGGAGAACCTCTTTCTGAAGCAGAAGCCTCGCAGGAATTTTTTGAAGAAGAAGAGGATCAAAAACCGGAGGAATAACCGCTATGGCAACACTCGGACAGCAGTTGAAGGCCGCGCGCGAAGCCAAGGGAGTCAGCCAGTCGGAAGCCGGGGCCGCGACAAAAACCCTGACCCGGATCATTGCCTCGATGGAAGCCGACGACTTCTCCGGGATGGCCGCGCCGACTTACGCCAAAGGGTTCATCCGTCTTTACGCCGCATACCTCGGGCTGAATCCGGATCCGCTCATCGAAGAATATATGTCACGGCACGCTCCCGGCCCGAAGCCGCTTATTGACGAAGAAAGCCAGCTGGAACAGAGCCGTCAAGATCGGCCGACCTTTACTGCCGGGTTTAAATGGCTCAACGCCCCGGCAAAATTTTTCGCTAACGGCCTGAAGCCGTACGTGGTGAAAGATATTCGCACCCTCGCTATCGGCTCCGCCGCCCTGCTGGTGCTGATTGTCCTGATCGTCAGCGTTTCTAACTGCGTGCGCCGCCATGCCGCAGAAAAATCTGTACAACCAGCGCCCGAGGCCCCTGCCCGCAAGCTGCTCGACAAACCACTTCCCGACCTCTACCTCGTCGAGCCGGGTAAAATCGAAAGTTCACGATGAAGCTTCCCAACATTCTCACCGTCAGCCGCTTTGCGCTAGCCGGCGTTTTTATGGTCTGTCTGAGCGCCTCTTTCCCCGGAGCGCCGATTGCCGCCGTGATCTTCTTCGGTGTCGCGGCAATCACTGACGCACTTGACGGACACCTCGCCCGCAAAGTATACGGCTGTTCCGCCTTCGGCAAACTGATGGATCCGCTGGCCGATAAGGTTCTGACCGCCGCCGCCTTTATCGGCTTCGTCGAACTCAGAATTATGCCGGCCTGGATGGTTACGCTCATTATCTCCCGCGAAATGATGGTAACTGGGTTGCGCCTGCTGGCCGTTGACAAAGGAATCGTTCTTTCCGCCAGTGCCTGGGGTAAACAGAAAACAATCTGGCAGATGGTTTTCATCAGCGTGGTTCTGCTCGCCGCCGCTTTTCAGATATTGGACACGCTCGGTGCGCTGGTCTGGTGGTCCGGCCTGGCTGTCACCGCACTCACTGTCTGGTCCGGCCTCGTCTATTTCCGCGAAAACATGGCGCTTTTCCGCAATTAAATTGAAAAAGGCCGCCAGCTCTGTAACCTGTTCACTATGTCAACCGTACGCGAAGAAAGCTGGCAGATTAAACGACGTTCCGATCTCTGCGCCGGAACCAACGAGCCGTTTGCTGACAAAGAAGAAATTGTCACCCGCCTGCTTTTCAAGGACGGCGAATATGTCCGCGAGGACTATCGCCTTGCCTGGTGGAACGAACACAAACCCGACCACGGCCTCAGTTCCTGGAAGAGTATTTTCCGTGTTCCGCCACCCCCGACCGAAGTAATGAAAAAAGAAAGCGCGGAAACACTTCTGCGCAATATGGTCGCTAAGGAAGATGCCGATGACATCAACGCTATCTACATTCTGGCCGTCATGCTCGAACGTAAAAAGATTCTGGTCGAAAAAGAAGTGAAGGTGCGTGAGGACCAGACCAAAATCCGCATCTATGAACAT
>Ga0247844_1008262_pt1 | contig 11392 bp, 8 predicted proteins | sample LaCtaG_FD_192421 | JGI IMG/M metagenome (GOLD analysis project Ga0247844, IMG submission 192421) | Freshwater microbial communities from meromictic Lake La Cruz, Castile-La Mancha, Spain - LaCruzMarch201714.5m_1 | ecosystem: Environmental > Aquatic > Freshwater > Lake | place: Spain: Castile-La...
TACAATCTGATTTAACTCTGATTATATCCATGATCCCGTCACTTCTCTTTAGAATTGACTTTGGTTGACTCTCATCGCGTAAGCTTGCGCTCACGGTTTTTCATTATTTAATTTTTCAAAGATCAGGTAGTTTTGCAATTCTATGGATGTCACCTAAATATGTCAATACATTTGCGCATTTATTTTTCTTTTAATTTCAACCCTTTTTTATTCATTGCAATTAAAATTTCCTGCTCAATAATTTTAATTTTATCTGCAGACAATGTTTCATTTTTTGATGAAAAATGCGTCCTATAAGTGATGAATTTATTGTTATCTGGTGAATGATAAATTTCTAAAATTTTAGTAGAATTAATATAAACATTTTTTAGCTCCTCAACTGCTCTGATTCCACTATCAGCAGCTACATCTTCTGTGATGACCATACAGCAATCAAAGTAAGAAGAAGGATATTCTTCAATACTCTGAAAAAGAACTTTTTTCTCAAATGATCTCGTAGACAAAGTAGTCGTATCCAAAATAAAAAAAGATACAAAATGTTTTGAATTTACATCTTTTAAAAGCAATGGATGCACTGTCGTTGCAAAGCCAACAATTTTGCCCATGGACTCAATAACAATAAGCTCCTTTGGATGCAGCCCAAGCCAAGTTGTAGAACAAATGAGAGACAAAGGAATTTTTTTATTTACATCTAAGCCACTCAAAAATTTATAAGGTACCTTCAAAAACTGAAATAAATTTGTAAGATCATCTAATAGTTGCGGAAATTGATTTTCCCATTTACTACTTCGTAAAAACAAAAGGTCATGGCGCTCTAAACGATCTTCTAGCCCTTTATTGCTGCTTCTATAACTTCGGCCAATTTCAAATAAATTAAATGAAGATTGGTATTTCGAATTTTCAATTGCCTGAGCAAGTAATCCTGGAATGAGTGAAGGACGTAACCTATCAGCATCTTCAGAAAGAAAATTTACTAATTTATGATCAAGGTTTTCTTCTGTCCAATTCCATGAATCAAGTAATTTCTTACCAATGAGCGGATAACTCATGGTTTCAAATGCATTACAATGTAATGAAAAATAATCTTGAATTTTTCTTTGAAAGTTTTTTTCTTTGGATAATCCAAGCGGAATAATCTCACAATGGGGAGACTTCACGGGTAGATTGCTAAATCCAATCATTCTGGAAAGTTCTTCTAAAATGTCTTGTTCGATAGAAACATCTTTTGTGGCCCTAAAGCTTGGAACATGAATGATAAAATCATCATTCCCGCTGCCTCCTGACTTTTTTTCTAATTTAAAACCAAGATATTTTAAATAATCTAGATGGTACTGAGTAAGTTTAATATCAAGCTTATCCTCAATTCTTTTCAATAGAATAGGAAACGATATTGGATAATCTGATACGGTTTTTTCAGAATGCTGAAATAGGGAGGAAGTTATTTCAATCTTTGAATCTATATTAAGCAATAAATCAATAAATCTATAAATCGATAGATTTGCAGTCACAGGATCTAAAGTTTTTTCAAATCGAGAAGATGACTCTGTTCTAAGCCCTAGCTTAGTGCTTGTTAATCTAATTCGCGTAGCATCCCAAATTGCTGCCTCAAGAAAAATATCAGTTGTATCTTCTTGAACCGAACAAGTTGCCCCCCCCATAATTCCGGCAAGTACTAATGGTTTTGAGGTATCAGAGATAATAATATCTCCGTCAGAAAGTAAGCGCTCTTTTCCATCAAGAAAATGAAATTGTATTTCAGATTTTAGTGGAGCAATTTTTAATGGCAGTATAACTTTTGCTGCATCGTAGGCATGAAGTGGGATTCCACTTTCAAGCATGACGTAGTTAGTTAAATCAACAATGAAGTTAATAGATTTTACTCCTAAAGATTCTAGGCGATTTTTTATATTTGGAGGAGAGGAAATTCTATTATTTATTTTTGAAATTTTAATGAGATTAAAATGTGAGCATGAAGAATCTTTATCAATGATCACTTTGAGGTCAGATTGCTTGGATTGCAATAATAGTTTTTCAATATAATTTTTTCTTTCGCTGCTTAAAATAGGTCTTAATGGCTCCTGATAGATAGCGGAGAACTCTCTAGCAAATCCGTAAATTCCCCAAAGATCGGGCCTATGAGTTAAAGATTTATTATCTAAATGAATTAATTCATCAGATTCAAATTGATAAAATTGCGCAAAACTAGTTCCCAATATAGAGGCAGCAGGTAGTTCCAAAAGGCCATCACTTTTTTGAGGTAATTTTAGTTCTCCAGCAGAACATAACATTCCCTCTGAAAGCACTCCTCTTATTTCCTTTGCCTCTAATTTCATTTCATTAGGCAAATGTGTTCCAATTGGAGCAAAAAATACTTTAATTCCTGGGCGAACATTTTCTGCTCCACAAACAACTTTTTTTGTATCTTTTCCATTGGTAAAAGATACTAATTTTAATTTTTGTGCATTTGGATGAGGATGAATTTCTAATACTTCAACAACATGGACTAATTGATAATAATTTTTAACAGCTTCAACTAATTCTACTTCTGCAGTTGAAAGTGTTAGATCATTAGCAAAATCATAAACATCCTTTGCAGAAGGGAGTTTGACATATTCCTTTATCCATCCAAGAGAAATAATCATAAAAAAGTACTCCAAAATAATTTACATTCTTATCATATGTTGAATTTATAATATTAAAAAAAAATCTAATGTGATGAAAATTGTTTTAAAAATCGTAAATCGCCTCCATGAATTAATCTAATATCATTAATTCCATATTTCACCATCACTAGTCGATCTAATCCCAATCCAAAGGCAAACCCAGAATATTTTTCAGGATCAACTCCTCCGGCCTTTAAAACATTAGGATGAACCATCCCACAGGGAAGCAACTCTAACCAACCAGAGTATTTTTTAGAAGGATCCTTGGGATCTGGTTTTTTCCAGCGGATATCAAGTTCAAATCCTGGCTCTACAAAGGGAAAATGCCCTGGGCGCAAACGTATTTCCATATCCTGTTGAAATATTTCTCTGAGCAATGTTTTCATAAAATAAATCAAATTTCCGATTGTGATTTTTTCTGCCACCATCATTCCTTCTAATTGATGAAAAACCATTTCATGGGTTGCATCAGTTCTCTCACAGCGAAATACTTTCCCTGGACCAACAAATCTAAAGGGAGGTGTTCGTTCTTTCATTCCTCGAATTTGAATCGTGGAAGTATGGGTGCGCAGCAAATGTTTTTTATCAGCAAACCAAAAGGTGTCCTGCATATCCCTGGCCGGATGATTGGCAGGAATATTTAATGCCTCAAAATTATGATAATCATCCTCCACATGTGGGCCATCTAAAATTTCAAATCCCATGGAAAGAAAAATATCTTCTAGTTGCCTTTGAGTTTGAGTTAGAGGATGTAATCCACCACCTACATTTTCAGCTTTTTCAAACTGATTGGAACGAAGAGAAAAATCAATCATATTTTTTGATAAATTTTCATTAATTGTTTTTAGTTCCAATTCATTTAATTTTAATTTTGAAAGTGTTTCTATTTCATCTCGAATTTTATTTAACTCTGGTCCAAATGCTTTTTTTATATCAAGTGATACATCCTTTAACCCTTGAAAAAGTTGTGTGATTTGTCCTGATTTACCCGTAAATTTTGATTTTAAATCTAATACCTGTGACATGGATGAGCTTTGGGATAGCTCATTTTTAAATTCACTTATTATTTTTAACAGAGTTTCATGAGATAGATTCATGACCAGTTATCTCCAATTTATTTACGGTTATATTTTCATTGTTATTTAAAACTATTTGCTTATTTTTCAATCGAAGAGATTCAAGTAATGATTGCCTCATTTGAATCCACATAAAACTTTTTTGCACATCGGCATAGTCAGGATAAGTCCAGGGTAATGATTCATACCTTTTATTTTTAAAAAGAAATTCTATTTCTGCATAGACCCCATTTCCTAGGTAGAAACGATGAGCAAAAGGCTTATGAGTTGAAAGAACTATATGTTCAAGGGCCAGATATCCTGGGTCAATATTAAGTGGACGACACAGAATATCTTTATTTTTATTTCTATGCTGACTTTCAATTTCTTCGCAGGCAACTTTAAGCATTGGAAGTTTTTCCCTTATTTCTAGAGAATAACTGAATAAAAAAATTCGCTTAAGTGAGGGCTGACCACCCATTTCTTCTGAATAATAGCTCAAGGAAGGGTTCTGCTCCGGCCGAAAAATGTGAAATTCAGTTTTTGTAATATTTAAAAGTGGTGCTAGCAAATCTAAAATATCACTTTCCTGATAATAATTTATATTATAAATGACACTAAAATAATATTTAACCATTTCAGGAAAATGTTCTCTCAAATTAAACTTCCTTCATGAATATTATAACCTAAACTATGACAAAATAGTTTGATAAAACTTTTTCATTTCCAGGGCCGTTGTGGTAGCAGTGCCCTTTTTGCTAACAACAATTCCAGCAGCAATATTTGATAAATAACAGGCATCCCACAGACTTGCGCCTGCAATAAGGGCAGAAGTCAAAACAGAAATAACTGTATCGCCTGCACCTGAAACATCAAAAACTTCCTTGGCCATTGTGGGTATTAAAGAGGGATTTAAATGTTCCTTTTTATCATGAAGACAAATTCCCTTACTCCCCAATGTAATGACAACCATTTCTAAATCCAACTTATCTAAAAGAATTTTTGCCATTTCCACTGGTTGTTCCGCAGTTAAATGAAAACCTAGCTGCTCACAAAGAATCTTAGCTTCCGCCAGATTTGGTTTTAAAAGTGAAGCTCCCTTATAAAAATGAGCTGGAGTATTCCTACTTGGATCAACAGCAACAAACTTTTTGGCATTTCTAAATAACTGAATCGATTTTTGAGTTAGTTCTTTTGTTAGCATCCCCTTTCCATAATCTTCGATTAACAAACCACTATGAAAAGTAATCATGTTTTCTATTTTTGAAAATATTTTTTGAGCTTGATCCTCGGTAATTGCCTTTGTGGTTTCGTAATCCACTCTACAAATTTGTTGCAATGATGTTATAATTCTTTCCTTAAAAGTCGTCATTCTTCCTGGAATTTTCAACATGCCAAGACTTGAAACATTAAGATTTTCTAACATATCAAAAAAAAGTTGAGCATTATTATCTTCACCGACAACTCCACTGAGAGAGCTTTTAACTCTTAATGCCTGTAAATTATCCGTTACATTTGCCGCAAGACCTAATTTTTTCCACTCCTTTTGTACTTCCACAACAGGAACAGGAGCCTCAGGTGAAATGCGGGAAACTTCCCCATAGGTATATTTATCTATCCCTACATCTCCTAGTACTAGGATGGGAGAGATAGTGGTCATATTTTCTAAAATCTTATCAACAGTTTCAAGAGTCAGTTTCATGTGAGTATCCTTTCATTGAGAGGAAATTATTAATTTAGAATATCCTTAAAATTTGTTCTTTTAAAAAAACCAAAACTTCTTCAAAAGATTTATTTGATGTATCAACTTCAATGGCATCATCTGCTTTTTTTAGTGGTGCAATTGGCCTATTTTCATCGGCATGATCTCGCTTTTTTATTTCTTCAAAAATTTTTTCGTAGGATAAATCAAGTTGGGCCAAACTTTGAAGTGAAGATGACATCTCTTCCAGTTCTTTTAGTCTTCTTCTTGCCCGTACTTCAATACTAGCAGTTAAAAAAAATTTACACTTTGAATAAGGAAAAATAACTGTTCCAATATCCCTTCCTTCCATAACAGAAATGCCATTCCTAAGACTAACTAAATTTCTTAATTGAAGGTTTACCCAGTTCCGAATCCAAGCAATTTGAGAAATCTGGGATGCAAGTTGAGATATTTCAGGCTTGCGAATATCTCTATCCACTATTTTTTGATCGATGAGCATCAAAACATCAGGGCCTGGTTTATAGGAAATGGAATGGATATTTAACTTTTGAATATTTTTATCATCAGATTTTATTTGCTCTAAACTAAGACCGTGTAGAGAGGTTAAAATATAGGCACAGGTTCTATAAAATGCTCCTGAATCAATGTGAAATAGGCCAAGATCATCGGCCAATTTTTTTGTTAAACTCGACTTACCTGACCCGGCCGGTCCATCAATAGCTATAATTTCATTAATATGATTTTTCATCAATTTACTTTCCAGTCAAATGAGTAAAGTGGCAAGTCTCTTTAAAAGAGATCATCCAATTCTCTAAATTAATCTTTTTACGGAAGATTATTGCCATTGTTAGTCTGTCCATGAAAACTTTATAATATATGAAAAATCAATTAAAAAATAGACAATCACTTTATTTAAAACAACATTCTCAAGATCCCATTCATTGGTTGCCCTGGTCTAATGAAACATTCCTTGAAGCGCAAAACACAAAAAAACTCATTTTCATTTCCATTGGATATGCTTCCTGTCATTGGTGCCATGTCATGCACAATGAATCCTTTAAAAATGCAGAAATAGCGAAAGTGTTAAATGAATTTTTTGTATGTATCAAAGTTGATAGAGAAGAAAATCCTGAAGTTGATAAATATTATCAAAGAGCAGCTCAACTCATGTCTAAAAATGGTGGTTGGCCTCTAAGTGTTTTTTTACAAAGTAATAAGGAAGTTATTTTTATAGGAACCTATTTTCCCTTAGAGGATAAACCTCCAGTTCCAGGTTTTTTAAAGCTCATCAAAGAAATTATGAATTATTCAGCAAAAGAAAAGGATAAAATTCATCTCCTTTCCTCTGAGTTAATAGAAAAAATATCTCTGGAGGAATTACCTCAACAAAAAATTGAATTTCAGGATCACTTTCCATCTGCTAATGCCATTTTAAAAGCACTCAAAGCCTATGCTGACACTAAAAATGGTGGTTATGGCAAAGCCCCGAAATTTCCTTTATTTGCATTCTATGAAGCTTTTATCGAACAAATTGCTGAAGGAGTTGTAGGTAAAGACGCACATCACATAATTGACACCATTGAAAAAACTTTTTTTGGTGGAGTTGTCGATCAACTTCGCGGCGGTATTCACCGATACTCCACAGATGAAAATTGGACTGTCCCACATTTTGAAAAAATGCTCTATGATCAATCTGGATTTTTAAAATTATTAGCAAAGTCAGCCCTCCTCATTCAATCACCTCAAATGATCACACTTATTTTAAAAACTCTGGATTATTTGCAAAAGGAAATGATGCACGAAGAGGGACATTTTTTTTCATCTCAAGATGCAGACTCTGAAGGATATGAGGGTATCTATTTTTGTTTTTCTGAAGAAGAAGTTCAACAAACACTCACACATTTTGATATTAAAGAAAATACTGATGAAGCGCAAAAAATTAAAAATTGGTTATCCATTACAAGCGAGGGTAATTTTCAACATAGGCTAAACGTCATCTCATTAAATTATCATTTGCGAATGGAATATTTTGATGAAAAAAGCTGGGTATTATTACAAAAAATATTTGCTCATCTTTTTATACAACGATCAAATAGAATTCCTCCTGCTACTGACACTAAGGGAATTGCTTCATGGAATTTTATGATGATATCAGCGCTTACTGACGTGATTCTTTATGCAACCATTCCCCTTATAAAAACAAAGGCAGAACAATTATTAAAAACTCTAATCTCAAATCATGAAAAAAATTTCTTTCATGGATTTAATGTTGAGGGAATCCCTCATATTAAACATACGACAACACTTTCAGCAGAGGAACAAATACTATCCTTTGAAGACTATCTTTTTTATACAGAATCAAAGTGGCGACTATATCAACTTTATGGAGAAAATCATTACCTCGAAATGGTGCTAAAAACTCTTCAGTATATCACAAAGGAATTTCAAAGAGGCGAAACAGAAGAAAGTGAAATAAAAGATGACACATTTGTTTTTTATGAAAATCCGCCCTCTGGTTCACATATTTTAAAACCAATCCCCGTTTCCCACTATGATCAATCCTATAAATCACCACTAGCAACTTTTTTTGGATTGATCATTGAAATTTCTACCATTTATCCAAATTTTTTAGAATCTTGTCGAAAAAATCTTTATCAAAAATTTAAGGACTGGTGCTTAATATCTCCTTTATCACACGGAGAAGCCCTCAGATACATCATATATCCAGAGGATGCCTATCGAAAAATTGAAGTACCTAAATATTGGATTCAAAGGGAAGAATTTCAAAAACTTAGACCCTACTTTTCCCATCGATTTATTTTTTATTTTACTGAAAATAATGAAAAAAATGAGACATTAGAAAAAACAGATAAATGGCAAATTTGTCGAAGAACTCACTGCGAAGAAACAGGATATGGATTCGAAAGTTTTTTCCAAATGGTTACAAAAAAACCACCTTCTCAAAGTCACGAAAGTTAACCTTAAGAAGATGGTCCTGAGATTGCTATTTTAAATTTTTATTGCATTACATTAGTAAATTTAAATTTTTCCTTTTTTTCCTGCAAGTGACTGAATCTTAATAAACTGTTGCTGAGCCTTTTTATTTCTCATGCCAAGTGTTTCTTCAGAAGAAGTTAATTTTTCCTCATTACATTTTTTAGCTCTTTTTGGACTCACACCAGTATCTGGAATGATATTATTAAATTCATCGTAACAAATAATTTTTGTCTTCACGCTTGAACTGCCATTTTGCCCACCTTCAAGTCCACTTCCTTCTGTTTGATGTTCAACTCCACCACCAAAAACAACTTTTTCATATTCAGTTGGTTGATCTTGCTCAACATCATTTTTCCCATTTCCAGCATCATCTTCATCTCCATCAGCATAAACATCATCAATCTCAGATTTATCATTCTTTTTACTCTTTCTCTCAGGAGTAACCTTAAATGAATCCTTATTTAAAAACTTTCTCGAAATATGATAATTTTCCTTAGTTTCTAAATTAATTAATCTAAACCTAATTTTCTTTGAACCTGCTTTTAAAGGATAGGCCCACAGAATAAATTTTTCTAATTGTCCACTTTCAAGTTTAGGCAAATTCTTAAAGTGAATAATTGCCGTATCGTATCCCGCTCCATCACACTGCTTTACTTCCATGGCCGTCGATTTTAAACAGCTTGAAACTCGGCACCAATCGTAAACTTCTCTCTGATAAACTCTGCGGTACTTCGTTTGGTTACCACATTTGTATGGCACTCTATAACTTGTCCACTTAACTGAACCAGATTTAATTTTTTTCACCGTATAGTATTCCACTTTCATTCTTACTTTGATTTTATTAGGAGTCAGAGCACTTCTCACAATAATTGCTTTATTATTTTGCAAAGGACTTTCTAAATAAGCTTTTCCATCAAATCTTAAAACTGGAAGATGATACTCCTTTGTCCCATCGATTAGTGGCTTTCCCTTATCATCAACTATTGATTGCTGAAGTTTTAGGGGCTGTGTTTCAGGAGCGGCAGATTCTGAACTTGAATTTGAGTTATTAGGACGACTTGTATTGCTAGAAGTTTGACCACCTCTCATTGTAATAGGTACTGAAGTCTGACCTCCAGAAGTTGAAATTGAATCTTCATCATCAAGTTCGATATCCTGGGCGCTAACGACATTATTTAAGAAGTAAGCACCAAATCCAGCAAATAGAATAAAATAGAAAAGACTCCACTTGGAATTTGCGAGTGATTTTTTGTTGTTCATAAAATTTCTCCTAGAAATTAATACTTAATTGATACTTAATAAAACTTTGATCATTAATAATTTCATTTTATTCTGTTCTAGGAGACACTATAGAAAAAACAGGGCACTATATTTTTTTTACTTAGAGCTGCCTAAAGTTTGAACAAAGAAGTTATATGTTAGAACCAACTTTTGAGATCTTAACGGGAAGAAGCTCAGATCACCTCAGAGATAAATCCTCTAAGGATCCTTCAGAACTACTTATACCAATTGTTTCGGATCATTTTTATGAGTGGAAATTGATGGCCCAAACAGCAGGTTTTAACCTGATGATTGCCAGTAGCTATCGCAGTATGGAAAGGCAAAGAAAAATTTGGAATGAAAAAATTGCTGGAAAGCGCCCTTTAAAAAGTAAGACTGGTTCGATTATTAATCCCAAAGATTTAAAAGATGAGGAGATGTTAGAAACAATCTTGCATTGGACACATATACCTGGTGCTTCTCGTCATCACTGGGGTAGTGATCTCGATGTCTTTGATCTTACTCCATTTGAAATAACCCAAAGTAAATTACAATTAGAAAATGATGAATATGAAGGAGATGGACCCTGTGCGAACTTTAATTCTTGGATGGAATCAAAGTGTCTAAAAAATAGTCAGTTTCCCTTTTTTAGACCCTATATGGGAAATCTCACTCTAATAAATAGTGAGAAGTTGTCTCCGAGAAGTAAATTTTTTTTTGAAAAAGAATTATGGCACTACTCCCATAAAAAGATGGCCCAGCATTTTCAGAAACATTACACTTTTAATATATTTGAAATGAATTTACTCGCCCTTCAAAATGATGATGCAGAACCAACTGGTCTTATCGATTTGCTTCTAAAGAAAAAAGATTTCCTTTATTCGCTAACTCAGATTACACATTAGATTTCTCCAATGTTTCGATAATTTAAGTGCTCATTCTGGCACTTTCATAGTGTCATAATGGCCATAAATCTATCTCAAAAGCTCACTTTTTATCTGCTAAATTCAGTAAGGATTATTTTTTTGGAATAGAATCTCCAATCTGTTAATTTTTGATCAACTAAACACCATTAGGTGTTCCATATCATTAATTTTTTTATTGGAGGAAAACATGAAGAACGTTTTTTTACGTTCACTCTGTATTGCTCTGTCATTATCACTTTCGCTAGAAGCTCTAGCGCAAAGAGGTGGCGGATCAGCACCAAGAGGACCAAGTTACAATCCACCGGGCGGCGGAAGCAGCTCTAGTGGTTCAAGTTCAAGATCATCAGGCAGCGGAAGTGGTTCAAGTTCAAGTGGTAGTGGATCTTCTTCAAGAGGTCCAAGCTATAATCCTCCAGGCGGCGGTAGTAGCTCATCAGGCGGTGGTTCAAGATCAACTCCACCTTCTTCTTCTGGTTCTAGTAGTTCAAGATCAACACCTCCATCTTCAGGTGGCGGCGGAAACCCTCCATCGAGAGGCCCGAGCTATAATCCTCCAGGTGGAAACAATGGTGGCGGTACTGTAGGTCGTGGTAACGACGTACCTTCACGAAATGAAAGACCAAGTGATGTTCCTACAAGAGGTCCTAGCTATAATCCTCCAGGCGGCGGAAGCAGCAGTGGGAATGGCGGCGGTACTGTAGGTCGTGGTAATGATGTACCTTCACGTAATGATAGACCAAGTGATGTTCCTACAAGAGGTCCTAGCTATAATCCTCCAGGTGGAAA
>Ga0247844_1008270_pt1 | contig 11385 bp, 13 predicted proteins | sample LaCtaG_FD_192421 | JGI IMG/M metagenome (GOLD analysis project Ga0247844, IMG submission 192421) | Freshwater microbial communities from meromictic Lake La Cruz, Castile-La Mancha, Spain - LaCruzMarch201714.5m_1 | ecosystem: Environmental > Aquatic > Freshwater > Lake | place: Spain: Castile-La...
GATGATGAAAAATGTGAATAGAGTTAAAGAAAAAGAAATAATAACAGAAGCTGAACAGAGAGAATTGGTACAAAAAAACAATCAACCTATGAGATTTTGTTTGCTAGAGTTTCCCGACAGTCACTAAGTAGCTCCGAGGCTTTTTCTGCATCGCTTGGAAAAAATTGGTCAAGCAAACTTCCAATAACATCGGCCCCAAAACCGGCCATTGCTCCCCAAGGCCCAACAGCAGAAAGAGATGAGGCCTTCAAGAAAGTATTCATCACCATCTTAAAAGTACTTTGAACCTTCGCCCCACAGGCGTTTGGGTGTGAAAGAGTTTGTACAAGTAGTCTTTCAAGTTCAATCATGCCCTTGTTTGTTTGATCTTGAATTAATTGAGGGGCCACAACTTCTTTACAAATGCTGACATTTTCTTCAACTGCATTTTGATATAAATCAGCAATACATTTTTTAATTTCATCTTTGGTTACTTGCATTTTACCTAATTTAAATGCAAGAGAACTAGCATTGCATGCAGAATAAAGTGACATTGAATTCACATCAATCTCTTTATCTGCATAGTAAAGTGCCATATTTCGACTTGTAATAAGATTTATATTTTGAGTATAGCATTTAACACCATTGGCATTAGTATTCCCGTTTAACATACTTTCCAATTGAGAAACGGCCTGCAAACTTTGATTGTTAGGCCCATACATCATATTCGGCATATTTTGCTGAGAAGAGGCTTGAGAACATTCGGCATTTTGAGAAAGCGAGCGCAAATAATTTTGAAGCTCCCCAAAAATATCCTGATCCTCTTTTGCCGTCGTCGTCAAAAAAGGACAACTCGCATTGGGACGTACAACATTATAAGAACTAACTGCGCCCCCCATATTAGAAATTCCAATTCCCCCAGTCACTCCAGTATTCATCATCTGATCGCTATAGCTACTCCCTCCATAGATCCCGAATCCCCCTCCTAGGCCAACGGCCCCAGGGTATCCTCCAAACATTCCAGAAGGTGGCCCATTTTTATGATCATACCGATATACTGGAACGATGGGGTCGGCCCAAAGCTGCGTGGAAAAAATGAAGTAAAAAATTATTAATAATTTCATTTTAAAAATCCTTTTAAAAAATTAATGACAATTTCTTTCGTTGCTGGATTTTTAGATTTCCACGTATAGGTTAATAAATCATAACTTCTTGTCTTGTAAGAATCGGGATAAAGAAATTCATGATTAGTGTCACCCGAAATATTTTTATATTCTACATAACATAGTTCTGTACTGTTAATTGTAACTTTAGTGGCATTACCGTTGAAGTTTTTTGAAAAATACTGATGGGCCTTTAAACATTCATCCGCCATTAAATTTTTATTTCCAGGAGAAGGGTTCAAGTGAGTTTCTTTTTGCAAAATAAGTCGAATTTTCTCACGCTTATGTTCGAAAATGTTGCTTGAAATACTCGAAGCTTGTTTAAAATAAATATAATTCCACTGAGTCGGATCATATTTTATTTTCCAATTACTATCGACTTTCAAATCAGTCAGTTGATTTGCCCAAGAAGAAAGTGCAAAGAAAATTGAGAGAGCAAAAAAATAATAGCGAACATTTTTTCCCATAAAATCCTCTTCCCCTTTTGACTTCAAAAATCTAAGGCGCCTCAATTTGGATTAACTCAACCTTTTGTGCCAAGAGTGTTTTATTATCAAGAAAAGTTTTATCTTGAGCATCAAAAGAAGAAGGCAATCGCCCATGCCTGTAAAGCTTAATAAAAAAACTTTGATGCCCATTACTATTAAACCAAACACCATCATGTGTTCTTCGCATAGTTGCGTAAGCCTCAACTCGCCCACGCAAAAATAAAATTCCCGAATCACGAGGTGTTGCCACATCGGGAAGGATTAAAATCAGGGCAAAAAATAAAGTGTAATAAAAGCTCTTCATATTGGAGCGTTTCGGTCAACTTTTAAAAAATCTTAAATTTGTTTACAAGAAAAGGACTAAGCTAGCGTAATTTGAATTGAATATTCAATTTTTCGCCCTTGATTTTAGACGGTAGCGGCAAAGTAATACGTCGAGTCTCAGAGGCCAAAACATTGATTCCGGCCACAACTTCATACTCTTTATCACTCAAATTAAGTTCAATTTTTTCTTTGGCATCCGAGACAATCACGTTGCAATTTTTAAGAAGAACGTGAGTATTGCCAGCATTTTTAAGCGTCACTAAAATATTCGTTCCTTCTTTTTTCACCCCTTGAGATTCAAGTTTAAAAGAGGGGGCTGATTTGGCCTTCACATAAATAGAGGCCACGTATTCAAATAAAAAATTAATTTGAGATTGAGCACCATCACCTAGTTTCTTCTTTTTTTCAAGATTAACTGGTAATTGACGAACAACGAGACGAAAAGGAATTTCATTTTCAGGTTCATTTCCAACATAAGTCACGCGAATATTTTTTTTCTCGCCTGGCTTCACCGTTAATTGCAAAGGGTAAATCATAAAATCCTGAGTTTTCTCTCGCGTCTCTTTATTATCAATATCAACTTTTCGAGTCAGGGCCTCAACTTCAAGAGCAACTTCTTTTTCACTGTTATTATCAATTTGAAAAGTTTGAGTCGCGCCACGGCCTTTGGCGTCAAAATCTGCCGTCATAGGCGTCACTCTAAAAGCGTAAGTGGGAAGAGAAAAAACTAAAAAAAGTAAGCCTAAAATAAATGTTTTCATAGCCTATATTGTAAGCTTGCGCCTGAATCCTTTTCAAGCTTTTACTTCCGCTTTTTTTAAAGTATAAGAAAGTCTATGGACTTAAATTTTAGCACCCCCGAATTTTTAGCATCCCTCAAAAAAAGAGATTCCGACTCAATCACTCAACTTGTGAAAAAATATAATCGTCATCTCTTCAATACAGCAATGGGACAACATTTTTCAGAAGATCAAGCTGAAGAATTAGTCCAATCGACTTGGAGTTCCTTCTTTGAAGGCATCGAACGCTTCGAAGGAAAATCACACATTCGTACTTATCTCTTTGGAATTCTCTATAACAAGATGAAAGAGAACTGGCGCCACCACAAAAAATTTGTCGAGGAAACTGATGATCAAACAATTGATATGATCATCGACAATCAATTCAATAAAGATACTGGTATTTGGAATGACAGTCATGCTCCTCTTGATCCCGAAAAACTCGCTTGGATTTCAGAAACTGGAAAAGGGATTACACACTGTATGGACAAGCTTGGTGAAAATTATCGTATGGCCTTTTACCTTAAAGAAGTCGAAGGGCAAGAATCAGAAGAAATTTGTGCGGCCTTAAATATTAGCCGAAGCAACCTTGGCGTTCTTCTTTATCGGGCGAAGAACCTACTTCGTAAATGCCTCGAAAAACGCTCAATCACAGGAGCTAGCTATGAACAGTAAGCCGTTCAGAATTTGGCTCAACACTATGATTAAAAAGTATTGTCCAAAATGGATATTAGCGCGCATGACTCTTTGTCGCGAAATCCTTCCGTGGATGGAAAACAAAGAAAATCTCACCCTCTGGCAAAAAATAGAATTACGGTTTCATATTTTTATTTGCCCACCTTGTTGGGATTATGAACTGCAATTAAATCTAATTACGAAAGCTTTCAAAAAAGTTTTTCATATCAAAACATCGCCTGAGCAAGAAAAACGCATTGAAGAAGTTGAACGAAAAGTTATCGAAAATCAGTGTTGTTCTAAAAAACATAAATAAGATTTTGATCTTTTATACCTAAAAAAAGATTTTTCTTTTTTCCCATTTTTTAGAAATTTTTCTTTCCTTCACAGAGCTAAAACTTTTTTTCTTGCGATAACTTTGAAGATTAGGATCTTCGCTGCACTTAATTTGAAACTTTACAAGCTCACGAAAAACATCCATTAATCCCTCTTGAGCGCCTCCGTAATTTGCATTTCCTTGCCTTTCCCAAACACAGAGAAGCTCATGCAAGGCCTCAATCGTTGAAAGACAAAACTCTCCTGGCTGTTGCTTGATCGCAAATTCAGACTGGCGATGAATATCAAAACTTAGGCGGGGAAGATGATGAAGATTTTGAGACTCTCTCATCATTTTTTTAGCACAAGGCCAAGTTCCATCAATCACAAAAATAAGAAGTTTTTTTCCTTTCAAATCAAATTTTGAAAATTCACCTTGAGAAATATTCATGGCCTCATTGCCAGGATAAAGAACGACTGAAAAATACTCTTCATCATGAATAAGGGCATTCACTCTCTTATCGTCAGTAAAATTCACGCCCATTATAATTTCTGAATCTTGAAGACTAAGTTCACAAAGGCGGCCCGTTCCCACGCGCTCCCGCTTTAATTCCATAGGATGCATTAAAATAACGATCTTCATTTGAGGATCAAATTTTTTAATATAAGCACAGAAGCAATTTTTTTTTGCCCTAAAACATTTCAGGCATAAATCGCGATTTTGTTCAGAGGCCTGAATTTTTTTTAATTTTTCTTCACGAAGAAGGAGATAAGTTTCTTTATTGATCTTTTGCATTCGCCCTCAATATGCTAGTCTTTTGGCCCTATGACTATACTATGCCAATTAAAAAATATCTCGCTTTCTTTTGGAAACAAAGTCCTTTTTGACCAGGCCTCTCTCACTATTTTAGAGGGAGATAGAATTGGTCTCTTAGGTCTCAATGGGAATGGAAAAAGTTCTCTTTTTCGCATCCTAAATGGCACGGTCGTCCCTGACCCCTCGACCCCGGCCTTTCTTATGGATAAGATTAAAGATTTTTCAGTCTTTCTTGTTCCTCAAGAATTACCTCTAGGAAAAGATGACGAAGTCACCATTCGAAATTACCTCTACCGCTTCTATCCTTCTTTAGAAAATATCTCAACTGAAGAAATGGAACGACTTGAGGCCTGGCGTATTCTCAATGATTATGAATCTTATCTTAAATATTTTGGCCACCTTGATCTTGATAAAAAAGTCAGAGAACTAAGCGGTGGGGAGCAACGAAAAATTCTTCTGGCCTTAGGCCTTTCGGCCCAGTCCAAACTTATTCTTTGGGATGAACCCACCAATCATCTCGACATTGAAACAATCAAACTTTTTGAAAATGAGTTAGAGCAAACAGATAAGGCCTACGTGCTGATTTCGCATGATCGCTATCTCCTTTCTCGCCTTACAAAACGTATTTTCCATGTCACTCGTGGCCATATTGATATTTTCGAAGGAAGTTATCAAAACTATCTCGAGTTTTTAGGAGAGATGGAAGAAACACGCAAAAAGATGCTTGATCGCCTCAGAAATAAACTTCGTCGTGAAACAGCTTGGATGAGACAAGGAATCAAGGCCCGAGGAACTCGAAGTAAAAAACGAGTTGAAGGCTACATGAACATTCATAAAAATATTAACACTCTCAAAGAAGAGGCCCATAAAAGTCTTGATATTCGTCTTATCGAAAGTAAAAAACTTCGTCGCAAGCTGATCGAATTTAAAAATGTCACTTTTCGTTATGGTGAGCGAACTCTTTTTAAAAATCTCAATTTTCAAATTCGTCGTGGAGACAAAGTTGGTATTTTAGGAAACAACGGCGTCGGCAAAACGACGATGGTTCGCCTTATCGCTGGGGAACTTGAATCCACAGAAGGCCTTGTTGACCGTGGAGAAAATTTACAAGTTTGTCATTTTAGCCAGCACCGACATGCCCTAAAAGACGACATGACTCCTTATCAAATTTTAGGAGAAGGACAAGATTTTATTCATATGCCTGATGGCCGAAAAACACATGTGATTAGCTATTTTAAAAGTTTTCTTTTTAGAGAAGAAGAACTTCACCGCCCTCTTAAAACATTTTCAGGTGGTGAAAAAAATCGCTTGCAACTGGCCCTTAATCTTAAAACTCAAGCCGATGTCCTTATTTTCGATGAACCAACAAACGATCTGGATCTTGAAACCTTACAACTTTTAGAAGAACGACTTTCCTCATTTGAAGGCTCACTGATTCTTATTAGCCACGATAGAGCTTTCCTTGCTAACGTCACCGATAAAATTCTTCTTATCAAAGATCAGACAATTGAAACGTTTGAAGGCGGCTATGAACAAGCAGAACCCTATCTTGAGGCGTTGGCCCTTGAAGAAGAATTAATTGAAGAAGAAAGGCAAAAGCAGGCCGCTCTCCTTACTCCCACGCCAACAAGTGACGACAAACAAAAACTTTCTAACAAAGATAAAATTCGCCTCAAAACAATTGATGCTGAAATTACGCAAAAAGAAAATGAAGTTGAAAAACTAGGTCTTGAAATTGAGGCCTTTGACTTTGCCTCTTCTGATACGAAAGGGCATGAACGTTTTGCTTTAATTAGCTCTCAAAAAGAAAAAGCAGAAGAAGATCTTCTTTCTCTTTATGAAGAAGCTGAAATTTTAAAATTAAAAAGCTAAGTGCAATTTTTCGAACAACTTATATAGACTATCTTTGGCCGTATGAAAGTGAGGCTTCCAGTCTTTCCCATCGGCCAAGCAATCACTCACAATAAAAAGCCCCACACAATCAACTTGCCTATACTTGGCGACAGCAAATAAGGCCGCTGCTTCCATATCAACAGCAAGCACACCTTCTTCTTGATAGGCCTTAATCTCATCAATTGTCTCTCTATAAATCGCATCAGTCGTCCAAGCGGCCCCTTTTTGAAATTTAATTTTTTCATTTTTAAGAAAACCTTCAAAAAAAGAAACGAGTGAAGCTGAGGCCTCTACATATTTTTCAGAAGGTAGATAATGATGAGAAGTTCCCTCATCACGAATGGCCTTATCAATTAAAATGTAGTCACCAATTTTTAAATTTTTCTGTAAAGTTCCTGAGTAACCAAAAGTGATAAATTTCTTTACACCTCTTGCAATAAATTCTTCCATGACAGAAGCAGCGACAGGAGCTCCTATTCCAAATTTTCCGGCAATACCCCAGCTTTTTTCTTTGTTAATAAAGAAATTCTCCTGTCTTTCAAAACGCTCATCTTTTTCCACTTTTTGCATCAAAGGATCGTGGTAGCAAAGAATCATCGTTTCAGGAATTTTTGTCCCAGCACTTATTCGGCCATGTTCTAAGGCATACTGAATATAATTAGTCGGGGAAAACAAAGAATCCTTATCATACTTATTTTTATAGTTTGGAAAAGTCATAAATTACTCTCAAAGAAGTGTCATTTTGCCCCACCGTACATTATTGCCGAGCTATAGTAAAGGCCAATTTTCCTGTATCATTTAGTCAAGAGGAACATGGATGTTCCTCGGGAGCTTCGCATGAAAGGATTTCATTTTTTGATTATCGCTTTATTTTTATGTTCTCTTCCCTTTTTTTCATGGGCAAGAAAACCTGCAGTAGATCCCATTATGGGAATATCGATTGATAATGAGCCCGTTGATAAAAATCCCTCTTTGAGTAAAGGCTATAAATTTGATAGCTATCAAGAATTAAAGCGATCACCACAGAGTTTAAATGATGAAAAGGTCACTCTTGCTATCAATGAAACTGATCAGACAATACCTATTTTTCTCATCGGATTTATGCTTTTTCTCCCCGCACTTGTTTGGTTTGGATTTTTAAATCATCTAAAAACGCCTGGAGAACTTAAGGTCCTCAAAAAGAATGATGAAAATGATCATCATCATGATGATTTAAAGAAGGCTTCTTAGTATCATCAAAATCTTTTCCACTGACCTTTGCCTAAATACATCATCACGCGACTTATATAACCATGCTTGATCACAACTTCTTTTAGGGCATCGCGATTGTAATCATAGAGCTCAACTTCATATTTGCGTTGATAGTAAGCATAATTTCGCTCCTCTCGCTCTTGAAAAAAAGAAGGGCCTTGGGCCATACTCAAAGTTTTAAAATCATTATTTTCAAAGGTGAGAAGATAGACTCGTCCAGTTCCATTTAATTCTAAATAATGTGAATTCCCCTCATAGAAAAAAAGAAGAAGCACTTTCACATTCGCTGATAACTCACGAACAGCGATTTTAAATAAACTGGCCTCCCTGCCGGCCGTTTCCATTTTGCCTTTAAAAAGAATTTTATCCGCACGCGGAGAATTATAAATATAAACCCAATGCTCACCATCTTTAACCTCGTAAGCAATGGCCTCATTTTTTTTATCAGCGTTTAAATCGATTTCATAAAGTGGAGTCTTCGCCACAAAATGATATGTTTTTTCTGCAACCTGAACACGCTCACTTTCAATGAGATCCCCTGAAAGAATGCGCCGAAAAAAGCGCTCATCCTGGGCCCAAGATAAACATGCTACTGAAAACAAAATAAATATTATAAAAACTTTCATCAAATTAATTTTACACGTAATTTTTAAGGATGGAACTTATTCCTTAGTCAAAAGTAAAAAAATATGAATTATCGAGATTTTCTAGATTCATTTACTACATTTCAGCGACACAAAAAAATTGTTTGGAGTCTTTTTAGTAAAAATAAAAAAGGGAGAAATTCTATTCTCCCTTTTAAACTTCAATTTTTTTGATGAGACTACTTACACTGAACAGTTCCATGATAACAATAAACAGGAACATTGATCCCTGGAGTAGATTCCCATTCAAGTGTTTCCCACTCTGTATAACCTACGGCAAGACACTTTGCTGCGGCCTTTCTACGAAAATTTCCAGCAGCTGAGTAAGCATGAGTATCGGGATCCCCTGTTAAGAGATATGAAGAACAAGCTCTCACAGACACAACACTATTGCGGTCAATACGTTCAGCAAAAGCAGCAGTTGATAAAGTTAAAGCAACCAAAGAAAAAATAACAGTTTTCATAAACACTCCCTATTTTGAGTTCTCGAATTTGAAAACCCGTTTATTTGATGAAGAACTTTTATCAGATTATTAAATTTTTCAGTATGAACATTTGTGAACAAATGGGAGCCTAAAAAATAGTCAGCTGCCTAAATTTTAGACAAAAAAATTTCTTCATTATATCAAATAACGCATTGCGCTCATCTCTGTAATTTGCTAGCTTGCAAAACTAATCATTATAAAAATGGATACACTATGAAAAAATATTTATTAACTGCCCTTCTTTTTTCAATGAATTCACTCAGCGCTTTTTCAGCGCCCTCACTTTGCTCTCATGAGATCTCGCCTCAAATCCTTTCTCAAGAAAAAATCCTGGATACTGCTATCGCTTATACCATTCGATCTGTAGTTCCAGATTCTATTAACTCAATTACATATTCAAAATATAATCGTGAATTTTATAATCTCATCAATGAAACACTTGTTGATATTTTCTCTTTGCCCTCAGGCGGCCTTTTTTGTTCTTTCCTTGATAGCACGGCCAATGAAGAAGATCGTCTCATTATCACCAAATATCTTTTTGGAACAAATCATGTTACGACTAAAAAAATTGTCGAAAGATGCACTCCTTTTATACGAGAAGATCGCTTAGGTTATAAGTTCGCGATGCCCTATCTCCCTCCCGGTATTAAAAATTATATCCTCATCGAAACGTCTTCATCTGGAAAACTTGATAGCTGGACCAATCGATTCAACGAAACTATCCTTTTTATCAACCCACAAAGTTTAAATAAAGTTCAACTTGCTCTCCTTCTTACTCATGAAATCTCAATTTGGCTTGACCGAAAAAATTGGAACGATTCAATCTGGTTTGATTTTCAACTCAGTAAAGATCTTACTCCTGTAAATCCAGAGCAAAAATGTTCCTTCTTGGAAAGTATGAATATGCCTTACTTAAGAACAGCAATGGCCACAATTCGAGCATTGCGCATGGAAAGACTCATCATGAGTGAGATTTCTTCGCAATGTAAAATAGAAAAAACTAAATTCTATAATGATTTTTTTAAGCAATCTTGTCTAAATCAAGTCAAAGAAGTTATCGAAAAAGAAAAACCTCTCCGACATGTCATTGCCGCATACAAAGGAATGTATTTCCTACTTCCTCAAGTCGCAACTGGTTGCTATAAAGAAAATCAAATCATCGAAAAATATGATCCCTTACGCAATGATCTCTATTCTTTTTTAGCAGCACCCAAAGGAGAAATTTCAACAGGCCTTAACACATTTATGGAAAATGACCTTAGTCAGTCTTTAGAAAAAGGTTTCTCCGTTCAATTCACCTCAACACAAGAAGACGACAAGCTTGTCGATATTTGTTCTTATATGACAACTCCTAAACTCGGCAGAATAATAAATCCAATGAATGATGGCCCAAGACCTAGAATTGGAGGAGGATGGTTATGAGCCGCCAAAAAATAGTCAGCTGTCAAAATTTTAGACAAAAAATTATTACTGTCATTTTAAGAAAATCTTCGGTCTTTAATTTTCATTGTAACTAGCGAAGAATTGAATGCGAGCGTCACTTCATTAAACAATGATTGCACACTGCGTCATTTTTTGTTACACTATCTCTACTTATCATTATGAAGTGGAGACACTATGAAAAACTATTTACTGATTGCCCTCTTGTTATCAATAAATTCGTTGAGTGCATTTGCAGCTCCCTCACTTTGTTCTTCGGCCATATCGCCTCAAATACTTTCACAAGACACAAAATTAGACCCGAGCTTTAACTATGTCTTTAGAACTTCAACACCAAAGTCCATCATTTCTATCACGAGCGCAAAAACCAACCGTGCATTTAACAAACTTATTAACGAAACAATTGTTGATATTTTTTCCTTACCCTCAGGTGCTCTATTTTGTTCTTTTCTAGACAATTCAACAAGTGAAGATAGTCGTCTCCGCAGTGCCAACTATATTTTAGGAACAGATTATGAAGCTTCTAAAAAAATTATAAAACGATGCCTGCCGTTTATAAAAAAAGAGAACTCTAGAAAAATTTTCGGACTATCAACGCAGGGTAAACACTACATCCTTATTGAAACAGCTGAGCAAATGAACCTTGATAGTTGGAGCACAAAATTTAACGAAACGATTTTTTTTATCAACCCAAAAAACTTGAATAAAATTCATCTTGCCCTCCTTCTTACTCATGAAATAGCGATATCACTTGATCAAAAAAACGCATCAGACATTTTTTGGTATGAGGATCGCCTCAGCAAAGACGTTACTCCAGTTAACCAAGATCAAAAATGCCCCTTTTTAGAAGCGATGAATATGCCTTATCTTAAAACGGCCTTGGCCACCATTCGTGCTATTGCCACAGAACGCCTGATCATGAGTGAGATTTCATCCCAATGTAAAATAGAAGTAGATCCATTTTATAATAATTTTTTCCATCAAGCTTGCGAAAGTCAAGTCAAAGAAGTTATCGAAAAAGAAAAAATGATCAGACCTGCCATTTCATTATATAAAGGAATGTATTTTCTCCTTCCTCAAATAGCTACGGGCTGCTTCAAAGAAAATCAAAATGATGATAAATATCATCCTT
>Ga0247844_1008273_pt1 | contig 11381 bp, 8 predicted proteins | sample LaCtaG_FD_192421 | JGI IMG/M metagenome (GOLD analysis project Ga0247844, IMG submission 192421) | Freshwater microbial communities from meromictic Lake La Cruz, Castile-La Mancha, Spain - LaCruzMarch201714.5m_1 | ecosystem: Environmental > Aquatic > Freshwater > Lake | place: Spain: Castile-La...
TTTTATCCTTTTGTTAATAGTGTGTTTAAGTTGTTTCCAGAGGGATATGATTATTATGAAGAGTTTGTTACTAAATCAAAAAGAATAATAGGATCAACTGGTGTTGGGTCTTTAATTAAAAAACCAGTTATAGATGAGTGTGAATAAATATAGGTTATTGCAACCAAGATTAAATGACTTGACAATAAGTTTACCTATTAAGGTAGATTTTGATAATGCTGGGCATCAAGATACTATAAATAGCTATGGAGAATACATTTTAACAAACTCTATAAATCCATTAACTGATTATGAAGTTGTTAGATTTTCACATAGGGGGTTAATTGAAGGTTTTCCAAATCCATCAAAGACACCAACACCAACACCTACTCCAAGCAAGACAGTTACACCTACACCAACAAAAACTACCACCCCTACTCCAACTAAAACAATTCAGGCAACACCTACTCAAACACCAACTAACACTATAACCCCAACCATAACACCAACTAATACACCAACTTCATCAATAACTCCAAGTATTACTCCAACCAACACAGTAACAAGTTCAATAACCCCATCAAGGACATTGACCCCAACTATGACACCAACCAATACACTAACACCAACTCCAACTCCAACTATAACACCAAGTGGGTTAATGTATTATTCATCAAATAATTTAATTGGGTTTAATCAAAATTGTTAAGAAATATGACAGATTTTAATATATATGCTGGTTCTGCTCCAACTCCAAGTGGTTGTGGAAGTTGGTTTACACATTCCACTAGTGGGAATGCTTGTAATTCAATATTTTGTGCAACATCACCAACAACTTGTGTGGGTGATTGTAAAATGTTGTTTGTTAGTACATTAAGAACTCCACAGAAAATAGAGATTAATGACATTGTTTATGTTGGAACAGATACTGGTTATGAGATATTGCCTGAAGGTTGGTATGTTAGTAGCACAAATGGTACAGTATTCAATATTAATTCAAGTGGGGTGTTAACAAGTGTGAATACTTGTTCTGGGTCAACTTATGTTAGGGACTATGATGGTAATTATTATGGAACAGCAGTAATTGGAACACAAACTTGGTTTACAGAAAATTTAAGAACAACAAGATATAATAATGGTACAGCCATTCCATATATTACAAATAAAACTACTTGGAGTAACTTAACAGTTGGTGCATATTCTTCATATGAGAATACTATTGATAATTGTTTTGGGTATTTATATAACTGGTATGCAACTTCAAATGCTGGGGGATTATGTCCTACTGGATATCATGTGCCAACAAATGCTGAATTAACCACATTAAGCACTTATCTTGGAGGTAATAGTGTTGCTGGGGGTAAGATGAAGACAAAAGGTTTGGTTTGGTGGAGGACACCAAACGATGGGGCAACAAATAGTAGTGGTTTTAATGCTTATCCTGCTGGAAGAAGATTATATAATGGTAATTTTAATTTTTTTGGGGAAACCGTAACATTCTGGTCACAAACAAATGGAAGCGGATTTAATTTCAAGAAACTAATTCAGTTGAAATATAATAATGATAATTTGGATTTTCAAGAGGATAATCCAAAAAATGGGTATTCTATTAGATGTATAAAAGATTAAGGAAATGGGGATGGACTATAGTTTAAATATAAATTTTAATTTCCATAATGGGAAAACATTGGATTCAATCACTAATTGGAATTCAACATATTTTACTCCAAGTAATAATTTTTTGGATATTGATGTTAAGAATGTGTCAAATAGTTTTAATAATTCTTTCTTCAAATTAGATTATTATGATACACCATTTAGCAAATCACAAAAAGTTTATCTAACAACAATCTTACAAGCAAGTAATGGGGTTAAACTAGGTGATATTGCCACACCAACATATCTTTTGGATTATACAGAGAATACAGAAGGGTTTTTTGTTTATTGGCTAAAGGATAAGGAAATCTTTAATTTTGATACTTTTTATGTTAGTGCAACTTTTTTTAATGGTAAGACTGGTGGAGTTAGTAGAATGGCAAATGTTTGTCAGTCAACAACAAGTGATAGATATAACTTGAATGAAGTTTTTGATTTTTATTATAAGATAAATTTGAATTATGATACTTATACTTATGAGTATTATGACATCAAGGATGGAACCCAGGTTGGGGTTAAGAAGAATCCTATGAAATGGTATGAATATGTAACAAAGAAATAATGGTATATAAGATTAAAATATCCCCTGAGTCATTATCATCCATAGTTAAGGAAATTACTTATAGTGGTAATACTTTTGGTGTTTATACAGGTATGACTAGTTTGTTGACTAGTGGGGTAAATGGTACATCATCATTGACAGGGCTTACAATCCCCATCTTACTCACACAAGATTGTATTGACATTGGTTATTATTCAGAGTTTGATGGTGCAATACAGCAAAAGGAAACAGCCTTAAATTACATTTTTAGTGCTAATAGTGAGTATGAATATTGCATATACAACACATCCATTTTGAATTCTTATACCAAAGGATCAGAATATGAAATATATTGGGGGGATAATAGCAAGGTTGAGCCTATGATTGGTGTTAAGAGTTGCCACACATATCCAAAAACAAATGCAAAATATGTTATAACATTAACACAAAAGAATAATTTTGGCACAAATATTATTAGCAAGACAATAACCATTCCTTTTGATAAAGATAAAGTTAGTGATAATCCAAATGGGACAGTGGAATTTATCCCAAGTGGTGGACCGTGGAAAGATTCACCAATAAGTTATGATTATATCTTTACAGGTGATACAGGAATGGATATTGATGATTATGTATATGATAGTGTAGCAACTATTACAGGTTATACAAAATCAAATTTGATTGAGTTGTCTTTATATGGCCAAACGCCCTACAAACCTGGTGTTAATGTGATTAAGGATGGTAGTGTTTATGGTAAAGTGACAAATATAAATAATTTATTTACAGCATATACCATACAAGATATTAACTATGTAGATTATCCTTTTGGTGTTACAACATTTGAGGTGAAGAGTAAAGGATTAACTAAAGATACCGCTAAAATAAATCCAATCACAAAGAATGAGGCTTTACTAAAATCAGTTGATGAGGTTCAGGTTTTCTCAAATGTTTTTGTGGAGAGGGGTAAAAATTCAGGTTATGAAAAAGTCCAGAGGCTTGGTGAGGTAAAGACATTGCAAGATATGGAAAAATATGGATATGGGTATTTCAAATTGACAAATAAATAAAGAACTAAACTATTTATAATAAAAATGTAATAATATGGCAATTGGTACATATGGAACAGTTAGACCTAGTGATGTAAGCCCTGAAGACGTGGAAATAGTAATGGTATATGCACCAACAAGGGATCAGGCAGATTTGATTTCACAAAAAAGATTGGATGCTACAACCATATTGAAGCCTTATTTTGATAGTGAACATCCTGATGAGATATTGGGTGGTTTATATAATTTGACATTACCAGCTTCTGAATTTACAGCACTTGGTTATTATACATTATATTTAAGACCAGCACAAATAAGAACAAAAATAAATGATTGTGGTATTTTGAGTGCATTACCAAATGTAAAGGGTATTGTGATAAATCTGGATGATGTTCCAGATGATTTTAGAAATAAGTTTGAAGTTCCCCAAGAATTGGTTGGATATAGAGTGGAGTATTTGAATAATGGACAGAAAGTGCCAAACTTCTTTAGGATGATAACTTCATCTTTCTTTTGTGAACCAATTATAACAAATGAGGTAAATACAAATCAAAAATCAATAAGATATAGATATGTGGATAATAACACAAATCTTGTTTTTTTAACTTTAAGCCCAAGTAGTTCACCTTCCAATAAGACAAATGCAACACCTTTTATTGGTCAGCCAAATCAAAATATAATCATAACTAATACATATTTTAATCCCACAACATTGGAGGTTGAGATAGCAGAACATGATATATCCACATTGGCCATTGGAATATTTGGAAATCAGACAAAATCTATTGAGGATGGAGTTTATACCTTATATGACCCAACAAACAACATATATAGGCAATATAATCTATTTGAAGTTAGAAATCAGTTTAATGAATTATTATATGAGGTTAGAGAAGATAGGGGTGATGATATAGACATAAGCAAAAATTTTGATAATATAATAGAATAATGCCAATAATTTACATTAAGAATAATCCCCTTGCTGGAGCTAGTAGTGTTTTTGACAATCTGGTTGGATACCAACTTGTAACAGGGGGTGGTTTGACTTTTGGTACATTTGAATTTACACCATCTATATTTGAGACTATTCCACGTAAATTTCAAACAAATGTGTTTGATGCACCGGTCAATTTAGAGAGTTTAGGAATTAGTGAGGTTGGTGATATTAGAACTGCATTAGCAAAAGAATTGGATGTTTATCCAAATTATGATATAAGCCAGGTTATGGGTTTTGTTATGTATGGATCATTGTCCAAAAGGTTTTCTGTATCCATAACAAATGTAATAAACAATTTTCCAGCATCTATTGATGTAAATTTTTATGATAATAACTTAAATACAGGTTATACAGCAACAAATATTGTTTATGATGCTATAACAGATGATACCACTTTTGATATTGATATTACCAAGATACATAATCCTTTTGGTGTTGATTTTAGTCAGAATTCAGCAGTTAATTTATTGGCAAAGGAAATGTCTGTTTCAGAGTATAGGAATTTGACACAATATTATGTTGATTATGTGTTATCATTAAATGGGGTTCTTTATCCATTAGTTATTTTAAATCCTTCTGAAAGTTTAACAGAAGGTGTTTTAAGTATTACAGTTTCAGGTTCACCATTTGGAACATTAGCAGTTAATAGTGTTGAGCCTTTCATAATTAGACCAAGTGATTTTCTATATAATTTGGTGTTAAAAAGTAAGTTGGATGAATTAGAACAATATATGTTAAATACACTGTCATCACCAATCTACACAATGACCTTACAAGTTCCACAAGAGAATGATAATGGGCAATTTACATTAGTTGATACAAATTTAACATTCCCTTTGGATGGGGTTTGGAATATAGATATTTTAAGTGATAGGTTTGCAACCTATTTGGATAATGTCCAAGTTATAGCAAATTATTTTGATAATGCTAGAACAAATCTTATATCAAGATTTTTTGTTTCAGATTCATTAAAAGAATTTGATACATTTGATAGGAGGATTGAAAGTATGATTCAAATATATGGTAGAAGTTTTGATGAGGTTAAGAAATTCATTGATTCTTTGGCATATATGAATTCAGTTAATTATACGCCCAAGAATGATATACCATCACAATTATTATTAAATTTAGGACAGACATTAGGTTGGCAAGAAGATTTCCAATTCTTAAATGACCAGACATTGATTGAATCCATATTTGGGAATAATAGTGATTTCAAATACCCTGCATACAATAGATCACAAACACCATTAGAATTGAATTATGCATTTTATAGGAACTTAACAATCAATTCATTTTACTTGTTTAAGTCAAAAGGCACAAGACGTTCAATTGAGTTTATATTAAGATTGTTTGGGGCACCAGAGGCATTGATTGAATTTAATGAGCATATATATATTGCTGACCAAAAGATAAATTTAACAAAATTTAATTCAGAATTAGCCAAATTGCAGACAGGTACTCATATTGATACAGATCCTATATTTAGTCCAACTACATATACTCTGGTAGGTAAAACTTATACAGCAGTAACAGAAAATACTACATCAACAATTTTGAATTTTAATACAACAAATTATCCCTTAGATAGAGAAACAGGTTATCCAAAACAACCAAAGGATAGCAATCAATTATTCTTTCAAATGGGTGCTGGATGGTATCAGTTAACTCCAAAACATAAGAGTCTTGAGATAGCAACAAGGACAGGGGTTGCACCAAATGTTGAATATGGGACAGAGTTTGAACCATTCACATATGGAAATAAGTATTTAAATATTTTTAGGAAGTTTCCATTTATTGATGAGGGGTTTACATTATCCAAATATGTGGATAATAAGAAATCTTGGTCAAGAGATAACACATTAATGAGAGTTTCTGTTGATGGTAGTTATAATGCATATTATTTTATTAGTGATGAAAGGTTATTATTAAACGTTAAGAATACAAGTATATTCTTAAATCCATCACAAGGGCTTCTGTATGACATTTGGGTTCAATCCAATGAGAATGATTACCCAATACCACAAAGTGGCTTGACGTTCCCTTATGCGACAACTGGAGGCACTGATGCCACAGAAATAAACCCCCAACCAAAATCAAAATCATTTTTTGAATTTGCATCAACATTTGCAAAGAATATGATTAATGTGCGTAATAGAATGTACATTGGTGATGGCAAGACTGGGGGCTATCCAACATTACAATCCATTTTCTGGAAGTATATTGAAGCACCATATGCAGTTAACATTCCAACAAACAAATATACATATGAAAAGTTAATTAAGTTTGTTGAGGGGATAAATCCATATTGGATTAAGTTGGTTGAGCAGATGATACCAGCAACAACATTATGGATGGGGGGTGTTAAACTAGAAAATTCCATTTTTCATAAACAGAAATATGTTTATAAAAGGGTTAAACCTATTTGTACAGTAGGTTCAATTCCAAAGAGCATCACATTTAGTGATATTCAAATTAGTTCACTTACACCAATTTCAAGTGGAGATGAATATATTACTTCACCAATATTTTCAGATATATGTATTAAGAATGGTATTAGCATGGTTGCAATGCCGTTAGAATCATTCCCAGTTATTTTGGGTAATGCTATTGGTTCAACCATTGAGGAATTTGATTTGAGTTGTGATGGCACTAATGTATTAACCAGTTGGTATAGTGAGATTGTGTTGAATTCCACCATTGTTGCAAAGATTAAGTTTTATGATGGAATTGGCAATGATGATGTTCCAACAAATCAATTATGGGAAACATCATTGATTAATGCATTATCTAATTTATATTATTATGATATTAATTATACAACACCTATTGATGGTGTTATTAAGTTTGTTGATTTGGATTGTGTTGATGAGATTGCAACAAACAAATTATTGACAATAAATGTTGGGGTTGATGTAAATATAATTTGTTAAGAAGATGGCAGCATTTGATTATTTTTTAAGCGTAACTGGGGATTGTTCAAGCACAAGTGCTGGTGCAATATCATTATCATTAACTGGGGGAACACCCCCATATACAATTGAGTGGGTTGATCCTGTCTTGGGGGTTACAATTACAACCGAAGAGTTTCCTATATTTCAAACAGGTTTATCTGCCACAACTTATGGTGTTAGGGTAAATGATTCCACATTGGAGGAGAATTTGGAATTTTATATAAATATTCCTGTTTCAAGTGGTTGTTGTGGATCCATTGTGTCAACAGTTGATACTAATAATGGAGAAAGTAATGGTTCTGTTTCCCTTACAACAACAATTGGATTTTCATCTGTTGATTATAATCTTTACACAATAAATGATGAATTAGTATATAGCCAAACTAATAGTTCAGATTTGGTTCAAATTGGAAATTTAAGTGCTGGAACATATTATTTAACAGTTGATGATTTTGCTGGATGTTCAGGAATAACAGAAAGTTTTATAATTAAGTCATCAACAACTTTTGATTATGGTTTTTATGCTGTAAATAATTCATCATGTTATGCAACCCCCACTGGTAAGATATATATTACAGGTCAAACAAATCCTGGTCCATATTCATATCTTTGGGTTGATAATACAACAGGAAGTACACTCACAGGATTAACATCTGGCATATATTCAGTTAAGGTTACAGATGGGCAAGGTAATGAAAAGATAAAAACTATTGAAGTTTTAGATGCAGATGTGATGGGGGTTATTCAGGTAATACCCACACAACCAACTTGTTTTACAGCAACTGGCGCTTTGGATATAACCATAAGCGGTGGGACAGCACCATTCTATTATTCTGCAAGTACTGGATATTATGATATATCCTATGATAGAAATATAATATTAACAGGTTTAACTTCTGGTTCATATGATATTAGTGTTATTGATGCTGGATTATGTACATTAGATTTTTCTGCAACACTTAACAATGACAATGGAGTATCATCTGTTTCCATAAATGGAACAAATTCAACCTGTTCATCATCAAATGGATTTATAGAAATTAATTTGGTTGGGGGCACTGGTCCTTATACCTATGGATTGATAGATAATAGTGGAAACACTAAAACTATAACCACAACATTCACAAATTACATATTTGACAATTTAGGTAGTGGAACATATACTGCTAATATGGTAGATTCCACAGGATGTTATTATGATGGAGAGGTGGTAATTATAGCAGAGGATAAATTTACATTAGGCTATTCCACAACTGGGACAACCTGTAGCTCAAACAATGGAAGTATATTTGCATATGTAAGCACAGGCGCAACACCCCCATATGATTTCTATTTGAATACAATTTCAATAATTGACACAAATTTGACAGGTGTTACATTCCAGAATATAACAACTGGTCAGTATGATTTAAGGGTTGTGGATGCAACAGGATGTGAGCAGAGGGAGAATATCCAAGTTACATCAAGCAATGGAATTGATTTTTCATTATATCCAACATCTTGTGTAAATGGAAATGATGCAACAATCACAGCATTAATCACAGATGGAACACCCCCATTCACATTCACATGGTCAAGCAATGTAACTGGTAATCCTCAATATATAGTGGCAACAGGATTAACAAGTGGAAATTATAGCCTAACATTACAAGATGCCAATGGTTGTTCATTAACAAGAGAAACAACCATAAATTGTTTTAGTGTTAACACATCATATAAGATATATGTTGTGGATTCACAAACATTTTCATTACAACCATTAAATAACTTTGGATTATTGGATTTCTTGAATGAAGGCTTTAGTGATTTGGTGAATATGGAATTTAGTGGATCAACTACAATAACCAATCCAAAATGTAATTTAAATTCAGCAATCTTCACAACAGAATATACATTAGAACCAAGTGGTATCACAAGTGGAAATACATTCTATACTGGTTATACAAGAACAGATGTTCCAACAGATTCAGTTTATGTGGATTCTATAATTAATTTGGTGAGTGCAATTCCTGGGATTCAGAGTGTATCTTATGACTTAATAACAAATACAATAAACATTATAGCAGAGCCAGAAGATAGTATTATATCACAGGTATTAACCATAAACTTGAAGATAGCATATGACATTAGTTGTTCACCATGACAAATATTATATTCACAAGTTTAAGTGGGGAAACTCCTTTAAGTATTTATGTATCTGATGCATTTGGGGGTAATGAAACATATTTGGGTCAAGTAACCACTTTACCTATTGTGGGTGAGGTGTCTTTTAATTTACCAGAAATATTTAATTTAGCACCACAAGTAACAATCATAGTTGATGATAATACAGGATGTAGAACATCAAAGAAATATAATTGTTATATAAATTGTGATATTATATATAGTATTACAAATATTACATCAATCACACCCACCCCAACACCAACACCATCTGCAACACCAGGATATATACCAGTTCCAACAACAAATAATACCATTACCTTAAATGGATTGACAGGAACAACCCCATTAAATGTTTATATATCAGATATAAATGGAAATTATGAAACTTATGTGGCAACCATTGTGAATATAGGTTCATTACCAGCAACAATAGGGGTTCCAACAATATTTGATGGTGCAAACCAAATAATGATAACCATCAAGGATTCCAATTCTTGCGGTTATTTTAAGATAATTGATTGTTAAAATGGCAAATTATACAATAATTGTAATAAATACGGATCCAATATGTGTGAATAGTGTTGAGAATATCATTTCGGGTGTTACGGCTTGTTCAAGGTATTTTTTGCAATTAAATCCAGCATCTCATTCAAAAGGACCATTTGACATTTATCTTGATTCAACAAATACAACACCATTATATGATAACATAACAAGAGACCAATTCCTGGCTGGTATAACTATTGAGGTGCAATGCACAACACCAACCCCAACCCCAACTGTAACACCAACACCATCCATAACACCAACAATAACTCCAACCATATCAATAACACCATCAAATACAAGAACTCCAACCATAACTCCAACAAATACTATCACGCCAAGTCCAACAAGAACAAAGACGCCAACACCAACACCAACCATAACTCCAACAGTTACACCAACAACTCCAGAGGAACTTGATGCTTATTTATTTATTGAGCCAGTTGATTTGAATGCTGATTTTAGTGATTGGATGAGTGGAAATTTATTTAGGGGGTTCTCAAATGGTATTGGACCATCCATAAGTGCAACTACATTCAATGACCAACTTAATAGATACATTTCATTCTCTGGTTGGGGTGTGACAGCACCACAAATTAGAACAGCAAAGATAAGTCAGAACAGTGGTGGATTTGATGAATATGGAAATTTAATTCAAGCATATCTATTCAAAACACATGAGGTTCCAGCATATACCACAACAGGTTATTCTTGGTACACTTGGGTTATTCCAAATTTAAATACAAATAGAAATCTTGTTAGTAATATAGGGGTTAATGAATATAGTAATCCAACAGCATTAGTTCCGGTTAATATGAATATGCTATATGCTTCATTGACTGTTGAATATTCAGGTTTTACCATACCACAAGATTTTTATCATATTTATACCACATTTAGCAATACAAATTTTAGATTAATAAATAACAATAACAAAATATATTTTAGGGGGAATTCATTAATTCCAGATTTGAATGCTTGTAATTGCTTTGATGTTTATGTTGATTCATTAGGTTCATTAACTTGTGGTGATATTTGCCAAAATGAACCAAATACACAAATATGCGGCAAAACAACTTTATTTGATGGGTCAATTGGAACAACATATTATTTTGATTTCCAATCTTGTTTGAATAATGATACTAGTGGTTGGGGGGTAAGTAGGAATTTTAGTAGAAATGGTTATTGTTATTCCACAAGTTCAGGAGGTACAATAACAGGATCAACCATATGCCCAACCCCTACACCAACACCATCTATTACACCTACAAATACAATTACACCAACCAACACAATTACCCCAACCAACACCATAACACCAACAAATACAATCACTCCTACCAACACAATTACCCCAACCAACACCATAACACCAACAAATACAATCACACCAACAGAAACACCTACAAACACAGTTACACCAACCAACACCATAACACCAACAAATACAATCACACCAACAGAAACACCTACAAACACAGTTACACCTACCAACA
>Ga0247844_1008275_pt1 | contig 11380 bp, 13 predicted proteins | sample LaCtaG_FD_192421 | JGI IMG/M metagenome (GOLD analysis project Ga0247844, IMG submission 192421) | Freshwater microbial communities from meromictic Lake La Cruz, Castile-La Mancha, Spain - LaCruzMarch201714.5m_1 | ecosystem: Environmental > Aquatic > Freshwater > Lake | place: Spain: Castile-La...
AGACCCCGTGCATATACCCTCCCTTCGTAAAGGCTTGATTCCGCAAACGGCGGCACGTGGGTGAGCACCACCACATGGCGGCATTTGCTGGAGGCAAGCGCAACACACCCCTTCTTCAGGTGCGCTGCAGCGTCGTCACCAAGCTTCATCAGCAATTCCTTCCTTTGAGTCAGAGTGAGGTGTTTAAAGTCCGATATGCCATCACGAAGAAAATCTGACATCTTATTATGCAGATTGGAATTCCAGTAGTCCCCGGCACGGGTATCGCCCCAACAGCCATGACCAACCAGGCCAATCTCGCCATGGAGGCCAAGTCTGATGCCTGGTGACAATTCCAGTGCATAGATCCTGTGAGATCTGCGCCCACGATGAAGCCTCACCTGATAGGCCCGCACAGCCTGGATAGACCCGCCGTAATAGTCATGATTGCCAGGCACAAAATATACCGGCATACCGTTACTATCACAGTGCAATGCCCGCAGATCGTCAGCCATGCGGGCAGCAGTGGCAATATCACCACCAGCCAGAATGCCATCAGCCTTGAAAAAATCGTCATCGCCAAAAAGATGGAAATATTTCAGCCGGCGCAGAAAGTCTTGCCGCTCATTTGTGTTCAAAAAATCGAGATGGATGTCGCTCATCCATAAAAATGTCCACATGTGACTGCTCCTCTGTTTAAACTACCGCTTGATATGGCGCTTGATTAGGTCGAAGTTATCCTCGCTTATTTCCATAATCTCCCTGATCTCATTGAAGGAAAATGGGGAAAACGGGAAATAACTGTTTGCATCCACCCCGATGTCACACTGTTTTCCGGCAGGTTGCAACCGGTTGTGAGAATGACCATATAGTTGCCAACTGTTCTGATGCGATCCCTGCCAGACCCGCATTGCGTAGTGACAGACCACAATCAACTGGCCATCGATTTTTTCTGTCGCTATTTCGTGCGCTTTTATTGCACATTCAGGATCATTCAGCCAACTGTCATGGTTGCCTCGAATGAAGATGTGATTGCCATTAAGTTTGGAAATGTATTTTTCTTTCACCTCTTTATATGATTTGAGCCATGAGAAGTCGCCGCCATGTATGACGGTATCACCTTTTCTGACGCGGTTGTTATGATTGGCTATCAATGCTTTATCCATTGCTTCGACCGATGTGAACGGGCGTTTACAGTGCTTGATGATATTTAAATGGCCGTAGTGTTCGTCTGCTGTGAAGTAAAACATAGCGTGTGCCCCTTTTCTCGCTTATTGAGCGATGTAATCTGGATTATCAGGTCGTTGTGCCATTATTGCTCTAAGATCCTTTATGGAAACCGGGAAATAATAATTTGAGTCAACGCCGATGTCATACTGTTTCCCTACCGGTTCTAACCTGCCGTAGGAGTGGCCATAGAGTTGCCAGCTATTTTGATGCGAACCTTGCCAAACCCGCATGGCGTAGTGACAGATGATGATTAATTGGCCACCTCTTTTCATTTCGTGAATATCATTGCCAAGGCAGAGGTCATGGTCACCTCGTACAAATATGTGGTTGCCGTTAAGTTTGGATATATAGCGCTCGTTGACCTCTGCAAATGTCCTGAGCCGACAGCAGTCACCTCCATGTATTACTGTATCTCCATATTTGACCAGTGTGTTGTGGTTTGAGATCAATTCTTTGTCCATTTCTTCGACCGATTTAAACGGACGTCTACAGGTTTGGATAATGTCTGAATGGCCGTAGTATTCGTCGGCTGTGAAAAAATACATAGTGTTTCCTCTCAGTTCAGCAATTACCTGATGTTGTATAAGCAGAGCAATGCGGCCCAACCGGACGGCATACGATCCGGAATATTTTTTAATGCATTACCGTATGCAACTGCCATTTCCAGGAAAAATCTGGCGTGGAAGAATGCCTCTAAGAACGGCCTCGTATGACGGGTCCACGTCTGATTGTGGTCCAGCGCGAACTTCTTGCCGGATAGTGCTCCTTCAGTCATTATTTCCTGAAAAATGCTGTTGATCGTCGTCCCTTCCGGTGCCAAAGAATAGAGCGCTTCTGCGATCTCCAGCGATTTCTCCTGGAGTGAATAAACCTTGAATGAGTGGTGGTAGAACCGGTAAATTGGATCTTCATATCCCCAGTGAGAGTTCGTTTTTTCCAGAAGCTGCTCTAGCTCGGGCAATCGCGCCTTGATATTGGCCAGTAACTCGGTATTTTTTCTGTCGAGATCCTCGAAATACTTCTTCGTAAATTCAGGCAGTTCTTCCTTCTGTTTCATCCACTCTTCAAAGTTTATTTTTTCCATTACGATCCTCTCCCTTCATTTGGTTCAACGGTGTCAATGTCATAACGTGACCTGAGCCACACCGGTTTTGATCAAATGCGGCGTTTTTTGGGAACCTTTTTGTTCGGGCCGATGTGGCCAGCGGCGGCAAGCACTTCAAGGTCATCGGCGGAATCAATGAACGCCAGAAGCTCTTCCGTTACCTCCTCCTTGTCAATGCCGAGTTCCTGACCACGCCGCGCAATATCCAGAACAGAATTAGCTAATACGTGCCCAAGCCAGGGTGCATCGCGGTAAAGGTCGTGTAAGCGCTTCAGAGTCATTTCTTTGCTATTGATGTGTGCTGACATAATAATCTCCTGTAATTCCTGAGTTAACGGGTGTGAGTTGGTGGTATAGAGAGTTTCCATGGTGTTACCTCCACTTGAAGAAGCGCTGCCGGGCTCATTGATTCTGCCAGGCAGCGCCGCCAGTTTTTGGCTACATGCCAGTCTTTTGTCGTTGTGCCAAAACACGATCGGCCTCTTCGGCATAAAACACAACTTCTTCATCTGATACCGTGGAGACATCAACAGTCTGATTTGCAGTACAAACCTGGGTGAATTCCTGCTCATCGTCATCGAGCGTAATGATATGAACTTCATTGGCGACAAATACGAAGGAGACAGGAACTTTACCAGGGGCATACCAGCGATAGGCATCCAGGTCGGTTGATTCAACGTTATGGATGTACAGGGTTTCACCAACAATTTTAAATTCTGGTGTAGCGGTGGCAGTCAATGCTGCGGCGGCGGGGGGGAGAAAAACTTCAGTCGGTTTCATACTAACCTCCTTGGTTGGTGCTGCGTTGATGGTCTCAGTGCGGCGGGGCTGACCCTAATACAGATTCTGTGCCAAAAATAATATATTGAATAAAAACAGAGTGATACAGAATGTACGATAAAAATCGATCTCGCCTAATTAAGGAACCTGGAGTGCCTAACGGCAATTGACCCGCTTCGAAAGGATCGGGGCTTTTTGATTTATAGAGCCCCAAACTCCCTCCCGCGTTCATCTTTTCCCTATAAAAAAAGGATTTTCAAAGACCAAATTTCAAAGAGACATTTTCTCTCGTACATATAGGTAAGGAAAAGCTTGCCGGATTTAGCAAAGAAAAAAATTATTTTTTACCAATGATTTGTTTTGGGAACTAATATGTGGCGCTGTGAGGATTAGAAAGGCATGGAGTGAAGCGGGGGTATTAAGATGGCTCGCTAAATAATACGTAAAGTCATTATATGATACCTAATGTCATTATATGATTTTTTGTGTAATAAGCTGGATTTAGAATTTTATCTGAGGATGACCCGATAGGCTTGTGGGCAACTTTTTCTTTGCTCTCATTCCGGCGAGATAAGTATTAACACCGATTTCAAGCACCTGCCGAAAACCATTCTCAAAACCGACAAGCTTCTGAATTTTATGGATGTTTTTCAAGTATTTTATAACAGCCTCATCGGTCACTTGTATTTTTATAAAAGATATTCTCCACTTGAAATTTTTCCTCCAAAACAGGCAGTCAATAACCGGATAGCCTAAGAGCGGTGCTTCTTCAATGATGTAACGCAATATACTTAAATTTCCTTGTTCTGCAGCCAATCCGCAAATTTGATGCATACATGAAGCCATTTCGCCGGAAGTTACCGCGCTCATCTTTGTCGTATTTTTAACAATAAACTTGAAGATGTCGTCATGCCCAAACTTAAGCGCTTCCGTTAGACATCTTTCGATATCAACGCCAAAAAGTGCTAATTGCTGAATATTGCCTTGAATCCAAGGAAGGTCACCTTCTCGACACGCCCTTAAAAATAGAGCTTGTACAAATAATGATTCCAGCTCAGGTTTTTTGCCTACAATATAACGTGCAAGTATATCGTGTTTTCCAGTTGCAGCCTTACCTAACCCCTCGGCGATCTTCTTGATTTGATGGTTGTGCATGGCCTCTAAATTTTCTTGCACCCATATAATGTCGCCTTCACTACAGGCTTTAAAAAAACGCTCAAGAAGGTACATCTCGTTTAGCTCCGGTGTTTTAGAAACCAGGAACTCAGCAAGGGAGTAATGCCCAGTATGCACCGCTTCATAAAGCCCGGCCTTCTGATTGTAGTCTTCACTTTTGGATCCAGATGGAATAAATCCCCCAGTTTTGATCTGGTCAATATTTTCTTGCAACCAGGCAAGATCTCCCTCTTGGCACGCTTTTATGAAGTAATAACCAAAGAGATAATAATTATTTAATGACTTTCGCCTCTCAGGATATTGCTCCGCTATATACTTGACAATGTTTGCTCGTCCGGACACCAGAGCAAGGCAAACACCATCATGCATCTGAAAAGAGTTTTGCATGTGCTCTTCCAGTGGAATGTACGTCCGCATCCAATTAATATCGTCTTCACTGCAGTCGCTTGCTAATCCCCACTCTGTAATCATCATAAGAATACCTGTATCATTTATTTGTCCTTAAACGGTTATTTACACGCGACCGGTTTTCCCGTGATATCAAGCAGCACCGTTGCTCCGGATGTAAACTGAAGATAGGTAAAGTCTGCTCTAAAAGCACAGCCACATCGCCGCCAGCTTGATTACAGGTTTTCTGTTCAAGGTTTTTAAGAAGAAAATTGGGTAAATCAATGGTTACAATTGCCATTTCTTTTCCATCACTAAACTCGGTTCTTTTAATGTTTTTTTCCAAGCCCCGTCAATCCCAAGTAATCTCTGCGCCTCTGCAACTTTCATAATATACTGTTTGGTAAGCTCAGATGAATGACTAATAAAACTATCCATATCTCGACAATCAAAAGACTGGCTGGAATCTTCAACCAACCATTTGACAATATCAAGATTATTGTGCATAGCAGCCGTCACGACAGCATAATTATTGGCAGCAGTGACATCAACTGGTTGACCTGACTCCTTAACCAGCCACTTGACCACATCAAGATGTCCCCATTCAGCCGCATACATAAGAGCATTATTATTGTAAGCAGTGACATCAACATGTTGACCTGACTCCTTCACCAGCCACTTGACCACATTAAGATGACCGTATTTAGTCGCACGGATGACGGCATCATTATAGTTAGCAGTGACATCAACATGCTGGCCTGACTCCTTAACCAGCCATTTGATCACATCAAGATGACCATATTGAGCCGCAAAGATGACGGCAGTGTAACCATTTGAATTACCTGAATTCAAATCCACCTGTTGGCCTGACTCCTTAACCAGCCATTTGATCACATCAAGATGACCATTACTAGCCGCACTGGTGACGGCAGTGTAACCACATGAATTAACTAAATTCAAATCCACCTGCTGTCTATACTTGTTAACCAGCCACTTGAGTACATCCAGATGACCTTCACTTGCTGCAACTGTATGTGGATAAGAGCTAAAATCATCAAATAGCCAATCACCTTCAACAAGTGTGATGGCATATATGCGCTGCATAATATCACCAAGAGTCTCAGCTTTTTGCTGCATAATAAGCCATTCCAGATTTCCTGTTCTACACGCTTCAAAAATATCCATTCGTCTTCCTCCTCAATATATGGAAAGGCAGTGTCTCACAATACTTTTTGTCGCACACGTTGCGGCGTTGAAGCAACGGCCTTATCCAAGTTCTTTCGAATGAAATCCTGGTCACAACCTGATTCAAACATTCTTTTGATTTTCTCATAACGTGCAACTATTTGCTTTTCTGTAAAACCGGTGGCAGCCGGGAGATTATTTTTAAGCGAGCCCTTGCGGGTTTTACACGACTTTTCAAAGCCAAAAAAAGTTGGATATTGCTGAGCAATAATTGGCACTTCATTGATGATGTATCGCGCAATTTCATTCTGTATAGGGCCGACTGCTAACAGCGTCCCAGCAAAAGGGTAACAAACAGAATACATAATTCCAAAAGCATTGACGTCGATACTGTGTCCTCTCTTTAGAGCGACTTCAAAGAGCAGTTTAACTTTATCAAGCCTACTATTTACGATGGCATTCCGGAGGATGAAATTTCCACCGCATCCGGCATCGAAACCAGTAGGTTTGGATTCTATCAAGTACGTAAGAATATCAAGATTGGCACTATTCAAAGCGCAATAATCCAGCCTGAATCCAAATAAGCCAAATAAGTCAGGCCAGACAATCTCCTTGCCGGATGCCTCAATCATCCACTTAAGAATATGCAAGTGTCCACATTCAATAACAATATTGTGGGGATATTTAAGGCTGATTGGTTCCTGCATCATCCAACTGTCGATGGAGTCTGCCAGTTTCTGAACCGCAGCAAGATCACCGGATCTGCATGCTTCGAAGATGTCGGTGGGGGATTTTTTGGATAGTTTTGTGATGGAGTTGAACATTTTATCCCTTCAGATCAGTTGTGGTTTTATTTGTAACAGTTTTTATTGATCCAGGCAGCCGGTTCAACCGTCTGAAGACCTCGCAGAACAAAACATCAGATGCAACATCCGCAGAATCAATTATTAGCTATTCTATCAATTATTGATTATATGAAGCAGATAATGACATACATAGCATGGGGCAGCGGCTAAAAAGGCTCGATTATTTAAGCATTTTCTTTGGTTTTGCGTTTTTGACTTTCTCCTGCTTCTCTTCCTTGGAAGTTTTACATGCGAGTCGATGTATCTCAAACTCCTCTTTACCCATGAGGTATTTCTGGAATGTATTGTTGGACCCTATTCCTAATTTTTCACTCAAGGCATCTTGGGAGAGTCCCTTTCCGAGCTTTTTGCCGAGACAGCCATACACATGCTGGACGTACGCTTCGCACAGGTTATCGACCGTCAGCAGTTCTTCTGTGGATGTCGCTGGCAGAAACACAATGCATCCCCTGGCTGAAGTTGCAATTGTTGCGACAGCGTTGACAACTTCGGCTGTTCTGAGTGGTTCAGCGGCAGCTTGGGGTAGCTGTTTATTGATCCTGCCCTGCAGCAGTTCCCGCCATGGCTGTCCAAGCAGCATGGACTGCTTAATAAACTTGAACAGCTCTCGCGTGTTACCAGGCCAGTTGTATTCCGTCAGCAGCTCTTTGGTTTCATCCAGCAGATCCCAGAACTTCTTCACATCACCTTGCGTTACCACACTTGATATCGTGGCGCCGTTTGGGGCCGTTGGTACCCTCCGCTCCCCCTGCAGGCTGTCAGCCCGGTTGCGGGCGATGGTAAGAATGCCATCCACGCCCAGGTCACGCAGTGCCGGGAGGTTTATTTCGGCCTCGGACAACCGCATGAAAAGGTCCGGGCGGATATCCCGTTTGATCCTGTCGGGTTGCCCTGCTGCAATGATACGACAGTGACTATTCTCGACCTTGTCAGACCCGAACGGCGTATATTCACCGGACTCGATGAACCGCAATATTTTAGCCTGAACACGAGGTGTGAGCTCAGGAATTTCGTCAAGAAAAATAGTGCCGCCGTCAACAACTTTCACCAATCCTAATCGATTTTTGTCTGCGTCCGTGTAGGAGCCTTTGACGTGACCGAACAGAGTCGATTCAAGATAATTGTCGTCAAGTCCCGCACAGTTCAATTCGCGATAGGGATTAAGGCGTCGGCATGACAGTTCATGAATAAAGTAGGCGGCCCCTTCTTTGCCGGTTCCGGTCTCTCCGGCAATCAGAACATTCAGGTCGGTCATGGCCACAACCCTGATGAGGCGCTTTACCTCTTCGATCTGAGGCGATCGTCCTGCAATTGCTGGATGGTGCTTTTCAGAAAAACGCTTCACCAGAAATTCCGTTTGACTATTGGTCAGAACACCACCTTTCTCGCCAGGTAGCGACGGGAGAGTATAAGTGAATGACGGCGGGACAGTGGCGGGAATTGCTAACTGGGTTAATATCCCTAGAAGCTGTTCATTGGGTCGCCCGACACCCATATAGAGATGTCGCAGGCGGTAATCAACATAAGCATTTCGTTTCTGTTCATGTTCCATCTTCTCCCAGTCAATGCCAGGAAATTCATTGACCACATCCGGTGCATAGCTGCTCATAATATGATAGTCGACACCTGTCTGCTTGCAGGCGTCATACATGCCCTTATCACTTTCAGACTCAGCGCCGAACCATGTGCAGGTCACCTCCCGTGCAATCAGATCCTTCAGCAGGCCAGCAACTTCTGCTTGTTGATCACCTTTGACATACGGAATGGCGACAAAGAGGTTGCAAGGTGCGATACTCTTGTCACTGGCAATCTTTGTCAGGATCTTCAGAATATTCTCGTCGGTGTCGGGTTGGTAGCGTACCCAGCGAACATCGGTGTCGTTATTTATTTTCAGTGGTGGCGTGAGGTCGGAAAAGTGTGTGGCAAGGGTTACAAGGCATTCAAGGCGGGCTTCGGTAAGAATGATAGTAGCAGCCACTGGCAACTCCGATAATCAATAATTGATATTTTAGTCGATTATTGATGCACAAAGGTTGCGATTATGTCAATGGGAATTTGCTCTTGATATGGGAATTTTATAGTATTGTTTTAAGTCGTCTGTGAGAGATTGTATAATGTTGATCGTTTCCACGCTGGAGCGTGGGAACGATCAACTAAGGCGGGAGAAGCAGTATAAGGGCTTAGAGCCAACCTGATTTTGGGCAATCACACGATGCGAACCAGATAGGCGTGTTCGCTTCTCCCACTTAAGTGGATGGGATTAAAATTATAATCAAATGTTATAGTGTCAGACCGTCGAGTCTTTCCATAATATGAATGGTATAAGTACGGATACCTTGTATCAAAGTCATTTAAAGTTCTTTGAAGGTTGGCCATCTCGTTAGTGTTTGTATTATCAGAAAACAACAACAAGTAAATTTCAGGGGCAGGGCTGGTTGCTTTGGCAAACTGTGATAATCTCAATATATCCATCCACAGCTGACCTTCGGCCAATTCAGAATAGTATTGATTTACAGTATCAATTGGAGTGTTGATTAACAGTGGTGGTGTCTTTGTTGAAAAAGAAGGAGGCATCCCGAATTTGTGGGATTGTCCACTTGTTCCATTTAAAAAGTTCATACAGTTGGTAGTGGTAGATATAACCTTTATCTCCACGATAGCGGTGGCGGCGATTCCCGGAGAAGTTGCAGGCCATACAACATCTGGTGATAGGTCAATTTTTTTAGGGGCCCACCCACCAGAAACGTGTTCTTCCCAAAAACAGTAGGTGAAACTTTGTGAGTTTAGCCTATTGTCCAGGCAATTAATCTTAATTGGTGGTGGGCTCGGATTATTTGTACACATTTTTGTAGTACCGCCAGGAGGTATTGCGGCAAGAGATGTTCTAACCTCATGTTCAAGCTTGCATTCTAATGACGTACAGTGACTACCAGCAGGGAAACTATTAACCCATTGTTTCAATGCGTCTGTGGCTGCGTTTTGCAGAGTGGGGTTTATTCCATGCGTACTTACTAATTTTCCCATTTCAGTACTCCTCTTAGTATTTGTTGTAGCTCAAGCATCTAAGACGCCATTTATTGAATATCCGTGCAGGCCTGTTACCGAGCACCGTGCCTCGATTCCGTTGATCCAGTATTTATGCTCTGCGGCGTCAAACTGGATGAGAGCGTCTCTTTCGTGGGTGTTGGTGATATTAAATGACATGGTATGTTCCCCCTCCGTTGGCTTGCCCAGCTTCGATATGCGCAGAATCCCCACATATAGTGGCGACCTGACAGGGCGACCCGCCGGGATCGCCCCTACCAAAACGGTTTTATTGATATTGACATACCACCTAACCATCAAATACCATGCCAGACAACCGGCCTGCCAATATAACTCGATGTTCAAGTTTTTTAAAAACCGCCATTGCTCATGTTTTTTTCGATAAACCGATAAATTTTAGATGACAGTGGATTTCCCTGGGAGCGTGGACATCCTGTCCGCGTTCGTGCGGGTTTATGCACGAATAAGTTTTTGATCTTAAAAGATTCGATGATTCAGTAGGTTACAGTGACAACTTCCACAATTATTTTTTTGCTGCGAAAAGTGTACATTATACCGCTCTGTTTATTCGGGCATGAACCCGCTCGAACACGGACAGGATGTCCGTGTTCCCAGGAAAAACTTGAACATCGAGTATAATAACCATACAACAGTATTCGAATTGGCACGGTTCTGGCTATCAATCAGACAACCAAAAACCGCATAATTTTTCCGGGAGATTTACGAAGTTTTTAGAGAATCTGAAGATGGCACCGCTATTTTCGCATTCACATCCACATGAGAGGTATCGATATGACAGGGAACGACTGGGTTGAGTTTGAGTATATGACTAAAGAGAGTGCCGGGATTCAGCTTGTAGAAGCTCGTAATGCAGGTGTTCTAAAGTTACTGCTTCCGGATACGGAGCTTGAGCGAGAGAGTATCTTGTACTCCGAAGTTGATGAACTCATTGATGAATCACAATTTATCGTTAAAGAGCATCATTCTTCCGGAGGACGCTGTATTCGATTCTCGGAGTTACCAGATGATGTTACCTATGGGCTGGCACTAATCAACGGGTTGATGTTCGTGAAACCCGAAAACGTTGCTTTTACTTTTGAGAATATGAATAAAAAGAGCGCAGCGAGAAAGATTGTCGAAGCTCGCAATGCAGTTATTCCACCGTTACTGCTTCCGGATACGGAGCTTGAGCGTGAAAGTATCTTGACCTCCGAAGTTGGTAAACTCTTGACTGAAGTACGACTTATCGTTGAAGAGCATCGTTCTTCCGGAGTTCGATTCTCGGAGTTACCAGATGATGTTACCTATGGGCTGGCACTAATCAACTATCAACAAAACGAGTATTTGTTTGTGATAGCCAGATCAGTTATTGATTAATGGTCGGAAGAATACCCCCGAGGTTTTTAAAACCTCGGAGGTCTCATCGGGAATAAGGAGACCAACAATGCCCGACACCATTCACAACGCCTTCTGGCGGTCGGTGATATTCTCCTGAACAAACAAATTATCCCGCCACACATACACAAGCCAGCTAACATCCCTCGGAAAAACCTCCTCATCATTCTCGACCCCACCTGAAGACTCCAGATTAAGGAGCTCCAGGTTCCTCGATGTCCGTGCGGCCTTA
>Ga0247844_1008277_pt1 | contig 11377 bp, 9 predicted proteins | sample LaCtaG_FD_192421 | JGI IMG/M metagenome (GOLD analysis project Ga0247844, IMG submission 192421) | Freshwater microbial communities from meromictic Lake La Cruz, Castile-La Mancha, Spain - LaCruzMarch201714.5m_1 | ecosystem: Environmental > Aquatic > Freshwater > Lake | place: Spain: Castile-La...
CCTTCCTGTATAATATAGCAATATTATCAGTTTTGGACATTTAGACAAAGTTTGTCTACCATGTTGCAAAAAGGTATTCGTAGAAAAGGAAAAATAAACTAATGGCTCAACCAACAGCAGGAAGGCCACCTAAGCCTAATGAGATTAAAAGACTCATGGGAAACCCAGGTGGAAGACCTTTACCTGATTTAAATACAATTTCTCATTTGCCAATGGCTAAGGAAATACCAACACCACCAGAAAATCTTAATCAGTCTGGCTTAGATTTATGGAATCGTGCTTGGGGTGTGGCTATAACTTGGCTTAGCCCTGTTAGTGATATTGAGTCAATTAAGAATGCTTGCCATTTGGCTGATGCTAATGAGGCAGCAAGAGACCGTTATATGATTTCCACAGAGCCTGCAGATGCTAAGGCATATGTGGCAATTAACAAGGCATACACAGATGCTTTGACCTCACTGGGCTTTGATCCAGTTTCTAGGTCAAGACTTGGAGTTGCAGAAGTAAGAGTCGCAACATCTATTGATAAGTTATTAGAAAAACGACAGAATCGTGCTAAACTAATATTTGAAGAAGACGACATACCACAAGGGGAAATGATATACAATGAACCAAATATCAATTAACGACATGTCTTTAGAGGACTTTCTAAAGGCAATTGACGAATCCATGAAGACATATAATGTTGGGGATGCAGTCAAAGGAACAGTAGTACAGATTGATCGTGAAGGAGTCCTTCTAGATATTGGCTGTAAGACTGAAGCCTTTATTCCAAAAAAGGAAGTATCTGCCAGACGCAATATTGATATTCATGAGGTTGTCTCAATTGGCCAATCTGTTGATGCCAGTATTATAAGCATTGACCAAGAAGGCCAGTATATTCTTTCTATGAAGGAAGCAGAAGTTGAGGCTATTTGGAATCAAATAGAAGCCATATTTAATTCTGACAATAATGTAGTCTCTGGCGAGATCACTAAATTGGTCAAAGGTGGCATGATTGTAGATATTGGAATAAGAGCATTCTTACCTTCTTCACAATCTTTCATTGATAGATCAGAAGACTTCTCTCGTTATGTTGGCCAAACAATTGAGGCTAAGATAATCCAGTTTGATAAAGAAAAGGGCAATGTGGTTATCTCACGAAAAGCCCTTATTGAGCAAGAGCAAAAAGAAGACAGGATGATGCAGTTTAGCCAATTAGAAGTTGGCCAATCATATGAGGGCAGAGTCTCAGGCATTAATAACTTTGGTGTCTTTATTTCTATTGGCCTTCTTTCTGGTTTGGTACACAAATCTAAGATGGGTAAGTACACTCCTGAGCAATTTACTATTGGTCATGATGTAAATGTAGAAATTATAGAAATTGATTTTGATAAGGATAGGCTCTCGTTAGCATTTAAGGGATAGACATGGAGACTAAAATACAATCTTGGCCTCCATCATATCTGTCTCCAGTATCTGATCTTGAGTTAGCCAATAGCCGTGGTTATGATGTTATTGATTTTGCTGAGACATTATGCCGTATTACAGAGGACTCAATTGCAGGTAATGTAGGTGAAAAACTTGTCTTACGCCCATGGCAGAAAGAACTGCTTATCAATTTATATGCAGAAGATGAGTCTGGCCTTCTAAAGCACCGTCGTGCCTTGATTGGGATTCCTCGCAAAGCAGGTAAGTCTGCACTTCTTTCCACACTTGTGCTTGAGCAGTTATTGCTTGGCGTAAACGGTGGTCAGATTTATTCTTGTGCTGCAGATAAAGAGCAGGCTAAGATTATTTTTAAAACGGTAAAGAGAATGGTTGAACTTGAACCAGAACTAGCAGCCGTATTGCAAGTTTATAGAGATGTTATTTATAATCCTGGCTCAGGTACTGTTTATAGAGCACTTTCTTCAGAAGCATTCACCAAAGAGGGTCTGAACTCTACATTTGTGGCCTTTGACGAGGTTCATAGCCAACCAAATAGAGAACTTTACGACACAATGTCTCTGTCTATGGGTGCTCGTTTAGAGCCAATGCTTGTGGGTATAACCACTGCTGGAACGAAATACGACTCTTCTGGAAAAGAATCTTTGTGTTATCAGATGTACCAAAGAGGTGTACAGTTAGCAAAAGGAGAAGTTGAAGATCCTTCCTTCTTTTTTGCGTGGTGGCAAGGTGATGAAAAACTCAATTACAAGGATGAAAGCAACTGGAGACAGGCAAATCCTTCTTACGGCGACATTTTATCTGCGGAAGATATGAAGTCAGCATCCCTATTGACACCAGAAGCAGAGTTTCGTACAAAAAGACTTAACCTATGGACAGATTCAGGACAGACTTGGATTCCAAGTGACGCATGGGATTCTTTGACTCTTAAAGATAGAGAGCAGATTCCTGGAGAAGATGTAGTTATAGGATTTGATGGATCATTTTCAGGCGATAGCACAGTAGTAGTTGCATGGTTCCTTGGCGGAGAAAAGCCTCATTTAGACATTCTTGGAATTTGGGAAAGACCAGATCATGCAGATCAGAACTGGTGGATTCCAGTTGCTGAGGTAGAATCGTGTATAATAGATGCATACAGAAATCCTAATTACAGTGTCAGAGAAATTGTCTTTGATCCTGCAAGGTATTCTAGAACTTTTATGTTATTTGATGAGGACAATATGCCAGTAGTGAGTTATCCCAATACAAGTGAGCGTATGGTCCCAAGTACTGCAAAGTTTTACGAGGCAGTTATGAATAGTTCGTTTACTCACTCAGGAAATGAAGCACTAAATAGACATGTAGCAAATGCTACTACAAAGACCTCATCAAGAGGACTCATGATTCAAAAAGCAAACTCTAAAAAGAAGATTGATGCTATCGTTGCAGCAATCTTTTCTTATGATCGTGCTACAGTTCCAGTTCCTGTCAAGCCAGTGGCTAGATTCTATGGGTTCTAATGAAGACATGGTCAATGTGCAATATAACTAAAAACAATAAGGAGCAATATGAAGTTCAAACTGCCTAAAGTCAGAATAGACTGGTCCACAACAACAGAAGTTGTAGGACTAGGACTTTTATCATATGGAGTTTTCTTAATCTTTCCTCCTTTGGCTTTTATAACACTAGGCTCATTCTTAATTTGGGCTGTTGAGAAGGGCGAATAACATGGCTATTTCAGGTATTTATAATTTTACTCTTGATCAAGGTTCTACATGGACACTACAAGTAGTATATGAGGATTCAAACGGCAATCCAGTTAATTTAACTGGCTACACAGCAGAGATGCAGATTCGTCGTAAGTTTGATTCTGATACTCCTGTATTGACTCTATCAACATCAAACGGCGGAATCACAATCGTTCCATTAACAGGAACATTAAATTTAATAGCAACAGACGAGCAAGCAGCCATTGAACCAGGATTCTATGTTTATGACTTAGAACTAAGTATTGGTGGAGTTAGAACTCGTTTAATTCAAGGCCAAGTCACAGTTAGCGGAGAGGTTACAAGATAATGACTTCAATTTCAAATCAAGTAGTTGTTAATGAAACAAACAACATTGTAACAGTATCTGCACCAGGACCTGCAGGAGCACCTGGAATCACAGGAGCCACTGGCCCTACTGGTCCAACAGGAGTTACAGGAGCAACTGGTCCAACAGGAGCAGGCGTTACTGGTGCAACTGGTCCAACAGGAGCCACAGGCTCAACAGGACCTACTGGATCAACAGGAGCAACAGGAAGTACAGGAACAACTGGAAGCACAGGGCCAACAGGTCCTACAGGTGTAACTGGTGATGTAGGTCCAACTGGACCAACAGGCGTAACAGGACCAGTAGGTGTAACAGGAGATGTTGGACCCACTGGCGTAACTGGACCTCAAGGATTAACTGGTGTTACAGGAGATGTAGGACCAACAGGTGCCACTGGCCCTGTAGGAACCACAGGTCCAATTGGTGTCACTGGTCAAACGGGACCCACTGGAGCAACTGGAGTATCAGGAGCAGACGGAGATACATATGCAACAACATCTCTAAGCACAGTAGCAATTGGTGCTGGTTCAAAAACATTTATTTTAGTAGACACAGATGTTGACTATTCAATTGGACAGACAGTTGTAGTTGCATTTGATGCAGGAAACCTGATGATTGGTGATGTAACTTCATATACACCTGGTACAGGAACATTAATTTTTACAGTAACTTCATTTACAGGTACTGGAACATACTCATCTTGGTCAGTTAACCTTGCAGGTGCCGTTGGTATTGCAGGAGCAACAGGTGCGACAGGTCCTACAGGACCCGTTGGAGTAACTGGAGATACAGGCCCTACAGGAGTTACAGGAGACATTGGTCCAACTGGAATGACTGGGCCTCAAGGAGTTACAGGTAATACTGGTCCTACAGGAGTTACAGGTCCAATTGGAGTAACAGGTCCTACAGGCGTAACAGGTGTGACTGGCGACATTGGTCCTACTGGCGTTACTGGAGATACAGGACCTACAGGTCCAACAGGAGTAACTGGAGACACTGGTCCTACAGGACCTACAGGAGTTACTGGAGATACAGGAGTAACGGGTGCTACAGGACCTACAGGTGTAGGCACAACAGGTGCCACAGGTGCGACGGGACCTGGAGGATCTGACTTAACAGCAGGACCAATAAGATCAGTCTCAGGAACATCAAGTATTAATTCACAAACAGGTACAGGTGATACATTTGTAATGAGTGCTGGAAATCCAACGGTATCAAGTGGAATGACTATTGATGGAATTGATATTAATAACGGAACTGGTAGTGGATTTGGTAACATTGCTATTGGTAATTCTGGAAACCTTTCAAATTTAACTACTGGTGATCAAAATACAGCAATTGGTTCAAGAGGACAGGTAGACACAACAACTGGAAGAAACAATCTTAGTATTGGTGCAGATGTTATGCGATTTAATGTTACTGGTGATGATAATGTTGCTATTGGAAACTTTGCTCTTGGTGCTCAAACATCAGGTAATAATAATACTGCTATTGGTGCTGGTGCTTTAGGTTCTTTAACAACTGCAAGTAACAACACAGCAATAGGTGGAGCAGCATTATTTGATAATACAACAGGTGCAGGAAATGTTGCAATTGGAAACAATACACTTACTAACAACACAACTGCTAATAACAATCTTGCAATTGGATTAAATGCACTTCAAAATAATACAACTGGTACTGATAATGTTGCAATTGGAAACAATACACTTACTAACAACACAACTGCTAATAACAATCTTGCAATTGGATTAAATGCACTTCAAAATAATACAACTGGTACTGGAAATGTTGCTATTGGTGGAAATACTTTGGCTGCAAATACAACAGTGTCACAACAAGTAGCAATTGGTTTAAATGCTTTGGCTGCAAATACAACTGGTCAAGGAAATATGGCAGTTGGTAATGGTGCACTTGAAGCAAATACAACTGGTAATCAAAATCTTGCTTATGGTTCAGGAACCCTTCTTGCAAACACTACTGGTGGTAACAATATTGCCTTTGGTGGTCAAGCACTTAATGCAAATATTACGGGATCAAGGTCTATAGCAATTGGTGGTCAAGCACTCAATGTTAATACAGTTAGCGATCAATTGGCAATTGGCTTTAGAGCACTTTATGTTAATACTACTGGTGTAAACAATACTGCAATTGGTTCATCAGCACTAGTTGCAAATACAACTGGTGGTGAGAATATTGCTATTGGTAATAATGCACTTGATGCAAATACTACTGCTAGTTACAATGTTGCTATTGGTAGTCAAGCACTTGGAAGCAATGTTACTGGTGCATCAAATGTTGCAATTGGATTTAATGCACTAGCCGCAAATACACAAAATGCTAACCTTGCAATTGGTGCTAATGCTGGACAGAGCAATACAACAGGTATTATTACAGCAATTGGACAAAATGCTTTGGGTGCAAATACAACAGGAACGTCTAATGTTGCTATTGGTCAATCAGCACTTTCTTTAAACACTACTGGTTCTAACAATGTTGCTCTTTCTCCTTTTGCTTTGCAAAATATGACTACTGGATCCTCTAATATTGCTATTGGAGCATCTGTTCTTCAACTTGCAACTACTGCTATTGGTAATAACGCTATTGGTCTTGGTTCTATGGTTAATCATACAACTGGTAATGGTAATGTTGCTAATGGACAAAACACTTTGTTGTCAAGTAGAACTAGTTCACAAAATACAGCAATGGGATCTCAAACATTAAGATCAGTTGTTATAGGAAATGGCCAAACAGCAATTGGTAGAGAAGCACTTAGAGATACTACATCTATTATAGCCACACTTGGAGCAATTACACCAGGTTCTGGTTATACTGATGGAACTTATTTAGGTGTATCTTTATTTCCTAATAATAACTCTTATTGGGTTTTTCCAACTGCAGACATAACAGTTTCTGGTGGAGTTGTGACAGTAGTTACACTTGCTAATCCTGGAATTGGAATGGTAGTAGGAGCAACTCTTACTATAAATACTGTAACTACAACACCACCAGCAGGATTATTAACTGGTGCTGGATTTAGCATACCTATTTCAACTGTAAATACAGGTACATTTAACACAGCCCTTGGATATAGAGCAGGTGGTCTCAATACAACTGGTAGCCGTAACCTATTCCTTGGATATGAGGCAGGAATAAATGAAACATCATCTGATAATCTATATATATCTAACTCAAATACATCAACACCTTTGATCAAGGGTAAGTTTGACTCTGCTGGTGGAAATCTTGGATCTGTAAGAATTTATGGTGATTTGCAATTAACTACAAAGACTCCAGCCACTGCTGCTGCGACGGGAACCGTAGGAACAATTACATATGACACAGACTACATATACATATGTACAGCAACTGATACTTGGAAGCGAGTAGCAATCAGCACATGGTAAAATTAACTAAGGGAAAAGGGTAATCAAATGAGTCTATCTAAAAGACTAAAGGCATCAGAAGAAGCCAGAGATATGAATAGTCAATATATACTTCCATTGATTCCACCTCGTCCTTTATTTGGTGTAGCCAATACAGGTACATATGTTGATACAGAATCTGCTATTCGTACATCTACCGTTTATTCTTGCGTAAGACTGCTTGGAGATACTATTTCTTCATTACCAATGGGTGCATATGTACGCAGAGGTCGCAATCGTCTTGCATATACAACTGTTTATGGCTACACACCAGAATGGGTAAATAAGCCAAACCCAGAATCAACAAGACTAGAATTTATTGAGCAAGTAATTACTTCTCTACACCTACATGGTAATGCATTTATTTTGACGGTACGAGATGATAATGATGAAGTAACAGAATTATATGTATTAAACCCAAATGAAGTAAGAATTGAAAGACCTATTCCAGGAGAACCACTTGTATACAGAGTTAAAGATATAGACAACAATCTATATGATCAAATTCTGACAAGCAAAGAAGTTCTTCATATCCCACTATTTAGATTACCAGGATCATATTATGGATTAAGCCCAATTGGTGCTTGCCGTATGTCTGTTGGTATTGCACAGGCTTCTGATACATATGCTGCATCATATTTTGGTAACGCATCAAATCCTGGTGGAGTTATTGAAGTTGCAGGAGAATTAAACGCAGAGCAAGCAAGAGACATTGCTACTAACTGGCAAGAATCACACTCAGGCCCATACATGTCTGGTAAAGTTGGTATTCTTTCTGGTGGTGCAGCATTTAAGCCTCTATCACTAAACGCTGCTGACGCACAACTAATTGAAGTAAGAAAATTCAATGTGGAAGACATTGCGAGAATCTTCCGTGTCCCATTGACACTACTAGGACACCCAGTAGCAGGTTCAATGTCTTACTCATCTGTAGAAGCACAGAACCTTTCATTTGTACAACACTCATTGCGTCCATTGCTAGAGCGTTTGGAACAAGCACTATCTCCACTACTTCCTGAGTCAGATGGATTTATTCGCTTTAATCTGGATGCACTTTTGCGTGGTACTACAATTGAGCGTTTTGATGCATATACAAAGGGACTAAGAGAAGGCTTCTTGTCACTAAATGATGTACGCAACTACGAAGACTTATCATCACTTGGAGAATCTGGAGATCAATACAGACTTCCTCTACAGAACATTGATGCTAACCAGGCACCACTTGTTGGAGATAAGATGAAGGCTGAGATTGCTTCTATACTTGTACAAGTTGGATACAATCCAGATGATGTGGCTAAGATGCTAGATATGACAGATCTAAATCACACAGGACTTCCTTCAGCACAACTACAGCAGGTATCCTTAGTTGATCCAACAGATCCAAAGGCTGCTTATAGTGATGAGGTTAAGGACTAACATGCCAGTAGAAAATGTTCCAGAGTTCATAAAGAACAATGCACAAAGAGGCCTGGATTATTTGGCAGAAGGTTTTGGTGGCGACGGTTTAACTGAAGGTACCAAGAGAGCAGCAAGAGAGATGGCAGCAGGTCGTATCTCTGATGATAAAGTAAGAAAGATGGCACCTTGGTTCGCAAGACACAAGGCAGATGGACAAGCACCACAGAATAAAGATTCCTCAGATCCAGGATATCCTGGTGCAGGATTAGTTGCTTGGCTACTTTGGGGTGGCAACGCAGACTTTGATGATGCTGCTCAGGATTGGGCACAACGCCAAATTGATAAATTAGATAATGAAACTAATAAAGCAAGGAGCAAGATGAAGAAGACAGAACGCCGTACCTTTACGGTCAGAGACATAGAGGCAAGACAGGCAGAAGACGGTACTATGCGTATGGCAGGTTATGCTGCTGTGTTTAACGAAGCATCTGTTCCTTTGCCATTCATTGAGAAGATTGCACCAGGTGCATTTAGAAAAACACTATCTGAGACACCAGATGTTCGTTTATTGGTTAACCACGAAGGATTACCTATGGCCAGAACCAAAAACGGTACAATGAGATTGTCTGAAGATGAAAAAGGACTATTCTTTGAAGCAGAATTAGCAAACACACAAGAAGCAAGAGACCTCTATACTCTTGTTGAGCGTGGAGATGTTGATCAAATGTCATTTGCATTCAGAGTAATTCGCCAGAACTGGAGCAAGGATCGTTCAGAAAGAACCCTTACTGAGGTAAGCCTTTCTGATGGAGATGTATCAATCGTCACATATCCTGCATATACAGCAACTTCTGTAGAGGCTAGAGAATTAATTAAAAGAGCCATGCATGAAATAAAGGCAGGCAGAGAAATAACAGGCGAATCCCTACTAGTATTAAAACAAATCTTTGGAGACCTATCTGAAGGCCATGAATATATCATGAAGGCAGTAGAAGTAATGGCTATGCTGTTTGGTGAAGGTGAGATGGAAGATGATTCTATGTCTCCATTAGAACAAGTTGAAGAAGATGAAATGGAATCAGAAAGCCGTGAAAAGGTAGGAGATTTTGTTCGTTGGAATTCATCTGGTGGTCTTGCAAGAGGCCGTATTGTAGAAATTAAGAGAGAAGGATCTATTAATGTTCCTAACTCAGATTTCAGCATTACAGCAGAAGAAGGAGATCCAGCAGTTCTTATTCGTGTATACAGAGAAGTAGAAAGTGGCTGGGAAGCAACTGAGACTCTTGTTGGACACAAAATGTCTGAACTAACATACATTGATCCACTTCCAGAAGCACAAGAAGAGGCTGCTAATGTTCTAAATGTTGTAGATGTTCCTGGACAAGGTGGAAAGATTGTTGGAGATTTCCCTTCAGTTCTTAATTTCCTTCCAGATAACATGCCAAGATCAATGTCTCTACGCTTAGCACAAGCAAAGAGAAACACAATAAAATAATATTCCTATCTAACAAGATAGGTAGAAGTCGGAGTTAGGTTCACACCCGTAAGCGTCGTGAAATCCATAACCACCACCTCAAACTAACAAACTCACAAAGGAGAACAATAAATGTCTTATTTAGACAAAGTAATTGAACGCCGTGATGCAGTTAAGGTTGAAATGGATGCTATTCTTGAGGCAGTTGCTTCAGAAAATCGTACAGACCTTACAGAAGATGAATCAGCAAAGGTTGATACCCTTGTTGAAGAGTCACGCTCACTAGATTCAAAGATTGAAAAGTTGACTGCTCAGGCAGCAGCAGACACAAAGGCTGCAGAAGCACGATCATCAGTTGCTGAAGTTGCAATGCCAAAGGTTGGCGGAGCAAAGGTAACTCGTGAAGCCCGTACATATTCTGCAGACACAGATGCTTCATTCGTAAAGGATGCATTTACTGCTAAGTTCAGCAATGACTATGCAGCACAAGAGCGTCTTGCTCGTCACACTCGTGAAGAGGAAGTTGAGCGTCGCTCAGTAGGAACTGGCAACTTTGCTGGTCTCGTAATTCCACAATACCTAGTTGATCTAGCAGCACCACTTGCTCGTGCAGGTCGCCCAACAGCAGACTTTGCAACAAACAAGATGCTACTTCCAGCAGCAGGTATGACACTAAATATCTCACGCATGACAACTGGTACATCAACAGCAATTCAGGCTGCTGAAAACGATGCTGTCTCAAATACAAATGCTGACGATACACTATTGACTGTGAATGTTCGTACAATCGCAGGTCAACAGGATATCTCAAAGCAGGCTATTGAGCGTGGTACAGGTATTGACCAGTTCATCATTCAGGATCTTATCCGTGGATGGCACACAACACTTGACAACCAGATCCTTAACGGTGACGGAACATCAGGTTCTATCCTAGGTCTTGATGCAACACCAGGAACTAATGTTGTAACATTTACAGAAGCATCACCAACAGTTGAATTACTATATCCAAAGTTGGCAGATGCTTACCAGCAAGTACAGACAGATGCGTTCATGAACCCAACACACTGGGTAATGCACCCACGCCGTCTGGCATTCTTGCTTGCAGCAGTAGACAATTCAGGTCGTCCACTTGTTGTTCCAACACTAAACGGACCAATGAACTCAGTCGCAACAGGTGCAGGACAGGCATACTACGGTAACTCAGGTTACTCAATGATGGGTCTACCAATCGTTGCTGATGCAAATGTTCGTACAAACGCTGGAGCAGGTGGAAACGAAGATCGTATCTATTGCGTAACAGCACCAGAATTCCACCTATGGGAGCAAGCAGGATCACCATTCGCATTGAACTTTGATGCAACTGGTGCAGGCTCACTCACAATCAAGTCAGTTGTATACGGCTATGCTGCAGCAACTGCAGGTCGCTATCCAGGAGCATTCTCAATCGTTGAGGGTACTGGTCTAGTAGCACCAACATTCTAAAGTTTACATAGTTTATCTATGTAATACTTAGAGAAATCTAAGGAGGAGTGGGTCAGAGAAATCCCCATCAATGGCCCACTCTTTTTAAAAAAAGGAA
>Ga0247844_1008280_pt1 | contig 11376 bp, 9 predicted proteins | sample LaCtaG_FD_192421 | JGI IMG/M metagenome (GOLD analysis project Ga0247844, IMG submission 192421) | Freshwater microbial communities from meromictic Lake La Cruz, Castile-La Mancha, Spain - LaCruzMarch201714.5m_1 | ecosystem: Environmental > Aquatic > Freshwater > Lake | place: Spain: Castile-La...
GATATAACTCTCATCTTAAAACACATAATAAACTAATCTATATAAAGTCTATTTTAGAATAAAGTTTTTTAAGTTCTAACACGGTAGAGTGTTATCCCTTTTTATTTATAATGGTTATCCGCATTTAACTATTAGATACATTGATATGATAAAGCATTATGGGATTCAGTTAATTCCTAAAGCCTAAGGCGTTTAATTTGAATAACCCCGTACGAAGTGCGGGGTAAATGAATTACACAAAACCTCAACCCCGAATGGGGTTGAACTATAATTTGTTTTTTCGACCCCATTCGGGGTCGTGTTATTCTATATTTTCAACTCCCCGCACTACGTTTCGCTTCGCTACACTTGTACGGGGTTAATCAAATTTTATCCCTTCGGGATATAGTGTACACTTTGCGGATAATCATTTTATTTATTTTTTTTGATATTTGAAGCTGGTCGAAATTGAGTAAAGCGCCAAAATATAAGCACATGAAACAAACACTACTTTTTTTAATTCTCCTTTTATACATTTTTTTCGGTGGGAATGCTTTAGCACAGATTTCTCCAGGAGAGCTATGTAATGACCATGCTTTTTTGGAGGGGACAAGTAATTGTTCCAAGTGCCACACGCCCGGAGGACAGTCTACCAAGGTGAAATGTCTTGAATGCCACAAAGAAATAGCGTCCAATATTGCTCATAATAAAGGCTATCATGCACAGTCAATTGTTAGACGCAATGAGTGTTCGGTATGTCATAACGAGCACCACGGTAGAAATTTTGAAATTATTCGTTTCGAAGAAAAAAAATTCAATCACGCCATCACAGGTTTTCCGTTAAAAGGTGTACACCGCAAACAAACTTGCCACAAATGCCATAGCCCTGAATTTATTAAAAATCCTGTTTTGAAAAAAAGAGAGGGTACACATCTTGGGTTAAATCCTGAGTGTTTAAACTGCCATGCCGATTATCACCAAGGCAAACTTTCGGCTAAATGTGCTGATTGTCACTCGTTTGAATCTTTTAAAATAGCCACAGGTTTTGATCACAATGCTACTAGGTATCCATTGCTGGGAAAACACATTACCACGCCTTGTCTTGATTGCCATAAATTTGAGATTATTAATGGAAAAAAAACGCAGAAATTTACAGGTATAGCATTTTCAAAATGTACTGATTGTCATAAAGATAGGCACAACAATAAGTTTAGGCAAAATTGTCAAGAGTGTCATACAGAGGAGACTTTCAGATTTAACAAAGGAATGAAAGCATTTGATCATGATAAAACCGACTTTAAATTAATAGGTTTGCACAAACAGGTAGAGTGTAAATACTGTCACAAAGGCTCTTTGACCGCGCCACTTAAATCAGACCAATGTCAGGATTGCCATGCCGATTATCACAAAGGAGATTTTGAAAAGAAGGGCGTAAAACCCGATTGCAATACATGCCATAATAATGTAGAGGGTTGGTCTTCTACCACTTATACATTGGAAGATCATAACAAAACAAATTTTAAACTTCAGGATGCACACTCGGCAGTATCTTGTGTGCCATGTCATAAAAAGGCATCCGGTTTTAGGTACAAAGGCATTGGTACCGAATGTGTAGATTGTCATAAAAATGTACACAAAGGCTTTATCGAAGAGCGTTTTTATCCCAAAGAGGACTGTTCAAAATGTCACAATGTTGTAAATTGGAAAGGTGTTGGGTTTGATCATACGCAGAAGAATTTTAAACTGGATGGTGCGCACCTGAAAATAGAATGCGCTGCTTGTCATTACGTGCGTGATAGCAAGTCGTTTTTAACGCAAGTGTTCCAAGGTCAAACGCATGTGTGTGTGGGTTGTCACAAAGATGTACACATGGGTCAATTTGAATCATTGGGTAAAGGTTGCGAAGTGTGCCACAGTACCGACAATTGGAAAATTGCAAATTTTGACCATAATACATCAAGATATAAGCTGGATGGTGAGCACAAGAATGTAGCGTGTAAAGCTTGTCATAAACCTATTTCCGACACCAAGGGCAAGTACATACAATATATTTTTAGCAGTTTTGAATGTATTGATTGCCATAAGTAAGGCGCTTATCTTTGGGATTTAGAATTTAAAATTAACAATTAATTTAATCGCAATGCGTAAATTGATTTTTCTGTTTTGTTTGGCAAGTATATTTTGTATACAAGCACAAATTAAAACAACGATAATACCACCTACACACGGGCCAAAATTGAACATAGAGTGTGGCGTATGTCATATTACCGACAATTGGACAACCATAAAATCGGATAAGTTTGATCATGATAAAACAAAATATGCACTCAAAGGTCAGCATAAAATGGTGGGGTGTATGGATTGTCATAAATCATTGGATTTTTTGCAAATCAAATCGGAATGTATCGACTGTCATAAAGATGTGCATCAAGGTACGGTAGGGGTGGATTGCGAGCGCTGCCATAACGAAAATTCATGGATTGTAAATAATGTAAAGAAGATGCACGACGAGAGTGGTTTTCCTTTGTTAGGAACACATCTAACTGCTGATTGTCAACGTTGTCATACTTCTGCATCCAAATTGCGCTACAATAATATCTCTACGGATTGTTTCTCTTGTCACAGGGAAAAGTATTATTCAATTAAAAAATTGAACCATGTAACAGCTGGTTTTGGTACAGATTGTACGGAATGTCATAACATGAGTGGGCGTGAGTGGAAGTCGGTGGCAAAGAGTTTTCATGTTTATTTCCCGCTTACGGCTAAACATAATATTGCTTGTGAATATTGCCACGAAGAGAATAATTATAAAAAGAAATTGTCATCTGATTGTCTTTCATGTCATTATGGAGCGGGTACAATATCTAATAAAGCCACTCCAGCAAATAATAGAGACCCTCGACATAAAAGCGTTTACTCTAAGGATTGTGGTACTTGTCATAATACTCGAACTTGGTCGATAGAGAAATAATTGCGAATGTCGATTTACGAATGACGAATGGCGATTTGTGAATGATGAATCAATTTGTTTTGTAAAGGAATTGCTTGTGGCAAAAACCTGAGAGTGGGGTGGAAAAAATATTTAAAAAGCGTAAAAATTATTCGTTTTTAAAAAGAATATTCTTTACCTGGGCATTATTTTTACTCTTGAGTAAAACGTATGACTCCGTAGGAGTCGCCTGTGCATAACCCTCAGATTCATCTGGGGGACGTTAAAAATAGATTGATAGAACTCCGTAGGAGTTCACTCTAATCAAACATAATGCGTTGATTATTTATTGAATGATTTTGGTCAACTCCTACGGAGTTGTGCAGAGCTTGTTCATTCATTCCCCCAATTAAAATTGGGGGTTATGCACAGAAAACTCCTACGGAGTTAAAAGTGTAAATTTGATTTTCCGCTGATAATTTGGTTTCCGAAATCAACAAACGTTTATTTTTATGACGAAGTTATTTTTATAAAAATTCCTTTATTTTTTGCACTTCATCTCTAGGCTTAATTAAACGACATTAAATAACGAATTACATTTGCGATTTCCGAATATTATTTAATACTAACTTAATGTTTTAATATTATGAATAAAAGAAGTTTGTTAAATTTTACAATTGTTTCATTGGTACTTTTTAGTTCCTGTGCTTATGAAAAAGAGCCATTGCCAGTGGTGATTGCTGATCCGACTTTTGCTGATGTAGCAAAAATATTTAAAAGCCGAGGATGTACCTTTTGTCATAATGGTACTACAAGCTCAACATCACCATCTACTTTGGGTGTAAAAGCTTCGGTTTATAATGATGTATTTACCAAGTGGATAGAAGAGGATCGACTAGAACCTGGTAATATTCTTACTTCAAGTTTATATCAATCACTTAACCCTGGTGGAGTTGGTTTTAAAGCTAACTTTGATATGCTTGATAAATTTCCAACTTCAAAAATTACTAAAAGTGAAATTGAGCTCATCAACACTTGGTTGAAAAATGGTGCACATGAATTTGCCCAATAATTAGATATATTTATTAATTCAATAAATGAAATATAAATGAAGACAAAATTTTTTTTTACATTAGCTTTATTCCTTGTAGGTGGCATCAAAACGATGGCGCAGGATTTGGAAGCATTGTTGGACAGTCAAACCGAGGAGAGAACAGAATATGCTGCTTTTACTTTTAAAGCTACACGTTTGTTAAACGGTCACTCGGTAGAACGTATGCAGGTAGGTCAGTTGGACTTTAGAATTGATCACCGTTTTGGGTCTGTGAAAAGTGGTGCATACAATTTTTGGGGGATGGATCAAACCGATGCAGTGCATTATACAATGGATTATGGTATCAACGATTGGTTCATGGTGGGAATAGGTCGTGCTACAATCGAAAAAACATTGGATGGTTTTGCTAAGTTTTTGTTGCTGCGCCAATCTACTGGTAAAGTAAAAATGCCTGTAACAGTTTCGCTATTTTTAGGTACTGATTACAAAGGTTCTTATCCTTCTACACGGTTGGACAGTATTGCACTGAATAACCTTTCGTACACAAGTCAATTGTTGATTGCACGCAAATTCAATGAAGAGTTATCGGTTCAAATCATGCCTACTTTTGTACATCGCAATTTAGTAGCTTCGCCCTCTGACCCCAATGATTATTATGCTATGGGTATTGGAGGACGATATAAACTATCGAACCGTATAAGTGTAAATGCGGAGTATTATCATGTGCTGAGTAAAATGTCGTACGAAAATCATAATCCATTGGCATTGGGATTTGATATTGAGACTGGTGGACACGTTTTTCAAATGTTTTTTACTAATGCAATTTGGAATACCGAAAGAGGTTTTATAACCAACACACCTGGCAGTTGGGCAAAGGGTGATATTCATTTTGGGTTTAAAATTTCAAGGGTTTTTCCGTTGATACCCAAAAAAGTAAGTAATGATTAGACTTTGTAAATTGCATTATATTCAGTGAGCTTTGACTATCGTAAACTAGACCGCAATTTTTTTTTTGAACGCAAAAAGCGCAAATACCACAAATTTTCGCAAATATCACAAATTTTCGCAATTTTTTTTGAAATATATAGATTTGGAAGTGTGAGATTTGAAAATTGCACGCTGATTTACTCTGATTAAAGATTAACACAAAATTATATCATTCAATTACTTACAATTTGTATAGGCTGCAGTTGAGAAAAGCGTTGTTAAATTTTCCAGGCCGATAAGAAAAACTGAAATTTTTTCTCTTTGTGACCATAATTTTTTTCTGATTATAGGCAATTTGAAATTTGCAGCCATTTTCAATACAAATCTCCCATCATGCTTTGAGAATTTTGTGTAAACTTTGAGGTCTTTGTGTGATAGCTATTGCACAAAATACGCAAAGTTTACACAAAAATCACAAAGATAAAGCTGACTAAAAATTTGTAATTCGATTAGGAATATAAATATTTAGAAAGAGCACAAAGAGAAAAACTTTCAGTTTTTCTACAATGCGACACCGATATTATCTTAGTAAGTAAATCAGAAAGTTAAAAATAACGCTATTCTTAACTATAGCCTTTGTATAAAGAGTATTAATAATAATAAAAACTTTAGATTATGAAAAAATTAACTTTGTTAGCCTTGGTATTGTCACTTGCATTTTTTACTAATTTGAAAGCACAGGACAAATACATTACAAAAACGGGTCATGTTTGGTTTCACTCCAAAACGCCATTGAAAGAGATTGAAGCTCATAACAAACAAGTAACTACTATTTTGGATACCAAAACCGGTGATATGATTGTAAGCGGATTTTTAAGAGATTTTAAATTTGATAACCAATTGGTAGAAGAACATTTTAATGAAAATTATGTAGAATCTGCCAAATACCCAAAAGTGAAATTCAAAGGTCAGGTTTTGGATATTGCTTCGGTAGATTTTTCTAAAAACGGTACCTACAAACGTATGGTAGTAGGCGTGGTAGAAATGCACGGTAAAAGTGTGAATATCAAAAAAGAAGGAACTGCGGTAGTTAAAGATGGTAAAATTAAAGCTACGGCAGCATTTACTGTTACTGCTGATGAATTTGCGATTATCATCCCCGAAATTGTAAAGGATAAAATTCAAAAAAATATAGAAATATATGTTGAATTTAATTATGCTCCATTTGTTAAATAAGTGGGTGCTTTTTTTAAAAGTTACGAGTTACAATTTACGAGTTACGAGTTATCAGTTGACGAGTTAACAGTTAATAGGTTAATAGTTAACAAGTTTACGAGTTAACAAGTTTACGGGTTTACGAGTTGACAAGTTGCGAGTTAGCCAGTTCACTTTTTTGTTCTTTTACTTTGAAGTGGTCAACGTATTCCATGTATTTCGAGTATCAAAACGGTCAACGCTTTTTAGGCATTTACAACTAGCAACTTGTAACTTGTCAAATTGTCAACTTGTAACATGTAACTTGTAACATGTAACTATCAACTTGTAACTTATCCTAAAACTATACTAAATTAAATAATAATCTATGAATACAAATAAAAAAATTATACTTTATGTTGTGCTTTCCTTGATTGGATTGGGTGCAATAGGTGGTGGTGGATATGTGTATTACGCATTTGTATATTGCCAAAACAATAGAACAACACCTGCCGACCAAGAGCCAGATATGACCCTGAGTGCTGAGGAGCTTTTAAAACAGGTAGAAAGTGATTGGGAAAAAGCTGGTAAAACAAGTGAAATTCCCAATTTTATTGGTAAAGAGGGTTCTAAAGTAATTCAGACAACTGGAAAAATTGCATCAAAAAACGCTGAAACTTCAGGTGATTTTACCATCAATTTAATGGACGAAGCCGTGGGTATCAATTGTATTATTGACAGTGCGTTGGCTGTTCAAACCAAAGCAATTATTGCCAAATATAAAGTTGGGGATGTAGTGACCATTAAAGGAAAATGTACTGGTTTTGATTATGATGAAGAGACTTTTACCATGCTTGGTGAATTGAATAAGCATGTTAAACTATCAGAGTGTATAATTGTAGAAGAAGAGCAAAAATAATGTTTCCATTTTTATACAAAAGGCAATTTAATAACTTAAGTTGCCTTTTGTATTGTCCCTATTAAATGTGGTGATGTAGTACCAGAGAACTTTGACCATCGTAGGCTAGACCGCTATATTATTTTTGTACGCAAAAAACGCAAAAAAAACCACGAATTTTCGCAAATTAGCTTTTTTTTGAAATATCTATATTTGTTCAATTTGATGACTGGTATTATTTTCAATAATTCGCAGGAGTGAAATTGGCAGATCGTTAAAAATCAGATAGATATTTTAAGAATGCAAAGAGAAAAACTTAACAGTTTTTCTTGGCGGTATAACAGCTTAGCGGGCTTTGTGTTCAGAAATATATTTTATAACGAACCATGGGAATAAATATCCGCCTTTTTTTTGTAAATAGTGTTAACTTTGTAGATTGATAGCGTTAATTGGTTGATGTTGATTTAATCGTTTGGTGTAGATCATTTTCTCTAGGGCAAATTCGTAATATTTTAGATTTTTATAATGGTAATTGATGACATAATTACACCAATACTTTCTGACTTTAAATTGTTTGTAAAACATTTTACAGAGATTTCTCATACTGATAATTTACTTTTTAATGAGGTGGATAACTATTCTCACCAAAAAACAGGTAAGTACCTCCGCCCAGTATTGACAATTTTGGCAGCTAAATTATGTGGTGAGGTAAACCAATCTACCATTGATGCAGCCCACGCTATTGAACTTTTGCATACGGCCAGTTTGATACATGATGATGTTGTGGATGATACCCTGGAAAGGCGTTCGTCACCATCGGTAAATGCCAGATGGTCCAATAAAATTGCTGTTTTTTACGGCGATTATATTTTTTCAAAATCGCTTATTTATGGTACAAAAACCAATAATCTAGCGATTTTAAGATCAATTTCTGATATTGGCGCTCAGTTAACTGATGGGGAATTATTGCAAATAAGCAATGGATTAATTTCAAATACAACTGAGGAAAACTATATTTCTATTATCAGAAAAAAAACAGCGCAATTGTTCTCTTCTTGTGCTCAAATAGGAGGTTTATCTGTAAATGCTAGTACCAAAGAGTTAGAACATCTGAAATGTTTTGGCGAATATATCGGTATCTGTTTCCAGATCAAGGACGATATATTTGATTATTACGAGAATACACAAATAGGTAAACCTACATGTAATGATTTGAGAGATGGTAAGGTGACTTTGCCTTTAATTTATGCCTTGCGTGTGGCCAATGAATCAGAGAAAAAAAAAATTGTAAATTGGATTGATAACAAGGAATTTACGCTAGCTAATATTAGAACCATTACGCAATTTACCATTGCAAACGGAGGCATAGATTATTCCATAAAAAGAATGAATGATTATATGCATAAAGCCATCTTGGAGTTAGAGAATTTTGCTGAATGCGAAGTTAAAAAGTCACTGATCATGTTTGCCGAATTTGCAGCCCATCGTGAATTTTAGTAAGATTCTGAGTGTTTTTTCAAATGAATCTTATTGTTTAGAAATATCATTTAACACCTTATTATATGAAGTATTGCTTACTCTTTTTTGCTCTATTTATTACAATGTTAACTTACTCTCAAGTGGAGTCTGAGCTAATGGAAGGTAATGTGACTTTTATTAATCACTTAAATGTTTATGTCTCATTTGTAAATACTTCGGGGATTAAAGTGGGCGATAGTTTATATGTTTACAGCAACAATAAGTTGAAGCCCGTTTTGTATGTTACTGGTTTATCTTCCAGTTCTTGCGTGGCAAAACCTAGCTCTGATTTCGTTTTTTTTGTGTCATGTAAAATTGTTGCTAAAAAACGAGTATCTAAACCAATTGAAGTTCTATCTCAACAGGAATTGGAGGCAGTGGCAGTAGCTGATGCCGCATTATTTGTCCCTAAACCTAAAGTAGATAATAGTCAGAAGGAACATTTTGACGGTAGAATTTCGGTGTCATCATATTCTACTTTTACCAATAATATTCCTAATTTGATTCCTAATGATAGTTTATCCATTAAAGCTGATACTTTAAATTCTGATACTCTAAATGCACCTCAAGATTATAGTAAAGTGAATTCAATTTACAGAATGCGTTATAATCTGGATTTGAATGCTTACCATATTTCTAATTCCAAATTCTCTTTCGAAACGAGTATGGCTTTTACACATAGGTTGTTTACCTATAATACAGCCTATGATGGATTACGGGTTTATGATCTGGCTTTTAAGTATGATTTGAGTAAGACTACAACTTTGACCGCGGGTAGAAAAATAAATCTCAGTATGGCCAATGTAGGCGCTGTAGATGGGTTGCAGTTGGAAAAAGCGATGGGCAATTTTTCAGCTGGAGCACTTTTGGGGTCAAGACCCAACGATTCTACCTATGCCTTCGATTCAAAATTGTTACAATACGGTGCGTATGTAGCCCATAATTTAGAAAAAGATTATGGTTATATGAGTACATCTTTTGTCATTTTTAATCAGACTCGTAATTTGGTTACAGATAGACGGTATGCCTATTTTCAACACAGTAACTCTTTGCTTGATAATTTAGATTTATTTTGTTCGTTAGAAATGGATTTGTATAAACTTGATAAGAACTTAAAACCTGTATCTACGCTCGATTTTACAGGAACTTATGCCTCTTTGCGCTATAGACCATGGAAACAGCTCTCTATGTCGTTTACCTACGACGCTCGCAATAATGTGTACTATTACGAAACTATTAAGAAGCCAATAGATAGCATTTACGATAAATTTACGCGTCAGGGTTATCGTTTTCAAACAACCATTCGCCCTTTTAAAAATGTTGTAATAGGAGGTTGGGCTGGTTATAGATATAACCCCAAAGATACTGTTCCATCAATTAATGGACATAGCTATTTAACCATTGCAAATGTACCCTACATTAATAGTTCACTTACAATAAGTGCTACTGCTTTCAATGCTGTGTTTGTAGATGGCGTAATTTATGATATTGGATTGATGCGAGATATTGTAGCAGGAATTGTTTATGGTGAGGTGCACTATAAATACGAAAATTATACTTATAAGCCTACAACAACTTTTTATAAAACTAGTTCGTTTTTGCAAAGTCCCAGCTTACCACAAAATGCAATAGAATTTAGTTTGGATTGGAGATTATCCAATAAACTTATCCTTTCTACAAATTTTGAATTGGTAAAAAGTGGGGAATTTAATTATGGTAGATTATTTATGAATATCAGTCATCGATTCTAATAATTTTGACATGTTTACAGCCGTAATACCTGCTGTAAAGCAGTTAAATTGTCCATTTTTGGCATCTTTAAATTCCTAATTTTGTTGTTTTAGATTATTGTTAATTATCATGTTAAATGTTAATAATTTTCTAGTACAACAGTATAAAAGTGCGATTATTATTATATATTTGTATTGGTTTTAATGTTGTGAATTTTTATTATTTTATATCGTTTTTTGCTATGAAATTAACTTTTACTTCTTTGGTGTTTATTGTTTCATTTTTTTCACTTTGGGCTCAAAATAAGGCATCCGAAGTGAAGAGTGCTGTTGGTACACATGGAACTTTAACTGTGACAACTAATACCGCTACAGTGGGTGGTAATAGGGCCAATGCTTCTGCATATTGGATAGAGGATAGTTCAGGTAAACTAGTAAATACCATGATGTATTATACTACCAATACAACCTCTACTGCGGTAGATTTGTTAAAATGGTGGAAGCATATCGGTATATCAAAATTCAATAATAAAGATGTGTCAGGCAATGCTGACTTAATTGCTGGTGCTACACAAACCAAACCATTATCCCGGACTTGTTATTGGGGGAAAACAGTTTCATTGGCGGATTTTCCTGATGGTGTATATACTGTTTTTTTAGAGTTTGCTGATGGTGTTGCAGTAGGTTATGCGGCTGGTCCTACTGGCCATGAAGTGGTTTCTTATACGTTTACCAAAGGTCCAGAACCTAGTTTAGGTGTTAGAAAGAGTAAAGAATTTACTATTTACACTTTAACAGGTGATGATTTTTATCCAGACTCTACTAAATGTTTTTCCAATACAGTAATTAGTTGGGTACCTGGAACTACAAGCGTAAGTTCGGCCAAGCGAGATGCATTGTATGCTGCATACCCTAATCCTACAAAATCTTATGTGTATTTTGATGGCTTGGATATTAAGTCGATTGAAATTACGAACTTGAGAGGGAAGAGTTTGATAAATTCATATCAACAAAAAATAGATATGAGTAATTTGCCCAATGGTACATATTTGGCTCATATATATACGCCAGCAGGTGTGGTGGTGAAAAAGATTATAAAGGAGTGAGGTTTTGAATTGTAATTAAATAGAATAGGGTTTAGATTCCA
>Ga0247844_1008281_pt1 | contig 11374 bp, 5 predicted proteins | sample LaCtaG_FD_192421 | JGI IMG/M metagenome (GOLD analysis project Ga0247844, IMG submission 192421) | Freshwater microbial communities from meromictic Lake La Cruz, Castile-La Mancha, Spain - LaCruzMarch201714.5m_1 | ecosystem: Environmental > Aquatic > Freshwater > Lake | place: Spain: Castile-La...
ATCTTGGAGATTATCGCCTGTTGGTACTGCTCCGCTTGGTCTATCTGCACCGCCAATAGTTGTCCGTTGTTTTCTGGTACCCACCACGACTTTTTCGCTACGATCACTGGTTTGAACATATCTGCTCCATAATTCATCAAATGAAGTTAATCTATTGACAACAAAATCATTTGGGAAAACATTGTCCGTTTGATTTCTACCCGCAATAACTAAGACACGCAACGGAAAAGACGCACCTTGTTTACGATATAAATTTCCTGCAATTTCATAATGATCGGCAACGTTGTAATTGCCGTATAGCCAATTTAAAAACACTCTATCTGTTGATGTAATAGTGTTTGGCTTGATATGAGATCCCAGTATCAAAACTGCTCTACCGTCATTTGCCATTGTTCGCAATGATTCGGCAGCAATCAATTGATCTATTGCACCAATTTTGTAATTTTGTCCTGTCCAAGACTTGACATCTACAGGCGATGGAAGTGATCCAAATGGAGGGTTGGCAAGAACTACGTCTACTTTTTGGTCTTGTATGTCCTTTATTTTTACTAATGCATCCCCTTCAATTACATCTCCCATTTGCATTAACTCTAAATTGTTAGCACGATGTGGGTCTATTTCTATTGTTGTTACGTTTTTAGGATTAGCCGTAACTACCAGCATTCCATTACCGCCAGTTGGATCTAATACTGTTGTAGTAGATTTAACACGAGATAACATGCCAGCAAGGTAAGCAATTGGTAATGGCGTAGAGTAAGCATTATTGGTTACGCTTAATACTGACTTAACATCTAATGTAGGTTGATTTTGATATAAGCCAACAATATGGTCATAAATAGCTTTGGTATCAGAACCTTCTGATCGCATATCGGTAATGACTTGGCTAACAAACCGTACAGCTGCTGCCTCAAAATCTTCTTGAGTTTGTTTTAATTTAACTCGATCACCTTCAAAGTCAGCAAGTTTGTAATTGTCTATTTCTTTTTGGTTTTTAACAGGGTTAAATCCCAATAATTCAGGAGATTGCAAATACGCTTTGATACCATATTCAGATAGTTCACGGTTGTTTTTGGGCCACCACCCTTGACGCATGTGGTAGAACATTGATTCAGCCATTGAACCGTTTTTAATTTCGGGCCACTTGAACAAGCCCATCTCTTCCATAATGGCATCAATACGTTGTGCCATGTTAATGATACTTTGATTAACTTTGCTAATTTGCATTAGCTTTGGCGTTAGTATTTCTTCTTTGCCGTCAAGCTGTTCTTTAGCTTGCTTTGCTTCTTCTTCCGTCTTAAACCAATTTAAGCCACCCAATCGACCACGATCAAGGTAATATTGATCAACTACTACATACCCTAACTCTTCAACCTCAATAATTTGATTTTCTAGTTTGTATGTTTTTATCTGTAAAGTTTCAGGATCAATTTGATCTATCATCTGCTGATATATTTCATTGATCTTAGGACGCTCTTTACCAGCTGGATAAGTAGTGCCAGGATAGCCATTCTTTTTAGTTACATATCCATCGGCCACTGTTGGTCCAACTAGATATCGAGATCCACCTTTTGATAGATCAAATATCAAAGATTCAAAAGACCTAGATAACATCTCTACTGGAGTGCTCCAATACTGTTTTTCTTTACCTCTATCTAATTCCAAAGCATCTTTGTAAAACTGTGTATCAACATACGAACTACGGTAGATGTCGGCTTCACCATATCGACTATTTGAAATAGCATTGAAGAATGCTTTTTTAGGTGGCGTATTGCGGTTGTTTTCACTATTTGCTGTATTAGTTAAGATTGAGCGTAAGTTACTTTCTACTCTTTCTACATTGATTGTTCTTTGCAAAGTAGATGCTGTATCGCCCATTAAGACTTTTCCGTTAAGGGATAGTCTTAAATTCCAATCTAATGCGTGTTGCCACTCATGTCCTAATGATCCATCGCCTTTTGTCTTCGTTAAATTGATTTCGTTCGCTCCAGGAACAAAATGAGCCGCAGTTTTGCCACCACGCCCCTGTGCACCTACAGCTAGTTTTAGCTTTTCATTCAAGCCTAGCATCTCTGGCGCTATACCAGCGATATCTGCTAGGTCATACATCGCATCGTAAATTGCGTTTAAATGGGCTGTACGTTCTGATTGATTAACCCAATTACCAAAATCAATACCGCCTGGTAAAAATTTAAATGTTTGTAAAAAGTCTTGAACGTCTACGTCTCGACCCTGCCGATGGTCACGCATACCACGGCGGATGATGTTGCCTAACTCTGGTGGAGTTTCTGCATCTTTCTTTACAATTCGGTTTGTTTGATCAGTAGAGTTTTCATCAGCGCCAAACAAAGACAATAACCTGGGGATATATTGATTAAGCCTAACATCCGCAATTTTATTTTTTAAATCTATGCCATCTGGTGTATATATATCAGGTGTTCGGTCTGCATTAGTATCCTTTATATATTTTGCCATCAATGCATCGTATAAAGGGGTAACATTAGAATGCTCGTTGAGTACAGCTTGTAGAGTTTGTAAAGACGTTACATAATCTACTAATAACTTTCTAACTAACGCTTCTTTGCCATCATTTATAACTAATTTAATGGCTTGGCGATTTCCCGCTTTCGAAGGAATGTATATATTAAATTGTCCACCAGCTCTTGTCGGCAAATTAATCAGTTCAAAAAGATAATCTCCAGGCGACTTTATCTTAGATACTAGCCCCTCTTTAAACATCATTGCACCAAATGTATTATTTGGATTAGATTGAATGTCTAATAGTTTTTTAGGGTTTGCCAGATCTAATAGTTCAGTTACCAGCGCATCTTTTTGTTTTTCTGTAGCGTCTTTTGGTAATGGAGCAGAAGTAATCTGTCCTTTACGGTTGTTAAAAAACTCAGCACCGCCACCCTGTACACTTACTTTTTCTGGGTTATATAACGCAGATATGGTAATTCTTTCAGGACCTACATAGGAAGGATCGTCTGTTGTTGCTGTAACTGCTCTGTCAGTAATGCGGAACTTGTTTTTAACTAATTGATCTTCTATTTTACCTACCAGACTTGATTCGACTGGAATACGCAACAGCATTTCTTCTGGGAAGATAACTGGCTGTAAACTTTCATCAACAGCTTTGCCGTATAAAATTTCTGCAACCGCATCCGCATTGCCAGTTTCCATGGCAACCTTCATCGGATTAGTATTGAACTCGGCTAATTTCTTCTTTTGCTCTTCTTTTTTAACCTTTTCTTCATCGGCAACTTTCTTCTCTTCTTCTCTAGCCTTCTTCTCTTCTTCTTTGGTTTGCTTCTCTTCTTCCGTTGGCGCTACCTTTTTAGGCGTAGATGGTCCACCAGTGGGGGCAGCTGGTTCACCTGTAGGTTTCTCTTCTTTTGGCGCAGACGGTCCGCCAATAGCTGGTCCACCAGTAGGTTTAGCTTTCTCTTCTTCCTTAAGCGCTTCTTCTTTAGCTTTTTTCTCAGCCTCTGCAGCATCTCTTTGAGCGGCTTGACGTTTTTGGTTACGAAGTTTTCTTACTTCCGCAATAACTTTTTCCGCATCAGCAGCTTTTTGAACGCCAAAACGCATTTTTAATTGTTCTGGTGCTAACAATACATCTTCTGCTTGATTAACAATATTTACTAATTTATCAAATGGAATGTAACGATCTAATGATTGATTAGCTAATACGTCTGTTTCATTCTTTTTTCCATCATAAGATTCATCAACAACTTTGTTGTAATCATCTGATGCTCTTTGTTCGTATGATTGTCCAGAAGTAATTTCTAAAGTAACGTCTTTTGGAGCTACTGGGGTTTCTGCAACTGTTTCTTCTGGGACTGCAGTTGTTCCTTCTTTAGTGGGCGTTGTTAGTGCTGGTCCTCCAGTTATAACAGCTTCTGGCTCAGTAGCAGCTTCTTCAACTACTGGAGCTGCAGCAGGTAAAGCCAAAAGTCTATCTGGCGTATAAGCTGATATCTCATCTATATTTTGAATAAGGAATGGTTGCTCGTCCTGCTCTGGGAAGGCGTATATTTGCTCCCCGTTAGAGAAACGGGACTCTGCATCTTGGCGTGATTCAATAACCTCACCAAACTCTTGCAATCTGCCAAGTAAATCTTGTTCTTGTGCTAGAGGAGTCTCAACAGGAGCTACTGGGGCTGCTGGAGTTCCTAAAATCTCTGGAGCTTTAGGGCTGATTAAGGCGGTAATTTCTTTGGCAATTTCTGCTTCTCTTTCTGCCAAAAACTCTAATTCTATTTCGCTTACGTTGCTAGTAGGGTCTGTTCTCCTACTGTCAATCATTATGAGTTCCGCTTTAAGACTTTCTACTTGCTGTGCAATTGCTGGGTTCAAGCCTTCTGTTGATAGCATGCCAGCCATTGGAGCTACTACGCTAGGAGGAACTATGACTGATGGAGCTAAGTCATCCTCTTCTATCATGGGGGCAGTTGTTGGGGCAGGTGTAATGGGAGGGATTACAACGGGAGGAGCTCCTGGAACTGGAGGGGCGCCTTCGCCCAGCGTTGCTCTCATTTGCGCATCAATCTCAGCTTGAGTAGGTGCTTTGGCTGCCTTCTCTGCTTCTTCTTTGGTTTTGGCTACTGCGCCACGGTATGCGCCTGGACCAGCACCACCGAGCGATCCTAGAACAAAGTTAGCAAAAGACTCTTCGCCAATCTCTTTGATGACGGCTTTGTTAATACCTAGGTCTTTGGCAATGCCTTCTAGAAACTCTTGTGTACCTTCTTCTGCTGCGCCAGCTGTAGTACCCAGTGCGATACGACCAAGGCGATTCTTGACTGGACCAGTCATTAGCTTGTCAAACTGACCCGTGATTAACTTACCAGTGATGACGCTACCAAATGCTGATACAGAGCCTTGGAGCTGGGCTGCATACTCTGCTGCCTTATCAGTAACTACCTTACGGGCTTCAACTGGACTTACCCCATCCTCAACCATCTTTTTAAAGAACGGGCTGGACTGCATTAATTGTTCATCAGATAGGTTTGCAACATACTGTTGAGCGTCTTGTACTGCTTCGCCAGCACCCATACCAAAACCGACTGTACCAACAGCTTTACTACTTCCTTTAGTTACGACTGCTGTTGTAATGATTGGGACTAAAGATCCTAAGACCTGAGATCCTTGCAGGGCATAACCCATGAAGGATGGATCTTTACCAAAGGATAAGTTCTCAATACTGCGATTTTGGATAGACTCTAAAAGATTGCCCTCTGCCTGAGAGTCAGCAATAGCTTGTTTACCAGCGGCAGATACACTTTCCCGTAATCTGCCAGATACTCGCTCTCCTGCATCTGCCAACTGGGATAAGCCAGGAATACGAGGCAAACCAGAAATAGCACGATCTACAGCAATCTGGTCTTGTGTTTGTCGCTCTTGTTGTTTCTCAAAGGATTCGCCAGTAGCTTTCTTAACAAACGCTTTAGCGGTATTGGTAAATAACTGGGCTGGACCCTTTTTAACGAACTCTTCGGCAAAGGTTAATGGCCCTATTTTTTCAACAGGAGTGATGCCTTGTTGCTCTACAATTTGACGAGGGATGTTACGGACTGAAGACTCAAGACCTAAGGGGATGGCTGCGGTAGGACCAATCACCCCAGACGCAAACATTTTGGCTGGATCTAGTAATTGGCTTGGTTCTTCTTCTTGCTGTGTTAAGTACTTAGCAAACGGATTTTCTGGAGGGGCAACTTCAGCTGATTGTTCAACGTATTTTGCAAACGGGTTGACGTTATCAGGCTTAGTCGCCATGGCTTAATCCTTGAATTTTATTTGCCTAGCGCTCTTTGCGCTGCACCAGGTCCAAATATAGCATCAAATTGCTTCCTTGTTTCAGGCGTATCCATATTTTTTAACTGTTGAACAGCTGCTTTTGGCGGCGCACCTGTTGGCTTGGCTGGAACTTTGCCAGGCGCTGGAACAGTGTCTCCTGTATTTGGTATGTTGACTGTTTTAAGTTTAAGAAGATCACGCAAATCAGGAGATAAGTTTTCAAGAGCTATTCTTTGAGCATCAATTTCTATTTGCTCAGGATTATTTTTATATTTTTTATGCAAAGGTGATCCAACTTTATTTGCACCAGCCGTTAATTGTGCTCTAGCATTTCCTAATGTAGTGTTATATGCCGTTTGTGCACGAGAAAGATCAAGAATTCCTCTGTTTGTTGCGGTTTCTCCAGCCTTAGCTTTAGCAGCTTCAAGGGCTGCTTCTTTGCCATACAGTTGACCAAGTGCCGTTTGCTGCACTCCAAGTAATCCAGTCTCACGGGCAAATTTAGACTTCTCTCTTTCAACACCTTGCTGTAATAGAATTTTTCCTAAGTCTCTTTCTTCTGCTTTACTTCTAGCATAAGATTTAAATCCTTCTTCTCCACCTGCTCCAAAATTACTTAATGGGTCTTGTGATGTACCTTGCATGGTTCTTAAGCCAGCCATTGTAAGAGCAGCATAGGGGGCCATTCTTTTACTTTCTGCCATTTGTGAACGAATATCAGCTTCTTGTGCTCGTGCTTCTTTAAATGGATCTTCAGTTTTTAAACGTTTAATAGTATCTAAAACTTCTTTTTCTAAATTTTCACGATAGCTTTGCCTTGCTTCACCAGAACCACCTTTACTAAAGGCAATAATCCCGCCACCAGCCATTTCTTCTGGAACCATATCACCTGTGGAAATACTGGCAATACCTGAACGCAGGGCGGGCGCCATGATTTCATCAGTTTGAGGATTCATTGCCATGCGTCTACGCAACATAAGCTGTTGCTCAACCATGTCTACTTCCAAAGGAGTTAGACCTGGGTTTTCTAATAACGCCTCTAACTGAGCGGTAGTCATCGTCTTAATGTCACCGCCAGTAGCGTAGGCTAAACCGCCTTGCGCCATTTTAACGGGACCGCCTTTAGCTCCTTTAAATCCACCTGACATGCCGTAGATACCAAGGGCAGACATACCTAGACCACCAAGCTGGGAGACTGCACTTGGGGGTGCTGTATAAATCTGTTGGGCAGACTGAGACAATGGAATGCCTCGTGTCATATCGGACATAAAGGCAAGCTGTTGATATGGGTAGTTACGCTGTTTAAGGAAGTCTTGATACGCTAAATCTAGACCTTGCTGAGCCTGAGCTTGCTGGATAGCACCAACTTGTTGTTGAGCCGCATTAATAGCCTGTTGTTGCCCAAACTGAGTCTGCCCTAACTGACCCAAAGTAGCGCCAGCCTGAGCTGCTTGGTTATAACCTTGCAGTCCTGCGGTCGTGCCAAACTGTTGAGCCTGTTGAGCTGCTTGAAACGCATTTTGAGTTCCAGTGGCTTGAATATTAGCCATCTGTTGTTGGAGATTGCGATTTCTTTCTTGTTCTCCTAACAATTGTCTAGCTCCACCATACGTTCCTTGACGGGCAGCACCTAGATTTGCACCAACATTACGCATCTGCGCATCCCGCAGTGCCTCATTCTTTTGCACGTCTACGACATTTTGCATATAAGGAGACATGTAGGCAGCCTGTGCTTGGGGGCTGGTAGCCATAGCACGATAGTCTGCGCCTGCTCCTATTGCTCCCAATCCTGCTGTACCCGCTAAGGCAGTTCCCGCACCTATTTGTGGTGCTGTCTGCATGTTTTGAACATTCTGAAATGCTTGTTCCTGCACAGGATTAAACCCAGCGATTCGTTGACCGCCATAGGCTTGATAGGGATTCTGATTAATATCCGTTAACGCCTCAGACTTGCCAAGCATGCTTTCTACATAAGGGCGGGCATACTCAGGAATAGAGGTTTGAGTAACAGTCTGTTGTGCTGGGGGAGGGCTACCACCGCCACCACCGCCTTTACCACCGCCACCACAGATATATCCACCACCGAGCTTACGCTGGGTGACGCTATCCCCTAGGGGTTCGCCAAAGGCTTCTAATTCTCTACGAGACCAATTCTGTTTCATGTTTTACCCGCTCCCTAATCCAGCGACAGTCAGCTTTATTCATTTCAAAAACTACTAAATCCCCGCCATCACAGTGCATGCCTGGAAAGCGGATAGCCTCTTTAAACCCTAATTTCTTGTCATACTCCATAGCTTTGGTATTTAAACTATTCACAATCCCAAACGTTTTTTCCATTCCTAGAAAGTTAAAAGGATAATCAAATGCCGCAAAGAGTAGCCCTTTGGGTGTATAGCCTCCTTTTAAATTAACCATGTGCATCTGACAAGTCTTTCCTATAAATGCTGTATAGCCAATAACCCACTCGATGTTACTGTCTGCATCGGTCCAAAATATGGCTTGAAAATCTGCACAAGGCTGAACACCAGCGTGTTCATATAAATACTTTTGTGCGACAGCTTTAGCTTCATTTGACTGGGCGCTCTGTATCATTTATGCAGGTAGGTACTTCTGGGCTTTAATCTGCTTACCTTGCTTCTTAGTTCCTGTTCTAGCTTTACGTACTTGATCCATCATGGCATAAAGACGTTTAGCTCCTGCATCCGTAGAGCCATTACCTAGATGACTTACTACATCCGCTGGAACAACGAATTCACCATCAGCCAATCGTGCGGGCTGTTTGTTGCCAATAACCCCAGGAATATCATCAGACATACCATCACCAGGGCCTTTAAGCATCCGTCCTCCATCTGAGTACCCTCCTAAGCTAGTCATACCACCAGCTGCCATTGATTGTGGGTTTGTTTCATATCGATCCGTATTTGGATCAAATCTATATGCACCTAAAGATGGAGTTCCCATCGTAGGTTGATTAGCCATACTATATTGCTGTGTTCCTTGATTAAATTGATACTTAGGCATTTGTCCCTGCTCTGCTTGTCGAATTAAATCTTCAATCATTGTTAAACCACCAAAGCCGTAGTTTTGTACAGATCCGCCTTGTTCAAAGCGTTGGGTAAATCGGGCGCCACCCATTTTGTTTCTACCCATCGGATCTTGCTCATAAAACGCAGATAAGTTGGCATCTCGTCCAATTTGACGATCTAAGCCTACTCCAACTCTACGAACCGAATCAGCGGCAGTTCTATCAAACGGACCACGTTCAATATCCGCCATAGCGTTTACTCTAGTTCTTGGGTCAATATTCTTTGCTATGGAGGCAATTCCACCATAAGTGCCACTTCCTGGATCAATAACAGTTGGTGATATATTTAAACCTTGTTGTTGTAAATTTGGAGGTGTCATCCTATCTTTAAATTGCGCACCTTCCATCATTCCCATAATAGAGGGCTTCATAGACTCTGCGTAGGCGGGCATGTTTTTGCGCAAGAAATCTTGTTCATTTAAAGCATCAAGGGTTCTTTCTAATTCTTTAGTAGAAGCTCCTTTGATGTTCTGCATAATGAATTTTCTTTGCTCTGCTTCAATATCACCACCGTTTGAGTATCCAAGACCAAATAGACCTTTTTGCATATTGCCTTGATCCATGCCCATAGCAGAATAATCTCCACCCATCTCATCGTCTACTTGACCACCTCGTGCTGCCATAACGGGTTCTGGTTGTAGATTTGGATTGAGTGTTCCTGTTTTAGCAGAATAGGGTTGCAGTGCAGCAAATCCCTGATCAAAGTAATTGCGTTCTCTAGTGTCCATAATTGGATTTCCAGAGGCATCGTACTGTGCTGTAGCGTATGGGGCGGGGTATATACCAGTCGATGGTGTTTGAGCAGACGTATATTCATATGGTCGAATCATTCCAGGATCAGGCATCTGACCAGCCCCTCCTTTTTGTCTGCCACCTAATAAAGATAAGGCTGTAGTTCCAGCTAATCCGTAACCAAGCATTTTCATTCCACTTGGACCCGCTGCTGAAACTGGTGGTGTAAATTGCATGCTGGCTGGTAACACTGTTTCAGCTGCTAATCCTGTATTTGCTGCTGGAACCATACCAGCAGTCGTTGATCCTTCAGCCAAGGCTAATGCTTCTAAATTAGCAGCGCCAATGCCTGCTGGTGTATTTGCTCCTGTTAGAGCTGCTGTTTGCGTTGCAGGAACGGTTGTAAGAGCGGTGGTTGTACTAGGTGCTGTCAATGGAGCGGCAGTAGCAAAAGGAGAGGCACTTGCAGCGGCTGCATTAGGGAATAGAGCGCCTCCAATACCAGCACCAAAACCACCAATAAGACCGCCAGTAAGCATGCTGTTTAGGATATCTCCATCGCCAGTGACGGCACTGTATAAACCGCCTACGCCAGCACCAATTAAAGCTCCTCCCAAAAGAGCACTACCACCTCCAACTAATGTTGCTGTTGCCACGAATGCCATATTATTTCCCTCCCTCTAATAGAGGTTTTGAGTTATCTACACACATATTCTCCAGCTTTTCTATATCCGTTTCAGGAGTTGAATAGATGTTTTGGAAAACTACGGTCTCTATAATATAAGCCACTTTCCTACCTGGCTTAGCCATAAAAGTCATAGGAGCAACTAGTTCTTTGGTTGATCCATCTTCCTGTAGGATCATCATCCGACCAGAAACCATATTACAGAGATGCTCCATGCGGTGGGGTTTGCCAATAATCAAGGCTCCTGCTGGCATGGTTACTTCTTTGATATAGATATTAGGTCCAAAGTGATGTTTCTCTTCGCACTGAATCTGAGGCTGAGCAACGGCAGCTTCGTATAAAGTATTTACCTTCTGCTCTAACATAGAGGTTTCTTTAGGTTTCATTGCAACTACAGTCATATACTTGCCTTGAACTTGTACTTTGGATTGTCCGACCGCATAACCTTAGCACCCAACTGTTGGAACATTTGGATTGTGATGGGTGCTGGGATGGAGTCATAGACTGTGTTAATTCCTTTGTCTTTTAAAATCTTATAAAAGAAACGCATATCATTAGCCAAATCTTTGATTGTTCCGACTGTGAAGAAATGAATCTGAGCTACGTTTTTACCTAATGGTTTGAACCCCATGACTGAGCTTTCAAACGGAACTAACTGAAGGCCAGCTGCCATCTCTTTCTTAACCCCAGCCATTGCTGGTTCTACAGGCAAGCCTTTATTTTTAAAGTAATTTGCAATGACCTTTAATGTTTGAGTTTCTTTAATCTTTTCATTGACAGAGGTAAGACCACCTTTAGCCATAGGCATTGGCATGGTCTGCGGCAGTGCAGCAGGCGGATTTCCTTGTTTAGCAAGGGTTTGCGCTTGGTATGCTTGTGTGTCTATTAGACTATCAAAAAAACCCATAGAACCCTCATCATAAAATTGTTACCGTTACTGTTCCTACGTTACCCGTTCCTGATACGCCTTGTAAATAGGCAAAGTTTGGCAGGACTACTTTTAAGAACTCGCCATCCCGAAAGACTGTGCCTTCTGGCAAATTGTACCCCGATGTTGCTAAATTTAATAGCCGTAG
>Ga0247844_1008282_pt1 | contig 11374 bp, 15 predicted proteins | sample LaCtaG_FD_192421 | JGI IMG/M metagenome (GOLD analysis project Ga0247844, IMG submission 192421) | Freshwater microbial communities from meromictic Lake La Cruz, Castile-La Mancha, Spain - LaCruzMarch201714.5m_1 | ecosystem: Environmental > Aquatic > Freshwater > Lake | place: Spain: Castile-La...
ATAGTGATCATACGCAATGGCATAGCCAACGTGCCCTTGGTCACCGACCAGGAGATCAATTTGTCAGCCACATTGATAGAACTGGCGGCACTGAAATGAGATATTTCATAGTACGGTATCTCAAAAAGGCCACAGGTCAGATGGACGAAGTAGTCAGTGTGTCGAAGAAAATCAAACTGCGAGATTCACAATCGTCAGCAGTGATCCTGGACTTTAAAACACGACAGGTCATCCAGGCTTCCATGGACGGTGTCACTGTGCCCAGAGATTGGAACCGCATACGAGATTTCTATCATCAACATTATTCAAGATTGATCGAAGATCTCGAAGCGGTTTATCCTGTTATCACTGATAAAGATCCAGTATCGCCGTGATCATGGGGTGCCGTTGTACATCACGTCCTGTGAGTTTGATCACATCCATACCCACCACTTCCTGACGTTCTAGTCTGGAACAGAGATCCAGCAGTCCGTTTTCCGCAGCCCGCCGATCTGCTTGCTCTACATCGCCCGTGACAGTGATGCGACTGCCTTGACCAATACGACTCAACAGCATCTTCATCTGACCCGGCGTGGCATTCTGCATTTCATCTGCAATGATCCAGGCATTCTTGAACGTGCGTCCTCGCATGTAGGCCAAAGGCGAGATTTCTATAACATGATCATCCATCATGCGTAGTATCTCTCGTGGATGATAGTATTCTCTTATCACATCCAACAAAGGTCTGGTCCAAGGCTCCATCTTGGCCATGAGATCCCCGGGCAGGAATCCATGCTGTTCATCTTCCACGCCCACGGCTGGACGTGTGAGCACGATGCGTTCTATTTCACCCGCACGTAGAGCCCGTATGGCTGCCTGCATGGCTAGATAGGTCTTGCCCGTGCCCGCAGGACCCACGGCCACAGCGATGTTGACGTCAGGATGCAACAGGCTCAGCACCAGGCGTTCTTGTCCTCGGCTCTTGGGTATGAGTTCTACGGGTCGTTGCTGGGGTTTGTGTTGCGGTCTGAAGTTGATGGTGTTTTCTACTGCCTGATACTGCTGTTGTTGCCGGCGTTGTGCCTTGGCTCCTCGTGCTCTGCTCAAATCAGGTTCTCCTTTGTTGAACATGGTTGTCGCTACCCTGCAAGTATTTAGGTACCCATGAGCACAAGTTCTCTGTGTAGGTTTTGATCCGACATGGATCATAAGTAAGACACTGGGCATGGCAGAATCCAAACTGATCGCAATGATCCATCCGCAATAAATAACACTATGAGCCTGGACAAAGAAATTTTCAAAGATCACGCTGACTATTGGTTAGTGGCAGAAAACATCCGTGATCTGTACCTGTCGGAAGGCAGCCTGCTGAGTCTCTTGGATTTTGAACGTGTGCTGGATGAATTGGATCTTTATGCGTTCCGAAACTGGCAACTGGGCGAACTAGTACAAGGGCCCGACATAGGCCGCTACAAGATCGGCTGCATATTCATGTGGCCCGAGAAACTCATGCCTGATCCCCGTGGTGCCCGCAGGCTCCTACCCTTTGACTGCGAAGTGAAATTCAAAAAAACCACCATTAAAATACCCATCAAGATCGAAGAGCCCGATGATTTCGTACCAGGGACACACAAAGCACGTCTTATAGAAAAGAAGGTGTGGCTGGTAGAAATAGTCATGCCCAAAAGTTTAATCTCAGACATACGCACAGGTTCAATTGAGATGGAAGATCAGACCATAGATCTCCAAGATCTCGACTCGGCCTACGAAGAAGACCTTGACCAACAAGAGTTCAAACAAGATGAACAAGCCCCTGAAGTCTCCGCTGCCCCTGTTGCGTGAAGCCTTGGAGTACAAGGACATGGAGGGCATGATCAAGCCCACCATCCACGTGGATGAATTCGCTGCCAAGATGGGCGATGATGATGACATCATCGTGATCAGTTTCTTCGTGCGTGGTGAGCAGGCAGCCAGAGATCTGGTTAACTGGTTTGAAAAAGGCTATGACTGGGTCATGGATGCTGACCGATCACCCGGTGAGATACGTCCGGGCCGGTACTTGGTGTACATAGAAATGCGTAGGCGAAGCACAGCCGGTGAACGGGTGGCCGAAGCCATAGAAGATCTGGCCACACTCACTGAGTTTGAACCTGCGGCGTGGACCATGCACTACGATGGTAAAACCTCACCGTTTAGCCGCGAAGAATTCGATCGCCAAGTACCTTTGAGTCCCAAGGACTATCGAGCACAGAAAGAGCGTGATCTCAACGAGATGCGTGCTGCCGCCGGTATCGAGCCTGTGCAGGTATTTGAACGCGAACAAGATATCCGCCAGTTGCAATCTGCAGCTGGTATATAAACAAAACAATCAATAGCATACCTCGATGAAACTCAAAAGTTTTGGATGTAGCTTTGTCTACGGTTCTGATCTGTCGGATCAAGTTGATCATGACTTTGCACCATTTGTTCACAGTGATCTTACATGGCCGGCATTGATTGCCAAAGGTCAAGGATTGATATATGAATGCTATGCTTATCCGGGTTCTGGCAATCTCAAAATACTCTGTGATCTAATATCACAGGCCAGTCTGGATGATCCCTCGATTTTTGTAATAAATTGGACCTGGATTGATAGATTTGATTTCATTAATAATATAGAACAGTGGACTACACTACGTCCGTCCGAGGATGACGATGTTGCTAGGACTTATTTCAAACATTTACATAGTCAAATTAAGGACATGATAACATCAATATATGCAGTGAATACCGCCATAGATTTCCTGCACCAAAGAAAGATTCCTTTTGTCATGACCTACATGGATTATCTCCTGTTGGAACACATTGATCCAAACTGGCATGATCCCAAATACGTTTCGATCATGCAAAATAAAATAAAAAACTTCTTGGTTGATTTTGATGGAAAAAATTTCCTAGACTGGAGCAGGGATTTGAGTTTCCCCATCAGTGAAGCGTGGCATCCACTGGATTCTGCACATCAAGCAGCCGCAGAATACATGATGCCTAGGATCGATGCCATTCTGCGTAGAGCCTGACCACCCGGCCATTGGTTTCAGTCTGCTCATTGATCTGACGGAAATCATGCAACTCAGCAAAATCCTGCAAGCGGCGATGGCTCCAGGGATAGAATGGTACGCCTTGACATTTTTCTGACGCATGATCTCTCCGGCCGGGATTCAATCGCCAGTACACTCGACTACAAGGTTTGAGGTGACTGACCATTTTATTGATTTGCCGCCCTACCACAGCATCATCACCAAAGTTCAGGCTACCCAAACAAGTGGCCACGTCGAACAGCCGGGTGGCATAGAAGTCTTCTATAGTGACCTGGAAGTCTGCAGCATCCATGGCCGGATCCAAACCAACCACATGCGATACTAGAGTTTTGAAGGGATTATAGCCACAGCCCACATCCAGCAACCATTCATGCGGTTGGATGTTTTTTGCTATGACTTCATAGGCACTATAAGTATAGGCATCTAAACTGGGCTTCCAGTGGTTGCGGAAATAATCATTAAGGTATTGTTGATCGTGCATAATAATCCAAAAGTAAATGTGATAAAGTGGGCCAGTGCCTGTGTGATACTTATCGCCATGTTGTTCCATACTCTAGGAATCACGCCCTGGAACAGTTTTCTACAGATGCTGGGAGCAGCGGGCTGGGTGTATGTAGGATACCAGTGCCGCGAACGAGCCTTGATGATGAATTTCCTACCGCAGTTCTTTATAATCATCCCCACACTGATATATGCCCATCTCTTTGCCTGACAAGATATTCATGATAGGTGTGCCGGGATCACGCTGGAGCGGCATCGCCCAGAACGTGGAAGACAACATTCCCGGATTCAATGTCACGGATCGCACTGCGGATCGTGCTTATCGCCATCACTCGTTCTCCGGTCATCTAGGTGCGTATTTTGGCACTGGCTGGGAGCATGACACCAGCCTGGAGCCTGAAAACCTCGATCGTCCTTTTGCCCATACTGAGGGAACACGCATACTCAAAAGCCATGAGTGGGCCTACTGTTTGGATGAGATCCACGACCGTTATCCCGACGCATGGATCTGGTTGGTGCATCGTCCTGATCTAGCTGCCTATGCATGGTGGCACGAAGCCGGTGGCTTTGAGATTGCATACCCAAAATATCGCCCCTACTATCGTGATTCAATAAATATGTTATCAGAAATACGCCAGATGAACCAGTGTATTTTTGAATTCAGCCAACGGCATGACCTTGCCTGGCACCATGTATCATCATCCTGGATTGAAGCCACATTTGGCCGGGCAGTGGAGCCCACAGTCCGTCTCGCAGACACCCTTGTGTGTTGTTTGAAACCCCAAACATAAGGAAAAACCCATGAAGAAGTTTTTACTCGCTGTAGTCGCGGCCTGTGCCGCCTTGTCTTGGTCCACTGTGTGGGCCTGGCAACCCACCCGGCCTATCACTGTGCTGATTGGATTTGCACCAGGATCCGGCAATGAAATGAGTTTCCGTGCAGTGGCCAAAGAAGTAGAACGAGCCACTGGTGCCAGTTTTGTAGTTACAAACCAGCCTGGTGCCGATGCTGCCATCAGTCTCAACAATCTAGTGGCCGCCCGACCCGATGGATACACCATCAACATAGCCAGCCAGCAAGGCACATGGGTCATGGCCGACGTGATCTCCAAGGATATGATAAAATTCACACCAGACAGTTTTGAGTACACAGTGAACATCGCCAAGAGTCCCTTGGCCCTGATCGCTCCCGTGACCAGTACCGTGAACACACCAGCAGAGTTCGTTCGCTTGATCGAAACCACTGATAAACAGGTCAATATTGCTGTGGGTGCCAGCAGCCATAAGTTGGCATATGAATACGTCATGGCTCACACCAGGGCCAAGAAAGACATGATCACTGCGGTCAACTACAAAGGCCCGGCACCAGCCGGAGTTGATGTAGCCGGCGGCCAGGTTGACTTTGGCATCATTCCCGCAGCCGTGGCCTATAACTTGGTCAAAGCAGGCCGGGTCAAATACATTGGTATCTTTGGTGAGCAGAAGTTGTCTCGCATACCCGAAGTGCCCTTGATGCAGACCGTGGTTCCTGGGGCCAATGTGTACGCAGGTTGGGGCATCGTGCTGCCGCGTGGTACACCTGCTGAAGTCACTCGCTGGTACACTGACAATTTCGTTCGTGCGATCCGCGGCACAGAAGCACAACAATTCTTTGCAGACAATCTCATGTTCGTGGAAGAACGTGAACTCACACCGCAGGGCTATAAGACCAGCATGCTGGCCCTGCGTCGGATATGGTTGCCCATCGCCCAGAAGATGGATTTTGGACAAACAAGGTGACCATAAATACCCCTAGTAACCTAGGGGTATATTATGCAACTCACAGAAAACTTCAGTCTGGCCGAAATGGTCAAGAGCGAAACTGCTCTACGTCAAGGACTAGATAACACGCCCGGTGACGCAGAAATTGAAAATCTACGCATATTGTGCGAACAAGTGCTGCAACCTCTACGCACAGCGTACCAACGTGGCATCAAGGTAAACTCAGGATTCCGCCATCCCAATGTCAACGCTGCCGTGGGCGGTAGCCGTACATCAGATCACTGCAAGGGTCAGGCCGCTGACATCGAAATACCCGGTGTGCCAAACTACGATCTAGCCCTGTATATCAGCCAGTATTTCAACTTCACACAGTTGATCCTGGAATTCTACACACCAGGCATACCGGATTCTGGTTGGGTGCATGTAAGCTATGATCCGGCCAACTTGAAACGCCAGGTCATGACTGCCATGCGTGAAAACGGCAAGACTGTGTACAAGCAGGGACTCATAGCCTGATGTTTGGCATTGGTGCTTCTGTCAAGGCCATAGTGGCCCTGATCATCACAGTGATCATCGCAGCAGGAGGTTGGTACGTGATGAACCTCAAGGCTGATCTAGCCATCAGTGAAGAGAACAGCAAACGTCTCCAGGAAGGTGTGCGAGAACAGCAGGCCTTGATGAAGCAGATGGCCGAAGACATCGCCAAGATACAGGACATTAATCGTGAACTGGCCGAACAAACAACAAAGCATCGTGCAGAAGTAGATGCACTGAGTCGGAAATTCAGCCAAGACGCCAAGGGTCAGCCCAGAGACTTTGGTCAGTTCGCCAAGGAACGGCCAGAACTGGTAGAACGCTTGGTGAACCGTGGTACTCGAAATGCCATGCGTTGCCTGGAGATAGCATCCGGTGCACCACGCACACAGGAAGAACTCGCGGCCAAGTCAGCTACGGAGATCAACAAAGAGTGTCCTACCATAGCCAATCCCAACTACCGGGCACCACAATGAAAAGCATCATTGCTGTCATCATCGCTGCCGCCATGCTACAAGGTTGTGCTCTCTTGGGATGGAAGGCCATAGAAGGTATAGAGATCAAGAAGAAGGCCGTGGAACGCACATCACTTAATCTCGCAGATCCGCAGCCCTTGAAACCCACTGCTCCACAATGGCGAGTGATCACTCCAGAGAATCAAGCACAGGTATTCGCAGAGTTAAAGTCTAAAAACATCGACCAGGTGCTGTTTGCACTCACTGATGATGGCTACGAAGAACTGTCTGTGGATATTGCACAGATCCGGGCCTTGATCGCACAACAGCGTGATATCATCGTGAAATACCGCGAATACTACGAGCCTAAAAAAGTCGAAGAAAAGAAATGAAAGAAATACTCAGCACCATGCAGGCCAATCATTACATGAACTTGGTCATCGTCATAGTGGCCTTGATAGCCGTGTTGGTGGCCTGGAACATCCAGCGAGACAAAAACAACCAAATCGATCTCAAAGATCTGGTATGCACGGATGGCCGTATCAACGAAGCCAAGTTCATGCGTTTCTGCACTTTTGTGGTGAGCACCTGGGGATTCGTTTATCTCATCGTGGATCAACGCTTCTCCGAATGGTACTTTGCCGGCTACATGGCGGCCTGGACTGGCAATGCTTTGGTAAACAAATGGCTCACAATCAAAGAACAAACCACTATCAATCCGGCGAATGCTCCACCACCCCCTGCCAAACCTCAGTATTGATTGACAGGGTGTGATCGCCATGTTATAATCACACAGTGAAAGACTACTACAGCACCCTAGGAGTGGCACGCACTGCCACGGATGATGAGATCAAGCGAGCTTATCGAAAGTTAGCCAGCCAGCATCATCCTGACAAGGGTGGTGACAAGGCCCAGTTCCAAGCCGTGCAGGAAGCCTATTCGGTGTTGAGCGATAGCCAACGCCGGCAGGAATACGACAATCCTCGCAGCCAGGCACATTTTGCCGCAGGCCCAGGATTCAATTTCGACGACATATTTGGCATGTTCGGAGTAAACATGCGTCAGCATCAGGCACGCAGTCCCAGACTGAACATCTGGATCGGCCTGGAAGATGTGGCCCGTGGTGGTGCCAGAGTCATAGCCCTGCAGATGAACAACACAGTGAGCAACGTGGAGATCAACATACCCGTGGGCATCTCTGACGGCGATACCATACGTTATCCGCAACTCAGCCCCGACGGCGGTGATCTAGTGATCACGTTCCGTGTGCGTCCGGATCCCAGATGGCATAGAGATGGCCGGAATCTCACGGTGGATCAGGAAGTGGTGATTTGGGATCTGATCTTGGGCACTGATATCATCATGCGAGACATCATGGGCACAGAACTGAGATTGACCATACCGCCACGCACACAGCCCGGCAGCCTGCTGCGGTTGCGGGGCCGAGGCCTGCCTGCCAGTGCCATGCCTGGACGTCATGGCGGGCCTGCTGGTGATCTCTTAGTGCGTGTGCAGGCCCGCATACCCAATGATATCGATCCGGGGATACTTGATGCCATACGGCTCTCCCAAAAACAATAAATATTTCAATGAAACTCACACGCAGGGTTTTACACAATCGGGCCAGGCCCGCGGATTTCCGATCACCTGTGAAAAATCGTAGATTGGCAGAGGAAATGTTAGTCTTTATGCAGGATAATAATGGCATCGGATTGGCGGCCACACAGATCGGACACAGCCGCAGGATATTCGTTATGTGTATCAGCGGCAGGACCAGACTGTGTTTCAACCCAGAAATCACTGAATCCAGCACTGTGTTAGCCGATTATGACGAGGGCTGCTTGAGTTTTATTGGAGATCAGTGTACAATTACTAGACCGGACTGGGTTCGAGTGAGATATCAAGATCCCTCCGGTGCAGTCACCGAAGACACACTGGTGGCCCTGGAAGCCAGATGTTTCCAGCACGAACTGGATCATCTGGATGGCATCACCATGTGGGACCGACACAAGGAGCAACATGCAGAACAATCCTGAGATAGAACAGATCATTGAAAACGCAGTACACATCGCTCGTGACCGACATCACAAGTATGTGCTTACCGAACACCTCATGCTCAGCATGCTGAAACACGCACCATTCCGTGCAGTGTTGGAGAAGTTTGGCACGGATGTTGCATTCTTGGAAACGGATGTCTCTGCTTACCTAGACGGTCTCACCAACATGACCACAGATGTGACCAATGCACAGCCTCGCAAGACCAATGCTCTAGAACGCACGTTTAATAGAGCACTTACACAGGTGCTGTTCACTGGTCGCAGGACCATGACCACGGCGGATCTCTATCTGGCCATCATGGCTGAAACCAACAGCCACGCACACTACTTCTTCCTCAAGCACGGCGTGACCAAACAGGAATTCGTCAAGTTCTGGGAAGTGAAATACAATCACAAAGATGCCAGGATCACTGACCAGCAGGCCACGGAGATCTTGGAAGAACACTGTGTGAACCTCACTGCCATGGCCCAGAAAGACAGCCTGGAACCCGTGATCGGCCGAGACTCGGAAGTAGATGAAATGGTCACTGTGCTGGCCCGGCGTTTCAAGGCCAATGTGCTCATGGTAGGAGATCCTGGCGTGGGCAAAACAGCCATCGTGGAAGGCCTGGCACAACGCATTGCTGCCAACACAGTGCCTGAGTTTCTAAAGAACCACGAAGTATGGTCATTGGAAATCGGCAGTTTGTTAGCAGGCTCAAAGTATCGCGGCGAATTCGAAGAAAAACTCAAGGACGTGATCACCGCACTGGAGACCAAGAAGAATTGTGTGTTGTTTATCGATGAAGCACACACCATGCGTGGTGCGGGTGCATCAGGCAACTCCAGTTTAGACTTTGCTAACATGATCAAACCCGCCATTACCAAGGGCGTGCTCAAGGTCGTGGCCTCCACCACCTGGGAAGAATACTACGAAAGTTTTGAAAAAGACCGTGCCCTCATGCGGCGTTTCCACAGGCTCAGCATCGACGAACCCACTACAGACACCACAGAAAAGATTCTCATAGGTCTCAGCCCTCGCTTGGAGAAGTTCCACAATGTCATGATCGACACAGCGGCCATGACTGCAGCAGTAGAACTTTCGGCACGCTACATCCACGACAAAAAGAATCCTGACAAGAGCATAGATCTCTTGGATGGTGCCTGTGCCCGACAGCGTGTGCGAGATGCTGGTACTGTGTCCATCACCGCAGACATGATCATGGCCCAGGTCAGCCGTGTGGCCGGTGTGCCCATGGATCGCCTGCAGAACACCAATAGCCGAAAGATCCTGGAACTGGAAAGCAATATCAAACAACAACTGCACGGACAGGATGCCGCGGTGGATGCTGTGTTGGAACGTGTGTATGTGAACTTCGCCGGCATCGGCAATGGTCGCAAACCCATGGCATCATTCCTGTTTTTAGGACCCACTGGCACAGGCAAGACCGAGCTGGCCAGGCTTTTAAGCCAGCACTTGGACATGAAACTGCTGAAGTACGACATGAGCGAGTATCAGGAGAAGCACACCGTGAGCAGCCTCATCGGTGCACCTCCAGGATATGTGGGTTTCGAAGATGGCAACGTGGGCGGTGGCAAACTGATATCTGATCTCAGCAAACATCCTTTCTCCATCATCCTGTTTGATGAAATCGAAAAAGCACATCCGGATGTTTCAAACATCCTGCTGCAGATGCTGGATGAAGGTCGCGTCACTGGCAGCAATGGCAAGACCGTGGACTGCAAAAACACCATAGTGATCATGACATCTAACTTGGGTGCCCGAGACAACGAAAACAACAACATCGGCTTTGCTCAGGATCTGGAAAAAACCGGTGAAGAAGATCGTGCCATGAAGGATTTCTTCCGCCCGGAACTACGCAACAGGATTGATCGTGTATGCAAGTTCCAGAAACTGGATACCTTGGCCATCAAGAAGATCGTGGTGAAATTCTTGGATGAACTCAAGGCCAGCACCGCGGACAAAAACATCCGGTTGAACTTTGCTGAAACTGCTGTGAGATATCTGGCTGATCAAGGCTATGATTCAAAGATGGGTGCCCGGCCATTGAGCCGCAAGATCGACGAGATCATCCGTGTGCCATTGAGCAAGAAGATCCTGTTCGATCGACTGAGAGACTGTGTGATCGACATCACTGTGCGTGATGGCGTGGTAGATTTTGCCATACGCAACAACGAAGATGATGCTGTGGCCCTGACACCCAAGATCGATGAAAAGGGCTATATCATTCTAGACCAATTCAAACCCCGACAGTGATGATCGAATCCAGATCACAACCCTGGCATGGTGTCTACAATCACTGTGTGCGTTTCATCATGCCCGAAGCCAGCGTGTTGCGATATCTAGATGCCAAACGCATAGACAAGATCATCGCTTGGCGGCGAGAGTGGGGCCGCAAGGTCATGAGCAATCCTGGATCCTGGGTGCATGCCTGGGCCAAGGCCGACATCACGGATCAACAAGTGGCCAATCTGCATGCTATGTGCGATTTCCTTGTGAATGACGCCAGACCACGCAAACTGATGATATCGTCTGATGTGGTGCATGTCTACACCACTGATGAGACCTTGGTACAGGATGTCATGGCTCTGCCCTATGTGAACAACGCCGTGCACCGTCAGGCTAGCATACAAGGCCGGCCCAACACCGTGCTGCTCAAGCACCCACGGCATGCCTGGCGTAGTTATTTCCGCCAGCAACTGATCACTGCAGATCAAAAAAACAATCTTATCAAGTTTCTCACTGCCCAGCCCAACGTAAGGCTCAGCCCGTCCATGAAGTGGTTTTTGACGTCCAGTCACCAGACCAGGGTTTTTGACTACTTTTTCGTGGATCATGATGATAGCAGCCTGCTCACAATGTTGGCCTTGATCGTGCCCGGACTTGTAAGGCGTACCCTACCCATCTCTGCAGATAAATAAAACACCATGGCCAAAATACAAGAAGAAATCATCGTAGTCAAAGTGTCAAAACTGCTGAAAGACTCTGAACAAAGCACACCCATCATGG
>Ga0247844_1008284_pt1 | contig 11372 bp, 10 predicted proteins | sample LaCtaG_FD_192421 | JGI IMG/M metagenome (GOLD analysis project Ga0247844, IMG submission 192421) | Freshwater microbial communities from meromictic Lake La Cruz, Castile-La Mancha, Spain - LaCruzMarch201714.5m_1 | ecosystem: Environmental > Aquatic > Freshwater > Lake | place: Spain: Castile-La...
GCTTCAATGCGCCCGGCTGTGGAGACCACGGTCAGGCGATTTGCCAGCGCCAGACTGCGAATGCCATGCACCAGCGGAAAGGTTCCTACTTTCTTGAGGTCGAGTTGCTCGCCCTCCTTCTCGCCCAGCCCCAGGAGGCGGTTCCACCAACCGTGGCTGCTGCCAAAAAAATTGATCGCCGCGGCAAAACGCGACTGCATGGCGTCGTTGTCAGCCGTCAGGTCGAACACCGAAGAGCGAACCGACTCGAGCAATTCGGTATCACCGCTCACCGCATGGGCGTCCAGAAATATGGCCAGTTCCATCAGGCTGTCTGCACTGGCGGTCACCGGCCACAGACGAACCATCTGGCTGAACTCGGATACGTTCTGGCGCCAGTGAGGGTTGCTAATCATGATATTGCCGGGGCACTCGGGGTAGCCAAAATCTGCCAGGGCGGCCGAGAATTTCCGGCACACTTCGGCCAGGTCAACCGAGCACACATAGCCATCACGCAGCACCAGGCCGTTGTCCTGGTCGGTCTTGAGCAACTGCTCGCCGCGGCCTTCGCTGCCCATCACAAACAGACAGCTGTTGGCCACCAGATCCGGCGGTGCGATGAAATACCAGGTGCGCTCGAACAGGCGCAGATTGAGTTCCTGCACCAGGCGAGCAATCATGTTGACCTTGGTGCCACTGCGGTGCAAAAGGGTAATCAGACGCGTGATTTGTGCAGCAGCAGCCTTGAGGCTGTCGATATCCTGCGCCGCAAGGATTTGTTCGTTGATCTGGTAGGACTGATTCGACAAAAAGCCAAAGAGATCCAGCGCTTCCAGAATGCCGCTGATGTTCTCCCCCTCTGTCACCAGCACCCGGTGAACTTTGTGCTTGATCAGCGTTGCCAGTGCATCACCGATCAGGTCATCGGGACGTACCTTGACGATTGAAAAATTGGCCAGATCTCCCACCGGCAACTGGTCCAACGGAATGCCGTGGAGAATGGCCTTTTGCAGGCCGGTGGTGGTAAAGATTCCCAATGCAGGCGGGTCTTCACGCGCATCACGTACCAGGACGGCGCCAATGCGCAAAGCCTGGAATTTTTTGACCACATCCAGAATGCTGGTAGTTGCGTCAACAAAATGGGGCGGATGGATAAAAGCGGCGTCCACCCGCGCCATGGTCAGGGACTGCAGCTCGTGGCGATTTTGCCGTTCGGACAGCGCGCTGAGCTTGTTGGACAGGTCTGAAAACAGCAGCGCGCCGAAAGTCGCATTGGCGGCAATCAGGTCGCTGACCGCTTGCTTCGCCAACTGGTAAGCCACCACTTCCTCAGCCGCCACAAACCGGCTGCTGACCTTGCCGGCCATCAGGCCGCGCCCGTCAAAACAGTCGTCGGGGCCGAACGTGGTCAAGGCTTCATTGCCGTCAAACTGCTGTACAAAACCTTTGATGATGACGAACAGATGGGAGGGCTGTGCTCCCAGCGCCAAAATGGTTTCGCCACGCGGGAAGTAGGCAACGTCCACACTGTCCTGCACCAGGCGCTGCTCGTCCAGCGTCAGGCAGTCAAAGGGCGAAGCGGAAAAATTGAACGCGCCGGGCATACGGGCCTCTATCGGGTGAAAGAAAAATCGCTCTATTCTTTCACGCCAACCCCGTTCATTTACTTACGAACAACGCCTGCCGGGACATCCATGGCTGCATTCCAGAACGGGCCGTCAAACCAGGTATCTCCCTCCAGATAGGCCCGCAGCATGGGCAGTCCGTCCAGCCCCCAGAACACCTTGCCGTCGACCTCGAACGCGGGTACGCCAAACACGCCTGCGCCGATGGCTTCGTCTGAGTGGGCACGGAGTTGCGCCTTGACCGAGTCGTCCGACGGATCGCGCTTGGGTGCCAACTGCTGCGTGATCGCGGCCATGCGCGTGGGGTCTGCGGCATCGGCACCACCCACCCAGACATGTTTGAACAGGGTCTCGCATACATAGCGGTTGGGCTGTCCTTTGGCATCGGTGGCCAATGCCAGGCGCAGCAGGCCCAGCGGGTTGAACGGGTGCGCCGCAGGCATGTCCAGCGCAAGCCCCTTACTGTGGGCCAGCCACCGCACCTGGCGGTAGGTCCAGTCGCGCTTGGCCGGAATTTCGGCCGGTCCAAGTTGGCCATGGTGTTTGAGCAGAGCGGCAAACAGCAACGGCTTGTAGGTGACCGAGTAGCTGAGGCCCATGAGCGCTTGCGGCATCTCCTCAAATGCCAGCCAGGCGTAGGGCGAAATGAAGTCCAGGTAAAAGGTGATGTGTTTCATGGTGCAGTAAAGGTCGCGGTGGCTGTCACAATGCGCTGCGCAATGAGCGCCCAAACCGCTCTTTTCTCGGAGTCGCTGTTGACGCTCCACAGCCGGATTTCATCAATGGTGCGCAAACAGCCTTCACACACGGCCGTCCGGTTGTCCATGCGGCACACCGAGATGCAAGGTGAGGGAACATTTTCGGCTGTAGCCCTCGCCAATACTGCGTAATCAGCTAGTTTTTTCATAGCAAATTGGTTTACCGTCATGGCTGCACCGCTTTTGCCACGTCTGCTGTGGGCGCATCGGCCAACGCGGCCAGGTCATGCGGGCGCAGTTTGAACACGGCGTGGGGATGCCCTGCCGCCGCCCATATCTCCTCAAAACGGAACAGATCCTGGTCCACCAGGGTGACTGGTGCTTGCGTGTGCGCCAAAGGCGACACCCCACCAATGCTGAAACCGGTCCTGGCTTTGACAAACTCTGCGTCGGCCCGACCGACTTTGCCAACCAGCGCTTCGATCTTCTTCTCGTCCACACGGCGATCCCCCGAGGTGATGACCAGCACCGCCACATCGTCCGAGCGGCGGCGAAAGATGATGCTTTTTGCGATCTGGCCGACCGCTATGCCCAATGCGTCGGCCGCCTGCTGGGCGGTACGCGCTGCGTCGTCGAGCATGACGGGGCTGTGGGGATGGTTCTTGGCCTTTAACGCTGTGGCCACCCGTTGGACACCTTCGGGCAGATTCTTCGAATCCTGGTTCTCCATCGTTGTCTCTCAACCCTGTCGTTTGTTCAGCATCGCGGTCGCCGCCCGCGAGCTGGGTTTGCGCTGCAAAAAGTCGCTGATGAAGGCACCGGCGTCCACCAGCTTGTCCAGGTCAATGCCGGTCTCAATACCCATGCCATGCAGCAGGTAGACCACGTCTTCAGACGCCACATTGCCGGTCGCACCCTTGGCATACGGGCAACCGCCCAGACCGGCTACCGACATATCAAACTGCCACACACCCATCTGCAGGCTCACGAGCGTGTTGGCCAGCGCCATGCCATAGGTATCGTGAAAGTGGCCCGAAATCTGGTCGATGGTGTACACGGTCAACGCAGCATCCAGTGCCCGCTGCACCTTAAGCGGCGTGCCCACACCAATCGTGTCGGCCACGCCCACGTGCTGCACGCCGATGCCATGCATCAGCCGCGCCACCATGGCCACGCGCTCGGGCGCAATCTCGCCCTCGTACGGGCAACCCACTGCACAGGAGATTGCACCGCGCACGGTCACGCCTTTGGCCAACGCCGCCTCAACTACCGGGCGGAAACGCTCAATGCTTTCGGCAATGCTGCAATTGATATTTTTCTGGCTGAAGGCCTCGCTGGCGGCGCCGAAAACAACAATCTCGTCAGGCCCGGATTTCACGGCCGCCTCAAAACCCTGCAGATTGGGTGTCAGCACGGAGTAGCGCACGCCGGGTTGGCGCTGCAGCCCGGCCATGACCTCGGCGTTGTCCGCCATTTGCGGAACCCATTTGGGCGACACAAAGCTGGTGACTTCGATCTCTTTGAGTCCGGCCACTTGCAGGCGGTGCACGAGTTCGATCTTGATGGCGGCAGGCACAGGCTGCTTTTCATTCTGCAGGCCGTCCCGGGGGCCGACTTCGACCAGTTTGACGCGTTGGGGTAAATCCATAACTACTCTCTTTTCAAAAATCCGTGCGGACTCAGTATCCGCGACTTGACTCGACCACACCCGCTACAGGCTCTCCGCGCTGCAGTGCCGCCATTTTCCCCGCGATCTGCGCAATGCTTTCGCTGCGCAGTGTGCGGGCCGAGGTGTGCGGCGTGACCGTGATTTTCGGGTGATTCCAGAATCGGTGCTCTGGCGGCAGCGGCTCGGTGCGAAACACGTCCAGCGTGGCCCCGGAGAGCTGGCCGCTGTCCAGCAAGGCCAGCAAGTCGTCGTCCACCAGATGGGCGCCGCGTGCCACGTTGATGACGTAGGCGCCAGCTTGCAGGCGCGACAGATGGTCCCGATTCATGATGTCCCGCGTGTCAGGCGTCAGCGGCAACAAGCAGACCAGCACCCGGCTGGCAGCCAGAAAATCTTTGAATCCATCGGAACCCGAAAAGCACTTCACGCCGTCCAGGAGCCTGGGCGCCTTGGGGCTGCGGCTCCAGCCATTCACTGGGAATTCAAACTGCACCAAGGCCCGTGCTACGCGCGCGCCCAGCACGCCCAGCCCCATGATGCCCACCGGGAAATCGGTGCGCTCGCGGGGTTTGCGGAACGACCATTTGCCGTGGCGAGTGTCCGCTTCGTAGGCATCGAATTCGCGGAAGTGGCGGATGACAGCGTGGCACACGTACTCGGCCATTTGCACCGACATGCCGGCATCGTCCAGCCGCACGATCAGCGCCTTGGGCGGCAAACGCAGCTTCAACAAAGCATCCACCCCGGCGCCAATGTTGAATACCGCCTTGAGCTGCGTCTGCTCGTCAAAGAACTGCTGGGGCGGCGCCCAGACCACTGCGTGGTCGGCCGGTGGTGCGCCAGGCGCCCACAGGCAGACTTCGGCCCCAGGCAGGGCGGCGCGCAGGCCTTGAAGCCAGGGCTCGGACGCGGTATCGGTACAGCAAAACGTGATGCGCATCAGACCGCTACTTCCAGCTTCAGCAGCTCGGCCCCTTCGGTCACCTGGTCACCCGGAGCGAACAACAACTCGGCCACCGTGCCATCGGCCGGGGCGGCAATGGTGTGCTCCATCTTCATGGCTTCCATCACAGCCAAGGCCTGGCCCTTCTTCACCGCATCGCCGGCCTTGACGGCAAACGACACCACCTTGCCAGGCATGGGTGCAGTCAGGCGGCCAACTTCGGCGTGCACCTCACCGGCATGCGCCAGCGCGTCAATTGCTACGATTTGCGTAGCGCCTAGCGCAGTGAATACGTGGGCTATCTCCCCTTTTTTATACAAATGCACCGTGGAGCGCAGGTCTCCGTAGCGCACATCCAGTGCGCCACCGGCCACGGGTGTGTAACGCAGGGCCGCGGTGTTGCCATCAATCGTCAGCTGCAGGCCGCCATCGTGCAGGCGCGTGAACAGCGCCGTGTGCGGCTCGCCATGGAACTCCAGCATGAATTCACGGTTGGAGGCGCCGTGCGAACGCCAGCCGTCGCGCTGCGCCCAGGGATCGATCCAGCCTTGGACATTGGCTTGCTGGGCCAGGCGGCCTTCGCTGACCAGCATATCGGCCACCATGGCAGCGGTTGCCATTGGCAGGCCCACCTTTTCCTGGTTGAACAGCACGGCTGATTCGCGCGGGATCAGCGCGGTGTCCAGTTGCGCCTGGGCGAACGACGGGCTGGTGGTCACATGGCGCAGGAACTGCACATTGGTCGTCAGGCCGACGATATGGGTTTGTGCCAGCGCGGTGTCCAGGCGCGCCAGCGCTTGCTCGCGCGTACTGCCGTGGACGATGAGCTTGGCGACCATGGAGTCGTAATACGGGCTGATGGAGTCGCCCTCGCGCACGCCAGAGTCCACGCGCACGGCGTCATCCGCACGCTCGAACGTGGTGCAGACGGGCAGACCGTACACATGCAGCGTGCCGGTGGCGGGCAGGAAATTGTTGTCGGGGTTCTCGGCGCAGATACGCGCCTCGATGGCGTGACCCATGATCCTGAGTTCGTCCTGTGCCTTGGGTAATTTTTCACCACTGGCCACACGCAACTGCCACTCCACCAGGTCCTGGCCGGTGATGGCTTCGGTGACAGGGTGCTCCACCTGCAGGCGGGTGTTCATCTCCATAAAGAAGAAGTTCATCTCACCGCCGTCCCTCTGTTCCACGATGAACTCCACCGTGCCGGCGCCCACATAGTTCACGGCGCGGGCCGCAGCCACAGCGGCCAGCCCCATCTGGGCGCGCATCTCGGGTGTCATGCCGGGAGCGGGCGCCTCTTCCAGCACCTTCTGGTGTCGGCGCTGCACCGAACAGTCGCGCTCGAACAGGTAGACGTAGTTGCCATGCGTGTCACCAAATACCTGGATCTCGATGTGGCGGGGGCGTTGCACATACTTCTCGATCAGCACCGCGTCATCGCCAAAGCTATTGATGGCCTCGCGCTTGCACGAAGCGAGTGCAGAGGCAAAGTCTTCGGCCTTGTCCACCGCACGCATGCCCTTGCCACCGCCACCGGCACTGGCCTTGATCAGCACGGGGTAGCCAATGCGATCCGCCTCGGCCTGCAGCAACGCCGGGTCCTGGTTGGCGCCATGGTAGCCAGGCACCAGGGGAACTCCGGCTTTTTCCATCAGCTGCTTGGATTCGGCCTTCAGCCCCATCGCCTTGATGGCCGAAGCGGGTGGCCCGATAAACACCAGCCCCGCCTTGGCGCAGGCCTGCGCAAACTCTTCGTTCTCGCTCAGAAAGCCGTAGCCGGGGTGGATAGCCTGTGCGCCGGTGGCCTGGGCCGCTGCAATGATTTTTTCCCAGCGCAGGTAGCTGTCCTTGGGAGCGCTGCCGCCAATGTGGATGGCTTCATCACACGCAGCCACGTGCTTGGCACCGGCATCGGCATCGGAATACACGGCAACGGTTTTGACAGCCATGCGTCGCGCGGTGGCGGCAACGCGGCAGGCGATTTCGCCACGGTTGGCGATGAGGATTTTGTTAAACATGTTGGGTAACCTTTGACGATCCAGAGAAAAGGGAAGCAGCGCGGCGCACCGCAGTGCGCAGAAACCGGAACAGGGTGACAGTAACCAGCCCCAGCACCACGATGGCGATGCCCAGACACAGGGCGAACGCCAGCGGATGCTGCGTGGCCAGCCATACGGCGCCCACCACAAGGCCATCTTCCACCAGACTGGCGGCGATGTTGGCAAAGGGTTCTGGCGAGGTGTTGATGGCCGCGCGCGTGGTGGTCTTGGCGGCCTGGCTCGACGCAGCCAGCGTACCGCCCAACAGCGCGACCAGGGCAGTGGCAGTGGCACTGTCTGCCCCTAACGCACCGGCCGCCAGCGCCGCTCCGGCTGGAATACGGATAACGCTGTGAATCAGATCCCACAGCGAATCGACACCAGGAATCTTGTCGGCAAGAAACTCAACCAGCAGCATCACCCCGCTGCCTATCAACATGGCCGGGTGTTGCAAAACATGCAGACCTGAGGGCAGCGTGATCCACCCCGCCGCGCCCGACGCCCCTACCAGAAAGACGACCGCGTACAAACGAAAACCACTGGCCCACCCCAATGCAGCCGCCAATGCCAGCAGTTGGGGCAGGCCCAACGGACCTGAGCTCTGCATCTGGGCCAGGATTGCATCCATTACAAATTTCCTTTGACCATGAGAAGAAGCGAAAGACCGCGCACCTGATGGGTCCGCTACATGCGGAAAAGACCGAACTTCACTTCCGGAATCGGTGCGTTAAGCGAGGCCGAAAGCCCCAGCGCCAGCACGCGGCGCGTGTCGGCCGGATCGATGATGCCGTCGTCCCACAAGCGGGCCGTGGCGTAGTAGGGGTGGCCCTGCACTTCGTACTGCTGGCGGATGGGCGCCTTGAAGGCTTCTTCCTCGTCCTTGGTCCATGCTCCGCCCTTGGCTTCAATACCGTCGCGGCGCACCGTGGCCAGCACACTGGCCGCCTGTTCGCCGCCCATGACACTGATGCGCGCGTTGGGCCACATCCACAAAAAACGGGGGCTGTAAGCGCGACCGCACATGCCGTAGTTGCCAGCGCCAAAGCTGCCGCCAATGATGATGGTGAACTTGGGCACGTTGGCGGTGGCAACCGCTGTGACCATCTTGGCGCCGTTGCGGGCGATACCTTCGTTTTCGTACTTGCGCCCGACCATGAAGCCGGTGATGTTCTGCAGAAACACCAGCGGGATCTTGCGCTGACAGCACAGCTCGATAAAGTGCGCGCCCTTCAGCGCCGACTCGCTGAACAAAATGCCGTTGTTGGCGATGATGCCCACCGGCATGCCTTCGATGTGGGCGAAACCCGTCACCAGCGTGGTGCCAAAGCGGGGTTTGAATTCGTGGAACTCGGAACCATCCACGATGCGGGCAATGATTTCCCGCACGTCGAAGGGCTTGCGGGTGTCGGTGGGAATCACGCCATACAGCTCTTCTGCTGCAAATTTGGGAGCTACTGGTGCAATCAATGCGGGGGCTAGAGGCTTTTTTTGATTCAAATTGGCAACGGCGGTGCGCGCAATCGACAGCGCGTGCAGGTCGTTCTGCGCCAGGTGGTCGGCCACGCCCGAGAGGCGCGTGTGCACATCGCCACCACCCAGGTCTTCGGCTGTCACCACCTCACCGGTGGCAGCCTTCACCAAGGGCGGGCCGCCCAGGAAGATGGTGCCCTGGTTCTTGACGATGATGGTCTCGTCGCTCATGGCGGGCACATAGGCGCCACCGGCCGTGCACGAGCCCATGACGACGGCGATCTGCGCGATGCCCTCGGCGCTCATGTTGGCCTGGTTGAAGAAGATGCGGCCAAAGTGGTCTCGGTCGGGAAAAACTTCATCCTGGTTGGGCAGGTTGGCTCCGCCCGAATCCACCAGATAGATGCAGGGCAGGCGGTTTTGCTGGGCGATTTCCTGTGCGCGTAAATGCTTTTTGACGGTAACGGGGTAATAGGTTCCGCCCTTCACCGTGGCATCGTTGCACACGATCATGCAGTCCACACCAGAGACGCGACCAATGCCGGCAATCACCCCGGCGCAGGGCGCACTGTCGGTGCCGTCGCGGTCCGGGTACATGCCCATGGCGGCCAACGGTGACAGTTCCAAGAAAGGCGTTCCAGCGTCCAGCAGGTTGTGCACGCGGTCGCGGGGCAACAGCTTGCCGCGGGCAGTGTGCTTGGCGCGTGCGGCGTCACCACCTCCCATAGCCGCTTTGTCGGTCTGGGCGTTCAGATCGGTAACCAGGGCGCGCATGGCGTTGGCATTGGCCACAAAATCGGCAGATCGGGCGTTGAGTTGGGTTTCCAGAATGGACATGTCGGTGTTCCAGGGAAGAAAGGTTCGGAGCAGACTGCATTTTCAGCCGGTTCGGGCCAGTATGGCGGGCCACAGAGGTTGCAAATCGTGCCACGCACAGAAAAGTGTTGCACACTCGTACCATGGTTACCCTATCGCCCGTTGCCGCAACACCCATGGTTTTTGCTCGCGCCATTGTGAGCGCCTACCAGCGCTATGGGCGCGACGCTGGCGCCGCACTACACCAGGCACAAATTACGCCAGAACAGCTTGCGAAGCCCGATTCACGCATCACCGCCCGGCAAATGGAGACGTTGTCGGGCACGGCCATGCAGGAACTGGATGACGAGGCGTTGGGCTGGTTCAGCCGGCGCCTGCCCTGGGGCAGCTATGGCATGCTGGCGCGCGCCTCCATCAGCGCGCCGACGCTGCACTTGGCGCTGGCGCGCTGGTGCCGTCACCACGGCCTGATTGCGCCCGACATTGCGCTGTCGCTTGATGTTGTGGGCAACGTGGCGACTATTCGCATCAAGGAGCACTTTGCACCACGGGAAGGCTTTGCGACTGGGGACTCTGCTCCGTGTCCCCCGCCCGCCTTGCGGGCTCCTCCTTTACCTGCGCAGAATCCCCAGTCGCAAAGCCTTCCGGCACCCATGCGCGAATTCTGTCTGGTCTCCGTGCTGCGCAACATCCACGGCCTGGCCTGCTGGCTGGTGGACTCGCGCATTGCGTTGCTGGGTGCGCAATTTCCGTTTTCACCCCCACCGCACCACAGCGCCTATGCCGTGCTTTTCTCTGGCCCCACAACATTTGACAGCGGCCCAGCCAGCATCCAGTTTGACGCCCAGTACCTGGCCCTGCCCCTGCGCCGCGATGAGAAAGCGCTGCAACAAATGCTGCAGCACGCCCTGCCACTGACCGTGCTGCAGTACCGCCGCGACCGCCTACTGGTACAACGCGTGCGCCAGGCCTTAGCGAGCCACGCCCAGCAAACACATAGCGCAGAAGCGTTGGCCTCGCTTCTGCATGTATCCCCGCGCACACTGCACCGCCAGCTAAAGGAAGAAGGCGCAACGCTGCAGGGCCTGAAAGACGAGGTGCGCCGGGGTCGCGCCGTTGAGCTGCTGCACCGCACCGAGCGCCCTATCAAACAGGTCGCAGAGGCATCAGGCTTTCGCAACGAAAAAAGTTTTATCCGCGCTTTCAAGGGCTGGACCGGCTTGTCTCCGGCCGAGTTTCGCAAACAGGCTGCTCCCCTGGCGTGATTTGCGCCCTTGTTGTCACGTGCACGGCAAACGGATTCAATAGACTTCGCACCATGATCACCCTCTACCACTGCGTCAGTGCCCGATCTTTTCGCCCCTTGTGGCTGCTGGAAGAATTGGGCATCCCCTACAACCTGCACATGCTGCCGTTTCCACCCCGTGCCTTGGCGCGCCCATTTCTGCAAGAGAACCCGCTGGGCACCGTGCCACTGCTGGTAGCCGGAGAAACCCGCATGACCGAGTCTGCAGCCATGTGCCAATTCCTGGCAGCACGGCACAGCCCCGGTGTGCTGGATGTCCCGGCGCAGGATGCCGCATACGGCGCCTACCTGAACTGGCTGCACATGAGCGATGCCACGCTCACCTTCCCGCAAACCCTGGTGCTGCGCTACACCCACTTCGAACCTGCCGAGCGCAGGCACCCCCAGGTGGCCGAAGACTACAGCCGCTGGTTTCTGGCTCGCATGCGGGCTGTGGATGCGGCCTTACAGGGTCAAGAGTATCTGTGTGCAGGGCGGTTTACCGCCGCAGACGTGGCGGTGGCCTACGCACTGATGTTGGCACAGCATTTGGGTTTGATGACACGATTCACGCCCGTCGTGGTAGCCTACTGGGAACGCCTGCAGCAGCGCCCCGCATTCCAGCGCGCCATGGCCATCCAGCACCAGTCAGCTATTGAGCAGGGTGTGCCCACCACGCCCGCGCCTGATATTCGGACCTGAACAGCGCCGGGTCACTTTGTAAAAGAATGTTCAAACGCTGGCGATCCCGCCATACTGAATGGAAAATATTTAAACTACAAGAGTGTTCACATTGACGGCCTACATCCTCGCTACAGTGGCAGTCGCCCTGGGAATTGCTG
>Ga0247844_1008285_pt1 | contig 11371 bp, 10 predicted proteins | sample LaCtaG_FD_192421 | JGI IMG/M metagenome (GOLD analysis project Ga0247844, IMG submission 192421) | Freshwater microbial communities from meromictic Lake La Cruz, Castile-La Mancha, Spain - LaCruzMarch201714.5m_1 | ecosystem: Environmental > Aquatic > Freshwater > Lake | place: Spain: Castile-La...
CCCCGAAGGCGTCGCCAAAGCCACCATCCGCCCGCTGCTGCTGATCACCAAAATCACCTACCCCTTTACCTTCATTCTCTCAAAAACCAGCGACCTGATCCTCCGGCTCATGCGCATCAAACCCTCGGCCGAATCGAAGGTGACCGAAGAGGAGATCAAGGCCATGGTGCAGGAGGGAGCCGAAGACGGCGAGGTGCAGGAGATCGAACAGGACATCGTGGAGCGCGTGTTCCACCTGGGTGACCGCAAAATATCCTCCCTCATGACCCACCACTCCGACCTGGTGTGGCTCGACATCCGTGAATCGCCGGTTGAGATCCGCACGAAGATGCGCGATGAGCTCCATTCTGTTTATCCGGTGTGTGATGATGACCTCGACAATGTATTGGGGGTGATCCACATCAAGGAGCTCTTCCTTTCGAACATCTGCGACGACAACTTCAGCCTGAACGACCAGATGAAACCGGCCCAGTTTGTACCCGAACACTCCACCGCCTACGAAACCCTCGAGATCTTCAAGCTCAATAAAATTCACTATGGACTGGTGGTCGATGAATATGGATCCACGGTGGGGATGGTCACGCTGAACGACATCCTCGAAGCGCTGGTGGGCGATTTCAATGAACCCAACCCCGACGAACCGCAGATCAACCAGCGCGACGACGGCTCCTGGCTGGCCGACGGACAGATGTCGTTTTACGAATTTGCCTACGAATTCAACATCCAGGGATTCGATAAGAACAAGGTGAAGTTCGACACCCTGGCCGGACTCGCCATGAGCATCCTCCGCCATATCCCCAAACCCGGCGAGAAGTTCACCTGGAAAGACTATGAGTTCGAGATCGTGGATCTGGACGGGAACAGGATTGATAAGGTGATTATCAAAAAGCGTGAGGCGTGACGGAATCTTTTGCGTGTCAATGGCAGGAATAATATGAGAAAAGGAATATTAGTTACCACAACACCACTGCGGCTGTCACTCGATTATATTTATAAGGCTTACCATTAACTTACCACCGTTCCAGCCTGAGGTGGCTTATGTGGTAACTCAATATTCCTTTAAATTTTCTTTTCCGTTCCAGCCTGAGGTGGCTTATGTGGTAACTTAATATTCCTTTTTAATTTCTTTTTTTTCGTTCCAGCCAGAGGTTGCTCATGTGGTACCTGTTATTCCTTCATTACCCCATTCCTCCATTACTTTTCACCTGTTACCCTGTTACTTTTTTTTAGTCCTAAGTCCTTCGTCATTGGTAATTGGACATTGGGATCACCATTTTTTAGCCATCTATGGTGGTTCTAATCATCAAAATGGTTAATATTGTTCATAATATCCTGATTGATAATGGAAAAGCTTATTGAAAAATCGAATAAAAGCATTCAGTCCGTCCACTATCCTTATCAACGCGGGGTGATTGGAAAGATCGACTGGAATTGAAGAATATTTATGATTCCATGCCTGAATTGAAACTGGCCTTCTCCGGGTCATGAGGAAATTGCCTCCGGAATCGTCCAAATGATCCCGGTGTTCAAACATTTTTCATCCTATCTGAAAAGCGGATTTTATCCATATTTCCTTGAACCGGAGCGGGATTATCTCTCCACGCTTGAACAGGTTATCCGGACTGTGATGGAAACTGATTTGCGATTTATTGAGAATTTCGATATTGCCCAGAGTAAAAAAATGCTGACGCTTTTAAAAGTGATCGCTGCCTCGGTTCCATTTAAGCCCAATGTTTCGAAAATCAGTCAGAAAACCGGTTTGCACCGGCAAACAGTGTTACAATATTTTCAATATCTCGAAAAAGCAAGGATGATCAAACTTGTCAATCAACCTGAAAGGCACATCAGGCCGACTTCCTGGTTGATCATAAATTTGTGATCGAAATCGGGCATCATAACAGGATCCCATTGTGGCTTCTGGGGTTTTTGTACTGAGAAAAGCATGACGCGTGACGGATGACGAATATTTTTTTATATTACCCCGTTACCTTGTCACCTTGTTACCTTTTTTTATATCTTTACGCTCTGTAGCATAACGCTGTGTGGTATAATGCCATAAAGTATAATTATAAAGTGATGATATACAATCCGTTTTGTTATGGGAAGACGGTTGACGGACCGTTTTTCTATGGTCGGGACAGAGAGCTGGAGGAGATCAAATTATCCATGCGAAATGCAACGAATCTCATCATGTATTCGCCCCGTCGCACCGGAAAGTCCTCCCTGGTCATAAAAGCGCTGAAAGACCTGGAGGCTGAAGGACATCCAACCGTTTACATCGACTTTTTCAAGGTCTCTTCGCGTGAAAAATTTATTGAACTTTACGCCCGGGAGGTGGTCCGCCCGTTAAAAAACTGGACAAAAGGGCTGCAGTGGATACAGGGTTTGATCCGCGGGATCCAGCCTGCCATGGGTTTGGATCAGTCGGGATTGCCTGAGTTAAGGCTCTCCATCGATCCAACGCAAACGGCCATGGCGTTCGAGGATATCATCAATCTACCGGCAAAATCAAAACATGAAAAATGCTGGATCGTGGCATTTGACGAATTTCAGGAGATTGAAAAGTTAAACGGGGAGTCGTTTGAGAAGGAGCTCAGGGCCAGCTTTCAGCATCATCACAATGTGAGTTATCTTTTCCTGGGAAGTCAACGCCATTTGCTTTGGAATATGTTTTCGCGGAAAGAGAGGGCTTTTTACAAATTTGGTAAGTTATACCATTTGCAGAAACCTTCGGAAAAAGAGACCCTGGCTTTTATTGAGGAACGTTTCGCATCGGGTGGATATCCTGTTTCTGAGGAACTGAGCCGAAAAATTCTGGATCAAACCCATAATATTCCCTACTATGTTCAATACCTGAGTGCGGAGATTTGGGAATATGCGCGCCTTAGTTCAAAAATGCCCGGAGATATTTACCAGGAGGCGATGGAACGACTGCTCATCAATCAGGCAGATTATTTCCAGGGAATCCGGAGTCAATTGACCGCTTTCCAGGTGAAGCTGTTGTCGGCGGTTGCCCAGCATGGCTTTGGGAGCTACGAATCAGCGTTCATGCAGAAATACCGCCTCTATCCAACCTCCAGCGTGCAAAAAGCATTCAAACGGATGATCGATCTCGATATCCTTGAAAAACAAGACAATCAGCTGGTCATGACAGATCCCTTTTTTCAGGTATGGCTGAATGGACAAATGTGAAAAAACGTAACAAGGTGACAGGGTGACAAGGTGAAAAGGTGACAAGGTGACAAGGTAAGAAGTGATAAAGTAATGAAGTAATGAAGTAAAAAATTCGTAATTCGTCATTAGAAAATGTTCGGACTCAACTATTTCTTCTACAAGGCGCTGTCGCTATTCATCATGCCGCTGGGGTTTGCGCTTGTTTTGCTGATCGGGGCGCTTCTGTTCATGATGTATAAAAGAAGAGGGGCGGCGGGGATGCTGCTGCTTCTCATTACTGCCTGGCTGTGGCTGTGGAGTACCCCCATGTGGAGCAACTGGATTTGCGGGAAGCTGGAGTCGCAGTATCGCTGGCAGTCGGCTAATCAATATCCGGTGGCGGATGCCATCGTGGTGCTGGGCGGCGGCATCCGGGGCGATGCCGGACCCACACTTCCTTCGCTTGACCTGGGCCCGGCGGCCGACCGCGAACTCTTTGCATCCCGGCTATACCATGCGGGCCGGTCAAAGATGATCGTGGTGAGCGGCGGGGTGGACCCCATCTCTGGTACCGGCGTGTCCGGCGTGGCCATGAAGCAGTTTCTGGTGATGCTCGGGGTGCCGGCCGAAGCCATCCGCGTGGAGGGGCGCAGCAAGAATACTGTCGAAAATGCACAGGAGGTAAAGCGAATGATGGCACTGACGAACGATAGGCCGGTAAATGATCTCCCTGTCAAGGATAAACCGGTAAAAGGGATCTCCGGGAAGAAAAAGCAATTGAATGGACTTTCTGTGAAAGATAAACAGGTTATTTCCGATTCAGGAGATGTCAAATCGATCCTGCTGGTCACCTCCGCCCAGCATATGCCCCGGGCCTTCGATCTGTTCGCCCGCACCGGCCTGCGGATCATCCCGGCCCCGGCCGATTTCCAGGTGGTAAACACACCATTTTCCATCAACCTGTTGCTTCCCGATGCCGAGGCGCTTGGGAACAGTTCAAGTGCATGGAAAGAGTTTGTGGGGAGATTTTTAAGCAAAAGGTGATGAAAAATCGTGACATGTGACGCGTGACGGGTGACGGAAAAATGCGATAAGCGTCGATTGCAAGAAAGGAATAACAGGTACCCACTCGCAACTGCGCCTGTCACTCGATTATATTTATATGGTTTACTCTTAACTTATCACCGTTCCAGCCTAAGGTTGCTCATGTGGTACCTTTTATTCCTTCATTTCTCCATTACTTATTTATCGCCAAGTTCTTCTGTCATTCGTCATTCGTCACTCGTAATTGGTCATTAAAGGTCGATCAGGTGAAATAATATCCCTGGCGCGAGTCAGGTGGGAAAAAACCACTTTGGTCGGGATGTTTTCTGCCGGTCTGAAGTTGATGCTGCTGAGCAACGATTTAACAGATACTGCATTTGAAGGAAAAATCGCAGAACATATCGTATTGACAGCGCGACAACAAAAACGTGACGCGTGACACGTGACGCGTGACGGAAAAAATTTGTAATAAGAATAATACGTTACCACAAGAGCCACCTTAGCCTGGAACGGTGATAAGCTGCAGGAAAATCTTTATAAATACAATCGAGTGACAGGCGCAGTGGCGCTGTGGTAACCTAATATTCTGCCCCAATCGAGTGACAGGCGCAGTGGCGCTGTGGTAACCTAATATTCTGCCCCAATCGAGTGACAGCCGCATTATGATGACCAATTAATAGACCACCGATGAGGGAATATTGGGATGAAGCGGATTGGCGATGACGCACTGGCGTGCGGGATGTATCATGATATCCATATCTTCCATGGGAATGGCCCCGAGCAGGCACTGATTTCCGAGAACCATGGCACCTGAAAAGCTGACCCTGCCCTGCCAGTCGATCTTGATCGGCCCCACATAAGGTATCTGATGAACTACACCATCAGCAAGCGTAACAGGACGTTTTTCAAACTCATCAAGTTTTAGTTGTATGGCCTGCGATTCAGTAATGCAAAGGTGCAGCGCTCCTGTATCAACCAAACATTCAACCTCTAAGGGATGGATTTCAGGAAACCGGGGGTTAGATAATTTTATGAAGGCTTTAACTATTTCCATGAAGTAAATTGCAAGATCTTATCTGGCAGACAAAGGTAGATGACAATTTGCGAATTTCGATGTACCAATACCAATTTTTTCCCGCTTCGAAAATTCGTAATCCATTCATAGTTCAAAAAACACCCTTCAAAGAAAAAGAAAGTTTAAAGAGAGGGAATAATGAGTTACCACATAAGGCAGCTGCGAATGTGGTAACTATTTTTCTCCCGCCTACAATCTGCTCCTTATTTGATCTGGAGAATGCAACAGGCATAGTGCGCATCCGACATCACAAACTCGAGCGGCGTCACGGTCTTTCCCTGTCCGTAATCCCAATAGGCCGCCTCCTTCACCCATCGTTCAAAGCCGACGGTATTGAGGATGAATAACTGCATTCCGGGCTTGGCCATTTTCAACCAGGTATTCACCACATCCGTTCTGAAGTCGGTGTCCTCATCGTCAAAATAGGCAGCCGATGAGATCCAGGTTTTTGCCGGTTCATAGTTTATGGGTTGCCGCCACACTGTTTTGTCGTGATAATCAGGATGCGGGGATCCCTTTTTCCATTCGGGATATTTCCGGGTTCCGTCGTATTCATGCGAACTCCAGGCATACCAGTAGATGTTCTCCTTTTTTTTATCCTTCAGCAAATCGGCCTTGGCCTTAAACAGGGAGGCCATCATCGATCCATAGGTTTGGCCTTCAGGCAAAAGGGCCCTCAGATCGAGCCGCTCGGTGCCGGCCTTGACATAAAAAATGCCATTCTGATAATCGTACTGCGCCGGATTGTATTTATCAAAGGATGGCGCTCCCCCGATGGATACCGCAATGGATCCGTAGCCGAAGGCTTTAAAATAGGCGGGATCGGGCCCGTCGTACGATGAAGTAAACGCCACCAGCAGCAGGGTGGCCAGGATTGTGAATCCCGATTTTGTCTTTTTCATGGGTTTTGGTTTTAACTGACTGGTTGTTGCAAATATATGCAATGAAAACCCCGAAAGCAAGAGGGGGTCAAAAATCGTGACGCGTGACGAAAAATCATTGTATGCGTTGATGGCAGAATATTAGTTTACCACAATGCGCCTGTTGCTCAATGGTGAAAGAATAATAGTTACCACAACGCAGCTACGTCTGTCACTCGAAGGTATTCATAAGGATATTCCACATTCCCAGCACCGCTCCAGACTGAGGCTGCTTATGTGGTAACTTATTATTCTTTCATGTAATTTCTGCTCTCTTTTCCGTTCCAGGCTAAGGTGGCTTTTGTGGTAACTTATTATTCTCTTTGCGAATTTTTTTTACACGTGTCACGATTTTTGTCACGCGTCACGCGTCACGTGTCACGATTTTGGTCACGTGTCACGTTTTTCTTGTATTATGTATGAAAAACATTATCTTTGTCATACATAATCTTTGACATGAAATGATATGTTCGTAAACAGGAAGAATGAAAGGGCCAGGCTGGAGCGTGCCCTGGCGGATGAAAAGCCCCAGCTTATTGTGGTTTACGGCAGGCGCAGGTGCGGTAAATCCACATTGTTGCGTGAAGTTCTCCCGCAAAACAGCATCTATTTTTCAGCCGATATGCGGGAGAAACCCCTTCAGATAATGGCACTGGCGAACCAGATCGGGGAGATGATTCCGGGCTTCAGCAAACCAGTTTACCCCGATTGGGAAAGCCTTCTCAACAGCCTGAACCGTAATCTGCAGAAAAGGATTACCCTTTGTCTGGATGAATTTCCCTACCTGGTGAAAAACAGCCCTGAATTGCCTTCTGTCATTCAGCGGATCATTGATGAAAAGGGGCATGAAAATTACAATCTGATCCTATGCGGATCTTCACAGCAAATGATGTATGGTCTTGTGCTTGACGGTTCCTCCCCGCTTTACGGCCGGAGTGACGAGATCATCCGGGTAAAACCAATGAACATTCATCATCTCCGCGAATATCTGCAAATTCCATCAATGGAGGTGATTGCCGAGTATGGCATCTGGGGCGGAGTGCCACGCTACTGGGAATTACGCAAACAGAGCGTTCATTTTGAAGATGCAGTCAGGCGGCACCTTCTCGACCAGAATGGCGTGTTATATGAAGAACCGGAACGCCTCTTTTCGGACGAGATGCGTACATCCGTACAGGCATTTTCGGTATTAAGTCTCATCGGTGCAGGATGTCACCGGATGTCGGAAATTGCCGGCAGATTAGGAAAACCTGCAACCCAGTTATCAAGATTGCTCGGATTTCTTAACGATCTGGGATATATCAGGCGAGAAATACCTTTCGGTGAATCAATCAGGTCAACCAAAAAAAGTCTCTATAAAATAGACGATCCTTTTCTTAATTTCTATTTTACATTCCTTCTGCCCAATAAAAGCAGACTTGATTTTGGATTGACTGACCTCGTGTGGGATGATATCGCCGGACAATATGATGGCTACCTGTCTCTGTTGTGGGAAGATCTTTGCCGGAACTGCGTTCCCTTTCTTGAAGTTGAAGGTACCCGGTTTAATCCTGCCGAACGCTGGTGGGGAAACGGACTGGACGGAAAACCCATGGAACTGGATATTGTGGCCGAATCGACCGATCATAAAATCCTGCTGATCGGGGAGGCCAAATGGTCTGAAAGGATTTCACCAAAAGAGATAAATGCCTCTCTGAATCAAAAATGGCTCAACCTGCCGTTTAAAAAGCCTCGCAAGGTGGTTAAAGCAGTTTTCTCAAAAGTGCCGGCCGGTATTCCTCACCCTGAATTGAAGCAATTTGGACCGGAAGAGGTTGTGACACGTGTCGCGTGACGGAAAAACATTGTACACGTCGATAGCAGAATATTAGGTTCCCACATAAGCCACTGCGCCTGTCGCTCGATTGGGGCAGAATATTAGGTTACCACAGCGCCACTGCGCCTGTCACTCGATTGTATTTATAAAGATTTTCCTGCAGCTTATCACCGTTCCAGGCTAAGGTGGCTCTTGTGGTAACCTAATATTCCTGCTTTTTAAATTTTCTTTTCCGCTCCAGCCTGAGGTTGCTCATGTGGTACCTGTTATTCCTTCTGTTTAAACTTTCTTTTTCCATTCCAGCCTGAGGTGGCTTTTGCGGTACCTCATTATTCCTTTGTAAAATATTCTCTTTTTTCCGTCACGCGTCACGCTTTTCCGTATCTTTTGACCTGGATCTGATCGTAAATATCATGAATGAGGCCAATCCGCTGGCACCACTTGCCGAAATTTATGAATAACCAGGATTACATTTCTCATCTTGCCGAATCCAAAGCAATTTATCACACGCAAAAGGCGAAGGTCCCGTTTGAAGAAAAATTGAAAATTATCATCGAACTCCAAAAAATGGAAATGGAGATGATAAAACGTAACAAATCCAGAAAAACCAGCAAAAAATTCCGACAAGTGTGGATATGTAAGACGTGACGAAAATCGTGACAAAAATCGTGACGAGACCTATTTCATGCAATTTGCCATCGCAGCCCGGATTAATTTCGAACAAGGATTCTTTTTTTTCCTTATATTTGCGTAAAAAAAGAAATGAATTTTCATGAGTTCCGGAAGAAAATGTTTATATTGGGGTATTTTACCCCGAATCAGGTATATACCTGGCATGCGGAATTCGATAAAAACAACCTGGTTAGGTGGGAGAAAAAGGGGCTTCTTGTTAAACTTCGCAATGGTCATTATAGTTTCCCGGAATTTCTTGGTGAAAAAAGCTTTTCCCTTTTCATTGCCAACCGCATTTACCGGCCATCTTATGTCAGTCTCCATACTGCGCTTTCATTCTATGGACTTATACCCGAATCGGTCGTGCAAATTACCAGTGTTTCAACATTGAAAACAGCCACCTTTCAAAACCCTTTTGGAACCTACACCTATCAAACAGTTCAGCCCCGGTTCATGTTCGGTTTTGAAACCCGTCCGTTGCCCGGTGGTCGAAGCCTGCTTCTTGCAAGGCCCGAAAAAGCATTGTTTGACCTGCTGTACCTCTATCCGTTCTACAACACCGAGCAGGAATTAACTGCACTGCGTATTGACCCTGATTTGATTCATGATGATTTCGACATTGGTTTATTTAGATCCTATATCGCCCGGATTCAAAGCAAGACGATGGAACGGCGGTCAGAATTATTCTTAAAGGTTTATGGATTATGATCCTGCTAGACAACATCAAGACATTCTTTCCTGCGCTCATTCGCGAAAATCCTGCTCATCAGAAATATATGCTTAAAGAGTATATCCAACTGATGATCCTCGATTTTCTTGCCACCACCAGCTATATCCGGAATATCGTATTTATCGGAGGCACCAATTTGCGGCTGGTAAAAGGGATTGACCGGTTTTCGGAAGATCTGGACTTTGAGTGTAAAGGACTTTCAAACCGGGAATTTATTCAAATGACAGACGATGTGCTGGTTTTTCTTCAACGGTTTGGGATGAAGGTCGAATTGCGGGATAAACAAAAAGAGAATTTGACGGCATACCGGCGGAATTTCTTTTTTCCGGAGTTGCTGTTTGAAATGGGTTTATCGGGTTACCGTGATGAACGGTTCTTAATTAAAATAGAGGCCCAGGATCAGGGAATGGTATATCAGCCCGAGATGGTCAACATCAAAGGATGTGGATTTTATTTCCCTTTTCCGGTTCCTGACGACCGTGTTTTGTGTGCCATGAAAATCGCCGCATTGCTCTCACGTCAAAAAGGTCGTGATTTCTATGATGCCATGTTTCTTCTCGGACAATCAACTCCTGATTATGACTTTCTGCAGGCAAGATGCGGCATTCCTGATCTGACATCGTTAAATCGGGCTGTAACGGAAATGCTGACCAAAGTTGATTTAACCAATAAAGCCAGAGATTTTGAACATCTGCTTTTCGAAAAGAGAAACAGTACCCGCATCCTCTTATTTAATGACTTTTTCAAAAACCTTAAACCCGGAATGAGTGACGAATGAAAACCGTGACATGTGACGCGTGACGCGTGACGGAAAATCAACCCAGTCGCCACTGCGCCTGTCACTCGATTGGGGCAGGAATATTAGGTTACCCCACCGCCACTGCGCCTGTCACTCGATTGGGGCAGGAATATTAGGTTACCACACCGCCACTGCGCCTGTCACTCGATTGGGGCAGTAATATTAGGTTACCCCACCGCCACTGCGCCTGTCACTCGATTGGGGCAGTAATATTAGGTTACCCCACCGCCACTGCGCCTGTCACTCGATTGTATTTCGATAGATTTAACTTCTACTTATAACCGTTCCAGCCTAAGGTGGCTCATGTGGTAACCTAATATTCCTTCGGTTTAAATTTTCTTTTCCGTTCCAGCCTAAGGTGGCTCATGTGGTAACCTAATATTCCTTCGGTTTAAATTTTCTTTTCCGTTCCAGCCTAAGGTTGCTCATGTGGTACCTGTTATTCCTGCTATTTATATTTTCTTTTCCGTTCCAGCCTAAGGTGGCTTATGTGGTAACCTAATATTCCTTCGGTTTAAATTTTCTTTTCCGTTCCAGCCTAAGGTGGCTTATGTGGTAACCTAATATTCCTTCTTTAATTTTCTTTTCCACCCTAGTCTGAGGTTTCTGATGCTGTAACTCATGATTCCTTTGTGAAAAATCGTATATCGTATATTGTAAATCGTAAATCCCTTTGTCACTTGTCACTTGTCACTTGTCATTCGTCATTCGTCACTTGTCATTCGTCATTCGTCATTCGTCATTCGTCATTCGTCATTAAAAAGGGGCTCCATCGCTGTAGCCCCCTTTGCCCATGAAAAGAGCAGTTTCCTATCTATAGGGTGATTTATTCTTTAAGTCAAAAGCCTTGCAGAATGATGGATTGTGATTATTCGAGCCATTTTGCAAATTTAGCATCTACATCTTCCTCCGTATGTACTTGATTTCTGTCAGCCTGATCAAGGCCTTTTTCTATTTTTTCAAGAAGTACAATTTGATCCAGAATCTTATCGATTGTCACGGAATCAGGAAGTTTCTGAATTCCAGATATAATTTTTTCTTTTGTCAGCATAGATTATTTTTCACTATTATCCGGCTAAAACCTGATTTTCCTTTTGTTCACTTGTAACTATCAAACAATCAGGCATAATCACATTAATTTTAACTTTTTCAAAAACAGACC
>Ga0247844_1008286_pt1 | contig 11370 bp, 7 predicted proteins | sample LaCtaG_FD_192421 | JGI IMG/M metagenome (GOLD analysis project Ga0247844, IMG submission 192421) | Freshwater microbial communities from meromictic Lake La Cruz, Castile-La Mancha, Spain - LaCruzMarch201714.5m_1 | ecosystem: Environmental > Aquatic > Freshwater > Lake | place: Spain: Castile-La...
GTCGTTGATGGTAACTTTCGCGGTAGCAGCAACAACTAAGGAATCTGCAGTTACTAAAGCAGCAGTGAGCTCTGCAGCAGTGCCTGTAATTACAACAGCATTGCTAACAGTTACCGCACCTGTTGTTTTAGCGCCAAGTGCGCTCAGAGCTGTTGCTGTTAGAGCAGCGTCCGCTGCATCGTTGACAGTGATGGTGTAAGCGTTGCCGGTCTCGGCAAGGGCTTGAAAGGAGGCTAGGTCACCGGTTACGAGGGTTGCTGTAACTACGCTAGTTGTTTTGGCTGCGATGGCATTGGCATCACTAACGGAAATTGTGCCTGTGATGGTGATCTTGGCGTTAGCAGCAACAACTAAGGAATCTGCGGTTACTAAAGCAGCAGTTACCTCTGCAGCAGTGCCTGTAATTACAACAGCATTGCTAACAGTTACCACACCTGTTGTTTTAGCGCCGATAGCACTTAGTGCGGTAGCACTTAGTGCAACGTCTGCTGCGTCGTTGATGGTAACTTTCGCGGTAGCAGCAACAACTAAGGAATCTGCAGTTACTAAAGCAGCAGTGAGCTCTGCAGCAGTGCCTGTAATTACAACAGCATTGCTAACAGTTACCGCACCTGTTGTTGTAGCGCCGAGGGCGCTTAACCCATTGGCATTTAAGGCCGTATTGTCAGTATCGCTTATCGTGACATTTACAGTATTTGATGTGTTGAGTTTTTTGCCAGAACTTCCTCTGTTGGTGATCAGAGCAGTTGTTACTGCTGCTGCAGAACCAGTAATTGTTGATACGGAAATCGCCGTTACTAAATTTGTAGCAGCTGCTGTTATTAAATTTAAATCAGCAGCTGCTACCGAACTTGTGTCGTTAACAGTTATAGCACCTATAATTTTAGAGATTGTCTTGAGGTCGGATGCAGCGCCGGTGAAAATAATGTTTGGTACTATTAATTCAGTCACGTTTCCCTTCTCTAAGGTTACAGCACTGCCTGATGCCGGAGTGAATTGATAGTTCGTGCCGACGCTGGTAACTACAACATTGCCAAAGTTGCTGGGTAGCATCCATACAGTGCCAGCACCAGAATTCGATAATGTAAAGACCGGACTTGGCGCTTGTGGGGCAGGAGCTACAGCTGGAGATATAAGAAGATTAGTTGATGTTAATATTAATTGGTGCGTAGCTTTTTGAGGAGCATCAATTACCTTAAGAAAATTTCTACCTTTATCAGCTGCGTCCATTGTGGTGTAGGCAACTATTTTAGCAGGATTTATAGCAATGTCTTCTGAATAACTATTCGCTGCCTCAAGCCTTGCAACCAAGATGGCTTTTAAAGCACCGGCTTCTCCAATCATTGGCAGATTCATGCCTGCATTAGAGATTGTTAATGCCAGAAACTCTACTTTTACTAGGTTCGACGCAACTACAGCAGACCAATCAAGAATTTCTACGTCTGCAGCGTTCCTTGCAAATAGTCGTTGATAATATAGATTAATTCTTTGTTTGATATCAATTTCTGTTGTATTTACATTCTCATTTTTATTGAGTTTATTCATCTCAATGCCGTATTCATCTGATGCAACAAGATATGAAACTATTTCTTCAATCCTTAATCCGGTTGCAGGCCAGGCAACCAAGGATTTTGGATCGGCGGGCCTGCCAAAATAAGCAAGTGTAAATTGCTGAACGTCTCTGGCAGTAACTAATGTCATTTCAGTAAACTGCCCTCTATGTTTTTTTATTTATTACTATAGTTCAAATGAGCCTTTGGGGCTGACGCTGTCACATTTCTTAAAAATGTCTACATAAATTTATTCATTTTTGGTTACACAAACAACAAATTACATTAAACCAGTTGTTTTATTATTTACTAGTACTGCTGTTCCCAGGTGAAGCTAATGAAGCTTTACTGAAAAGCATCAAGCAACTTCTTAACATTTGCATGCCAGTCCTAGAAGGTATTGTAGGATGAATAAGCTATAAAAATCCTAGATGATAAGAAATTTTGCAAATGTTGAAGTAGCGGAAAATTTGAATGTTCCCCATCAAATTCATGAGGGGGATCATCTCTACCAATTTTTAGTAGATCATCCCGATATTGGAGATAGGGCCCTAGAGGAGTATTTCTTGTCGGCCCGCGAATCTGCCGAGCGCATAGCCGAAATAATTAAGCGAAATGTGCAACCGCATGGATTAGCCAATACTAATATAGAAAAGTTCTCACTTTTCGACTTTGCCTCAGGATTTGGCATGGTAAATAGGCATTTTCGAAACGTTGTGCCTGGCGCTGATGTAATGGCTTGTGATATTCATCCAGAAGCTGTTGCTTTTCATCGGAATTATTTGGGAATTGATTGTCAACTTTCAAGCGAAATGCCAAGTGATCTAATTATTAATTCCCAATACGACGTTGTGCTTGCATTATCCTTTTTTTCTCATATGCCAAACCATACCTGGAGTGACTGGTTGTCTGTTTTACTCGATGTAGTAAAGGAGGGAGGCTTGATGATTTTTACCACGCATGGACCTTCTTCAGGAATAGCGAAAGTTAACTGTTTAGTTGACAAAGGATTAAATTTTAAGTTTTATTCGGCATCCGAGCAACTTGATTTAGATACGTCTAGTTATGGTACTTCCTACAGCCACCCACGACATGTCATGAGCGTACTTTCAGATATGAAGTTCGTTCATTTATCTGAATATAAAATGGGAGCATGGTGGGGTGGCAATCAAGATGTATACGTACTCTGCAAGGGGTCGAATCACGATCCTAAAATCTTTTAGGTACTTAATTGGCAGTGGCGATATAATTTGGCAATTTTAAAGATACTTATTAACACCTTTTAAATATCTAAAAATAGTAAATTTGGCTTTATGCTTTATCGTCTTTTGAATAGTTGTTGATATTGTTGTAGGCTGTAGGTTGTATCAGTTTAAAATCTTTGCAGCGGATGGATTCACTTACCAATCCTAAACGAGCTTTTTTGCCTCTCGGCGTCAATCGTGTTTTGGTAACTGGTGGCGCCGGATTCATTGGCGGTGCGTTAGTGCGCCGATTGCTTCGCGATACCAGCGCCTTAGTATTTAACCTCGACAAGTTTGGATATGCCAGCGATCTCACCAGCATCGGTGATCATCCCCGGCACAAGCTAATGCAGGTGGACTTAATTAACGCCGAGGCAACGGCGGAAGCCGTACGACTAGCCGATTCGGATTTGGTGTTTCACCTAGCGGCCGAAAGCCATGTAGACCGCTCAATTAAGGGGCCTGGAACCTTTATTGAGAGCAACATTACTGGCACTTTCCATCTGCTGCAGGCAGTGCGGTCCCATTGGGAGGGGCTTCCTCAGGAGCGCAAAGAACTTTTTCGTTTCCACCACATCAGCACTGATGAGGTATTTGGCACACTTGGGTTAACGGGTCGGTTTTCAGAAACCACCCCTTACGATCCCCGTTCTCCATATTCCGCGAGTAAGGCCGCCAGCGACCATTTGGTGCGTTCCTGGCACCACACATATGGTTTACCTGTGGTGCTGACCAATTGCTCTAACAATTACGGTCCCTGGCAGTTTCCTGAAAAATTGATCCCGGTGGTAATTCTCAAGGCATCAGCAGGTGAGTCGATTCCGCTCTACGGTGATGGTGCCAACGTTCGCGACTGGCTCTATGTGGATGACCACGTGGAAGCACTGTTGCTTGCAGCGACGCGGGGTCGCCTTGGGGAGAGCTATTGCGTTGGCGGGTACGGAGAGCGATCAAACCAGCATGTGGTGCAGGCTATTTGCGCTCTACTGGACAACCTTCGCCCTAGTGGTGCTCCCCATGCGGAGTTGATAACACCAGTTGCAGATAGGCGTGGCCACGATCGGCGCTACGCGATTGATCCGAGCAAGATCAACACGGAGCTTGGCTGGAAGCCTCTCCATTCTTTCGAACAGGGTTTGAAGGAAACCGTACGCTGGTATTTAAATAACCTTGATTGGTGTCGGCAGATGAGTTGCCAGGCAAATTGAGGATGAAGGAATTTACGGTAATAAGTTGAAGCTGCTCTTGCTGTTGGTGGCTTACCACCCTTCACTGCCCGAGGTGGAGCAATTACAGAGTTGTCTTGCAACTCTGTCTCCGGAGATTGGCTACGCCGTGGTGGTTAACGACTATCGGCGGGGCGATTCGGTAGAGCAGCTCGCGGCCGGTGCCGCGTATTTTCTTACCAATCGCGATAACCCTGGCTACGGCAGGGCCGTGAATCGTTTGGTAAGAGCAATATTAAATGAATCAAAATTGTTATTACCTCCTTATATTGGTGTTCTCAATACCGACCTTAGTTGGCAAACCGGCACGTTTGAAAGTTTGATCACCTGGCTGCTGCTGCATCCAGACGTCACCCTGGCGGTTCCGCAGATTATTGATAAACATGGAGAACCACAAGAACTTTGCAAGCGTCATCCCACAATATTGGGATTGTTGAGCCGACGCTTTTGGCCTGAAGCTCTGAAGCCAGCTTGGTTGAAGCGCTATGACCGCTGGTACGTGATGGCTGATAAGAATGACCAATTAACCTTTGATGTGCCCTACCTCAGCGGCTGCTGCATGCTGATTCGCAGCGATTCCTTCCAGTTGGTGGGAGGTTTCGACGAGCGCTACTTCCTCTATCTAGAAGATGCAGATCTCACCCGTTCGCTAGCCCGCGAGGGACGTTGCGTGCATTTGCCATTAGCAGCCGTTGTGCATGGCTGGGGGCGAGATAACTACCGCAGTTTCAGGTTGACGCTGGTGAATTTATTGAGCGCTTGGAAGTACTTCTGCAAATGGGGTTGGGTTTTGTGGTGATCGGCTCTGCTGTGACTGGTTATGAGGTTGTGTTGGCCACCTTTAATGGCGAAGATTTCTTGAACCAGCAGCTTGCTTCGATCCTTCAACAAAGCGTGTTGCCCGTGAGGCTGTTAGTGGCAGACGATGGTTCTAGTGATCGCACCCTAGATTTGCTAGAGGCCTGGCAGCTTCGTTCTCCGGTGCCGATTACTTTCTTGCCAGTGGCGCAGCAGCAGCTTGGCTGTTGCGCCAATTTCGAGAGGTTGTTGTTGGCGAGTAGTGCTTCTTATGTGATGCTCGCTGATCAAGATGACATCTGGGACCTTAATAAAGCCGAAAGGTTGCAGGCTGCCATGGCCGTGCTTGAGCAGCGCTGGGGCAATGAGCGGCCGTTGCTGGTGCACACCGATCTGCGGTTGATCGATCGCTTTGGGAGACCCCTCGCCGATTCTTTTTCTCTTCAGCAGGGCCTGAAGCCAGGCAGTAGGGGATGGCTTGCACTGGCAATGCAGAACGTGGTGACTGGTTGCGCCTGCATGCTCAACCGCGCCTGCGTGCAGCGGGCCTTGCCTTTTCCTCCCGAAGCCATTTTGCACGATTGGTGGTTAGCGCTGGTGGCGGCCCGTCTTGGTGAAGTGGCCTATCTTCCATCACCAAGCCTGAGTTACCGGCAGCATGGTCGAAATATCGTGGGTGCTGCTGGCTGGCGTTGCCAAATGTTAAGACGCTTGCAAGAGGCGTTAGCTGGCTTGTTTTGTGGAAATATCAGTGAGTTATGGGTCGGCCCCGCACTGCGCCAGATGAAAGCTTGTGATCAGCGCTGTGCCTCTTTAGACAAAGATGGTGTGGATTCCAAGCTTTTACCGCAGATAGATATGTTGTGGAGCACGTCGATCTGGTGCCGATTGAGCACGGCTCTGGCATTACGCCTACGTAAGCATGGTGTGTGGCGCACTTTTGGTTTTTACGTGATTTTGTTGGGCTGGCGCCCACAAAACTTGCCTCCTCAGGAACGGCTTCACCCTCTGAGCAGCGGGAATAGGGCATGAGGGCTGTTGTTATAGGAGCTAGTGGATTTATCGGCTCCCATCTTGTTGATGCCTTGTTGGTTGAGGGGTACGAGGTGTTGGCGATGGCGCGTCGTCTACCGGGGCTTATTACGCCAGCGGCGAGGGCTCATCCGGCATTGAAGCTGTTGCCTTTAGCGATGGAGGATGGAAAGGGTTTGCAGGAGGCTTTGCGGGGTGCTGATCTTGCGGTTCATCTAGCAAGCAGCAGTCTGCCCCAAACTTCTAACCTCGACCCCCACTTGGATGTAAAGATGAATCTGCTAGGGGCCCTTAACGTATTAGAGGCGGTTCATCTCGGCGGGGTGAGGCGTCTTTTGGTGGTGTCTTCTGGGGGGACTGTATACGGGTTGCCGCAGCAAGTGCCCATCCCCGAGAGCCATCCAACGGAGCCCACTTGCTCCTATGGAATTACCAAACTGGCTATTGAGAAATACGTGGCACTTTTTCGCCAGCTACACGGGGTGGATGGGATCGTGCTTCGAGTGGCAAATCCATATGGTGAACGTCAACGCATTGAGGCGAGTCAAGGGGTGGTGCCGAATTTTTTAGGTAGGGCGCTGCGGGGCGATGCGTTGGAAATCTGGGGTGATGGCAGCACAGTGAGGGATTTCTTGCACATTTCCGATGTGGTGGCGGCCCTGCTGGCTGCCACCACTTACGTTGGAGAACTCAACATTTTTAATGTGGGTTCTGGCAGGGGGTTGAGTCTGCGGCAGCTGGTGGAGCTGCTGGAGCATGAGCTGCAGCGCCCCCTGGCGGTGAAGTACCAACCAGGCCGTGGCTTTGATGTGCCAACCAATGTGCTTTGCATTGAACAGGCCCGCCGTTTTCTAAATTGGCAACCGCAGGTTGCTGTGGCAGAAGGTTTACGTCGCTTTCATCAAAGTGTGATCAGCGGCTGACGCCGGGCACATGGCTGAGGGCATAGGTATAGCCCTGGGCCGCAGCAATCATGGGCAGAAGCCGTTCTATTGCATGCAACATGGTGCCATCGTAGCTAAGCGGTTCTGGTGGGTAATCTGCCCACTGCAAACCTATTTTGTAGAGAGGAGTAAGAGCTCCCTGGCGTGCCCAAAACATAGAGCCCACTGGAAAGTCGAAGGCGACAGGCAGTTCAGGAAGCTCTAGCCGCTCGGCAAGGCGCTCGGCGTGATCGCGATTACTACTCCAACCTACGCAGGTTGGGTCGTCGGCAAATACCAAGCCCAATTTGGGATCTGCCTGGAGTGCGGCGATGATGCGATCGGCCATGTTGTTTAAAGAATCTCCTACCAGATGCGCCAGCAGAAAATGGCGCCATAGATCTGCCTGTTTCTGACCGATCAGGGCACTTTTTTTGGTGTGTAGGTGGCCATGGATCGCGTAATCGCGATCTAACCGGGCTCCAAAACAGGTGAGCAGAGGGCCAAGATCCCTGCCGCGGTTGGGCACCACATGAAGCTCTTGCAAATTGAAGTAATGCTCCTGCACCTGCTGCTTCAATGCATCGGCCTGGCTGGCTTGGTTTGTACTGATGAATAAATCAGGCCGCAGCCGGTTGGCGGCCAAGGCCTCCAGCATTACCCCGAGCAATTCGGGGTAATGCACGTGGATGTGGAGAGCTACTTTTGCTGAGGTTGCTGTTTGAGCCAGAGGCTGGGCTGGTGTGATTAACGGGGCTATCCAGGGGCCTTTGGGTCGCCCGGCATCTATGTAGTGCAGCAGAGGGTCTGGATGTTGCTGGCCTTCCAGTATTAGCTGCCTGTAAATACCTGGATGGAATCCGGCGAAGGGCTTGCGCGGCCATATTTCACTACTCCAAGCGAGTAGATATTGCAAAATGCCGCTGCGTTTGGAGAGCCCCGGCCGAGCAAAGCCAAAGCCAGGATCGATGGCCTGCATTTGCATTAGCCGTTCAATTTCCTCATTTTCACGGGTTTGGTTTATGGCTGCCTGTTCACCCAATTTGCACAAGCTATCTACGTAGCTTTCCATGTTGAACCATGTTTTTGCCTGGGTTTGAGCACGGCGCCCAAGCGCTAATCGATGGTGAGGATCATTGATAAGGGCGGCGGCCTGGCTGGCCATAACAGCAGTGTTCAGAAACGGCGCCACCATTGCAGATCCGAGCTCTGAATCGCTAAGTAGCAGATCGGCGATCCCGCAAGCTTTCTCGAAGCAGAGAACGGGCTTACCTGCGAAAAGAGCATCGATCGCCACATTTGGTAGAGGATCAAGGCGAGACGACATCACAAATAAATTTGCCCGCTCCAGCAGAGCTCCGTAAGCCGCCGAATGATCGAACATATGCATCTGCCCTTGCAGGCCGCTTCTCTGGATTTGGTCGGCTAGCCAGAGAGATACGCTGAAATCGTAAATAGGGTCGTAGCCGCTGCCGATCCAAACGAATTTCAACTGCTTGCCAGGACACTGGCAACGCAACTGATCGGCTACAGCAATAAAGAGATCTACGCCCTTGCGTTGCTGCACTTCTCCTGCCCCTAGCACCAGCAAGGTATCGGAATCCAGTTCTTGGAGAAAATTTGTTGCATCACAGCCGCCTGTTACGGGAATCGAATAACGCCCCGGACGGTTGGGCCGCTGGCAAACTCCCTGTGGTAACTCAGCTACGGGAGTGCGTTTCAGCTGAGGGCAACTTTGCAGCACATCTTTGAGAGTGAGCTTGCTGGAAAAAACAAGTGTGTTTGACCACAACCCCACATCATTCAATCGTTCAAGCGGGCGGATGTAGGCACTGAATTCGTGGATCAAAGTGATCGGTGGTATGCCGATATTGCGCAGTGGCTGAATGTATGGAGCCGATACCACCGAATTCACAATCGCGTAGCTCGGCCAGTTAGCAGATCCCAATAACCTCTTCAGCTCTTGCATCAGCAGACTTGCAAAAACTACGTTGAGGCGTGGCTGCAGCACTTCAATGGCAACTTGCTGAAAATCGGCGATAAGTGGGCCGCCATGCAGTAGCAAAACCACAACATTTGCATTATTACTAATAGTCTTACAAATATTTAAAGCCAGAATTGGAGCCCCTGTTGCGGATGCTTCATGGCTTACAACTACAACGGTGCGCCGAAGTGGATCTAAAGAGATCCTTCCCTTGTGGCGACGCATGCCCAGCACAGTTACAACGGGTTTAACTACAATTCGTAGCCGTCTCGCGATCTGCTGTCCTTGCGGACCATAAACGAAGCGTCGTAATTGGTTTACAAGAGTCATAAAATAAAAAAACTTTGAACACACATTGATATGGGTATAGTACAGAATAAGAAGTAATTTTCAAATGGTTGCCCCTTCGCTGTTGATCTCTCCAACTCTTAGCCTGCAAAGCAAATTAATAGTAAAAACTGATATTATTCTTGATGTGTATTTGCACACCGCAGCAAGCAGTGTGGCGGTTGGGGGCGGAGGCCGTTCGCAAACAGTCACCACGCAGGCCTTTCCAAACAGTTGGCAGCAAAAAGTTATTTCTTCGCTAAGCCGTTTGAGCGATCAAATTAACCTAAAGTTTCGACTGGTAAATCAACCTGAAAAGGCGGAATTAGCAATATATATAGATACTGAAATTAACATGGGAGATTCATCTGGTATTACATTTGGCCTCGCAGTTCCTAATTTAAATCCAACATCAGGACGCAATTGGTGGGAAATATTTTTAAATGGACCTCAACTTCAGAGTTCTAGCTCCGATTTTGTTGACTATGTTTTTATTCATGAAATTGGACATATTCTCGGCTTAGAGCACCCTTTTGATAACAGCGATGGCGATTTTTACCAAAGCACCAACCCTCAACTAAGCGCGTTTCCAAACCAAACCGTGATGGCATATAGGGAGCCCCAGCAGGGAGCATGGCCCAGTGTCTATTCGTCTAACGACTTACTTGCCTTACAGCAAATATGGGGAATAGCGCCCAGAGCCGATGAGCTCACCAGCATCTACCGCTTATACAATCCCGCTACAGACGGTCATTTTTACACTGTTAAACAAACAGAAGTTGATCTTCTCACGGGGGCAAACGGTGCGGGATTCATTAATGAAGGTGTGGCCTATCGAACTACAGCAGTAAATTCACAGTCTTTGTATCGGTTTTATCAGCCCGGTTCGGGCAGACATTTTTATTCAGCCAACGATTCAGAACGGGATTTGCTTATATCTAATTCAACATTGGGCTATATTTATGAAGGCCCTGTATATCAAGTATACGCCGCAACAGCAGCGCCTCTAAATAGCCAACCGGTGGTTCGATTTTATGACCCCGCAACCGCAAGTCATTTTTATTCTGCTAACGCGGTTGAGCAGCAGATTCTGCAAACATCGCGGCCCAATTGGGTGATGGAGGGTGTTGCCTGGTACGTGTGAGGGTTTATCGGTGATGCAACATCGGCCTCATATACCTGCTCTTACCAGCCTGAGGTTTTTCGCAGCTCTTTCGATTGTTGTTTTGCATGCCACTAACCACGGTTTGCTGCCGGCAGTTTGGGCCGAGCGTGTGGATCTTTCTATGGGAGTGTCTTTCTTTTTTGTTCTTTCTGGTTTTGTGTTGGGCTATGCATACAGCGGCCGGTGCTACAGCGTCCGCGGCTTCTATAAGGCTCGTTTTGCCAGGGTATGGCCTGCAGCAGCATTTTCAATTCTGCTGGTGCCTATCCTGTTGCCAGCTGGCTTTTTCTTGCCCCAACCCGGTGGTTGGGCAATTGCCCCAACAATGTTGATAGCGCTTTTTGGCCTCCAATCATTGGTTCCGATCCCTGAGGTGTTTTTCGGGCTTAATGCGGTTACCTGGAGCATTTCAACCGAGGCCTGTTTTTACGTGTTGTTTCCTTGGCTGCAGCGGTGGGTGCGGTTACGACCCATTGGTTTATTGATAGTAATTATGGTGCTAGGCCTAATTCTTGGTGCGCTAGCTCTGCAATTGCCGGGTTTAGGCCCCAGTAGTTTTAGTACGCCAGTTTGGCAGGGTTTGGTGTATGTAAATCCCATTGCCAGGCTGGGGGAATTTGTTTCTGGTTTGTTGGCTGCGGAGTTGTTTCTAGGCTCATTTATCCAGCTTTGGTTAGCCAAGATACAAGTAGAACAGCTCTCTGCGAAGAGATGGTTGTTTACTTGCTGTGAATGTCTGGCAATTGCCACACCTTTTGTGATTCCAAAGCTGCTCCTTGATAATGATTTAATAACGCATCTAGCTCTTCCAGCCCCAATAGAAATCCTGTTAACACAGTGGATTTGCGGAATTTGCTTTGCTTTTGTTGTTACAGTTTTTGCTTTGCAGTTGGGCATACTAAGCAAATTACTTAGCTGGGCTCCGCTGATATTCTTAGGAGAAATAAGTTATGGTCTTTACTTGTATCATCAAATTTTGATGATACGTTTGGTTCAAGCACCACAAATATTGATAGGTTCTTGGATAATTCCCCGCCCAAATTTTTTGCAAATTTTGTTAATGAGCTTGTTTTTGGCTTTTTTAAGCAATTTCTATCTGGAGCGACCATGTGCAAAGGCGC
>Ga0247844_1008289_pt1 | contig 11368 bp, 10 predicted proteins | sample LaCtaG_FD_192421 | JGI IMG/M metagenome (GOLD analysis project Ga0247844, IMG submission 192421) | Freshwater microbial communities from meromictic Lake La Cruz, Castile-La Mancha, Spain - LaCruzMarch201714.5m_1 | ecosystem: Environmental > Aquatic > Freshwater > Lake | place: Spain: Castile-La...
ATCAAAGCCAATGCACGTGGGTTTCGCAACTTCACCAACTACCGGGCAAGAATTCTGTTTCATTGTGGCAAGCTGAATTTAGCTATGGCTTGAAAAATCACAGTGAATTCAACGAAGCTCCAGAAATTCTTCAGCTTTAGCCATATTCCACGCGTGATCCCAAAGCTCACCCCAGCGGTCCATTCCGCCTTCATCAGCCGCATCCATACCATGTTGAAGAAAGACAGCATGAAGCACCATGTTTGCGTCGCAAAAATCATGTGAGTGGCAGATATTGGGTGAAAGTTGCGCACGATTCCTTTGTATAACAACTCGCATTTCTTCTGCTGACAATTCAGACCTAAGAGCATGACTAAATTCAAGCGCCAGGGATTGGACGGTAGTTTGCATTTCAACTTTCTGGAAATCGCAGGTCGATGGTGTTTGAACACTATTTTTGGAGCAATGATTGCAGGTTTTTCTGCATTGGTACAGAGGAGATGGATATCTTTTCGACTTGGGAATAAATCTGATTGCGAGTTGCTTTGACACTTCAAATGCAGGGCAAGAAACCTGGTATCCTGGAAGAGTTGGTTACCCAAGCACGGAACATTTTTTATGACTGATGTTGTCGATGTAAAGACCAGAAGCCGGATGATGGCCGGAATCCGGTCAGAAGGCACACAACCCGAAAAGTTGGTGCGTTCATCACTTCATCGTCGTGGCTTCCGGTTCGCAAAAAGCTCGCTGGGACTGGTTGGCAAGCCTGATATCGTTCTCCCGCGTTGGAAGGTGCTTGTTTTTGTTCATGGATGCTTCTGGCACTTGCACGGCTGTAGTCTGTCAAAGATGCCGGGCAGCAACCGCGAATTCTGGGAGAAAAAACTCATGGCTAACAAGCTCAGGGATGAACGCGTCAGCCACGAGCTTCTTGAACTTGGCTGGAGGATTTTGATTGTGTGGGAATGCACTACGAAAGGGCGGCATGCGAGAGGCCATCTGGACGAAGTCATGGATGAAATCGCTATTTGGATTCGGGGACAATCAGGCACGCAACGCTGCATCGCGTCTGGAACAGGGCTGACTTTCTAAAAATAATGACCATAAAAGTAATTGATTTGTTTTCAGGGCCAGGTGGGCTCGGCGAAGGCTTTGCGGCCGCTGAGGACGGTAATGCGTTCAGAATTTCTGTTTCGGCAGAGATGGAAACCAGCGCACACAGCACACTCACAATGCGTGCTTTTTACAGGCTTGCAAAAAGGAAGGGCGATTCCAAGGCAATCTCAGCCTATTACGACTACTGCAACCAGCCGTTGGCACTTCATCCGTCAGGTCAATGCCCCGCACTTTGGTCGTTGGCGGAGGCGGAAGCAAGAAAACTTACTTTAGGGGATCCTGCCAGCAATGAAACACTTGATGCCATCCTTGAAAATTTGAAACTGAAAGACGGGAAAAGTGTCTTGATCGGTGGTCCGCCTTGCCAAGCCTATTCGCTAGTTGGACGGGCAAGAAATAGAGGTACGTCAGGCTACAGTGCGGAGGCAGATCACCGGCATTTTCTCTACCGTGAATACCTGAGAATCTTGGCTAGCTCAAAGCCTGCCGTTTTTGTCATGGAGAACGTCAAGGGAATACTTTCCTCCAGTGTCGGTGGGCGACAGATATTCCATGACATCCTGACTGATTTGCGCGACCCTGTAAAAGCCATCAGTGGTGGATATGGTCCGAGGTACAGCATTCACTCACTGTCAACATCGACAAAATTTCAGGCAGGGATGGATCCTTCTGATATCGACGCAAGAGATTTCATTATTAGAGCCGAGGACTATGGAATTCCGCAGGCTAGGCACAGGGTAATTTTGCTTGGAATTCGGGAGGACATTGCCCAGGATGATGTCCGTTTGCAACCGATAGCCAAAGAGGTTTCAGTCCGGTCAGCAATAGGCCAACTGCCAAAATTGAGAAGTCGATTAAGCCATGATGATTCCGCAATGGCTTGGCGTGATACCGTCATTACATTGGGCCGGTCATTGTCGAAAGAGGCCCAGCGAAAAAAACTTCCACTAATTGCTTCTCGCCTGGACGATCTGACAACAGAAATAAGAATGAACCTTCCCGTAGGATCCCTGCGGTTTGAAAAGCGCCAGCAGTTGCGAAAAAATGAAAGCCTGTCCAGGTACGATGAGTGGGTTCAGGACAAAGACATTGAAGTCTGGCTCAATCATGAAGCCCGGTCGCATATGGACAGCGATCTTGGTCGCTATCTTTACGCATCGGTGTTTGCTGAGGTGAATAAGAGAACTCCGAAAGGTCATCTTGAGTTCTCCTTGAAAGGTCTGGCACCTGCTCATGCAAACTGGGAAAGTGGCAAGTTCGTGGACAGGTTCAGAGTCCAGCGGTATGACATTCCAAGCACCACGGTGACCAGTCATATCGCCAAAGACGGACATTACTTCATTCATCCAGATCCCGCACAATGCAGAAGCCTTACCGTTCGTGAGGCTGCAAGACTTCAAACGTTCCCGGACAACTACTTTTTCCAGGGAAATCGAACTCAGCAGTACCACCAGGTCGGGAATGCTGTTCCGCCCTTGTTGGCGTTCCAGATCGCAGAGGTCGTCAACTCCATATTCAAGAAGTAATCTGTCGGGTACAGCTTTGTAGATGTCGTGCAAAGGCTTGCCCGGCGACTCAGCCATAATCAACCCAAAATACAAATTTTGGGGGGGAGAAAACTGATGCTTGCTCTGGGGTTTCAACACGTTTCACTGCGTGTGGCTGTTGTCTGTCGAAGACTTTTATTGAACCCATGGCATCCAAATGCTGGGTCTGATGGCTTCGACAGCACCCCACGCGGATGCCCAAATCGTAGCAACACGGCTCATCCCCACCAAGAATCCGGTCCTCCGTCCCACTAACGGGCAGAATTTTCTGTGGACAACTTGCAGCTTTCATTCCAAATTTCCGGATCGGCAAGCTTCTGGCTGTACGGGGCACGCAGGCGGAAGATGCGTCCAAAGGGGGGCGCAGAATCAGCCGCGTTCATCAAATTTCAATTCTCGGCTTATCGAAAATGAAGGAGATCGAAAACCCACCACATGCTCCATCATTGCTGGAGTCAATGCGTTCAATTGGGTATTCGCTCGAATCTGCATTAGCAGACCTTATCGACAACAGCATTTCAGCAAAAGCCAAGCACATCGGGATTGAATTTCGTCCAACCGATACGCCTTACATCGCAGTCATTGACGATGGCGACGGTATGTCCAAAGACAGCCTTGCAAAAGCAATGAGACATGGAAGCACCAGTCCATTGGAAGCCAGGCGGATCGAGGATATGGGGCGTTATGGTCTGGGCATGAAGACATCGTCACTGTCGCAGTGTCGGCGAACGACCGTGATTTCCCTGCGCGACGGTTTGATATGCGCTTATTGCTGGGATCTTGATGTCGTTGTAAAGCGAAGTTCCTGGATCATGCTGGAATTGGACGCGGACGACATCGCAAAGCTTCCCCACGTCAATCAGCTATGGACTCAAAAAAAAGGGACCATTATTTTATGGCAGAACTTGGACAGACTGACCGTAGGTGAAAGCTCTGTTGAAGTTGCCCTTGGAAGAGAAATGGACCATGCCCGCAGTCATCTTTCTCTGGTTTTTCACCGATACATTTCCGCTGAATCCGGTCGATCGCGCTTGGCGATAAGCACGAACGGAAATCCGCTACCCCCCATTGATCCATTCCTGTCCGACCACAAAGCCACCCAGACGCTTGATGAAGACAGCTTTAGTGTCGAAGGCCACAGAGTCACGGTTAAGCCTTACATCCTGCCGCATGCAAGCAAGCTGTCTCCTGAAGAGATGGCACGTGCCGGTGGAAGTGATGGACTCAGAAATCAGCAAGGCTTTTATATTTATCGAAACCGGCGACTGATTGTTTGGGGAACATGGTTCCGCTTGGCCAGGAAAGATGAGTTGAGCAAACTGGCAAGGGTTCGCGTGGACATACCCAACTCATTGGATCATCTGTGGACTTTGGATATCAAGAAATCGGCTGCACATCCCCCGGAGGCAGTTCGTTTCAATCTCAGAAGAACTGTGGAAAGAATACGGCAAGTGAGCGGTAGAACTATTGCCTTTCGTGGGCGCTCCGTTGACAGAGGCGAAATCACGGCTGGATGGAATGAGGTGATAGACCGTGGAGGAGTGAGGTTCGACATCAACCGTGATCACCCATCAATCAAAACCCTGATTTCCAGGCTATCGAAAAGCGACGCATCAGACTTCGATGCAGTTCTCGCGGTAATTGAGAGTTCTTTCCCGGCAGATGCTCTCTATTCGCGGATGGCATCGGATTTGCGCTCGTCCTTCAACGGTGAAGAGGTCACTCTACGATTGCGGGAAGTTGCTAGATCACTGTTTGCTGCGCTTGACGCCAAGTCGCCGCTCAGGAAGACACTGCTTGCGACATTGCATTTGATAGAGCCATTCAACCTTCACCCTGAAGCGACACGAAAAATTGTCGAGGAGATTCAAAAAGATGACTGAGAAAAAAAGCTCGCAACTCTCTGACAACGCCCGCAGGCTGGAGTTGAGTGTCATTACGGCATTGACGGTAGATGGTGTTCCGTCAGAGGCCGACATCCTTTCACTTGCCGGTCACTTACGAACAATTCCTCTCTATTCTGTATCGGACGAGGAGTTTTCGGATGTCATAAGACGTTTGCACGAGGCATTGACTATCGAGATGGGCATCGGCACATGCGTATTTGACACCCATGCACCGTGGCTTCAGGCACGAAAAGCCGACATTGAGCCCTTTTACTGGGGTCGGTATCAAACAGAGTTGCGCAAACAGGGTTGGGCACCCAAAGTTGTTACTGCGCTCGACAAGGTTACGGATGACATTCTTGACCTAATGGGTAATCCCGATGGAGAAGATGGCTGGCCGCGCCGTGGACTCGTAATGGGTGATGTGCAATCGGGGAAGACCTCAAACTACACGGGACTCATCTGCAAAGCGGCCGATGCCGGGTACAAGTTGGTGATATTGCTTACTGGAACGCTTGAAAGCCTGAGACGACAGACCCAGGAGCGTCTTGATTCAGGGTTTGTCGGTTTGGACAGTTCTGGGGTGGTCAACAGAAATCGTCACCGCAGGGAAATCGGTGTTGGTTTGGTAAATGGCGCTCGTGCGGCAGGTGTTTTTACTTCAACCATCGGTGACTTCAAGGCTGCGACGGTCAATCAGCTTGGATTCAAACTTAGGGATTACAAAGAGCCTGTTCTGCTGGTGGTGAAGAAAAACAAGCGGATCCTGGAAAATTTGACGGATTGGCTAATCACCTTCAATGCAAACCACAGTGGTCATATCAACTTGCCTCTGCTGATGATTGACGATGAAGCTGACAATGCCTCGGTCAACACAAATCCTGCAAAAGCAACGGCAATAAATGGAGGAATTCGCAGCTTGTTGAAGGTATTCCCACGTTCAAGCTACGTTGGATTTACCGCGACACCCTTTGCCAATGTCTTTATCAATCCTGATACAACCGACGCAATGGTCGGTGATGACCTTTTTCCCCGTGATTTTATTTATGCGCTTGATGCACCCACGAATTACGTTGGGGCAAGACTGATTTTCGGAGATGACTCACCACTCGACTGCCTGCGCCATATTAATGATGCCGATGTCTATTTCCCACGAGGGCAAAAGTCAGACAGCACCATCGAGGGAGTTCCGCCATCCATGATTGAAGCGGTAGGGAGCTTTTTGGTGGTCAATGCCATCATGGACCTCCGAAAGGGCATGCCGCGTCATCGCTCAATGCTGATAAACGTTAGCCATTTCACGCTCATTCAAAACCAAGTTAGGGATGTGATTTTTGAGCTTCTGCGAAAGATGCAGGAGGACATTCGGAACTACGCTTCGCTGTCAACTAACGAAGCTCTAAAAAATGCAACTCTGGCAACTCTGCACGTTGTCTTTGACAACGAGTATTCAGGCTCTGGAGTTTCATGGGCAGAGGTGCAAACTGCGCTAACCGCCGCAACTCTGCCCATTGAGGTACGTTCAGTCAATCAGAAATCCGGCGCTGCCAGCCTAGATTATTCGTTATACAAGCAAAATGGATTACGTGTCATTGCGGTTGGGGGCAACAGCTTGGCGCGTGGTTTGACTCTTGAGGGCCTTTGCGTAAGTTATTTCCATCGTGGCACTCAGATGTACGACGCACTGCTGCAAATGGGGCGTTGGTTTGGCTATCGTCCTGGTTATGAGGATTTGTTCCGCATTTGGATAACAGAAGAGTCTGCAAATTGGTATTCGCACGTTTCTGAGGCAACTGATGAACTCAGGGGCGAAATCCGTCGGATGCAGGTATCACGGCTCAAACCTATCGACTTTGGGTTGCGGGTAAGAGCACATCCCGATTCTTTGTTGATAACCGCTCGGAACAAAATGCGTGACTCGGAAGAAATCGTGCATCTGATGTCGATCAGTAATGAGGGATTGGAATCAACTCGACTGTTGCGTGATCCAACAGTAATCATTGGGAATTTCAAAGCGGCGCAGCGGCTTGTGGAGCAGGTACTCGTGGCTGGTATCTCAAAAAGTACGACGCGTGAATACCCACTGTGGATCGGTGTGGATAAAGTGCTTATCGTCGAATTCCTTAGAAGATTTGCCAGTCATCCCCTAAATCTGAAACTTCAAACTTCCGCACTTGCGGACTTTATTGAATCCTCCAACGACGGGAAATTACTGAAATGGGATGTCTCTATTCCCAGCGGAAGCGAATTGGAGTATCCACTTATACCGGGGGTGGATGTACGAAGACGGAAGAGAAAAATATTGGTTGAGCCAGAAAAGCGGTCGCTGCTCATCAATGCGAAAAAAATGCGTGTTGGCTCCCCAGCAGACGAGAAAGCAGGCCTGTCTGCTGATGAAGTGAAGAGCGCCGAAACCAATTTCATGGCGGCACCCGAAAACGCCGGGAAGACTACTGTGCCATCAAGTGCCTACAGAAAAGTCCGCACAAAACCACTTTTAATGTTGCATGTCTTGAAGCCGGTTGAGGGCGACGGCGATGGAGAAAAGGATTACCCATTGCCTGATGGTTGTACTCTGGTGGCATTGGGCCTCAGCTTTCCCGAACTCGAATTGGCAAGCCAGAGTATCCGGTATCGAATTAACTTGGTGGAACTGCGAAACATGCTTGCAAGTGAAGTGACAAGCGATGATGACCTAGAAGAGGATGATGATGGCGAATAGGCTCAACGACAGGTGGGACGCAATTGCGGCGGATCCCTTACATGCCGTTTTTCAGCTATTTGATGCCAGTCACCCGTTGGATTTTTACCTCGGCAAGGACAACGAGAAACACAAGCTGCTGTTGCTGGTCACGCCAGAAGAACCGCCCGCCATTCGCGACATGCGCGCGATTCGCATAAGGAGTTTCAAGCGTGACGACGGCAAGTGGTCACTGCTGCTGGTATTGGACAGTGCCGGACTTTCACCGATGTTTTCCATGCTGTGCGAGGACCTGATCGAATCTTCTAGGAACACAGGATTGCCGGCCGATCAATCATTGGGCTATGTACTACGTCGCCTGTCAAATTGGCGTCAACTTCTTGAACGAGGGTTGCCAGATTTATTAAGCGAAAACGAGGTTCGAGGACTTTGCGGAGAACTGTTAACGTTGAAGCGACTGTTTATTCACGTTGGTAAGAGTGATGCAGTTCGCGCTTGGGTTGGGCCTAAAGGCGCTGACCAAGATTTTCAAACTCACAACGCTGCTTGGGAAGTCAAGACGATTCATCCTGGTGCAACTTCAGTCACCATCTCGTCAGAATCGCAACTTCAAACTACATCTCGAACTCTCTTTCTGGTCGTAATTGAATTAGCGGAGAGTGGGCACAATGCGCCCGATTCGTTCAGTCTGAATACATTGGTTGAAGATATTCGCACATCACTTTCAGACGATCCTGATTCAAGAGATATTTTTGAGAACACTTTAACTACTGCCAAATATGTGAGCAGGTCAGAGTATTCAATACCCAGCTTGAGTGAACGATTGCTCCAATTGTTTTCTGTGCATGGTGATTTTCCTCGTATCACGGGCAACCAGATATCTATTGGTTTGAGCCATGTCAAATATGAATTGTCTCTGAACGCTTGTGAAAAATTTCGCTTGAATTCAATATCACTTGATTCCCGGAGAGCAACCTAATGGATTTATCAGAGTTTCGTAAAGATTTGCTGGAGACTGTTCGTGCCCGGGCTGAATCGAATTTGGATTTCAATCGCGCTGGTTTCGTGGATGAGGTCGGCGAGCGTCTAACTGATGCAGAAGAATTTTCAGACTTTGTCGCATGCCGATACGAAGGTACAAGCGGAAAAAGAAAGCTGCAAATAGACGGTTATGCATTCGATGATGCTGACAACTCTCTCGCCTTACTCATAGCAGACTACTCCAACGACGATGACATGCCATCCTTCAATACTGCGGATGCAATGAAGTCATTTGGGATGCTTAGATCATTTGTCGAAGAGGCGCTGAAAGGTAACTTGACAGATGGCTCCATCGAAGAGAGCCAGCCGGGGCATGGTCTTGCATCTGACCTCCGGGACTGGCACTCAAAGGTGACCAGATACAGACTTTACTTGGTTAGCGACGGACAATTGAAGTCAAAAGCTAAAGACTGGCCTGATGCGGATATTTCCGGTATCCAAGCAGAGCATCATATTTGGGATGTTGCCCGATTGCACCGTGCCTATGTATCTGCAACCGGAAGAGATGAACTCGTCGTTGATTTTGGCGACTTTGGCACTGGCGATGGGTTGCCGTGTCTCATGGCAGCCAGTGCTGAAGGCGAATATCAAGCCTATTTGTGCATGATTTCGGGCAACGTTCTTGCAGGAATTTACGACCGATATGGAAGTAGGCTCCTAGAAGGAAATGTTCGATCTTTTCTTAGCACCAGAGGAAAAGTAAACGCAAAAATTCAGTTGACTATTCGACAACAACCTGAAATGTTTTTTGCCTTCAATAATGGCATTGCTGCTACAGCAGAAAACGTTGTCATCGAAGAGACCTCACGGGGGCCTAAGATACTGAGCGCAACCAATTTACAGATTGTCAACGGGGGGCAAACCACTGCGTCACTTGCGCAAGCCGCAAGAAATTCACCCGGCAATTCAGAAGGCGCCGATCTGTCAAAAGTGATGGTTCAGATGAAGCTTTCGGTACTCCCTCCTGAGAAAGCAAGTTCATTGATTCCGGATATTGCCCGGTATGCCAATAGTCAGAATAAAGTCAGTGATGCAGACTTCTTTGCAAACCATGCCTATCACATCAGGCTGGAAGAGTTTTCAAGAAGAATTTTTGCTCCTCCTGTTGGGGGTGCCCAACATGGCAGTCACTGGTTTTATGAACGGGCTCGCGGCCAATATGTAAACGAACAAGCCAAATTGTCTCCCGCTCAAAAGCGGCAATTTGCTATTCAAAACCCGAAATCGCAATTACTGTCTAAAACTGATGTTGCAAAACTGGTGAACACTTGGCGGGGGTTACCCAATAAAGTGAGCATGGGTGCTCAAAAGAACTTTTTGCTTTTTGCGGACGTAATTGCAAAGGCCTGGGGTGAAGATGAGCGGCAATTCAATGAAGAATATTTCCGTGAACTAATTGCTTTGGCGATTATGTTTCGGCAAACTGAAATTTTGGTCAAGCAGCAGAATTGGTATCAGGGTGGGTATCGAGCCAATATCGTGACCTACACGCTTGCAAAGTTGAATTGCATGATCACCGAACAAGCCGATGGAAAGCAACTTGATCTTCGCGGGATTTGGGCAAAGCAAGGTGTTTCAATTCCAATACTTGAACAAATAGCCACCATAGCCGCTCGTGTCTTTGAATTGCTTACTGATCCTGGTCGGCCTAAAGACAACGTCACAGAGTGGGCAAAAATGCAGGCATGCTGGGATCAGATTAAGTCTGAAAAAATTCAGCTTAGTTCAGGAATTCAATCTGCGTTGGTGGATTCAAGCTTCGTGAAGAATGCAGCCAAGGATGCACGCGAAATTCAGGCAACTGACAATGGCATCGCTACTCAAGTAGCGGTTTTTAATGTGCCGTCAGTACAGTGGGAACAAATGCGAAATTGGGCAATCCAAAGAAATCTACTCACCACAACCCAGTCGGATTTATTGAGATTGGCTTCGCAGATTCCTCGGAAAATCCCGACGGAAAAGCAGTGCGCTGTCATCTCCCAAATTCATGAAAAACTACTCGACGCTGGTTTTTCTGTTTGAAGAGGGCAGCTGACTTATGAGTTTTCAAGTGGTGTTCTGACCGAGTCCACGAATTTACGTGCTTCGGCGAGAGCGTCACTGACTGCAAAGGCTAAGCCAACGTCAAGTTCGTTTTCGTCTTTGCAAACGAACCATTCAAATCCACCTCGATATCTGTCTCTATTTTTTTCGACATAAATTTCGTAGCCGAAATACTCTTCCTCGTAACTGTCGGCTGTCGGATCAACTGGATCAATGTCATCGTTCATTACGGTGCCTTCTTGTTTTCATTGATTCTGAGGTTGTTTCGGAGCGCCGAGATGGCTATCGAAATTCTTTTTTTCCGCCAGCCGCTTTTTCAAGGCAGCCAGTGCCAGCTTGGTGTAGCTGCCACTTTTATCGTGCTCCAGTGCCGCCAAAAACTCATTTAGCTCACGTTCCATTTCGCGGTACTGGTACAACTGAGAAGCCGCGACCAATGCAACGGTCATCTCCCCATGTCTTGTGACAACTAACTCGCGGCCACCCATCACGTCCTCGATGACACGGGACAACCCAGAGCGCGCATCCGAGAACGGAATAAGCTCATCAGTCGAAAAATTCATACCGATTTGACCATCAAAAAGTGAGCGGAAATTTGTACAAATTTTACGCGCAAACCCATATTTTCAGCAAATTTCTGAAAACATCAGGGAGTTGCTTGTTTTTTGAGCAATTCGGCCATATTCGCTGTTTTGCTGGATAACCACCAGAACGCGGTTTTTTAGCTCAATTGAGGGGCTCAAAGTGCCAGTTGAGGGGTCAAAATGGCTACTTTAACGCCATCAACTAGCATAATTGTTCACTTTTATATACTAAAAAACGCATAAAGATGGTAAAATACAGCTATCGGTTTACAACGTCATGAAATGGCGGTTTTCACTGTGTTTCAGAGTCACCGATGGTTAATTGAGCAAGCCTAGACAGCCTGTCTCACCCACCCCAAAAAACGTTCTGTTTTGGGGACGCTGCCTAGCATCACCGGGCAGCAAAGAATTCCCCCCCCCGCATGCGAGACTGAACTGTATGCCTGTTTGCATCCGCTTCGGGCAGTTTTC
>Ga0247844_1008298_pt1 | contig 11360 bp, 8 predicted proteins | sample LaCtaG_FD_192421 | JGI IMG/M metagenome (GOLD analysis project Ga0247844, IMG submission 192421) | Freshwater microbial communities from meromictic Lake La Cruz, Castile-La Mancha, Spain - LaCruzMarch201714.5m_1 | ecosystem: Environmental > Aquatic > Freshwater > Lake | place: Spain: Castile-La...
GTTTTTTTGCAAAGGCTTTCATGCGCTTTTGCAGGGGACTAAAGGAGGCAGCTTCAGAAGATAAAAGTTTGGCGATTTTCCCGAACTCTGTGCGAAGGCCTGTTGCAGTCACAATTCCAGTTGCGCGCCCTCCAACAACGAGTGTGCCTTTGTAAACCATATTTTTTCGATCAGGCAGTGCGCTGTCTAAACCTAGGGTAACTTCGGCATTTTTTTCGACGGGCATCGACTCCCCAGTAAGTGATGATTCATCGACAATAATATTGTGCGAATTTATAAGTCTCATATCAGCAGGAACAAAATTACCTGCCTCTATGATTGTAATATCCCCGGGTACGATTTCTTCCACGGGAATTTGTTTGTGACGAGCGTCGCGCAATACCAATGCTGAAGAGCTGCTGTAATTTAAAAGCGCCTGCATGGCATCTTCCGCCTTGGATTCTTGAAAGTATCCAAGCAAAGCATTGAGGAACACGATGACAAAAATTGCAATGGCATCAACACTTTCATTCAAAAATCCCGCAATGATGCCCGCAACAATGAGGACTATAACCATGGTGTCTTGGAACTGATGAAGAAAAATTTGTAGACGCGACAACTTCTTGGTTCTTGGTAAGGAGTTGGGTCCTACGATTTTTTTTCGTTCATCGGCATCGATTTGCGAAAGTCCCGCTACTAAAGCAAGTTTTTGCTGAGTTTTAAGCTGTTCTAAACTTAAAGAATAGGGGTTCAAAAGATCATATTTAGAGCTCGAAGTGATGTCAGTAGCTGCTTTGTTCATGAGATTGAACTTTGACTTTACTAAATGCTTTTTCTTCAGTCGCTGTTAAAATCCGCTTTTCAGAAACTTAAAAGCTCACTAGAAGCAGTAATAGCAGAGGAGAATTGAAGAATGAAATTTTGTAGCTTTGTCACCAAATCAAAAAAAAAATCTTGGGGTGTCATGGGAGACAATGGAAAAGTGCTCGATTTGTCTCATAAAGCACCAAATCTTTTAAGTTTCCTGCAGTCAGTCAATTGGGACCAACAATTGGATGGTATTAAGAATTCTTTGGGGTCCGCTGATTTACCACTTGATTCTTTAAATCTTGTTGCGTGTCTTCCCAATCCTCCATCGATGCGCGATGGATATGCTTTTCGCCAACACGTCGAAGCGGCACGAAGAAATCGAGGAGTTCCCATGATTCCCGAGTTCGACGAGTTCCCAGTATTTTACTACACCAATCACACCGCAGTCATTGGTCAAGGACCCTGTTTTGTGCAAAGTCTTGCGATGGAACAATTGGATTTTGAACTCGAAGCTGCCATTGTGGTGGGTAAAGCCGGAATCAATTTGAAAGCTGAAAATGCGGATTCTCATATTTTTGGTTACACCATTATGAACGATTTCTCGGCCCGCAAACTTCAAATGGAAGAAATGAAGATGAGTCTTGGTCCTGCAAAAGGAAAAGATTTTGCGACGGCTCTTGGTCCTTGGTTAGTGACTCCCGACGAGCTTGACTCTCACAAAATAGTTTCAGTAAGCGGCAATCGATACAATTTAGAAATGACCTGTGAAATAAATAGTCTTCCAATTTCTAAAGGCAATATGAAAGACATGAACTGGAGTTTTGCGCAGATTCTTGAGCGAGTCTCTTATGGAACATGGATTTATCCTGGAGATGTGATTGGCTCGGGCACTGTGGGGACGGGTTGTTTTATGGAACTCAATGGAAGTGGTATCACCAAGCAATGGTTAAAACCTGGTGATAAAATAGTTTTAAAAATTTCGGGCCTTGGTGAGTTACATAATAGCATTGTCGAAGGCAGCCCTCCTCAAAAGTTAGAGTGGTAAAGGAAAATCATATGTCCGCTCAAATCTTTGTTCCTAAACTCTATGGATATTGGCGCTCTTCAGCTTCTTGGCGGCTTCGTTGGGCGTTTGAGTTGAAGCAAAGCTCCTATCAATATATTCCGGTAAATATTTTGAGTGGCGAAAATAAAAGTCCCGCTCATTTGGCTCGCAATTCGATGGGACTTTTGCCGTTGCTTGAGTATGCACCTGGAAAATTTTTTGCCGAAAGCTTGGCCATTATTCAGTGGTTAGATGAAACTCGAGAGAGTGGAAAAAAGCTTTTACCTGCGGACCCCGTTTTGAGATCGCATTGTAGGGCTTTAGCGGAACTCATCAATGCTGAAACCGCTCCTTTACAAACTCCTCGAGCACAAAAAAAACATTCTTCCGATTTGGATGAGCAAAAAGAATTTGCAGCGTTTTTTATTCGCGAAGGTTTTAAAGGATTCTCGGCGATGTGTGCTCCATTTCGTAAGAAATTTTGTGTCGGTGATGAAATCTCACTTGCAGATCTGTGTTTGATTCCTCAAATGTACAATGCCGGACGATTTTCGATTTCGTGTGAAACCGAGTTTCCCGACCTTTGGGAAATTTATAAAGAATGTTTAAAGACTCCAGAGTGTTTGATTTCATCCCCTGATCGACAAATCGACGCTTTAAAGAGTTAAGATCTGGTTAATGTTTTTATAATTCAAATAGACTCAAGGGCTTGGCAAATCGCTTAAGCGTAAGTTGTCGAAGTCGCGTAGCCTGAACGCGATGCTAAATTTAGACAAATTTAAAAATCACTTTTTAAGTTTGCGGCGATTCTTTTTATTTAGCTTTCCATTTGTTTTTTTGCTTTTGCAGATTTCTTGCACGGGTGTGAGTGCTGAGAAATCAAATGTGAATTTTGTCGTGAAGAGTAATTACGTGAAAATTGATTCAAAAGGCCGAGCGTTATCTGCGCAAAGTTTTGGACCGCAGAGTTCATTTTTTTTAAATGGTGAAGAGGGTGAGCAACTCAGTAGCGATCATATTTTTGATCCTAGTGAATATTGCTTTTCGGTGAATGTTCTAGGCGACAGAATCGACAATAGTGGATTCCCAGTTGAAGGTGGTGACGTTTGTACTGATACTATGCGGGTTCCGTTTTTAGGAATTGGCAAGTTGTCAAATTTTTTTGAAATCAATGAAAGTTCACCCACTGGTACCGTGGATTTTGAACTGACTCACGGCAATCGAACTTTTGATTTAATTGCGCTAAAGAAAACGGCTTTTAGCGATGGAACTTGCCCCATTGGAAGCGTTGAAATTAAACCTAAAGAAGGCTCGGAAGATGAACCAGTTATGTTGGTGGATGGATTGCCCTACGACGCTTTTAAAGGAAGTGGCGAAAGTGACGAAGGTAGCGGTGATGAGGATTCGAGCCCGGTGATATTTGCACGTGAAAACGTTTTCATTTCGGCCAATGTTCAAAATGACATAAATCTTGTTGTAAACAAAGTTGATTTAGAAAGCACAAATGCTGGCATGTGGATTGGTAAAGAGTGGGGCTGTGAACGGGGTGGGGGAAATCATCCTCAGATTGCGTTTGAAAAACGCATTTTTAAGGCGGCAGACATCGGTGAGGAGTATGCCCCAAAAATGAAGAATGTTGATTATTGTGAGTTGTGGAAAGATTCTCATAAAATTGCGGGCGAAAATGCTGAAACTGTTCTGGCAAATGCTTTGCCTATAAAAATGTCAGATACATCAACTTGCACCATTTCGATTGTTAATAAGACCGTGACTTCAAATCAAAACTATCTCATTAAAGCAATGGGGCCAAATGGCGAGAGAAGTGTGGGACTATTGTATTATATAGAGGGTGGAATAGCTGAAATCAGCAAAGTCGAAAGAATCCATTCCGCTGATTCAAATTTAGTAAAAATTGTTAAAAGAGAGAATCACGGAGAATTTTGGGGCAAGTTTGATGCTGACGAATTTGACCAGATTCTAGTTACGATAAAAAATGTAGGAGATGCAGTTCTTAGTTTAGAAGAAGAAGATGTAAACGCGGGGGGAGTGCACTTGCATTATCCAAGTGGAGCATTTGCTCCACTAATTGAAGATGTAGGCACGTTATTTCCTTGGCATTCCTTCGCTTCAATAACTGTGCTCAATCAGACGCGTGAACCTTGTAACTCAAATACCATTCTTCCGTCTGGATCTGAATGTGTATTGCCGCTTAAGATCCATGATGCAAACGGAAAATGGCATCAGCGAATATTTAAACAAGGAGGAACAGATGAGATTCCACTTTTCAAAGTTGGTGCAAATGATGCAGTTTTAGAAACCAACATTGGGCTTGAGGTTTATAACGGTCAGGACGTGGGTACGATTGAGGTTAGTGCGGTTGAATCGGAAATATTTGTTAAACATGTTAATCATCCAACTTTCCTCTACCACAAGATAAATAATCTTGAAGAAACCCAAAGTTTTAAAAATAGTGAGTGGATGTCATCGATACTTTTTTCAGACATAACTCCAACATTTGTAGATTCGACAGTTGCCGGAATTGATGAAGACTTTTTGGACATTAACAATGTCACAAAATTTCTAAAATGGGGTGCTACTCTAGTTGCAAAAGGAAACATGCCAATTTCGGTTAACGGGTTAAAAATGAAATTTAGTTCGTTGAGCAGTTCACTCATGTCAACAGTTCAAATTTATGGTTCGGCCGCACCTTTTTCCATTAGTGCTGGATCATTCAGTTGTAGCAGTCTTACGGGATCACTTTTTGGCTCCGACACAACCATGGCTGCGGATGGCACGATTGCTTTTAGTCCAACGAAGGATTTTGCCACGAATGAGGTGCTCGATCTTGATTCTGCAGTTGTAGATAGCAGTACATTAGGGATGCGAATTCCGTATCAATGTTTGTATGACTTTTTAAACAAAGGCGCTTCCGCAAGTTTATCGATTGATTATAATAACGGTAAATTCAATGACAAACGAAGAATCGAGATCCAATTCTCAGCTCCGGCGCTGGAGTAGAAAATTTTTAATCTTTTCCAAAGCGGGCGCGCTTTGGGGATGAAACAAAAAAACCCTCGGATGCTTATCCAGCATCCGAGGGTTCTTTTTTGGCACTGTTGTAGCGCCAATCTCCCCCAACTTGGAGTAATTCGTTTAGAAATAGGTTTGGATTGCAGCACTCAAAATGGTGATGCCCTTAGAAAATCCACCAGTAACTTTGGTCATATCAAAAGTTGCTTCAAGACGAATCGCAGATTGGCTTTGGCGAAGGACAAATATTTTTCCAGCAATTCCAGCTCGTAAAGGAATGACATTGGCCCCGCCAGACCTAGCAAAACCTGCAGAAATCATAAACGCAGGAACAAATGTTTCGCCGACTTTGTTGTTTGAAAAATTCACATCAGCCAATAAGGAAAAATCAAATCCCAAGCTTCCGACTTTGGTCATGCCCACGGTTGGAGCAATTTCAAAACTGCCCATGTTAAATCCATACTGAAGCGTCAATGCGGGAATGCTAAAACCGCCGCCAGTTTCTAAACTTAGGGAAGAACGTGCGCCAAGTCCGACAAAATTTTTACGCCCACCTGGCCCTGCGGTTTCGCCCGATCCTTCGTCGCCTTCTTCACCGGTTGCCAAATTCAGTGTTGAGCCCGCTTTGATAACAGTTCCTTTAGGATACTCAATGACTGCTCGATTTCCGCCGGTTTTAATAATTTTTACTGGCGCGGCAAAAACCGAAGTCGAAGTGAGTGTCAAAATACTTGCAAGGCTCAATATTTTTTTCATATGAAGATAAATTTACAGGTTTTTTTGACATTTACTAGAAGAGCTTCACTTTTTTTACGCGGCGATTCACTTCTGGTTAGCAAATCTTGATCAGCTAAAGTTCGCACGTGGAAATGTGATGGCGAACGAAGCAACAAATTTATGTTTTCGTTATTTTTAAAATGATTGTTACACTGAAAAGTTGATGGGCAGAAAATCTCAAGGCGCTTTAATTTTTTGTGTTTATATTCAGTTATTTGCTTGCTCAAATAGGGGCGTGCGATTTGCAGGCGAGAATGCAAACGATAATTCTGAAACCTTAGCCGCAGAAGTTATTACTGTTGCGGAAGACGGAGTGAGCGAATCCGAAAGTCCAGTTTCAAAAGACATTGATCCCGCGCCACTAAAAGGTGAGGAAGGTGAACTAGGTCCAACAAAAAAGTCAGTAGTCACCTCAATTACCATTTCACTCGAACAAGTTGCCAAGGAGTTGGGACTCAGCCGTGACGCTTTGATTGAACAGACTGGAATCCTGGCATCTTTTATGAGGCATGGAGTGGTGGCGCAAAATTTTTGCAATGATGAAAACGATCCTCGTATTGAAAAATTGTGTTCGTTAACGGACACGATTCACGACGAAAATCCTTTGCAATGGGTATCAAAAGACACCTCTAAAGGGCGAAAGGTTTTGATTCGTCCCAAAAATTTTTCATCACAACAGAAAATGGGATACGGCCGTCTGATGAGGTCGATTTCCAGAGAGCCCGCTTCAAGAATTTTACAATATGTTCCTAAGATTCTTTCGACAACAACTTGTCCACGAAATCTTTCGGCTGTTGCCATTCGCAAATTAGAATCTTTGATGCCAGATCAATCGGTACGTCCTTCAATTGAAAAACTTTATGAGCATACCACTCATTGCTTAAAGCCCGAAGACGAAGCATATGAAATCACTCATCTTCGCCAAGCACTTTTACGAACTATGTGGAAGAACGAAAAGGGAGCACTAGACGCCATTCGCAAAGCTGTTATCGCAAAGGATTCGTCCGAACGATCGCGAGTCTTGTATTGGGCCGGAAGGTTGGAAGCGGATCTTAATCAAAAGGCAAAACATTGGGATCGTCTCATCGAGCAATACCCTTTGTCTTTTCATGCTCTGGAAGTGTGGCGCGAAAAACAAGCAGATCCCTTTGAATACTATACCCGTCGACCGGCCCTCGGGCTGGAAAGAATTGTTGTCAACAAAGATGACGCCGATGAAGCGCTGAGATGGATTGAGGCACTGTACTTAAGAGGTCACGTGGAAGCTGCTCAGCGGCTTACACGATGGGTGATAAGAGTTTTTAAAAATGATCTTTCAAATGAAAATGTTTTGTACGTTTCCAGTTTACGTTCGATTCGAGGCACACAGTTAAATTATCTGACTTACCTAACACGTCAGGTGAATGAGAATGGAGATATTTTAAATTTTCAAACTCTAAAAATGCTTTTCCCACGACCTTACCTCGAATTGTTTGAGCGAGTGGGGGCGCAAACTGACGCTCATCTTTTACATAGTGTCGCGCGACAAGAGTCGGGTTTTGATCCCACAGCGCGCAGTCATGCAAACGCTCGTGGACTATTGCAAATTTTGCCATCCACGGCACGAATACTCAGCGGCAAAAAAACAAATGATTTGTACGACACCGAAGTCAATGCCCAACTTGGCTCAAAATTTATGGCCCAACTGATAGACAAATTTGGCGGTTCCGTTGAACTGGCTCTTGCGGGATATAATTCTGGTCCCGGAAATGTTCCTACCTGGAAAGTACGGTATGCATCGGATGACAGATTGCTTTTCATTGACCTCATTCCTTTCAAAGAAACTCGCAATTATGTTTCAAATATTTTTCGAAATAATTATTGGTACGAACGTCTTTATAGTGACGAAGGCAACGCACAAAACAAAGGCCGTTCAATCGCCTCGGTTAAGCAAAAGTCCGACTATGTGTTGCAAATGGTTGAAGATCACGTAACTTTTCGTGATCAAATGCGAGGGAAGGCTGTGGATGAGTTCTTTCAACAGAGCACCGCAGCTAACGAAGTCCTTAGGGGTGAGGATGCATCAGAAGAAGAAGCCCATCCTGTGGGTGAAGAAGGCGCTCTTTCTGAATAGTCCGCAATTCTCGACTTGACGGGACGCGCTTTTGCTCGATATTAAAGACAACCTAAGAATTCCAATGGAGGGGTGGCCGAGTGGTTGAAGGCGCACGATTGGAAATCGTGTTTATGGAAACATAACGGGGGTTCGAATCCCTTCCCCTCCGCCATTCTCATTCAGGGCTTTTCTCAAAATCGAAGTAACTAACGAAAATCAAAAACCAAAGGCTTTAGGGGCTTACGGTTTCGCTTCAAGGCCGGCATCACTCGGAATCAGTCGCTGTCAGCGCAGTGATCTGAGTTTTGGCTGAGTGGTGTCTGAGCGGGAACGCGGTTTCTTTGGGGGTTAGCCACGCCAACGAGGGGCTTTTCTTCATACGAGCCAAAAGTTGAACCCAGACCCAGTTGGCGATAACCTACATCCATGTCATTTCGCAGCCTAGTAGCTCAGTTCGTTGTTTTCTCTTTCGTAGGCTGTGCTTCCAGTCCTTCTACGACTCCATCATTTGTGAGGTCGGAGTCTATCGAGATTTCTAAGAATGCTCTCGAATGGAATAGAGCCTTTGATAAGACAGTAAAAGAACACCGGTTAAGGGCAACATATCCACACTCGGGATTCGCCGAATGCCGGGAAACAAAAGAGATCCCTGATACTTTTCTATGCCTGTTTAACAGCCAGGAAGAAATGGGTTACGCATTATCCCGAGCAAGCTGTTTTATCGAGGGATCATTCTGCGGTCATCCCAAGGGAACCGTTGTTGGATTTTCGGATCCAGGCTTCCGTGCCGCAATTTTGCAAATCAATGGCTACGATCTCAAGGGATCCGATCTACTTCGATTCCATAAGGCAGCACTAAAGAAGTGCGAGGAAGTTAAGGAGCCGGACTTTTGTCTGAACCATTACGAAAATAGAGCTTTCCAGGATTTCATCATTCCGATGGCAACACAGAGCCCAGGCTCAGTGTTGATTACGTTTGCACGTTTCAGTGCACAACCTTGGAATCAAACCCTGGTACATGAGATCATGCATGCGCAGTATTTCCAGGACAAAAAATACAGCGAAGTCGTTGATCGTTTTTGGAAGAATGAACTAACTGAGACAGATCGTGAAAATATAAGAAAGGCTCTGTCCAAAGCCTACGACCCAAAAGACGAGCATTTGATGATCAACGAATTTCAAGCCTATATACTCCAAACGGATGCACAGGCACCAGCGGCACTTCTTCGAGACTTTGTTCCCCGTTATAGAAGCCGGATGATGAAAAAAATGTCGGAAGCCGGTATCCGCCCGATTGAAATTCAGCTTCCCTCCGCGACTAAATGATCAGCTCGTAGGCACCGGGTAGTCGCTCCTCATTGGGGTCTGGGGGTGAAGCCACCAGAGGTCCGATTCGGAATTCGCTAGCGGATTCCCTGCTTGCCATGCCCCTAATTTTCCCAACTCAGACTTCAAAAAACCGTATCAAACCAGCAGCCCAGAGTTAGCATTTTCCAATTTTCAGAGTGCCTCTTTTTAGTTCTGCAAACCTACGCGGCGCGCTTTGTTTCTGGTGTCACATTGATTTCCATTTTGTAGCCAAGCGCTTTAAGCACTTTGAAAACCATGTCGAATGATGGAGTGCGCTTCTTATCTCCAACTTCGAGCCGTGCGATGAGCGGTTGACTAACCCCCGCGGCCTTCGCAAGTGCTGCCTGCGACATGCCGGCTCGTGCGCGAAGATCAGCGACAAGGTGTGCAACCTGAAGATAAAACCTGCGCTCATCGAAAAGGATTTTGAGCTCTTTATCCTTGAGTTGGCGCTCCAGAACGGTCCCGAGAGATACACCTTTTGACTTTTTCATTTTAAAACCTCTTTCATTCGTTTCCTTGCCACATCGACTTCGTGCTTTGGTGCCTTCTGTCCCTGCTTTTTGTAAGAATGCAGAACGTGGATATGATCAGGTGCGAGGGTCACATAGAAGAATCTCCACCCCCCGCCAGCCGTTCTTATCTTGATCTCCCAAAGCTTCCCGTCGATCTGCCGAAATTGGCAACCTATCGCATTGAAGCCGTGACGTTCGATGTCCACGAATATTGCCAATATCTCGGCGCGATCTGACTTGGGCAGATCATCCAGGAAGTCTTCAAAGTAGCTACGGCCGCTGTTTGACTTGTGGAACTCAACTTTCACATGTTTAGCCTATAACCATTTGGTTATTAAGTCAAGTATTGTTATATTCCCGCAGGAGGATTGAGCCAGAGTTGATGTATGAAGTGATGCAGTTTTGGCCCAAGAAATGTTTAACTTTCAAGAGATGGAATGAGCACAGTTTTTGGAATATTTTAGGGGCGTTGGTTTGGGTGGACAAGCAGGGGTTCCGCTAGCGGAACGCCGGTTTTCAACTGGTGGCTTCGCCCCCAGCCCCCTGAGAATGCCGACCCAAGGATCGGCATTTCACTTACCCAAACCCCGTCCGCAAAGGTGCGCGCTAGCGGAAAGAACTTTTCAGTGGCGTAGTTCGGGGCAAAAAAGTTATCCTGTTATTGGTATTTCGATTTTGGCTTACCAGCGATTACGCGGCGGCCTTTATAAAAATCTAAACCATCCCACCACAATCAGGCGGATGGCTTTCATTAGGAGTCATCCAATGACAAGCCCATCCTTTCCAAATGCGCCCAACTGTTTTATCACGGACGAAAGGGAATCAACCGATTCCACGCTCTTTGACAAATTAAAGTGGCTGACCTCGAAAGAAGCCGCGTTCCTGCTTCGTACCTCTGTTGGCCAGGTTAGAAACCTGGTCTGGAAGGGAAGATTAAAATCCTTCCACTTCGGAACAAGGCTGCGATTCCTTCGAAGTGATGTCGAAAACCTTTTGAAGCCTGCTTTTTAAGGAGGCAACAAATATGGCAATTACATCCTACGTTGTAGAAATTACGGGCGACACACTATGGAAAGTGTCTGCTTGTGTGAGATCAAATAAAAATCCATTCATCCGGGTGCAGAAGGCGAAGTTCGCCCTCAAATCCGAATGGGAGGCAAAACGAGAAGAGACTCGGTTAATCCGAGAGTGTGAACGCGAAGTTTCGATTCGAGAAAACCAAGGCGAAAGTTGGGGCGCACTTGTTGATGAGTGGGAAAAGCATCTTGCAAAGACAAGAGCTGAATCACTCAGCATCACGACGCGCACCGATTACGTCAATGCACTTAGAAAACACACGCTACTTTGGTGGCAGAGGCAAGCTGCCTCAATCACGAGAGCCGACGTGCTGGAGATCTTAAGCCAGCTCAAGGCCCATTCGTCGTCGATCAGTTATCAGAACAAGCTAAAGGTAATCATCAATCAGATTTTTACTTTTGGAATTGAACACCGATTGATCGGCGGTATGGATCGAAGCCCCGCATGGGGAATCAGTCTTGGCCGAGACGAGGAGAAGAAACCAGAGATCCTGACTCTGACTGAAATTCGAAAGCTTCTTCAAGAAGCTAGGCGAATGGATCACGAATGGTTTCCAATCTGGTCTGCGGCACTCCTCACCGGAATGAGAAGCGGCGAACTCTATGCACTTGCTTGGGACGATGTTGATTTTGAGAACAAGACTCTTAACGTCAACAAATCCTATAGCGCGCGGATTAGGGCG
>Ga0247844_1008299_pt1 | contig 11359 bp, 11 predicted proteins | sample LaCtaG_FD_192421 | JGI IMG/M metagenome (GOLD analysis project Ga0247844, IMG submission 192421) | Freshwater microbial communities from meromictic Lake La Cruz, Castile-La Mancha, Spain - LaCruzMarch201714.5m_1 | ecosystem: Environmental > Aquatic > Freshwater > Lake | place: Spain: Castile-La...
AGTGAAACTGACGCTGAAACGCAGTTATGGCTTCCGCACGGAAAACGCTCGCGAAGTCGCTCTTTATCATGCTCTTGGAAAATTACCGGAACCCAGTTTCACCCACAGTTTTTTTTAGACAGGCGGAATTGGAAGTAAGTGGCGGTTGCCCCTGGAAGCAGAACACACCAGCGTCCGACTGGGAACGGGCGCGAGGGGCGGATACGCAGGTTTTCGCCATCGTAAGAGAGTCCTAAAAAGGCGTTGGGAATAGCCTACGCAGAGAGGGGGCGGAAGTAGTGTCCGCCAAATTCCTGGTGGTCCCAATACATGCCCCACTTGCGATGGCGGGCATCTATGTTTCTGATAATCTCTTCGGCGTTTTCGTGGAGATTGTGCTGGTAAAGTTGGGCGGCGAGGTTTAGTTCAACGCCTGTCAAACAGGTGTTGGCTTGGTTATCCTATTCCCCTCATCGCATAGGCAACATGGCACGGGACGCCTTGCCTTCCAATAAAAACTAACTTTCTAGTATATCATGAAAAAACATAGCCTGCCTCCATTTTCAATTCCCACGCCTAATCATACGCTATCGCCTTTTACAGGCATGGACCGCGATGGCTGGATTGCCTGCGGCCGCCATATTTTGGAGGGTGCGTTCTCACATGTGTCAAACATTCGCGACCCCATGTTCTTCCCAAAAATGCCCGGACCGGGCTACCCGGTTAATAATAAAGCAGCCTCACGCCAACAACGCAGCGCAGCCATTTTTGAGGCAATAGCGCGCACCTTCAATATCGCGGCCCCGCTCATCCTGGACAATCCCGACCTCACTATTAAGGGAATACGAATTCAGGACTATTACAAAAAGCACCTGCTTGAGCTCATTACCGATCAGAATTCGGACATTTTCATCGGTCATGCCTCCGATTATTCACAGCCCGTTCAACAAACCTGTGAAATGGGCAATCTTTGTTTGTGGATGATTATCGCCCCTGATGCGTTCTGGAATGTTCTCAACCCAAAAGAAAAGGCCGCCCTCGTCAAGGCGATTCAAGGTTGGGCACACGGCCATACACTTCCCCATAATTGGCGCTGGTTTAACGCCATGATGTCCGCTTTTCTGGCAATTCATGGCTTCGACTATAACAAGCAACTCATGCTCAATCATATTGACCACCTGCTTCTTCATTACGCTGGTGAGGGCTGGTATCGAGACACAAGCTGCGATTATTACACCTGCCATGTTTTTCATTTATACGCAGCGGTATGGAGGGCATACTATGGTCGGAAACATGCACCCAAACACGCGAAAGTCCTCAACCAGCATTTCAAGGAGTTTGAAAAGCACTATCCGCAGATCTTCAGCCGCAAAGGCGAAGTCATCATGTATGGACGCAGCATCTTATACCGCCTGGGTGCCAGCGCAGGCATGGCGGCTGCCGCATTACGAGATGAGAGGAGTCAAGTCCTGACGCCAGGACTCAGCCGCCGCATTGCCTCAGGTGCGCTTTTGCAATTTGCCACCCACCCAGGCTTTTTCCACAAAGGGATACCTGCTCTTGGGTTTTATGGACCCTTCCCCTCTGCCATCCAATCTTATAGCTGCTCGGCAAGCCCCTTTTGGATGTTCATCAACTTTACCTGCTTGACCCTGCCCAAGGACTGCCCCTTTTGGACAGAAAAAGAAGAGATGGGCCATTGGGGAAATCTCAACGACAAGACGCTTTATAACAGCTACTGGAAGGGACCCGGATTCCTAGTAACCAATCACGGAAAAACAGGCGCCGCAGAAATCAGGCCAAGCAAGATTCACAACCAAGACGCCAATTACTCCCGCCTTGTGTACAATTCGGCATTTCCCTGGGCGGCGAACTCCAAAAAAGACGTGGTTGCAGGTGCCATTACGCTCAAACGAGGCAAAGAGGAATTTGATCTTCCAAGAATGATCTCTTCCGCTGGCGCACGCGAGGGCATACTCTACCGCCAAGCCGAATTCTCTGGACACCTGCCCCCAAGCATTGACATGGCAAGCGTCATGATTCCCAATGGAGAAATTCGCATTGACCGTGTTCGCCGCATGGATATCTGCCAAGTCCATATCGGACACTTTAGCCTCCCGCACTTAGCTGGCGAGCCCACCATCACCGAGCGCGAAATTGACGGAAAAGCGTCTCTTCAAATGAAAATCCCCAATCGCCAGTTGGCCATGACGCTCTATTCAGGATGGGATCGTTTGGGCATTAAGACAATCACCGGCTTAAACCCTGAAGCAAAAAAAGCCTCTATCATTCATGCAGAAATGAAGGATAAAAACAACTTCGGTCCCGTTCGCATCCTTGTCAGCATCCTGCTACATAAGACAGATGACTCTCGCTGGACGGAACTCGAACTTCAGCCCATCGCCTCAATCACACCCCTATCATTGGATATCCCCGAAGCCCTTGCAGGACTGCTCATCAAACTCAAAAATGGAACCGAACATCGCGTTGAATTTCAAGCTATGGATGGCACCAACAGCATCTGGTAAAAATGGCTGCCCCACGGGTATCCGGTTAACTGACTGATGAAGTCCTGGAACATGCATAAAATGAGCGGCCTGCGTGGCAAGACCGATGTGACGCAATTGTGCCACGCTTTTGGATCTTGAGGGCGACAGCCCGGCCAGCCCACCCAGCATCGCAGGAATCACAGTCCACCAAATATAGCGGGCTCCGCGGAGCTTTCCCATAAGCGGGCGGCTTCTGCTCCATGGATGGTGCCGGCGAGGTTGACTGTGAGCGCACCCGTCTTATTTCCCGAGCGCGAAATGACAAACGAGGCCGGATCGCTGGCCGCGGTGGATGTGGATTTCTCGATCGCAAAGGCATCGGTCGCTCGGATCGACACCACAGGAAGCGCAAACGCAGCACCGGAACCAAAAAGCAGAAGAGCACCCAGCACGGCCACGGGGAAAGGGGGAAACTTCATGCCCCCAATCTACAGAACCCCCGGAGATATTGGATATTCCCATATCAGGAATGATTTTTTGCAATTTGGAACGTGTTGGGGAATGGCAGAGCCATACCCCTTGAAGGATGGCGTTCCATTCCGATGGCACACCTTTGGAGGGTCCTGCTCGTCAGGACCGCCGAATAGACAGCCAATTGCCGAACGACATTGGTTTAAAACTCCCCGGCGTTGGCGAGAATCACAGCCTCGATGTCGCCCCCAACAAAAAATCGGGCCTCAGATCGCAGACGTTCGATCTCGGCTTTGACTGATGGCAATTTGCCGGCGTGTTTGGCAAACACCAGCTCGCCGAGAAGCCCGGTGAAATTCAGTCCAAGACGGCGTGCGGCAGAGCGTCCGAGGGCATCATCAAGAAGGAGTTTATCTGCTTGGATGTGGACGCAAAGCTGAATGGCCTCGACTTCACCCGGGTCAAGATGATTGGGCATGGGCAACACTGCGGCTGTGGCAGGAAGTGGCTCGATCTTTAACCACCCATCCCGCACGGCCAATTCGATGGCAGCATTTCCTCCCTGATGGGTCAGTGCTTGGAGTTCGGAGTTTACTGCCGGGGGAATCAGCACGGTGACATATCGCTCGCGAAGCAGATGTAGCCGTCCGATGATGGCCAGATTTGAAATTGGCGAGGTATTACTGACGACAAGCATCCGCGAGGTCTTCGAGGGCGTCGTGCACCGAGTAGTTGCGCGGGATGGAGCGCTCGGCGAGTTCCCCCGCAAAGGCAAACTGGTCGAGGGCAGCCAGTTGCGCCGCGCGGCCGAAACTCAGCCAGCCTTTGGCGTAGTAGCGGCAGGCCAATTCAATCTGCATGTGGCGTTCGATCTCCCCCGGCCCCAAGGGCAGAGCACGAACAGCTTGTTCGTCAATCTCGAGCGTGATTGCCATATCCGTACGCTACCCGCAATACTCCTTCTGACAAGAAATCGTTTGCGCAGCCGGGACAGCGGGAAACAGAATTGGTCCACGGTGTTATCAATCTCCAATCTGGAAGGATGGCATTCCATCCGGATGGCACTCCTTTGGAGGGTCCTGCTGGTCAGGACCGCGTGATTTCCGATCCCGGCTCTGCCAAGCAGAGCCCTCCAGCGGAGGGTTTCCTTGAAGGATGGCATTCCATCCGGATGGGGCTCCCTTGGAGGGTCCTGCTCGTCAGGACCGCCGGATGCGCTGCCAATACCCGAACGGCCCGAGCCTAGGGGAATTCCCTATAGACAGAGCTGGTAAGGTAGAAAAAAATCGACCAGACGATGGAGAGGGATGCCCTGAGAGAAACTGATATTTGGTACCCCACAATTTGGGGGGTTGACGGGCAACGGGGGAACCGGTAAGTGGGCGGCGAATCAAGGAATACGAAAAAAACAAGAAACCAAAAAAATCGGCCAAACAATGAAAACACACATGAAGGCAACGATGGGGAAGATGGCGGCGCTGGGGATCCTGGCGCTGGGAACGACAATGGGGCATGCGCAGCTCGTGACCGTTCCGACGGTCCTTGTTGGAAACCCGGGGAACTTTTCGGCCAATGCGACCAACGCTTCGTCCTGGGGCGACAACTACGGCTACGGAGCCGTGGGCCAGGAGTACCGGATCGGGACGTATGAGGTGACAAACTCGGAATACGTGACATTCCTGAACGCGGTGGACCCGGATGGCACGAACACGCGCAGTCTGTATAGCGCGAACATGAACAGTAATGCACGTGGCGGGATCGCATTCAATTCCGGAGCGGCGGCAGGATCCAAATACGCGGTGAAGACCAACATGGGGAACAAGCCGGTAAATTATGTGAGCTGGTTCGACGCGGCGCGCTTCAGCAACTGGCTGCAGAATGGGGCGACCGCGGTAGCCAGCACCGAAACAGGTGCCTATACCCTCAATGGAGCCACAACTGGGATCATCTATAAGAACGTGGGAGCACAGTGGTGGATACCGAGTGAAGACGAATGGGTGAAGTCAGCCTCCTACGATCCCGACACAGGGAGCTATTGGCTCTACCCCACGCAAAGCAACACGGCACCAACAGTGGCAACAGCAAACGCGACGGGGGATATCTTGAATCCCGGTGCCAATGTGGCAAATTACAACAGTGGAGCGGATTGGAATTCCAAGAATGGGAATGTGACGACGGTAGGTTCAGCCGGTAGCCTGAGTGATAGTTTCTATGGGACGTATGACCAGGGCGGAAACGTATGGGAGTGGAACGATGCCGTGTTTTTCAGTTCGGATCGGGGCCTCCGCGGGGGCTCTTGGGACGTCTTCGACATCGGCCTGCAGTCCTCCAACCGCAACAACTACGGCGATCCCGCGTTCGAGAACGTCGACGTGGGTTTCCGCGTTGCCAGCGTCCCCGAGCCGTCGACAGCAGGATTGGTTTTGCTCGTAGGAGCGGGGTGGCTGCTCTGGAGGCGTCGGAAAGTTACCCTTTAATCTTTATCTCTTTAACCCTTTGCCTGTCTGGTGGAGGACAAATCTGCCAGACAAGCAAAAGGGAACCCGCGAAGCGGGTCGGAAAAATTTTTGGGAAATCGAGTCTCTGCAGGCGCAGGTCCGGAAGCGCCCGTTGTGTTGGTAAAATGGTATGACTACGCGAGGTGGGTGCTGGAGCGGGTGGAGAGCTTCCCGAAGAATCAGAAGTATGTGCTGGGTCAGCGGCTGAGCAGTCAAGCCATGGAGGTGCTCGAACTGCTGGTGGAAGCCTCCTACAGCCGGGAGAAGCTCAGCCTGCTTGCCACGGTGAACCGGAAGATGGAAGTCGTGCGTTGGACAGTGCGGATGTGCAAAGACCGCAACCTGCTCTCGGCCTCGCAGTTCTTTGCCCGGAGGTTTCCCTGTGCGATGAAGTGACTCCTCAGCGCACCGGCTCAAAATGGTCAGCCAATCGGCGGGCACGAAATCATCACGCCGCCTTTTTCTCCAATGTCAGAGCCGCCAGAGCAAGGCCATGGTCCATCTGAATGCCGTGCCAGAAGCCGGGGGAAACCCCGGCGCCCGCACCAGCAGGATGGAAGTCTTCATGGTGAATTTTCTTCTTCTTCGTGAATTGGCCGGGCATCTGCGTTGTGGCAAGGCAATTGTGTTTGACGGAACCCGTTACGAGCATATGCTCGGAATCTATGTCGACCCAAGATCACCCCGGGCAGGGAAAATTGAGAATGGCCATTCCGATGTCGGGAGGGAAATTCTCCGAGCATTTTGGAGGGGCGAGGGAGTTTCTGGTTTTTGAAGCGGACCGCAGCACTGGCTCTCTTGGAGCAGGCGCGCTGTTTTCCGCACCCGAGCACAAGCCGGGGTCGCTGCCGGAGTGGCTCGCCTCGCAACAAATGGATGTGGTGATCGCTTCCGCCATTGGCGAGCGGGCGCTGCTCATGCTGGCCGATGCCGGGATTGAAACCTACCTTGCCGGGGGAGAGTCGCAGCCGGCCGCACTGGCCGCCGCCTGCCTGATGGGAAAATTGCCACGGGCCAACCAAGAGAATTCCCGCTGCAAGGGAGAACATCAAGAGCACGATGGACACGATTGCGGGCACCATTAAAAAGGAATCCCCTTTGACGATTCCCCTCTCTTGCACCAATCTGATCTTTCCAACCACATTCCAATGAAATCTCCCATTCGCAATGCCCGACCTTTGCATCGATTCGTCCTCCTCCCAGCCGCAGTCCTCGCCGTGCTCCTGGCGCCCCTCCGTGCGGAGGAGTCCGCTCCGCGCGACGGAGCCTTTATCCACCTGAGTGCCGGCCCGGACAAACCGCACCGCGTCCTCATGGCCCTCAAAATGGCCGTTGTCATGGCCGAAGGGAAAAAGGACGTGCTTGTCTATTGCGACATCGACGCGGTTCAGCTGCTCGTCAAAGGCGCGCCGGATGTGAAGCACAATGCCTTTGACTCATCAACGGCCCTCCTTGCGAAGCTGGCGGAAATGAAGGTCCCCGTGCGCGCGTGTCCGTCATGTCTCACCGCCGCCGGAAAAACCCCGGAAGACCTCCTGCCGGGCATCAAAACCGCCGACCGTGACGAGTTTTTTTCGTTTACCAAAGGCCGGATTCTGACGCTCGATTACTGAGTCTCTCTGGAGCTTGGGAAGCCTTGGGGAGCTTCGCGGGGAGCAGGTATTCGACGCAAAAGGCTCCCCACGCGTGGCAGAGGCTGGAGCGCGGGGCAAATTCTTCCCACAAGGTCGTGGAGCCGGTCTCCATCATGGGGCCGAAGAGTCTCCGGCACAGGTCCCGGGCTTCTTCCTGCAGTCCGTGGTTGGCGAGCTGGCGGCAGAAGTAGGAGAGCGAGTGGGGGGTATTGCAAGGCACAACACGGTTGGCGATGAGCTCGCGGTTGCTGGTCGGAGTGCAGATGAGCGGGGTGGTGCGTTTGAGCCAGGGCACGTGATAATGTTCGCGCAAACAGTCCCGTAAAACGCGCGCGGCCTCGTCCGGCGCAAGCATTCCCGCACAATATCCGGCGGTGATCTGGTTGTGCAGAGGCGCGCTCCATGGGCGCCATTCCGCAGGCCGGGTCGCTATCACCTCAAGCGTGGAGGGATTTTCCTGAAATCCCCTCGCAATCTCACCGGCCATGGCGGGGCCTGGCTGTCCGTGATCCATGGCCACATAAACCTCCCAGTCCACGGAACTGTGGCCGACCTCGACAAGGAGATCGGCAGCCCCTTCGGGCAGGGGGCAGGTCCATGGGTGGAAGGGATGCGGATGGGTCCACGGACGGCTGTTGGTCGCATCGAGCAGGAGGTTGCCATCGCACCAGGCGCGGATGCGCCCGGGGGCCGCCAGCATGAGTTCGTTCGCGGGGCCATGGATCGGAAACTTCAGCACAAACGAGCTTTCGGGTTCAGGCGGTGGGGTAAAATCCCCGCGTGCGGCATCGAAGTGATAGTTCCACCACACGAGGCGTTCGTGGTCCGGGCTGAGGTCGCAGTCAAGGATTCGGCCATCGCGCCAGAACGCCTTCCGCCATGCGGTGCGCAGGGAACCGGCCTTGAGGCGGAAGTGCTCCGGGCCGGCTTCGCCGAGCGCGTGCGCCAATTCCGCGAGCGAGTTCCAGCCGTCGGCCCACAGGGCGTTGAGAGCGGCGGAGCGTGGATGTTTCGCAAGTTCGAAAGAATTGCAGAGAAACGTCCAGCCGGGCACATCGGCCAGCAGCCCGTTGGCATCGGAATGACGTTCGAAGAATTCGAGTCCGGCGAGGGCCGAGGGGTAGCACACGCGCGCGGTGTCGGTATCCCCGGTGAGGCGGAGGTAGCGGAGGAGATTGTCCGCGAAGCCGATGCTGAAATCCGGAATGACCGGTTTGTCCGGCGGACTGGGGTAGCACATGCGGAGGACCCCGTCCGGTCGCGCGCCGCGCAGGTATTGGCGCAACCACCGCCGGATGGGTGCCGCCGTGCCGAAGAGGAGCGGCAGCGCCTCCATGTAGTCGGCGGGGTCGGCGTATTGGCCGCGCTCGCGCCTCGGGCAATCATTGAGCAAATCATCGCAGCACAGCACGACAGTCCGCGCGGCGGCTGCGATGATCGCGGTGTCGCGGGCGGTGAGTTGATCGATGCCCGGAATCTCCCGCCAGATCTCGGTGAGCGGCCAATGGGATTCGCGGATGGCGAGCCGGTGGACGCGGAACCCGCGCGGCAGCGCAAGATATCGAAGCGCCCGTTTCTCGAAGGCCTTCCAGCAGCGGATTCCTGCCGGCCGCGCCAGGATTTCGCGAAAGTCGCCACCGCAAAATTCGTGGTCGGGCAGGCCCTCCCGCGTGAGGCTTTCGCCGTGCAAAACCGTGCAGGAGGCAGGCTCCCCGGCCTCGATGCGCAACTCCAGAAAGCCGAAAACCACCCCGCCGAAGTCCCAGACCTGCCAGGCCTCCGTCTCGTGCAAAAGCTGCGCCTCTTTCGTTTCACCAGAAAACCTGGGGAGGTCACTGGGAATCAATTTTTCGCGTCCGGGCAGGGGATGCTGTGCGACAACGCAGGGGGCTTTCCATGAGGCATCGGCCGGGCGCACAAGCCAGTCGTCGGTATTTTCGCGCAGGTCGGCATGTTCGCCAAAGCCCAGACAAGCGATCAAGCGGGGGGCACCGCGCAGGAATGCCGGCGAACGTGCCGCGAGCCAGTGGCTCCGGCAGGCGAGGTCGATCCGCCAATCTGTGCCGGCAATTTCGCCCGCCACCATCAAGCCCGCCAGGCAGGCCGCGTGCGACTGAGTGTCCACCCCGAGGTGATACGCGCGAATGCGGAGACGGTTCGGCCCGGGGGTGAGAAAGGCGCGGAGGTCCGCGGTGTCGTAATATTGCCATGGGGCGACCTCCCTCGGCGGACCATGGCTCACCAGAACGCCATTCACCCACAGCGAATACCACGACCCGCAGGTGAGCGCGATCCCTGCGGCCGATGCCGCCTGAGGCAGCTCGATATCGGCGGCAAAATCGGCAAATTGATCGGGCTCGGGAACCAGCCCCTCCGGCCACCACCATTCGCCATGCGACGGTGATGCGAGAAACGGATCAGCCAGTTTCGCAGTTTCGGTTTGATCAGGCATTGTCAAGGTAGGCCGCTAGCACTCTGAAGAAATATCATTCCTGAACGCGCAAGCGGAGGAATTTCCTGGTGTCGGTTCCCATCGGAATCTGGATGGTGACATCGGTGCCGACCGAGCCGGGATCGGTGTTCTTTTCGATGGTATATTCCTCTGTCCACGAACCCGGTGCGAGAGTGCTCGAGGATTCGACGATGTAGCTGACGCTGCCGGTCGCGCGATGTAACGTGAAGTCGAGGGTGTTGGGGACCGGGACGTCAACCGTTGGCAGGAGTGTCACAACGGCGGAGTTGGGATTTCCGCCGAGAGCGAATTCGAGCAGGTTGACGATCCCATCGCCATCGGGGTCAAGGGTTTGTTCATCAGGGAGAAAGCCTGCGACTCTCGCCCATGTTTCATAAGGACTGCGCACGCTCACGAAGGCGGCGGTGCTGTCAACAGTTCCTCCACTGTTGCTCACTTGCACCCAGTAGCTGGCAGTGCCAGTGAGAGCAGGTGTGGAAAAAACCGCCGAGGTGGCCCCTGCAACCGGCGAAGCCGTCGCACCGCTGGCTCCCGCATACCACTGGTAGCTCAACCCGGCGCCGGTGGCGGAGACCGTCAATGTCGTGCTCGTCGCATGATCTATGGTAAGACCTTCCGGTTCGGCGGTGATGCTTGGGGGTGAAACGCTGGTGGCCATTTCCTCCAACACGAATGCTTGGGCACAAATCGCCCCCACGATGCCAGGCGCGTTCCGCTCCATGCGGACAGAGAAGCTCGTGCCTCCGCTTCCGGTCGGAGTGACATCCATCCAGCGGGCGACATAGCCGTTGGTGGTGACATTCACATCGCCACTCACATAGCTCACCGTGGCATTATCGCTATCCCCGGCATCGCTGACGCCAGTCGTCGAGGCATTCGCAAACCCGCTGGCACTTTGCAATGTGAACCTGGTCTGAGCGGTGGATGACGAAGTCGAATCATACCCGGCATACAGTGCCACCGAATATTTTTTGGCGGGATCAAGACCGGTAAAGGTGAGCGTTGCCGTGGAGGCTGTGGCGGAATTGATGGTTTTCGTGGCTTGCCCGAGATCGACTTTTCCGCTGAAGAGGATACCAGCTTCGGACAACGCAGGCGGGTTATTTTTCGTGGCGGCGGCTGTGCTGGATGTCCATGCCCCCGAATAACTATAGGTTGCAGTGACCCCGCTGCTCGTGCCATCGGCGAATTTCTTGAGCACGGCACTTTCGCCGGTGGTGAGATTTGCATGGGGAGAACCCGTATAAAACTGGGCGTGATATGCCGTCCATGCGGTCGCGCTGGTGGTCACAGTGACAGTGGCCGTCGCACTGTTCACGTATCCCGAATCACCCGTCACCTTCACCCAAAATCTGGTCGTGCTACTCAATGCGGATGTGGTGTAACTGGATGCGGTTGCCCCGCTCAGCGGCGTTGTCGTATTGCCGCTGCTGCCCGCATACCACTGGTAAGTTAGATTTGACCCGGTTGCAGTCACTTGGAGCGTTGTGGTTTGCCCTGCGGAAATCTCAGCCGGTGCGGGTTGGTTGGTGATTTCCGGCAACTCGATGGGGGGAGTCGCAATAATGGCGGCGGCGAACGCATTGCCCAGCGCCTGCTGACCCGCCGCGTCGTAATGAATGTTGTCGGCCCCAACCGCGAACTCGGCCGGGTCGGAGTCGATCAAGACGGCACCGGATACAGATGCCGCAACGGCGGACTGCGCGGCGCGCACCGCAATAAACCCGTCAGGCCCCTCCCCGGTGCCATTCGGATAGGCCGTTTGATTATCCGAGAGCTTGGAAAAAAAGAACGGCAAACTTGGACCGTAGGTGA